>Ga0182746_1001319_pt1 | contig 23215 bp, 22 predicted proteins | sample eDN3rd30CBELigOP_FD_128881 | JGI IMG/M metagenome (GOLD analysis project Ga0182746, IMG submission 128881) | Enriched Organic Plus compost microbial communities from Emeryville, California, USA - eDNA 3rd pass 30_C BE-Lig OP (version 2) (version 2) ... | reverse complement strand
CCGCTTGGCCACTTCGCCGCACGCGACGGGCGGGTGTTCGACAACTCGGACCCCGCTGCGCTGATCGCCACCTTCCGCGCGCGGGCGGTCGATCTGCCGATCGAAGAACGACCGACCCGAGGCCCGCCTGAATGGTCTGGTTCCGGCGGCTGGTTGGGTGAAGGAACTGATGCGCCGGGCGGATGGTATCTGGGGCCGCATCGAATGGACCGCGCGCCCGCGAGATGATCGCCAACCGCGAATATCACTATCTCAGCCCGGCGATCAAATACCTCAAGTCCGGCGGGAAGGTTACGATGATCAAGGGCGCAGGTCTTGTGCATGCGCCCGCGCTGCACCTGACTGCGCTTACCGACGAGCGCCAGGACGGTGACAACCCCAGCATCGTCGCACAGGTCGTGGCCGAGGCGTTGGGGCTTGCACCCGATGCCAGCAAAGCCGACATTCTGGACCTGCTGCAACGCTTGCGCGACATGCTGGGCCGGGCGACGGGGCCAAAGGCGCCGTCGCGCAGCTGGCCGAGCTGGACATGATCGCGCGCGACCTCGGGCAAGAAAACCGGATACCGTGCTATGCGGAGGGTGAACCGGATCCGGCCCGCTTCGTGCTGGCGGAGCGGTCCTGACCGAGCGCAATGAGGCACAGGCCGTGCTATGCGAACAGAACGCCAAAACGCGGGTCGATCACGCTTTCGCTCGGGGCTATCTCTCGCCTGCTATGCGCGACTGGGCGATGGCCTCCTGCATATCGGCCCAACCGAGCTTCGATCTGTTCATCGAGAAGTCGATCCCGCTGTCCGCGCATCTGTTCCAGCCCGCGGCCACATCGACCATGCCGCCCGGATTTGCGCAAAACGGCGGCGCGGCAATCCGTTCGGCCGAGGAAATCGCGATCTGCGAGCAGCTGGGCCTCAAGCCCGGATCGCTTCTGGATTGACCGGATCGGGCCGTGACGGGCGGCCGGAGCGCAGATCCACCGCGAAAGAAACACAAAGCGCCAGTTCAACGCCTGATGAAGCCCTGTTGCAGCATGTGGCGGCACATCGTCCAGGCCGACCGGGCAAGATCGCTTCGGACTCCGAATTGCGCGCCTTTGTCGAAGCGCGGCTTTCGCACATGACCTTTGCCGAGATCGAGGCTGCGGTGACGGCGCAGGTCGCGCCTTTCGTCCAGGTCCCCGGGCTTGAGGGCGCGATTCGCTTCATTCTCGCCTTCGGTGATGCCGAGCTTTACATCGGCAAGAACCCTCGCGACACCAACGAGCTGGTGCAGATGTTCGGGCGCAAGTCTGCCGAGGCGTTCGCGACCCTCGCCACGCTGTCCCGCCGCATCCCCCCGCGAAGCCATGGCTTGCCGCCCATTCCCATGCGCAGGGTCTGTCCATTGCCCGGATCGCCCACAAGCTGCGCATCTCCGATATCTCGGCGCACCTATCTGCGCCGCGAGGCCGAGAACCGCGAACGACTGCGCGCCGACGCCGAACGCCGAACGCCGAACGCCGAAGATCACGCCTCCCTGCCCGCAATCCTCTGCAATCGGTTATTCCCAGCTGATGCCACGAAAAACAGGCTCAGATCTTTTGACACCGGTTTTGACACATGACCGCGGCGGGGGCAGAGCCCCAGCTACCGCATCCGCCGCAGGATCCGCGTTACCTGTTGAAAGCGCTTCGTTGTCTCACGCGCAGCCTTGTCACGGCGACGCTGCTCAGCGGTACGCTTTTCACCTGGTTTCGGCGCATTCATCCGCCGGACGCCCCAGTTCAGTAAACGATTGCCAAACATGCGCGTCAGCATATTGATAAGTTGGTTCCAATTCATAAAGTTACCCTAAACATCTCACTCATCCTCGAATAAATCTTCGGCCAGAACCTCGGCATCATCCTCAGGCTCGGTGTCGAAAAGTCCCGGCGCCCCGGCCTCGCCGGGCGGGCGCGAATCCAGCAACCCCGCTGCGCGCAGCTCGGCCAGCCCCGGCAGGTCACGGGCGCTTTCCAATCCGAAATGGTCCAGAAAGCTTTCGGTCACAACAAAAGTCACCGGCCTGCCCGGAGTCTGACGACGGCGGCCGATGCGAACCCAGCCAAGTTCAATCAACTGGTCCAGAGTGCCCCGACTGACTGCGACGCCGCGAATCTCTTCGATCTCGGCCCGGGTGACGGGCTGGTGATAGGCGATGATGGCAAGGGTTTCGGTCGCAGCACGGGACAGACGACGACTTTCAACCACATTGTCCTGCATCAGAAAGCCCAGATCGGCGGCGGTGCGAAACGCCCAGGAATCGCCGACGCGCGCCAACTGCACCCCCCGCCCTTCATAGCGCGTTCGAAGTGCCTGCAGGGCCTCGCCTGCGTCACAGCCCGCGGGCAGGCGCGTCGAAATCTCGCGCTGGCTCATCGGCTCGGCCGAGGCAAAAAGGATCGCTTCGACCATACGCTCCTGCTCGGCAAGTGGCGGTGGCGGAAAACGCTTCTGATCTGGGTCTTGATCGTCCTGACTCATTGGGGACGCCTGCGGATAGTGATTGGGGCAAAAGTGTCGGACTGGCTGATCTCCAGCGCGCCCTGGCGGGCAAGCTCCAGCGTCGCGGCAAATGTTGCGGCGGTGGCCGAGCGGCGGCGCTGTGGATCGGCGTCCCACCCTGCTGGCAAAAAGGCAGCAAGCTCTGTCCAGTCACCGGCAAAGCCGATCAGCCCACGCACACGGTCAAGAGCCTGTTCCATCGTCAGAACATCGCGGCGGTCAAACGCATAGGGGCGGAACTCGTCACGGGTGCGCAGCCGTGCATAGGCGCGCATCAGGTCAATCAGCCCGGCCTGCCAGGTGACCCGTCGCTTTTGCACCACGGTCTCGGGGGCTCCGCGCGGGAAACGGTCCTGACCCAGCCGATCGCGGGTCATCAGCCGCGCCGCTGCCTCGCGCATCGCATTCAGCCGCTCAAGCTGAAAGGCCAGATGCGCGGCCATTTCCTCGGCGCTCGGACCCTCGGCCTCGGGATCAGGGGGTAGCAGAAGGCGAGATTTCAGATAGGCAAGCCATGCGGCCATGACCAGATAATCAGCCGCCAGTTCTATACGCAGCGCCCGGGCCTGATCGACAAAGGACAGATATTGGTTGGCCAGTTCCAGAACCGAGATCTGCATCAGATCGACCTTTTGCGTCCGTGACAGGGTCAGCAAAAGATCAAGCGGCCCTTCAAAGCCCGAGACATCAACGACCAGCACCTCTTCGGCACGGCGCTCGGCCACGGCCTGCGGCTCAAGCCCCGGCAGATGTGGTGCCGGCCCGGGATCAGGGTCGGGCACAGGGGTCAGATAGGGCACCTTGGTCATGACGCTTCCGGGTAAGGAACCCGTGCAGAATCCGTCATGGGCCTGCCTTAGTCAACCTAATCAGGCCGCAAGCCCGCCAAGCGCGGTCAGTTCCGCGCGAAGCGCAGCGATATCCTGATCGGCAGGTGCGTGCCGCAAGGCCAGCGCCACCTCGCCGCGTTCAACGGCACGATGGGACATCGCCCCGGCAGCCGCGACGATCTGCTCCATCTGCTCAAGCGTCTCGTTGCAGGACAGGACCAGATCGCAACCGGCGGCCATAGCCGCAGCGGCACGCCCGGCCAGCGAGCCTGACAGCGCCTGCATCCCGATATCATCGGACATGAGCAGCCCGGCAAAGCCGATCTCGCGCCGGATCACCTCGATCACCGGTGCAGAGGCAGTGGCGGGCGCATCGTCGATGGTTGTAAACCGGATATGCGCGGTCATTGCCATCGGCAGGTCGGCAAGGGCGCGGAAGGGCGCAAAATCAGTCTGGCGCAGCTCGTCCAGAGGCGCCTCGACCACCGGCAGGTCCTTGTGGCTATCGACCCGAGCCCGACCGTGACCCGGCATATGTTTGACGACCGGCAACACCCCGGCGGCCAGCATGGCCGAGGCAGCCGTCCGGCCCAGCCGGATCACCGTATCGGCATCCGTACCAAGACAGCGGTTTTTAAGGAAAGGATGTGTATCCTCGCGCGCAATGTCCAGGACCGGGGCGCAATCGGCATCAATACCGACGGCACGCAGCTCCTGTGCCAGCAGATAATGATGCAGCCAGATCGCGCGTTCTCCCCGACCTGCCTGATCCAGGGGCGCGGGCCATTCGGTCCAGTGCGGGGCCCGCAGACGCTGGACGCGGCCGCCCTCTTGATCAATCAGGACCGGGGCATCACGCCCCACGGCCTCGCGCAGATCTGCCGTCAGCCGGCGCAAGCGGTCCGGCGTATCGACATTGCGCGCAAACAGGATAAAGCCCCAAGGGTTCGCTGCGCGGAAAAAATCGCGCTCGGCCCGGCTCAGGTCCGGGCCGGCGATACCGCCAAGGATGGTGGCTCCCGGCATCGGCTTACTTCGCCGAGGCAGGGATACAGTCCACGCCCTCGGCAATCAGAGCGGCGCAGAAACGCCGTGCCTCGTCTCGCGAGGCAAAGCCCGCGGCGCGCAGGCGCCAGAAGGTGCGGCCATTGGCCTTATGCTCCTGCACGACCATGCCCTTGCCGGCAAAGAGTGCCGAGAGCTTGCCCGAGACGCGGTTCCATTCGCCACGCGCCAGCGCATCACTGTCAAAGGCGCCGATCTGCACAAGCGGCGCACCCGAGGCAACCTTGACCGGGGCTGCAGACGGGGTCTGCGGCTGCTCGGCCGGACGGCTTTCCACAGCAGCGGCAGCCGGGGCGGCGTCGCTGGCGACAACCGGGGCCGCCGCAGCCACGCGGCGCGGACGCGGCGCAGGCCGGGCAGATTGCGCGATGGCACCGGCGGACGGCGCAGCAGAGGCCTCGGCCAATGCAGTAGTAATGGCGATATCGCGCGGTTCATTCCCGGCCAGATCGGTCACAGCCTCATTCACCGGCGCGTCGGCAGCCGGAGCGTCCGAGATAACCGCATTGGCGACAGCGTTGGCCGCAGCCTCTTCGGCAACTTCGCCGTCGGGACGCGCAATAACGCGGCTCGGCTCATCAACAAGCGGCAAATCAAGAGGATGCGAGGGCTCTTGCGCGGTCGCGCCCAGTTCGCCCATCGGCACGTCCTGACCGCCAAGCGGGGTCGAGGACGGCGCGATCGCCACCTGGTCCACCTGTCCCGGCTCGGTCCCGGCTGCAACCGTGTTGACGGCCAGCCCGATGCGGTCAGTCAGCTCGCCACCCGGATTATCGGGCGCGGTACGGGCCTCGCCTTCGATGGCGCGGATCACCGGCACGCCGGACACATCGCGCACCACCAGCTTATAACCCCAGACCACCAGCATCACGATCAGCCCGACCGAGACGAGGGCGCCCAGATAATGGGTCAGCCGTGAAATGCGTCCAACAAGTGTCGGAGCTTCGACCAGCGAATCGGCCTCGGTCTGGTAACGATGATCATCCCAGCCCTCATCCTGCCAGTCGTCCTGATAACCCTGATGCCCGTCGGCATAGGTATGGTCATGCGACAGCCCGCGAGGCTGCGCCCCTTCAAACCCGCCCGAGGAGCGGAAATCTATCACCGTCATTCCTGCCTGCCTGCCGGTTTTTCCGACGCTGCTCGTTTATCTTTACGTCCCCGGCCGGGCGCCTGTGTCAGCGCATTTCCTTGGCCGGAGTCACTCCCAAGATACCAAGGCCGGCCGAAATGACAACGCCGACAGACCGTACAAGGGCAATTTTCGCGGCGGTCGCCTGCGAATCCCCGTCCTGCAGAAAGCGCAGGGCCGGTTCGTCATTGCCGCGGTTCCACAGCGAATGCAGCGCAGAGGCGATATCGTAGAGGAAGAAAGCGACCCGATGCGGCTCATGCGCCCGGGCGGCGATTTCGACCGTGCGTGGCCATTCTGCAACTTTCCGGGCCAGATCCAGCTCGGCCGGATGCGAAATTTGCGCCAGATCCGCCTTCGAAAGCGCCGCGTCCGAGGTATCGACGCCCATTTCGCCCGCCTTGTTCAGGACCGAGTTCACCCGGGCGCTGGCATATTGAACGTACCAGACCGGGTTGTCCTTGGACTGCTCAAGCACCTTGTCAAAGTCGAAATCCAGCGCCGCATCGTTCTTGCGCGTCAGCATGTGGAAACGGGTGACATCCGAGCCGGCCTGCTCGACCACATCGCGCAGGGTGACAAAGGTCCCGGCGCGCTTGGACATCTTGAAGGGCTCGCCGTTCTTGAACAGCCGCACAAGCTGGATCAGCTTGACATCCAGCGGCACCCGGCCATTCGACAGCGCCTTGACGGCAGCGGTCATACGCTTGACATAACCGCCATGGTCGGCGCCGAACACGTCGATCAGCGCGTCAAATCCGCGGTCGATCTTGTCCCAGTGATAGGCAATGTCCGGGGCGAAATAGGTCCAGCTGCCGTCCGATTTCTTGACCGGGCGATCCACATCGTCACCATGCGCGGTCGAGCGGAACAGGGTTTGTTCGCGCGGCTCCCAATCCTCGGGGGTCTTGCCCTTTGGCGGCTCAAGCACGCCCTCATAGATCAGGCCGGCTTCGCGCAGCCGCGCGATTGCAGCCTCGATCCGGCCAGTGCCGTAAAGCGCCTTTTCGCTTGAGAACACATCCATATGGACATTGAGCAGCGCCAGATCCTCGCGGATCATCTGCATCATCGCGTCGGTAGCGAATTCACGCACCTCGGCCAGCCATTCGGATTCCGGCTTGTCGAGCAGGCTTGTGCCGTATTTCTCTTTCAGCGCCTCGCCGACCGCGATCAGATAGTCGCCGGGGTAAAGTCCGTCGCGGATCTCGGGCTCAAGGCCGTTCGCCTCGCGGTAACGCTCATAGGCCGAACGCGCCAGCACATCGACCTGTGCCCCGCCATCATTGATATAGTATTCGCGCGTGACATCATGTCCCGAGAAATCCAGCAGCGCCGCCAGCGCATCACCAAAGACCGCGCCACGGGTATGGCCGACGTGCATCGGCCCGGTCGGGTTGGCGCTGACGAATTCGACGTTGATCCGTTTGCCCTTACCCATGTCCGAGCGGCCGTAATCCGCCCCGACCTTCAGCGCGGCGCGGATCACACCCTGCCATTCAGAGGGCGCAAGGCGCAGGTTCAAAAATCCCGGCCCAGCCACCTCGGCCGAGGTAATGCGCGGATCGGCACCCAGACGCGCGGCCAGCGTTTCGGCGATCTCGCGCGGCTTCTTTCCGGCGGGCTTGGCCAGCACCATGGCAGCGTTCGTGGCCATATCGCCATGGGCCGGGTCCCGAGGCGGCTCGACCGTCACGTTCGCGGTGTCGAGGCCCGAAGGCAGCTCGCCCGCCTGTTCCATCTGTGCCAGCGCATCAAGGACCAGCGCGCGGATATCCGAGAATAGGTTCATGGCTTCCATCCATAAGTCCGGGCCGGGATAACGCTTGGTTATGGGGGCCGTCAACCGGGCCAGAGCCCGGGACAAGGCAGCTACGCATGACCGAAAAACCGGCATCAGATTGACGAAGGGCAGGTTTTCAGCTAGGCCCGCGCTGTCTGCATCCGGCAGGCAAGGCGAGGGGCGTGCGGAAATTGCGTCCCGAACGGCTGATCATCCCGGTGACCGGGTGGGCGGCAATGGACGCAAAGGACGGCGCGGCATGGTCCGCGCATTGATACGAAAGCCCTGAATGACCAAATTTTCTGATCTGAAGCTTGACCCCAAGGTTCTGAAAGCCATTGCCGAGGCAGGCTATGAGGCCCCGACGCCGATTCAGGCCGGGGCGATTCCCCCTGCGCTCGAAGGGCGGGACGTGCTGGGCATTGCTCAGACCGGCACCGGCAAGACCGCAAGCTTCACTTTGCCGACGATCACCCGCCTTGGCCGTGGCCGGGCGCGGGCGCGTATGCCGCGCAGTCTGGTTCTGTGCCCGACGCGCGAACTGGCCGCGCAGGTGGCCGAGAACTTTGACATCTATGCCAAATACACCCGGCTGACCAAGGCCCTGCTGATCGGCGGTGTTTCGTTTGCGGAACAGGACCGGCTGATCGACCGCGGCGTGGACGTGCTGATCGCCACCCCTGGCCGCCTGCTTGATCATTTTGAGCGTGGCAAGCTGTTGCTTACGGGCGTCGAGATCATGGTCGTCGATGAGGCCGACCGGATGCTCGACATGGGCTTCATCCCCGATATCGAGCGTATCTTCCAGCTGACGCCCTTTACCCGGCAGACGCTGTTTTTCAGCGCCACCATGGCGCCCGAGATCGAGCGTATCACCGACACCTTCCTGCATCTGCCCGAGCGGATCGAGGTTGCGCGCCAGGCAACCACCAGCGAGACGATCACCCAAAAGCTCGTCGAACTGACGCCCACCCGCCGCGATCAGACCGCCAAGCAAAAGCGCGAGTTGCTGCGCGCCCTGATCCACGCCGAAGGCGAGGGGCTCAAGAACGCGATCATCTTCTGCAACCGCAAGACTGACGTGGATATTGTCGCCAAATCGCTCAAGGTGCACGGCTTTGACGCTGCGCCTATCCATGGCGATCTGGACCAGCGTCACCGCATGGCGACACTCGATGGCTTCCGCGACGGCACTTTGCGTTTCCTCGTCGCCTCGGATGTGGCGGCGCGCGGGCTTGATATTCCGGCAGTCAGCCACGTCTTTAACTTTGACCTGCCGAGCCATGCCGAGGACTACGTCCACCGCATCGGCCGAACTGGCCGGGCCGGCCGTCAGGGCACCGCGATCTCGATTTCGACGCCTGCGGATGAAAAGCTGCTTGGTGCGATTGAGGCGCTTGTCAAACAGGCCCTGCCGCGCGCGTCCCTGCCCGAAGGCTTTACGCTTTCCGCAGCCGCACAGGCTCCGGCACGTCCGGCGCGTGAAAATGGTCGCAAGGATCGTGGCCGCGACCGTGATCGCGACCGCCGCGGCCGTCGTGACGACAGCGAACAGCGTCCCCCCGCCCCGGTCGAAGAGGTGCAGGTTGTGGCCCATCCCGTCGAACCCGTCGAGCGTCGCCATGACCGGCGTGAACGTCATGGAGAACGTCACGACCGCCATGACCGTCACGACCGGCGCACGGACCGTCATCCGGTAGTCGGGATGGGGGATCATATCCCGGACTTCCTGACCCGTATTTTCCGCCCTGCCTTCCGCGACCCGATCGACGCGCAGGTCGAGCAGGTCGAGGCCACCCCGGCCGAAACCGTCGCACCGGTGAGCCATGGCAAGGTCGAAACCGCTCCGATGGCTGAGACGCCTGCCCCCGAGGCTACGGCCCCAGCCCCGACGCCGCTTTCGGCAGAGGAAGCTGCTACCACCGCCGAAGCCACGCCCCCTGAGGCCGAGGTCCCTGCCCCTGCCAAACCGGCCCGCAAGCGCAAACCGCGCGCGCCCAAGGCCGAGGCCAAGGCAGAGCCTGCGCCCGAAGCAGCCGCCGAAGTGCAGGGGGCCGAAACAGTTTCGCCCGAACCGGCGACCGATGTAGCTGCCGAGACCGTCCCCGAGACGGCACCGGCGGCAGCGCCCAAGCGCAAGCGCAAGACGGCGCCCAAGGCAGCTGACAAGGCTGAGGAACAATCCGGGGCGAAACCTGCGACCAAAGCACCCGCCAAGCCGCGCGCGCCGCGCAAGCCCCGCACCAAGCCGGCAAGCGCCCCCGGGACCGGGACTGACGCTGGGGCCAAGGCGGAACCTGCCGAAGCCACCGCGCCGAACCCGGACGATACGGCAACCACGACCTGATCCAAATCATGGCCCGTCCGGCCCTCATGTCCTCGCCACGACGCGCGTTCTGGGCCGCTCTTGCCGCCAACGCAGGCCTTGGCGCGCTTGCGGCACTGGGTCAGGCGCCGTGGGAATTGTGGCCGCTGACGGTCATCGCATTGGCCCTTGTCTGCCGGCAGGTCGCAACGGCAGACACCGCGCGATGGGCCGCCTTGCAGGTCTTTGCAGCCGGGCTTGGGCACTTTGCCCTTGCCATGTTCTGGATCATCGAACCCTTTCTCGTTGAACCCGAGGTCTATGGCTGGATGGCCCCCTTTGCCTTGCTGTTCATGGCGGCAGGCGCAGCACTTTTCTGGACCATTCCTGCATGGCTTGCAGTGCGGATTGCCCCCGGCTTTCCCCGTCAGGGGGTGGCCTTTGCCGCGCTGATGGTCCTGTCGGACTGGCTGCGGGGCTGGATATTCACCGGTCTGCCCTGGGCGCTGACCGGCCATATCTGGATCAATACTCCGGCTGCGCAGATCGCAGCCACATTTGGCTCAATCGGCCTGTCGGCCCTGACCATGCTTGCCGCCGCCCTGCCGCTGATCTTTCATCGCCCGGGCCGGTTTGCAGCTCTGCCGGGCTGGGTCCTGTCGATCCTCGTCATCGCCACGGCATGGAGCGCGGGTCTCGCCCGCCTTGCCCAGCCACTGCCACCTGATACCGGGCTGCACCTGCGGCTGGTCCAACCTAATGCCACGCAGGCACTGAAATGGGATCCCGTGTGGTCCGAGGTCTTTTTCGGCCGCCTGCTTGAGCTTTCGGCGGCCCGCGACCCCGGCAAGCCCGCACCCGATGTGATGATCTGGCCGGAAACGGCGGTGAACTTCCTGCTGAACCAATCGGGAACTGCGGCGCAGGACATCTCGGCCTATGTTGGCGCGCCGGTCATTCTGGGCATCCAGCGCAGCGAAGGCAGCCGCTATTTCAACAGCCTGACCCAGTTTTCAGACGCCGGTATCGGTCCGGTCTATGACAAGTTTCACCTCGTCCCCTTTGGCGAATATACGCCATGGGGCGATGTGATGGCCCGTTTCGGCATCCGCGCCTTTGCCGCGCAGCATGGCTTTGGCTATTCTGCGGGTCCCGGCCCACAGGTCATGCGCCTGCCCGGCCTGCCTGCGATGCAGCCGCTGATCTGCTATGAGGCCGTCTTTTCGCGGCATCTGATTTCAGGCGAGGATCGGCCTGACTGGCTGTTACAGGTCACGAATGACGGGTGGTTCGGACAGATATCGGGACCGTGGCAACATCTGGCGCAGGCGCGGCTGCGCACTATCGAGTCAGGCCTGCCACTTATGCGGGCGGCAAATACCGGCGTCTCGGCAGTGATTGATGCACGCGGCGGGATCCGGGCCAGTCTGGGACTGAACCTTACCGGGCGGATTGACGCACCCCTGCCCGGCGCGCTGCCCCCGACCCCTTGGTCACGCTGGGGTGACTGGCCGGCGGTGGCAGTGACGCTGGCAGTGCTTTTGTTTTGCCTGCGACGTGGGCGGGCCTCGCTGCGCTGTTGACGGCAAGGGGTCCGTCCTCTAACGCTTCGTCTTGACCGTCACAACGGCTTCCTGGCGTGACGGCGTCATTTTAACGGAGCAATTTCATGGCCAGACAGAACTATGTGTTCACCTCGGAATCGGTGTCCGAGGGCCATCCCGACAAGTTATGCGATCAGATCTCGGATGCGGTGCTTGACGCGCTGCTGGCCGAGGATCCGGCTGCGCGCGTCGCATGTGAGGCTTTTGCCACCACCGGAACCGTGGTCATCGGCGGAGAGATCGGGCTGAGCGATAAAAAGAAGCTTGGCGAATACATGGGGCACATCAGTCAGATCGCCCGTGATACGATCCGCGATATTGGCTATGAACAGGAAAAGTTCCATTGGAACACCTGCCATGTGCACAATTACCTGCACGAACAGTCGGCCCATATCAGTCAGGGCGTGGACCGCGACGGTGCCGGCGATCAGGGTATCATGTTCGGCTATGCCGTCGATGAAACCCCCGAGTTGATGCCCGCGCCGATTCAATATGCGCATGCGATCCTGCGTCGTCTGGCCGAGGCCCGCAGATCGGGCGCCGAGCCGATGCTGGGGCCAGACGCGAAGTCCCAGCTGAGCCTGCGTTACGAAAACGGCAAACCGGTCGAGATCACCAGCCTTGTGCTGTCGCATCAGCACAAGGATGAGGCCCAGACCTCGGATGATATCCGCGCCATCGTTGAACCCTATATCCGCGAGGTATTGCCCTCGGAATGGCTGACTGAGCGGACAGAATGGTGGGTGAACCCGACCGGGACTTTCGTCATCGGCGGGCCGGACGGCGACGCAGGTCTGACCGGGCGCAAGATTATCGTCGACACCTATGGCGGCGCCGCCCCGCATGGTGGCGGTGCTTTCTCGGGCAAGGACCCGACCAAGGTCGACCGCTCGGCCGCCTATGCCGCACGCTATCTGGCCAAGAACGTGGTCGCCGCGGGGCTGGCAAAGCGCTGCACCATCCAGCTGTCCTATGCCATCGGCGTGGCAAAGCCGCTGTCGATCTATGCCGATACTTTCGGGACCAGCGAAATCCCCGAGGCCGAGATCGAACGCGCCATCTCACGCGCCATGGATCTGACACCGCGCGGGATCCGCGAGCATCTGGATCTGTGCCGCCCGATCTATCGCCGCACCGCTGCCTATGGCCACTTTGGCCGGGCGCCGGAAGCTGATGGTGGATTCTCGTGGGAGCGGACGGATCTGGCTGAGGCCATCAGGCGGGAATTGTAAGGCAATGGGGGGCTTTGCCCCCGCGCGTTCCGCGCTCCCCCAGGATATTTGGACACGAAAGAAGCCAAGGGTGGGTTGCCCTTGGCTTCTTTCGGTCAGTCCTTGAAGCTGCGGCTGTCCTTGATCTGGTCCCAGGCCCAGACCACCTCTTGCAAGCGTTCTTCGTCTGAGCGGTCACCACCGTTCATATCAGGATGAAGATCCTTGACCAGGGATTTGTATTGCTTGCGGATTTCTCCGCGGGTCCAGGTTTCCTTGGCCTCAAGGATTTCAAGGGCGCGGCGTTCTGTCGGCGGCAGTTTACGGGCCGTCTGGGTGCGGACTTCGGGATTGGTGCCGTTCGCGCCCAGAATCTCGAGCGGGTCGTCAATGCCGTGACGCGCCCATTTACGTTCTTGCGTGGCGCGGCCAAAGGGTTTGGTCGGACGCTCCCACACCGTGGCATTGTCCAGAAACTCCTGGAATTCGGCCTCGGACTGACCTTGGAAATAATTCCAGTTCAGGTTGTATTCGCGGACGTGTTCCTTGCAGAACCAGTAGTAATCATCAAGTGCACGCGGCGATTTGGGTGCACGATACTGGCCCGGCTCGGTGCAGCCGGCCTTGTCGCACCGCCGGGTCGAGGTCTCGAACGCACCCGACATGCCACGCCGGCCCTTTGCCCGGCGCTTTTTGTCCGCAGCTGCGGAAATATCGAATCCGAACGGGTCGCTGTTGCTCATTTGCCTGCCTTGTCCTGAACGGGACAGGCAGTTTAGGCTATTTCGCAGGACATGAAAGGGGGGCAAGCGAATGATCGCCAAAGAAATGCACAAAAGACTGGCCGCGCTGGAGCCCTCGCGTCTGGAAATCATTGACGAAAGCGAAAGCCATCGCGGCCATGGCGGCTGGCGCGAGGGCGGAGAGACCCATTTCCGCATCCGCATGGCAAGCCCGCAATTCGCCGGGCTGAACCATGTCGCACGTCACCGGCTGGTGCATCGCACCCTGGGCGATATTGTGCCGCGTATTCACGCTTTGGCGCTGGAACTGGCGGAAAACTGACCCGTTAGCGCACGCAGGCTTGCCCGTTCCGGAGCCGGGGCGTAGAAGCCCCGAAAAGCAGAAATCACAAGGAATTTTCGGATGAGCTCGCCCAAGGATTTCAACGATCGCATGCTGTCGCTTGGCCTTGCCCGCGTCAGCGAGGCGGCCGCCCATGCCTCGGCGCGGCTGATCGGCCGCGGTGACGAGAAGGCAGCCGACCAGGCCGCCGTGAATGCGATGCGCGAACAGCTGAACATGCTGGACATCAAGGGCGTCGTCGTTATCGGCGAAGGCGAGCGGGACGAGGCCCCGATGCTGTTTATCGGCGAAGAGGTCGGCTCGGGTCAGGGGCCCGAAGTGGATATCGCGCTGGACCCGCTGGAGGGCACCACGCTGACCGCCAAGGACATGCCGAACGCCCTGACCGTGATCGCCATGGCGCCGCGCGGCACCCTGTTGCATGCGCCCGACGTTTACATGGAAAAGCTGGCCATCGGGCCGGGCTATCCCAAGGATATCGTCAGCCTCGACATGTCCCCGGCCGAGCGAGTGCGCGCGCTGGCCAAGTCCCGTGGCGTCAAGGACGGCGATATCACCGTCTGCATCCTTGAGCGTCCGCGCCATGAGAATCTGATCGCCGAAGTCCGCTCGACCGGGGCGGCCATCCGCCTGATCACCGATGGCGATGTTGCCGGTGTGATCCATTGCGCCGAGGCCGAACTGACCGGCATCGACATGTATATGGGTTCGGGCGGCGCGCCCGAAGGAGTTCTGGCTGCCTCGGCGCTGAAATGCATGGGCGGGCAGATGTGGGGCAAGCTGTTGTTCCGCAACGAGGATGAAAAGGCCCGCGCCGCCAAGGCCGGCATCACCGATCTTGACCGTATTTATTCGCGCGATGAGATGGTGACCGCCGATGTGATCTTTGCCGCGACCGGCGTCACCAACGGCTCGATCGTGGCCGGCGTGAAGCGTGAGCCGCATTATCTGCAGACCGAAACCATTCTCATGCGTTCAAAAACCGGCTCGGTGCGGCGCATGATCTATCGCAATCCGATCCGCTAAGCACGGGACAGGGTTGAACAGCAGGCGGTCATGGGGGATGAAGCCCACATGACCGCCTTTCTTTCCGTCACCTCTTCTTTGACCGGCCGGCTGTGGCGTGGCCCCGAGGCTGCGCTGGAGCGCACTGCCGAAGCACTGGCGCAGGACAGCCGCCTGCCCCTGCCCGTCTGCCGGATCCTGGCTGCTCGCGGTGTGCCCGCAAATGAAGCGCCGCTTTATCTTGATCCCAAGCTGCGTGATCTGCTGCCCGACCCCTCGCAACTGCGCGACATGGACAAGGCAGCCGACCGGTTGGTGGCGGCGGTTCTGAGTAAGCAGCGCATTGCTATATTTGCCGATTACGACGTGGACGGGGGCGCCTCAGCAGCACTGCTTCTTGACTGGCTACGTCGGCAGGGACGCGATGCAAGCCTATATATCCCGGACCGTATCGACGAAGGCTATGGACCAAACGCCCCCGCCATCGCGGCGCTGTCGCGCGATCACGACCTGATTATCTGCGTCGATTGCGGCACGCTTAGTCATGAGGCTCTGGCGGCAGCCAGCTGCGATGTCATCGTGCTGGACCACCACCAGGGAGGGGAGACCCTGCCCCCCGTTCTGGCTGTGGTGAACCCGAATCGCGCCGATGAGGACGGCAGCCTTGGCCATCTTTGCGCCGCAGGTGTGGTGTTTCTGGCGCTGGTGCGCTGCAATAGCCTGCTGCGTCAGGGTGGTCATCCCCAGCCCGACCTGATTCCCATGCTGGATCTGGTGGCGCTGGCGACGGTCGCGGATGTGGCGCCCTTGATTGGGGTGAACCGTGCCTTTGTCCGACAGGGGCTGCTGATCATGGCGCGGCGCGAACGACCGGGCCTTGTGGCGCTGTCTGATGCAGCGCGGCTTGATTCGGCACCGAATGCCTTTCACCTCGGCTTTCTGCTGGGACCGCGCATCAATGCCGGTGGCCGGGTCGGCAAGGCCGATCTGGGCGCGCTCTGCCTATCCTGCACCGATAGCCGACAGGCCGAACGGCTGGCGGCCGAGCTGGACGCGCTGAACCGCGACCGCCGCGCCATCGAATCCGCGGTACGTGATGAAGCATTGGCCCAGGTCGAGGCGCGTGTTCAGGCTACTGGCGATACGGGCTGTGTCGCCTGGGCGGCAGGCGAAGGCTGGCATCCCGGCGTTGTCGGCATTGTCGCCGCGCGGGTGAAAGAGGCGACCGGCCTGCCCTCGGTGGTGGTCGGGATTGAAAATGGCATCGGCAAAGGCTCGGCACGATCCGTGCCCGGCGTAGATCTGGGCCGCGCCATTCAGCGCCTTACGGCCGAGGGGCTGCTGCTTAAAGGTGGTGGTCATGCGATGGCGGCGGGCCTGACGGTCGAAGAGGCAAAGATCCCCGCCGCGATGGAGCGGCTTTCGCAGCTTTTGGCACGAGAGATGTCTGACCGCCCCGGCGCGGGTGAACTGCGCATCTCGGGCCTTTTGGACCCTGCCGGCGCGACCATCGAGCTGATGCAGATGCTGGAACGGGCCGGCCCCTTTGGTCAGGCGGCACCAGCGCCACGCTTTGCCTTTGCCGCGCAGCTGATCGACAGCGCCGCAACCATGGGCGACAGCCATTTACGCCTGCGTTTCCGCAGCCCCGGCAGTCCGGTTCTGGAAGCCGTCGGTTGGGGTGCGATGAGCGGCCCTCTGGGTCCCGCGCTTTTGGGTGCCAAGGGGCGACGCTTTCATCTGGCGGGCAAGCTTGAGCTGTCGCAATGGGGCGGGCGTGAACGCGTGCGGCTGCGCCTTGATGATGCTGCACCGGTCGAGTGAGCCCGGCAAGTGTCTGGCAGAAAAACTTTGCAGCCAGACGATTTTTCCGCTTGCAGCCTTGGGACAGAGGACCTAAATACCGCCCCACACCGCAGGGCAGCGCCCGGTGGAACAAGAAAGTGGCCCGTTCGTCTATCGGTTAGGACGTCAGGTTTTCAACCTGAAAAGAGGGGTTCGACTCCCCTACGGGCTGCCATTTTTCAATGTATTCTATTGAAATTGTAGCGTAATTTGCGCAAGTCCGGGTCATAGCTACCCACTAGCTGTCATGCGCTTAGGCCGTTGGTCTGCCTTTCAGTTTTGCGCCTGCGAGGGCGGCCTGAACCTTGATCCGGTCGCACTGCGCCTTGTTGTAGTTTTCCATCTTGCGGGGCAGCATCTTCAGTTCCAGGCCGGTCATGTCCACCCCGCGCTGGTGCTCAAGCCGGTCCACTGCCTCTAGAATCTTCTTGGCGATCACTCAGCTCGTTGTTGCGCTGGTTGCTGACGCCGCAGCCCTTGGTGTCATCGTCCCGCCCATAGTATGCTGGGGTGGCTGTGGTCTTGATGGCCCCCGTGGGGGTGACGTGGCTGCTCAGGTAGAGCTTCATAGACCGTTCACCGTATATCCGTCCGCCAGTATGAAGCACATCCGGCGATACGGGCCAGGTTACGCAACTGCGTGACATTTGCATGACCTCTTGCTTGGGTCGTCGCCCTGAACGTTTCCGCCGCGCTTTTGTCGTCGACAGCAAAGATACGCTGCCCGACAAGGCTAAGCAGACGTTACGCGTGCGGAAGCCGTAGGCTGGTGGCAGCAACGCATGGCGAAGTTGGCGCAGGGCAGCCAGCGCCATCGTGCGCCGGTCCAGAAGATCAGTGCCGGTCACGTCAGCCAATGACAGGCCGCTTTCACAAGGGGGCGATCCTGTTTTCTCGCGATTGACGAATCTGCGGGGCGCGCGCTAAGAACAAACTAGGAACATATGGCTAAACCATGTCCGCACGCCCTTTCCCTATCGGGGTGGCGCCTTTCGGACGGGCGCCAGTCCCCGTGGTGCCCTCTCTGACCGCACCAATCCTGTCCGAAGCCTTTGGCACCCGCCCCCTGACCGGGGCTGCACCGGGATTCGTGCTGGCCGCACTGCCGCCAGGGCTGGTGCTTTGGGTGCAAGACCGGCTGAGCCGGACCGAATTCGGCGCACCCTTCCTGCCCGGTATGGGCCGCGACTTGTTAAGGCTGGACCTGACGCGCCCTGCCGATGTGCTGGCGGCACTGGAAGACGGGCTGCAAAGCCGGGCGCTTGCGGCCGTGGTGGGCGAGATTCATGGCCATGCCCCGGCGCTAAGCTTTACCGCCAGCCGACGGCTGGCGCTGCGGGCCGAGGCGGCGGGACTGCCCTGCTGGCTGATCCGTCATGCCGCGCGCCCCGAGGCCAGCGCAGCGCGGATGCGCTGGCGGCTGGCACCCCTGCCCTCGGCCTCCGATCCCGACGACCCGTATGCGCCCGGCGATCCGCTGTGGCTGGCCGAGCTGTTCCGGGCGCGTGGTCAGCCCCCCTCGACCTGGCTGGTGCGCCATGACCGGGCGGCGGATCGTCTCGATTTCTCTGCCCCGGCTGGCGATCGAAAGCTGGCTGAGCCGCGCCGCAAAGCGGGGTGACGACTGGCCCGAGACAGTCCCGCTGGCGCTTTCGGTTCCCGGCACGCATGGCCCTGTCATTCATGCAGTGAACCGCGCCGCCGAAGAGGCCGGAGCTCGCATCGGGGCCCGCGCTGTGGACAGCCGCGCCATCTGCCCCGCGCTGCGCATTGAGCAGGCCGAACCTGAACAGGATGCGGCAAGGCTGGCACGGCTTGCCTTTTGGGCGAGGCGCTGGGGACCGTGGAGCACGCCGGACGGTGATGACGGCATCCTTATCGACACCACAGGCACCGCCCATCTGTTCGGGGGCGAGGCCGCAATGCTGGCCCGTATACAGGCGCATTTTGCCCGCGCAGGGCTGACAGCAAAGCTGGCGCTGGCACCCACGCGCGGCACGGCATGGGCGCTGGCTCGCTTTGGTCCAGAACGTGCGATTTGCACTGACCCTCTGCCGGCGCTGGCACCCCTGCCGGTCGCCGGGCTGCGACTGTCGGATGAAACGCAGCTGTTGTTACGGCGGCTTGGGCTAAAGACCATCGGTGATCTGGCGGCTATCCCGCGCCTGTCGCTGATGCGCCGCTTTGCCCGCGCAGGCGCGCAGGACAGCCCGCTGATCCGGCTGGATCAGGCGCTGGGACGCGCGGCCGAGCCGCTGGATGCGCCCGAACCCGCGCCAGAGTTCGCCGCCGAGGCGCGGCTGGCCGAACCGGTCGTCGACCCTTCGGACTGGTTGCCGGAACTGCTTGAACGGCTTTGTGCGCAGCTTGCGGCGGCGGATCGCGGCTGTCGGCGGCTGTGCCTTTCAGTATTTCGCATTGATGGTGAACGGCGCGATATCCGTGTCTCGATGGCCGCCCCCACGCGCGAAGCCGCGCATCTGCTGCGCCTTTTTGACGGCCGGTCAGAGCGGCTGGACCCCGGCTATGGTTTCGACCTGATCCGCCTTGCCGCCGAGGCGGTCGAGCCGCTGACCGCCGCCCAGCCCGGCCTTGATGGTGCCGCGCCTTCGGGCCTTGCACTCGCGCGGCTGGTGGACAGGCTGGCGGCTCGCTTTGGCCCAACCGCAATCAGCCGCCCCTTGCCACACGAAAGCCACATCCCCGAACGGGCCGAAATCCCCGGCCCGCCGCTTGCAGCCATTCCCGCCCCGCCTGCACGCGCGGACCGGCCGATCCGGCTCTTGTCTCCAGCCGAGGAAATCCGCGTCCTCTACGTCATTCCCGAGGGGCCGCCCGCGCAATTCATCTGGCGCCGCCAGACCCTGCGCGTCGCCCGCCATGCCGGACCCGAAAGGATCGCGCCGGAATGGTGGCGCGACCGTCCCGGCACCCGGCTGCGCGACTATTTCCGCATCGAGGATGACACTGGCCTGCGCCTGTGGATCTATCGCGAGGGGCTCATCCATGACGGCCGTGGCGGCGCTCCGCGATGGTTCCTGCACGGGATTTTTGCCTGATGCCCGAACATCACGCCCGTCCCCAGATCCCGCTGCCCCAGGTCAAGCGCCCGAACCCGCCCTCTGATTACATCGAACTGGCGGTGACCAGTGCCTTTAGCTTTCTGCATGGTGCCTCGCATCCCCATGAGCTGGCGCTGACGGCCTGTCATCTGGGCTATGACGCGCTGGGGATAGCCGATCTGAACAGCCTTGCCGGAGTGGTACGCCTGCATGCGGCGGCAAAACAATTGCACCTGCGTCCGGTAATCGGGGCGCGGATCGTATTGGCCGATGGCAGCGCCTTTCTGGCCTATCCGACCGACCGCGCAGCTTACGGCCGCCTTGCGTCACTCATCACCAAGGGACGACGGCATGATCTTGACGGGCACTGGCAAGGAAAGGGCCGCTGTGATCTGAACCTTGACGATCTTGCCAGCCACGCCCAAGGCATGCGCCTGATCTGGCTGCCGGGCAATGACCTGGCGTCCCTGCCCCGGCTTGCCGAACGCCTGCCGCAGCTGTCCCATGTCGCGGCAAGCTGGCTGTATCGCGGCGACGACCGGTCCCGTATCAACCGCCTTGACCGGGCAGCGCGGGCAGCTGGCCTGTCAATCGTCGCGGTGAACGATGTCCATTACCACGCGCCCGAGCGGCGTCCGCTGCAGGATGTCATGACCTGCATCCGCGAGGGCACCACCATCGACCGCGCGGGCCTGCTGCTTGCCCAAAACGCCGAGCGGCACCTGAAGAGCCCGGCCGCAATGGTGCGGCTGTTCTCGGACTGGCCGCACGCCATCCGCGCGACGCGCGAGATCGCCGAAAGCTGCACCTTTTCGCTGGACGAACTGCAATATGAATACCCGCGCGAAAGCGTGCCTCCCGGTCTTACCCCGCAAGAGCATCTTGAAAACCTGACCTGGCAAGGCGCGGCCTGGCGCTATCCCGAAGGTGTGCCCGAAAAGGTTCGCGCGACTCTGGTCAAGGAACTGGCCGTGATCGGCAAGAAAAACATCGCGCAATATTTCCTGACCATTCACGATATCATCCGCTACGCCAAGGCGCAGGGTATTCTGTATCAGGGGCGCGGATCGGCAGCGAATTCAGCGGTCTGTTTCGTGCTTGGCATCACTCCGGTCGATCCGGCCCGGCATGAGCTGTTGTTTGAGCGTTTCATCAGCGAGACCCGCACCGAGCCGCCCGATATCGACGTCGATTTCGAGCATGAGCGGCGCGAAGAGATCATCCAGCACATCTATCAGCGCCATGGCCGCGACCGTGCCGGGCTATGCGCCACGGTGATCCATTACCGCCCCCGCAGCGCCATACGCGAGGTTGGCAAGGTCATGGGCCTGTCCGAGGATGTGACCTCGGCACTGGCCAATACCGTCTGGGGCAGCTGGGGCAAGGATATGAGCGCAGCCTCGACCGATCAGGCGGGGCTTGATCTGCACGACCCTGTCCTGCGCCGGACGGTCCGGCTGGCAGATGAAATGATCGGTATGCCTCGCCACCTGTCCCAGCATGTCGGGGGCTTTGTGCTGACCGAGGGGCCTCTGTCCGAAACCGTGCCCATCGGCAATGCCGCCATGCCGGATCGCAGCTTTATCGAATGGGACAAGGACGACATTGATGAGCTTGGCATCCTTAAGGTCGATGTGCTGGCGCTGGGGATGCTGACCTGCATCCGCAAATGCTTTGCCCTGATCAGGGCGCATCATGGCAAGACCCTGACGCTTTCGGATTTCGACCATGACGATCAACCTACCTATGAGATGCTGCAAAGAGGTGACAGCATTGGCACCTTTCAGGTCGAAAGCCGCGCACAGATGGCAATGCTGCCGCGACTGAAGCCCAGGACGTTTTATGATCTGGTCATTCAGGTCGCCATCGTCCGGCCAGGCCCGATTCAGGGCAATATGGTCCATCCCTATCTGCGGCGTCGCAGCGGGCAGGAGGATGTCGAATATCCCGGCCCCCGCGACGGCGATCCCGATGAGCTGAAAAACATCCTGTCACGCACCAAGGGCGTGCCGATCTTTCAGGAACAGGCGATGAAGATTGCCATGGTCGCAGCGCAGTTCTCCCCCGCCGAGGTTGATAAGCTGCGCAAGGCCATGGCGACATTCCGTTCGCGCGGGACGATCGGGCAGCTACAGGACCGCATGGTCGAAAAGATGGTCGCGCGCGGCTATGACCGCGAATTCGCCGAACGGTGCTTTAACCAGATCAAGGGATTCGGCGATTACGGCTTTCCGGAAAGCCATGCGGCGGCCTTTGCCCATCTGGCCTATGTCTCGGCCTGGCTGAAATGCCATCACCCGGACGCCTTTGCTGCCGCACTGCTCAACAGCCAGCCCATGGGGTTTTATGGCCCGGCGCAGATTGTGCGCGACGCACGCGAACATGGTGTGACGGTGCTGCCGGTCGATGTGAATATCAGTGAATGGGACAATACGCTGGAGCCCTGCGATAGTGCCTTTGCCCTGCGCCTTGGCCTGCGCCAGATCGACGGACTGGCCAGAGCCCCGGCCGAGCGTATCGTGCAGGCGCGCCGCGGCGGCCCCTATACTGATCTGGCCGATCTGAAACGCCGCGCCGACCTTGATACCCGGACTATCCGTCAGGTCGCGACCGCCGATGCGCTACGCTCTTTGAACCTCGACCGCAGGGCGGGGCTGTGGCAGGCGCGGGCGTTGCGCGATGCGCCAGAGCTGCCGCTTTTTGGCCGCCGGGACGAAGGGGCCGAACCTGCAATCTCTCTGCCTGCCATGCCGCTGTGTGAGCAGGTCACCGCCGATTACCAGACGCTGCGCCTGTCGTTGAAAGCCCATCCCATGGCCTTTCTGCGCCGCAGCCTGACCGATCAGGGTTATACGCCCGCCGCCGCTCTGGCACGGCTGCCGAACCGGGCATGGCTGCGCATGGCCGGAATCGTGCTGGTCCGCCAGCGCCCGGGCAGCGCCAATGGCACCTGTTTCATCACGCTGGAAGATGAAACCGGCGTCGCCAATCTGGTGATCTGGGCAAAGACCTTTGGCCAGTTCCGCAAAGTAGCGATGAGCGCCCGCCTATTGGAAATCCGCGGCCAGCTTCAGCGCGCCGATGGCGTGACCCATGTCATCGCCCATTGGCTGGGGGACCGTTCGGACGCGCTGTTGCGCCTGGCCGGAGAGGCCCCCGCCACGCTGCCCCAGCCCCGGCCCAGCCATCCGCGCAAGGTGCGCATCCTGCCGAAATCGCGCGACTTTCATTAAGCCGCGCCCATGGGCGGGAAATCACGGCCATAAAAGGAAACCGCGCCCCCGAAGGGACGCGGTTTCAGAAAAGTTCCGTAAAGGAAGATCTTACTTGATCTTGCCTTCTTTGTACTCGACATGCTTGCGCACGACCGGGTCGTATTTGGTGACCGACATCTTTTCGGTCATCGTGCGGGCGTTTTTCTTGGTGACATAGAAATGCCCGGTCCCGGCCGTCGAGTTCAGACGGATCTTGATCGTCGTCGGCTTCGCCATCTGTTTCGCTCCTGCTGCGGGGCAAGACGCATGGCGCGAACCCCGTGGAATTCTCTTGGAGCCCGCCTTTTAGCGGCACAGCAGGCGAAGTCAACCGGGAATCACCTGATTTCAGGCCGATCTGCAAGGCTAAAGGGTCAGATATGCGCGGATGGCCTGTAAGCCGGATTTTGTTCCGGGGTTACCCCCTTTGATGACCATTCATCTGGTCCCGCCATTACTGACGGGATCTAGCTGCCAACCCGGACCTGCTGGGGCGAAGGCAGCCCTGTCTT
>Ga0182746_1001314_pt1 | contig 23323 bp, 21 predicted proteins | sample eDN3rd30CBELigOP_FD_128881 | JGI IMG/M metagenome (GOLD analysis project Ga0182746, IMG submission 128881) | Enriched Organic Plus compost microbial communities from Emeryville, California, USA - eDNA 3rd pass 30_C BE-Lig OP (version 2) (version 2) ... | reverse complement strand
GTGAACTACGGGCTCCAGTGCGCCGACGTCGCGCGGATCACCATCGGCGAGGACGTGCTGATCGGCCCGGGCTGCCAGCTCCTCACGCCCACGCACCCGACCGACCCCGAGCGCCGTCGGGCGGGGTGGGAGGGCGGCAAGCCCATCACGATCGGCGACAACGTGTGGCTCGGCGGCGGCGTCATCGTGTGCCCGGGGGTGACGATCGGGGAGAACACCGTCGTCGGCGCCGGGTCGGTCGTCGTGCGCGACCTGCCCGCGAACGTGGTCGCCGTCGGGAACCCGGCGCGGGTGGTGCGGTCGCTGGACTGACCGACGCCGCCCCGCGGCGGACCCCCGCGTGGCGTCAGACCTCCGTGGTGCCCTCGTACAGCCCGACGACGTTGCCGTCCGTGTCCGCGACGGCGGCCCACCAGCTCGTCGGGGTGATCTCGGCCTTCTCCTGGACCACCGTGGCGCCGAGCTCGGTCGCGCGGGCCAGGACGTCGTCGATCGAGTCGACCTCGACATAGCTGCGAGGCTGGGTGAAGCCCTCCGACCGCTGCGTCAGGGCACCGCCGCTGATCTGGTTCGGCGCCCGCCACATCGGGTAGTCCTCGAAGCCGGGCGGGGACGCGATCTCCCAGCCGAACAGGCCCTGGTAGAACTCCTTGGCCTTCGCCAGGTCGGTGACCGGGATCTCGATGTGCGTGATGTCTCCGTGCGCCATGACGCGCCTCCGTGAGTCCGGGCGGGCGCCGGTCGCTCGCCCGCCTCCCAGGCTAGGACGTCGGGCCCCGCCGGTCATCACCCGTTCCGACGACGTCGCGGCGCGCACCCGACGTCGTCGCTCACCACGGAGCGCGCGCGTAGTCCTTCAGGAAGCAGCCGTAGAGGTCCTCGCCGGCCTCGCCCCGGACGATCGGGTCGTAGACCCGCGCTGCGCCGTCGACGAGGTCGAGCGGGGCGTGGAACCCCTCCTCCGCGAGCCGCACCTTCGTGGTGTGCGGTCGCTCGTCCGTGATCCAGCCGGTGTCCACGGCGGTCATGAGGATGCCGTCGCCGAGCATCTCGGCCGCGCTGGTCCGCGTCAGCATGTTGAGCGCCGCCTTGCTCATGTTCGTGTGCGGGTGGCCCGGGCCCTTGTAGCGGCGCGAGAACACCCCCTCCATCGCGGACACGTTCACGATGTACGTCCGCCGGGCCGGCGAGGCCGCCAGAGCCGCCCGCAACCGGCTGATCAGGATGAACGGCGCGGTCTGGTTGCACAGCTGGACCTCGAGCAGCTCCATCGGGTCGACCTGCTCGACCGTGGCGACCCAGCTGTTCGTCGTGGCCACGTCGGGGATCAGCCCGCCCGCGTCGATCGAGGTCCCTGCGACGAGCCGCTCGAGGCTCGCGGCCTCCGCCGTCAGGGACTGCGCGGTGAGCTCGTCGGCGGCGCGGGCCGCGCGCTCGATCGCGAGCGCGGGGCTCGTCAGCTCGCTCACGGAACCGGCGAGCGCTCGGGGGTGGGCGTCGCTCGTGTGGCCGAAGGTCGTGATCATGCCCGCGGCCTCGGTCGGCAGCGGCGCCTGCTCGGCGTCCGCGAGGCGCGAGTACGCAGCGGGCGAGCGGCGGACGGTCTGCGCGGCGTTGTTGATGAGGACGTCGAGCGGACCCTGCGACGCGACGTGGTCCGCGAGCGCCACGACCTGCGCGGGGTCGCGCAGGTCGATCCCGACGACGTGCAGCCGGTGCAGCCAGTCGCCCGAGTCCTCCATCGCGCTGAACCGCCGGACGGCGTCGCGGGGGAACCGGGTCGTGATCGTCAGGTCGGCGCCGTCGCGGAGCAGCCGCAGCGCGATGTACATGCCGATCTTGGCGCGCCCGCCTGTCAGCAGGGCCCGGCGCCCTGTGAGGTCGGTGCGGGCGTCGCGCTTGGCGTGGTGGAGGGCGGCGCAGTCCGGGCAGAGCTGGTGGTAGAAGGCGTCGACGACCGTGTAGTCCTGCTTGCAGACGTAGCAGGCCCGCGCGCGGCGCAGCGTGCCCGCCACCGCACCCTTCGCGGTCGAGGTCAGCGGGACGCCGTTCGTCTCGTCGTCGATGCGCCCCGGGCTCGCGGTCGCGGTCGCCGCGAAGACGGCGGCGTCGGCCGTGGTCTGCAGGCGGCGCCGCTCGGTCCGCCGGTGCTTCTTGGCCGCCTTGAACAGCGCCGACGACGCGCGGCGCGCGGCAGCGTGCTGCGTGTGGGTCTGCGGCAGCACGGCGACCTGGTCGATGACGCGCAGGAAGGTCGCGAAGTCGGCGGCGTCGATGCCGTCCTGCTCGGTGGTGGTGGCGTCGAGGGGTCCCGTCGACGTGGTCGAGTGCGCGCTCATGCGGCGTCCGTCCTGCATGGGGAAGGGCCCGTCGCGGTGTCGCAGGCCCGGAAGATTCTACGGGGCCGGTCTCTCGGGTCGGCGGCGGTCACGGGTCCGGCTCTGCCGACCAGGCCGGCGGGGCAAATCCGATGACGCGCAGCGCTCTGAGCGTCTAGCGTCGCGGTGCTCCGGAAGAGCAGCCGGGCGGCGTCGCCGTCGCGGGTCCTGTGCCGAACGCCGGAGCACTGCTCTGGAAAGCAGCGCCTCTTGCGCCCGGGTTCGACTCCCGACTTCGCCGGCCGGCACGGGTCACCAGGGTGGCCGTGGTCTGCGACGCCCGTCCCGACGGGACGTCCCCCACGACCGCCCGACGCGTGCCGGTCGGTCTGCGCGCGAGCGCGGCCGACCCGGGCAGCCGTGGTCGCGCCCGCCCCGGGCCGGCCGGACGACGAGAGGAGGCGAGCATGAGAGTCGTCGTGCAGGAGTGGCAGCGTGTCCTGGTGTATCGGGACGGGCGTTTCGAGGTCGAGCTCGGCCCCGGTCGTCACCGGTTGGCGCGCAGGCGGCGGACGGTCGTGCCCGTCACGGTCCGTCCGCGCCTGGTCGTCACGCCCGTGCAGGAGGTCCTGACGGGTGACGGGCTCGCGGTCAAGGTGAGCCTCGCGTCGGTGATGCGCGTGGACGACGCCCGGGTGTGGCACGAGGCCGTCGACGCGCCGGACGCGTTCGTCTACGCCGCGGTGCAGGTCGCGCTGCGCGAGGACATCGCGTCGCGCACGCTCGACGAGCTGCTCGCCGACCGGTCGGGGTTGGGCGAGCGCCTGCTCGTCGCCACGCGCGACACCGCCGCGCGGTTCGGTGTCGTCGTCGAGAGCGTCGCGCTGCGGGACGTCGTCGTGCCGGCAGAGCTACGGCGTGCCGCCGCCGACGTCGCGACCGCCCGCGCCGAGGGCCTCGCAGCCCTCGAGCGGGCGCGCTCCGAGGTCGCAGCGACGCGTGCGCTCGCCAACGCGGCGCGCATGGTCGCCGACCAGCCCGCCCTGCTGCAGCTGCGCACGCTGCAGGCCGTCGAGGCCGGTGGCGCGACCGTGTTCCTGTCGACGGGTGCCGCACCGGTCGGTCCCGTCGTCCAGGTCTGACGCAGGAGCGTGAGCGCGCGGAGCGGGCCGGCCGTCCTCAGGGGCGGCCGGCCCGTCGCGGTCGAGCGGGCCAGCCTCCGGTCGCGGTCGCCCGACGCGCCCGGCGCGCCGACCTGTTCTAACCTCGGCGCGTGCTCATCATCGGTCTCATCCTCTTCGGCATGCTCGTCGGAGCGCTCGCCCAGCTGATCCTCGGACGGAAGGGGAAGGGCATCGACTGGACGATGGCCATCGTCGCCGGTCTGGTCGGCTCGTTCGTCGGTGGACTGCTCGCGAGCCTGATCGCCGGCGACGGTCTCGCGTTCCGCCCGAGCGGTGTCATCGGCTCGATCGTCGGCGCGATCGTCGTCACCGCGATCTGGCGGTGGGCGAGGACCCGTCAGAGCGCCTGACGCCGTCGGGCTCGGCGTTCCCCGCGGGGCCGTGCTCCGTCCGTGGCCTGCTCGGCCCCCGGCGTCGGCGGCGCCGGGGCGACCGCGGGTGAGCACCGGTGCCATCCTGCGGCCTGCACGGGTCGGGGACAATGGGTGGTAGCAACGTCTGCCGAGACAAGGAGTCCACGGTGCCCCAGGGAACAGTCCGATGGTTCGACGCCGACCGAGGGTTCGGCTTCATCGACCTCGGGAACGATGCCGAGGACCTGTTCGTGCACGCGTCCGAGATCGTCGGCGGCGACGGGCCCAAGCAGCTCCGCGAGGGGCAGGTCGTCGAGTTCGAGGTGGGCGAGGGCGACCGGGGTCCGCAGGCGCGCCACGTCCGCGTCACGGGTGAGCGAGCCGCCGACGCCACGCTCGGCGTGCTGGGCACGGTCGTCTGGTACGAGCCGGCCAAGGGGTACGGCTTCGTCACGCCCGACGACGGCCGCACCGAGATCTTCCTGCACAGCTCGGCCATCGTCGGGGGCGGCGTGGTCTCGGAAGGCCAGCCGGTGGCGTTCCTGATCGTCGAAGGCGAGAAGGGTCCGCAGGCGGACCACCTGCTCCCGCTCGGGGCGCAGGCCGCGCGGCCCGCGTCCGACGGCGCCGACGGGACGGTGTCCTGGTGGGACGACGCCAAGGGCTTCGGCTTCCTCGTCCCCGACGCGGGCGGCGGCGACGTGTTCGTCCACGTCAGCGCGCTCGCCGGAGGGCTGACCGAGCTCGCCGAGGGGGAGCGCGTCACGTTCGACGTCGTCGACGGTGACAAGGGTCCGAACGCCCGCAACGTGCAGCTCGTGGGCGGCTCGGGCGGCGGGCGCGGCGGTGCGCGCGGGGGCGCCGACCGTGGTCGGCCGGGCCGCTCCGGCGGGTCGGGAGCGCCCGTCCGCGGGGGCGAGGGGACTGTCGCGCGCTACGACGAGGAGCGTGGTTTCGGCTTCATCACCCCTGACGCCGGGGGCGAGGACCTGTTCGTGCACGTGTCGGTCGTGCGGGGCAACGAGGTCCTGGAGGAGGGTGACCGGGTCCGGTATAAGGTGCGCCAGAGCGACCGGGGGCCCCAGGCCGACAGCGTCGAGCTGCTCTGAGCCCGGGGCGTCCGAGCCCGGGCACCACCCCGAAAAAGCCCGTGCTCGGGCCTCGCGTGGGGGCGATGCTTGCCGCCATGGACCCGTACCTGCAGACCGACCGTGTGACGCTGCGCCGCTTCGGGGCCGACGGCGCCGAGCTCCTGACCGAGCTCGACAGCGATCCCGCGGTCATGCGCTACCTCTCGGGCGGTGTCCCGACCCCGCTCGAGGAGCACCGCGACCGGGTGCTGCCGGGGCTCCTCGCCGCCTACGAGCGATGGGCCGGCCGCTTCGGCGTCTTCGCCGCCTACGAGACGGCGGACGACGCGTTCGTCGGATGGTTCTGCCTGCGTCCCGAGCGTGACGGGCCGCTCGACGAGGCCGAGCTGGGCTATCGCCTGCGTCGGTCCGCGTGGGGCCGGGGCCTCGCCACGGAGGTGTCCGCGGCCCTGCTGGCCAAGGCGTTCACCGAGCTCGACGTCCGCCGGGTGTGGGGCGACACGATGGCGCTGAACCGCCCGTCGCAGCACGTCATGGAGAAGGTCGGCATGGTGGTGACGGAGAAGCTGGAGACCCCCGAGGACATGCTCGCGGTCGAGGGCGCCGAGCTCGGCGGACTCCGGTACGAGATCACCCGGGAGCAGTGGGAGCGGGCGCAGGGGCTGCCGCGCGCCGAGTAGCGCGACGTCGACGTGGCCGACGAGGCTCGCCCGGGCGGCACGTCGTGCCGTCAGCCGGTCGCACCCGTGTGGCGCGCCGCGACGGCGGCGGCGACCTCGGCGATGTGGCGCCGCGCCTCCGGCGGCTCCAGCACCTCGATGGACCCGCCGAGCTGAAGGAGCTGGACGACGCCCTGGGTCTGGCGCACCGAAAACTGGACGAGACACCAGCCGTCCTCGGCCGGCCCCGCGTCCGTGAGCCTGGTGCCCAGGATCCTTCGCGCCAGGTCGACCCGGTCCGCCCGGAGGCGCGCGGTCACCGTGACGGTGCCCGGGGCCTCGACCCCCGCCTTGAGCTCGTCCCACATGGACCGCAGGGTCACGCCCTCGCGGTGCCGGACCGCCTCGGGCAGGACGTCGAACCTCACGAGCCGCGTGAGGGCGTACAGGTGCGGGCGCCCGTCGTCGTCCGCGACCAGGTACCAGCGTCCCGCCTTCGCGGCGAGTCCGTAGGGATCGACGACGACGTCGCGCTCGCGGGTGGTCCCGCTGTGGCGGTAGCGCAGCTGCACCCGGTTCGCGCCCCGGAGCGCGAGCGCGAGGTCGCCGACGTCGACCGCAGCGGGACCGTCGGCGGAGAACCAACCGTCCTGCTCGACGACGACGAGGTCCGCGAGCGAGGGCCGTGCGTCGCCCCGCCGGGCAGCGATCTTGCGCGCCGCCGTCTCGGAGACGGCACCCAGCCCGAGCTCGGCGCGGCGGGTCGCGTCGAGGCCGACCAGCGCGAGCGCCTCGAGCTCCGGAGGGTCCAGGTGGGAGACGTTGAGGCGCGCCCCGGGGAGCAGCACGATCCCGCCGGCGCGGCCCCGCTCGGCGTACACCGGGACGCCCGCGGCGGACAGCGCCTCGACGTCGCGCAGGATCGTGCGCCGGGACACCTCGAGCCGCTCCGCGAGGGCACCCGTCGTCATGCGCGGGCTGACCTGGAGCAGCAGCAGGAGGTTGAGCAGGCGCGACGACTTCACGCCTCCAGTCTCCTCGGAAAACATGACAGGTTCTGTCGCGATATCTCGATTGCCTGGTCTCGTCAGCACCACACCGAGCCCAGGAGCACCCATGACCGCCCCGAACCTCTTCATCACCTACGTCGCCGACGCGCCGACGGCCGCGGCGTTCTACGCCGACCTCTTCGAGCTCGAGCCCACGCTCTCCACGCCCGGGTACATCGTGTTCCGCGTGGCGCCGGGGGTGGACTTCGCCGTCTGGTCCGGGATCTCGGACGCGGCGGTCCCCCAGACGCCGCGCACGTCCGAGGTGTGCGTCGCCGTCCCCGGGAACGAGGACGTCGACGCGATCTTCGAGCGCTGGATCGCGAAGGGCGTCACGGTCGTGGCCGAGCCGCACGACGAGCCCTTCGGCCGGACGTTCGTGATCTCCGACCCGGATGGCAACCTCATCCGTGTCGCGCCGGCGGACTGAGAGGCCGGCGGCCCCGCCCCGTGTGTGAGGCGGGTACGCCTCGGACCCGTGAGCCGCGAGGTCACCCTCGCCTGGCTGATCGCGAGGTGCGGCGATCTGCAGTTTCCCGCTCGGCGGGCTGCAGATCGCCGCACCTCGTGGTCGTCTCACGGGCCCGGACGGCCTCGGTCCCACCGGCCAGCGGGTCACGCCGGTCGGGGGAATACCCCCGACTTCGCGAGAGTTGAGCCATACAGACTCAAGTTTGGCCGCCGCGAGCTTGCGTGCTCGACGACGGCGTGCCTACCTTGAGTGCAGCAGACTCAACCCGGCCGGGGGCGGACCCCGGCAGCACAGGAGGCAACACACATGGCACGTGCAGTCGGCATCGACCTCGGCACCACCAACTCGGTCGTCGCGGTCCTCGAGGGCGGTGAGCCCACGGTCATCGCGAACGCCGAGGGCTCGCGCACCACCCCGTCGGTGGTCGCGTTCTCCAAGACCGGCGAGGTCCTCGTCGGCGAGGTCGCGAAGCGCCAGGCGGTCACGAACGTGGACCGCACCATCTCGTCGGTCAAGCGCCACATGGGCACGGACTGGACCGCGGAGATCGACGACAAGAAGTACACCGCGCAGGAGATCAGCGCCCGCATCCTCGGCAAGCTCAAGCGCGACGCCGAGGAGTACCTGGGTGAGCCCGTCACCGACGCGGTCATCACGGTGCCGGCGTACTTCAACGACGCCGAGCGTCAAGCGACCAAGGACGCCGGCCAGATCGCGGGCCTCAACGTGCTCCGCATCGTCAACGAGCCCACCGCGGCGGCGCTCGCCTACGGCCTGGAGAAGGGCAAGGAGGACGAGCTCATCCTCGTCTTCGACCTGGGCGGCGGCACGTTCGACGTCTCGCTCCTCGAGGTCGGCAAGGACGAGGACGACTTCTCCACCATCCAGGTGCGCGCGACCTCGGGCGACAACCGCCTCGGCGGCGACGACTGGGACAACCGCATCGTCGAGCACCTGATCAAGCAGGTGAAGAACTCCAGCGGGGTCGACCTGTCGAAGGACAAGATCGCATTGCAGCGTCTGCGTGAGGCGGCTGAGCAGGCGAAGAAGGAGCTGTCGTCCGCGACGAGCACCAACGTCTCGATGCAGTACCTCTCGATGAGCGAGAACGGCCCCATCCACCTGGACGAGAAGCTCACCCGGGCCCAGTTCCAGCAGATGACCCAGGACCTCCTCGACCGCACCAAGGCCCCGTTCCACAAGGTCATCTCCGACGCGGGCGTCTCCGTGTCCGAGATCGACCACGTGGTCCTCGTCGGCGGCTCGACCCGCATGCCCGCGGTGACCGACGTCGTCAAGGAGCTCACGGGCGGCAAGGAGCCCAACAAGGGCGTCAACCCGGACGAGGTCGTGGCCGTCGGTGCCGCGCTGCAGGCCGGCGTCATCAAGGGCGACCGCAAGGACGTCCTCCTGATCGACGTGACTCCGCTCTCGCTGGGCATCGAGACCAAGGGCGGCGTGATGACCAAGCTCATCGAGCGCAACACGGCCATCCCGACCAAGCGCTCCGAGGTCTTCTCCACGGCCGAGGACAACCAGCCGTCGGTGCTCATCCAGGTCTTCCAGGGCGAGCGCGAGTTCGCCCGCGACAACAAGCCGCTCGGCACGTTCGAGCTGACCGGCATCGCCCCGGCTCCGCGCGGCGTCCCGCAGATCGAGGTCACCTTCGACATCGACGCGAACGGCATCGTGCACGTCGGCGCGAAGGACCGCGGCACAGGCAAGGAACAGTCGATGACCATCACGGGCGGCTCGGCCCTCCCGAAGGAGGACATCGACCGCATGGTCAAGGAGGCCGAGGAGCACGCGGCGGAGGACAAGAAGCGTCGCGAGGAGGCGGAGACCCGCAACCAGGCCGAGGCGTTCGTGTACTCGACCGAGAAGCTCGTCAACGACAACAAGGACAAGATCCCCGCGGACGTCGCGTCCGAGGTGGAGGCGGACATCGCCGCCGTGAAGTCGGCCCTCGAGGGCGACGACGCGGACGCGGTGAAGGCCGCCCACGAGAAGCTCGGCGCGTCGAGCCAGAAGATCGGCCAGGCGCTCTACGCGGCGGCCGAGCAGGAGCAGGCGGCCGGCAACGCCGGCGCGGCCCAGGACGACGCGACCGCCGCCGCGGGCGCGGGCTCCGCTCCTGACGAGGACATCGTCGACGCGGAGATCGTGGACGAGGACGACAAGAAGTGACGACCTCAGGGAACACCCCGGACGTGCCGGAGGAGGAGTCCTCCTCCGGCACCCCGTTCCACTTCACCGACAAGCGCCGGATCGACCCGGAGACGGGCGAGCCGCGCCAGGCTGCGTCGTCGGGCACGCCCGACGGCGCCGCCCCGGGCGGCGAGGGCATCGACCACCTCGACTTCGAGCCCGAGGGCGCGGCCGACGCGCTCGACGGCGTCGACAGCGAGCTGGCGGCGGCCCAGGCCGAGGCGGCCGCCCACCTGGACGCGCTGCAGCGCGAGCGCGCGGAGTTCGTGAACTTCCGCAACCGCGCCAAGCGCGAGTCCGAGGCGTCGCGCTCGCGCGGCGTCGAGGACGTCCTCGTGGCGCTGCTGCCGGTGCTCGACGACGTCGACCGCGCCCGCGCGGCCGGCGACCTCACGGGGCCGTTCGCGGCCATCGCGGACAAGCTCGACGGCGTCCTCGCCAAGTACGGCGTGGAGCGCTTCGGGCGCGTCGGCGAGGAGTTCGACCCCAACCTGCACCACGCGCTCATGCACCAGGCCGACGCGGACGCGACCTCGACGACGATCAGCATCGTCATCGAGGCCGGGTACAAGATCGGCGACAAGGTGGTCCGACCGGCGAACGTCGCCGTCGTCGGGCCGGAGAGCTGACCCCCCGAGGGAAGGCACGAACGATCGGAACGAGGAGGAGGACGCCGTGACCGGGCAGGACTGGTTCGAGAAGGACTTCTACGCGGCTCTCGGCGTCCCCAAGGACGCGGACGACGCCGCCATCAAGAAGGCGTACCGCAAGCTCGCGCGCCAGTGGCACCCCGACCAGAACCAGGGTGACGCGAACGCCGAGGCGAAGTTCAAGGAGATCGGCGAGGCGTACGCCGTCCTGTCGGACCCCGAGCAGCGTCAGCAGTACGACGCCGTCCGGGCGATGGCAGGCGGCGGCGCCCGCTTCTCCGCGGGCGGCCCCGGCGGCGGCGCCGGTGCCGGTGGGTTCGAGGACGTGTTCGGCGGCATGTTCGGGGGCGGCGCTCCCGGCGGCCAGCGGGTGCGCTACTCGTCCGGCGGCGGGGGCGGCTTCGAGGACATCCTGTCCGGCCTCTTCGGGGGCGGGGCGGCGGGCCCGTACGGGCGGCAGGCGCCCACGCGCGGCCAGGACATCGCGGCGTCGACGACGCTCGCGTTCCGCACGGCCGTCGAGGGCTCCGAGGTGACGTTCGACGTCGACGGCCGCTCGGTGCGCGCCCGCATCCCGGCCGGGGTCCGCGACGGGCAGAAGATCAAGCTCGCCGGCAAGGGCCGGCCGAGCCCCACGGGCGGCCCGGCGGGCGACCTGGTGGTGACGGTCCACGTCACCCCGCACCCGGTGTTCTCGGTCGACCCGGCGAACCCGAAGAACCTGCGCATGACCGTGCCGGTCACGTTCCCCGAGGCCGCCCTCGGCACGACGATCGAGGTCCCGACCCTGGACGGGCAGACGGTGCGCCTCAAGGTCCCGTCGGGGACGCCGTCGGGCCGGACGCTGCGCGTCAAGGGCCGCGGCGTGAAGACCCCCAAGGGCACGGGCGACCTCTACGTCACCGTGCAGGTCGCGGTGCCGCAGAAGCTGTCGAAGGCGGCCAAGCAGGCCGTCGAGGAGTTCGCGGCCCAGACGTCCGACGACGACGTGCGCGCCGACCTGGCCCAGCGCGCGGCGCAGTGACCGGCCGGGCCGAGCCCGCGGAAGGAGGGACGACGTGAACGACGACGAGCCGCGGTTCGTGATCTCCGAGGCGGCGGCGCTCGCGGGCATGCACCCGCAGACGCTGCGCCAGTACGACCGGCTGGGCCTCGTGTCGCCCCGACGTGCGCGCGGGCGGGGTCGGCGGTACTCGCCCCGCGACGTCGCCAAGCTGCGCGAGGTGTACCGCCTCTCGCACGAGGAGGGCATCAACCTCGCGGGCATCAAGAAGATCCTGGCGCTGGAGGAGCGCGTCGAGCGCCTCGAGGGGATGCTCGAGGCCCTGGCGCTGCGGGCCGACCCGGGGCGCCGCGTGTTCGCGGCGGCGTCGTCGGGCGACGTGGTGATCGTGCCGCGCGGACGCCGCGCGAGCGTGCCGGAGGCCGAGGAGCGCGGGGCGCTCGTGCGCTGGTCGCCCTTCTGACCTGGGGCGCTGCCCGCGGCGTGGATTACGCAACGCAAATGTCACCGAAAAGCATTTGTTATTGACATCGGTAAGGCAGTGCTTCCTTGGTGGCGGAATGTCATTCCGGGGAATAGCGTCGGGCGTGGAAGCCTTTTCGCCCGCCGCCCAGGAGGATGTCATGGCCACGATGGAGATGCCCCGGGTCACCGAGTGCACCGTGCTCGGCTGTTCCTACAACGACCACACCGCGTGCCACGCCGCAGCGGTCACCATCGGAGGACGGGACGCCGGCGAGGCCGAGTGCGCGACCTTCATCCCGCTCGACGTCAAGGGCGGGCTGCCGAAGGTGATGACGTTCGTGGGTGCGTGCCAGCGCACCGACTGCACGCACAACGACCACCTCGAGTGCGGTGCGGCATCCGTCCGGGTGGGCCCCGGTGCCGCGAGCGCGGACCACGCCGACTGCTTGACGTTCAACCCGCGCTGACCTGACGCTCGGCCAGCTCCGCTCAGGCGGCCGATCAGGCTGCCCCCGCGGCGCCGAGCAGGGCCGGGACGTCGTCGACCGACGCCGGCAGCCCCTCCACCCACACGCGTGGGGGGCGGCGCACGACGGCGGAGACCCCGCGCGCCCGCGCGGCCAGGTCCACCGCGGCCCGTAGCTCGGACACCCGCGCCCCCAGCCCGGCGTCGCGTGGCACGAGCGCGACGTAGACGCCGGGCGCTGCGACCGCCATCGGATGACCCTCGCCGAACGAGTCGGCCATCACCTTGCCCATCGCGGCAGCGCGAGCGAGCCGCTGAAAGGCCGTCAGCTGTTCGACGGCGACGTCGACGACGACGAGCGCGCGAGTCGTCGTCGGGTCCTTCCCCTGCCGCCCTGCCTCGCCGTAGGTCTCACGCAGCCTCAGCAGCAGGTAGTCGAGCGTCGGCAGCCCCGACCACGGGTCCACCAGCCCGACGGGTGCGGGCGCCGTCTCGTTGCCGACGACCCACCCGACGCTCACGGCCCGCAGCACGTCGGGGCCCGGCTCGGCTCCCGCCGCCGCGTACAGGCACGTGACGTCGTCGATGGCCTCGCCGATGCCCACGCCGAGCTCCGCGCGGGCGCGACCCAGTCTCTCCGCGGCGCCGGTGACGTCACGCTGCTCGACGATGCCCTCGGCGAGGGCGTCCACCGCGGGGTGGTACCAGTCGCCGTCGTGCAGCCAGACCGCGGCGAGGCTCTCGTCCCGCCAGCGGTCGCGTAGACGCTGCGCGGGCGCCTCGAGCGGCGGCAGTCGTCCATGGGTCATGCGGATGAGACTCACCTGGAACGGATTCATGACGCGGTGGGAGCGGGTGAAACCGGTCCCGCGCGTGCCGTGTCGCCGGGCGCGTTTCGCCCGCTCGGCCCATAGTCTCCCGCGCCGCCGACGTCTACGATGTGGGGCGTCCGACGACTGGAGCACCATCCCGTAATGACGGCCCTCGACCCCGGCACCTCGAGCGCGGCGAGCGACGCCGAGCTCATCGCGGCAGTTCGTGCCGGGGACAAGCACGCCTACGGCGAGCTCTACGAGCGGCACAGCGCGGCCGCGGCGGCCGTCGCTCGACAGTACGTCTCGCGGCACGCGGACGCCGACGACGTCGTCTCCGACGCCTTCGCCAAGGTCCTGTCCGTCCTGCAGTCGGGCGGTGGCCCCGACGTCGCGTTCCGCGCCTACCTGTTCACCGTCGTCCGGCACACGGCCTACGGGCTCACCGAGGGCAGCCGCCGCCAGCGGCCCACCGACGACTGGACGATGTACGAGACGTCGTTCGGGCTCGCCGCCTCCACGGAGGAGCCGGCGCTCGAGGGCTTCGAGCGGTCCGTCGTCAGCCGCGCCTACCGCGGCCTGCCCGAACGGTGGCAGGCCGTGCTCTGGTACACCGAGGTCGAGAGCCTCACCCCGGCCCAGATCGCGCCCCTGCTCGGGCTGACCGCCAACGGCGTCTCCGCGCTCGCCTACCGCGCCCGCGAGGGGCTGCGCCAGGCGTACCTCCAGCAGCACCTGAGCGGCACCGTCGACGAGGGCTGCCAGGCGGTCAACGGCCTCCTCGGGTCGTACGTGCGCGGCGGGCTCGCCAAGCGCGAGACGGCCCAGGTCGACGCCCACCTTGAGGGCTGTGGCGACTGCCGGGCGCTCGTGCTGGAGCTCGGCGACGTCGCCCACGGCATGCGCGGCGTGATCGCGCCGCTGGTGCTCGGGACGGGCGCGATGGCGCTGGTCGGGCACGCGCTGCCGCTCGGCGGCATGGCCGGCGCGGGAGCTGCCGGGAGTGCGGGCGCTGCCGGAGGCGCGGGCGGTGCCGGTGGCGCCGGGGCGGGGGCCGGCGCGGCGACGGGCTCGGGCGCTGCGGCGACCGGTTCGGGGGTGGGCTCCGGCGTGGGAGCCGCGGCCTCGGGAGCGGGAGCGACGGGCGGCGCGGCAGCGGCCGGCGCGGGCGGCACCGCCACCGTGGGCGCCACCGGGATCGGCGCGTTCTTCGCGGCGGCTCCTCTCACGGCGACGATCGTCACGGTCGGCCTCACGGCCGCGGTCGGCCTGGGGGTCGCGGCCGGGCTCGGCGCGTTCTCGCACCGGGGGACGCCCGAGGCGAAGACGCCCGTACCCTCGCTCGAGGTGCCCGTCGAGACCGCGGCGGCGACCGACGCGCCGGTCGGGGACCCGAGCCCGTCGAGCGAGCCGACGACCCCCGACCTCACGTCGCCGGCAACCGTCGCGCCGACGTTCCCGTCCACCGAGCCGACGGCGCCGCCGGTCGTCGCGCTGCCGCAGCCGACCACCGTCCCGACGACGGCCCCGACGGCCCCGCCGACGACGGCTCCGTCACCCCCGCCGGTCGCGGCGCCCGCGAGCCTGGCGCTCGGTCTCGACGGCGCCCCCACCTTCACGGTCGGCTCGACCACGCAGATGTCGCTCACGGCCTCGAACAGCGGCGGCACGACGGCGCACGACGTCGAGGTGACCGTCCAGCTCCCGCCGTCGGTCGACGCCGACACCGCGACGATGGTGCCGGGCGGCACCGGCGGTGCGGGCGGCGGCGTCGTGAGCGCGGCCCTGCGGCTCGACGTGCCCGACGGCACGTGCGTCGTGACGCCGTCGAGCCTCGGCACCGGCCCCACGGTGGCGTGCCACCTCGCCGCACTGGACCCGGGCGGGCAGGTCGGCGTGACCATCGGGATGACGCCGCAGTCGCGGAGCTTCGGCGGCTTCGCGTGGCGGATCTCCGCGGACGGCTACACCTCGCCGTGGACGGGCAGCTGGGCGCCGCAGGACCCGACGGTGCACAGTGCGAACCTCGTGCCGTCCGCGCCCTCGGCGGTCACGGTCGCGAACCCGGGCGAGGGCGACGTCGCGTTCCGGCTCACCAACACGGGCGACGCCTCGAGCCCGTCCCGCGCGACCGTCGCGCTCGTCGTGCCCGACGGTGTCCGCGTCACGAGCGTCAGCGGAGGCGGCGCGTGGACGGCGGTCGACGGGTTCGGCGGGACGGTCTGGCGCGTCCCGGACGGGTTCTCGTTGTCGAGCGGCGGCACGACGACGCTCACCGCGCACGTCGTGGCCGACGGCCCCGGCGGTGCGTCCGGCACCGCGCCGGCGGGCGTGGGACAAGCGACGCTGACCGTGCGCGGCGCGGTCGCGGACGGCTCGACGCCCTCCGCCTCCGCCGCCCTGACCGTCGAGAAGCCCTGGCAGGGTGCGACCGTCGGCACGCCGACGCTCCGGTGCACCGGGCCGGACGCCGTCGGGCGCGCGACGGTCACCGTCCCGGTCGCGAACGGCTCGTCCGCCGCGGTCGCGGCGACCTCCTCCGCGGGCTCGGTCACGAGCGACCCGGTCGGGGTGGGGGCGGGCGGTTCGGCGTCCGCACCGCTCCGGGTGTCGTACTCCGGCAGTGGCGCGCAGGACGTCAGCGTGACGTTCCAGCGGACGGTCGACGGCACGGTCCGGACGTTCACGGCCCCGTCGACGAGCTATCTCGCCGACCCGTGCGCCCCCGACCTGTCGAGCGCGGACGCCGCCTCGAAGACGCTCGCGAACCCCGACACGACCGGGTCCACCGCGTCGGTGTCCAACGCCGGCTCGGTCGCCGCGACGGGCGTGACCGCCACGGTCACGGCTCCTGCCGGGGTGACGGTCGGTGTCCGCGACGGGTGGACGAGGACCGGCGACGGCACCTGGGCCCTCGCCGGCTCGCTCGCCGCAGGGGACAAGGCGACCCTGCCGCTGTCCCTGACCACGCGCGACGGCGCCGCGTCCGGACCGGTGCGGGTCGCGTTCGCCGTCGGGAACGCCGGTGACGCGGACGCGACGCACCCGACCGCGGCATGGTCTCAACAGCTCAGCGTCGAGAGCCCGTGGGCCGGCGCGAAGGCCGTCGCCGACGGTGCCGTCCAGTGCGTCGGCTGGGAGAGCCCCGGCCAGGGACGCCTGGCCGTCGACGTCACGAACGGCTCGGTCGCCGCGTTCACCGCGAGCGCGCCCGGAGCGAAGGACGCGACCGTGGACGCCGACGGTCCGCAGCGGCTCGTGGTGCCCGTCACCTACGCCCACCGCGGGTGGGGCGACGGCCGTCACGGCGACCGCGAGGCGTCCGTCACGGTCAGCCTGACGCGCGACGGTGTGACGACCACGAAGAGCGTGAGCTACGTCGCCAACCGCTGCCCGGGCAAGCCGGTCCTCGACGCGCACGACGGCGACGCGGCGACCGTCGCGAACCCCGGCCACGTGACCGTGACGACCTCGGTCACCAACGACGGCACGGCACGCGCGCACGGCCTCGTCGCGCGCCTCGACCTCCCCGCGGGCTACACGATCGACCGGGTCGGCGGCGACTTCCACGGCTGGGGCCGCACGGTCGCCGCGGACCGCTCGCTCGCGCCCGGCGCGACGGCGACGCTGCGGCTCGACCTGACGCTCGACCGGCGCGACCCGGCCGCCGTGGACACGGTGGGCGTGACGTTCGACGCGCGGGGGGCCGCCGCGTCGACCGCGTCGGTCCGGCTCGCGTCCGAGGCGCGCTGGGCCGGCTCGACGTCGGCCGTGGCGCAGTGCGACGGCACCCTCACCGTGACGCTCACCAACGGCTCGTCGCGCGACGCCTGGGTGAAGGTCGACGGAGCCCGGAGCGTCCTGGTCCCCGGCAACGGCTCGGTCGACGTCGTGACGAAGGCGGCGCGCGACGACGACGGCGACGTCCGCGGCGGCTCCGTGCACCTCACGGCCTGGCGCGACGGGTTCTCCACCTCCGACGACGTCGCCTACGACGGTCCCGACTGCACGCACCCCGCGGCCTCGGTGGCGTCGGTCGGCGACTGCACCTTCGACCGGCGCACGCAGCAGTCGTCGGCGACGGTCGCGATCCTGCTCGACAACACGAAGTCGGCGGTCGACGTCCGGTTCCACGTGACCGGCGCGGACGACCCGACGCGCCACGTGACGGTCCCCGCGGGCGCGACGGCGACCGTCGAGCGGACCGTGGGGGAGCAGGGGGCGACGTTCACGGTCTGGGCAGCCGGGGAGACCTTCACGCTGCCCGTCGACGGCGTGCGCTGCGTCCCGGCGTGGTCACCCGGCTTCTACGGCCGGGGAGACCGCGTGACCGACGACGGCGACGTGTGGCGGCTCGACCACATCCTCGGCGGGAGGCACAGGTTCTCGCTCCTGGCGCCGTCCGCCGCGAACGCCCTCGCCCGCGAGCTCGGGGTGCCCGAGCCCTGGACCCGCGAGGGCTGACGGGCCCGCGAGGGTTGACGCGCCGACGGTGACGTCCTGTGCTCCGGCGGGGCCGACCGCCCTCTCCGGGCGTGACGTCAGCTCTGCAGCACGACCTCGGCGGCCGTCGCGAACCGGTAGCCCACGCCGCGCACGGTCGTGATGACGTGCCCGATGTCGAGCTTCTCGCGGACCCGCCGCACGTGGACGTCGATGGTCCGCGTGCCCTCGCGGACGGCGTCGCGGCCCCACACCGTGTCGAGCAGCTCGTCGCGCGTCACGGGCCGCTCGGGCGACCGTGCGAGGTGCACGAGGAGCTCGAACTCCTTGTAGGTGAGGTGGACCGGTCGGTCGTCGACGGTCACGCTGCGCCCGCGGGTGTCGATGACGAGGCGCGGCACGGTCGAGATGTGGGCGAGCCGCTCACGGAACGCCGAGACGTCGTCGCGCCGGACGGCGGGCGCCTCGGGCTCGACGGCCCGGCGGGTCGCGGGCGCCGTCGGCTGGTGCGGTGCGGCGGTGCGCTCGCGCGTGGGCGCCGGCGCGGCCACGGTCGCGGTGTCGGTGAGCCGGAGCGCCGTGTAGGTCTCGGCGTCGGGGAGCCACTCGCGGGCGAACTCGCTCAGGGTCTCGGCGAGCTCGACGAGCTCACCGCTGCGGTGGGCGGTGCGGGGGTCGACCCCGACGTACAGCACGAACCCGGGAGGGCTCGTGCGGGAGGCGCGCTGAGCGGTGGGGCGGGAGTCGGAGACGAGCGTCATGGGTGAACCTCGGGGTGCGGCCGGGCCGTGCGGGCCCGGGGCGGGCGTCTGGGTGCGTCGTCGGACGCGTGGAGCGCGAGCTCGCCCGGAGGCGAGGGAGGGTCAGGCGCAACAACAGACGCGGGGACACCGAGGCATGCCGACGGCAGCGCTCAGGGGCGCTGCGGGGGTCGGCTGCTCGTTCACACAGGCAGAGTCGCACGTCTCACGGTGCGAGCCAAGCAGTGCGACGAGATGTCTCGCGATGCGAGACATCGTGACGTGGGGGCGTGCGGTCAGACCACGCCGTAGAGCCGGTCACCGGCGTCACCGAGCCCCGGCACGATGTAGCCGCGCTCGTCGAGACGCTCGTCGACGGCGGCCACGACGACCGTCACCTCGGCGCGGTGGCCGACGGCCGCCTCGACCGCGGCCAGACCCTCGGGAGCCCCGAGCAGGCACACCGCGGTGACGTCCTGCGCGCCCAGCTCGAGGAGGTACTCGATCGCGGCGATGAGCGTCCCGCCGGTCGCCAACATCGGGTCGACGAGGAAGCACTGACGGCCCGTGAGGTCGTCGGGCAGGCGGTTCGCGTACGTCGTCGCCAGCAGAGTCTCCTCGTTGCGCACCATGCCGAGGAACCCGACCTCGGCCTTGGGGACCATGCGGGTCATGCCGTCGAGCATCCCGAGCCCGGCGCGCAGGATCGGCACGATGAGCGGCGGCGGGTCGGAGATGTAGACGCCCTGCGTGGTCGCCACGGGCGTGCGGATCTCACGGGCCTCGACGCGGACCTCCCGGGTGGCCTCGTACGCGAGCAGGGTCACCAGCTCGTCGACCAGGCTGCGGAAGGTGGGAGACGGGGTGCTCTCGTCCCGCAGCACGGCGAGCTTGTGGGCCACGAGCGGGTGGTCGACGACGATGGTGCGCATGTGCCCACGGTACCGGCGCGACGGCCGCCGGAGCGCGCGGTTGCACCGATCTGCGAGGCTGGGGGCGTGTACGGGGACCCGCGACGATTCGACGACGTGATGGGCCTCGCCCTCGTCGAGGCCGCCGCCGCCCCCGCGACCGGGGACGTGCCCGTGGGGGCCGTCGTCGTCGACTCCGACGGCGTCGTCGTGGGGGCGGGGCGGAACGCACGGGAGGCCACCGGCGACCCGACGGCGCACGCCGAGGTCATGGCGTTGCGGGCCGCCGCCGCGACGCTCGGCCGGTGGCGGCTCGACGGCTGCACGCTCGTCGTCACGCTCGAGCCGTGCGCGATGTGCGCGGGCGCGATCGTCCTCGCGCGGGTGCCGCGCGTCGTGCTGGGAGCCTGGGACCCCAAGGCCGGGGCGACCGGGTCGGTCTGGGACCTGGTCCGGGACCCTCGCAGCGTGCATCGCGTCGAGGTGGTCGGGGGTGTGCGCGAGGAGGAGTGCGGGCACCTGCTGCGCGCGTTCTTCGAGAACCAGCGGTGACCTGCCCGCACGCTTGCCCAGGGCCCACACAGTTCCACCACGCGCCCGATAGAGGAACCTCGCGTTCCGGGCCTACGCTCCGAATGTGACGACTGCCACAGAGCCCGCGTCCGACGACGGTTCCGCCCGCCCGCCCGCGCACGCGCGCGCCCGTCACACCCACCGGCTCGCCAAGGTCCTCTCGCTCGCCGTGGTCGGGGCCGTCGCCGCGGTGGGCACCGGCGCCTGGGCGCTCGCACGGCACTACCAGGGCAACGTCGACGGGGTGAACGTCGAGGCCGTGCTCGGCAAGCCGACGCACAAGGCCGACGACCCGAACGACCCGGACGCCGGGGACGACCTCAACATCCTCGTGCTCGGCTCCGACTCGCGCGGGGGCGCCAACGCCAAGGAGGTCGGCGACGGCGAGGTCGGGCAGCGGTCGGACACGACGATGATCCTGCACGTCTCGGCCGACCGGAAGCGGGTCGAGGTGGTCTCGATCCCCCGTGACTCGATGGTCCACATCCCCGCGTGCAAGGTCGACGCCAAGGGCACGACGACCCAGGAGTACGCGGTCGGGATGTTCAACGCCGCGTTCGCCTACGGCGCGGACGCCACCGGGTCGGTCGCGGGCGGGGCCCTGTGCACCTGGCAGACGGTCGAGAAGAACACCGGCCTCAGCCTCGACGGGTTCGTCGTCGTGGACTTCGCCGGGTTCGCGGGCATGATCGACGCGCTTGACGGCGTGCCGATGTGCATCACCCGGCACATCGACTCGCCCGAGGCGAACCACCTCGTGCTCGACCCCGGCTGGCAGACCCTCAAGGGCAAGAAGGCCCTCGGCTACGCGCGTGCGCGCAAGGGCGAAGGCCTCGACGGCAGCGACACGAGCCGCATCCTGCGCCAGCAGGAGATGGTCAGCGCGATGTTCACGAAGCTCGTCGACCAGAACGTCCTCACGTCGGCACCCAAGCTCCTGAGCTTCCTCGACGCCGCGACCAAGTCCCTCACCACGAGCAGCAACCTGTCGAGCCTCAAGAACCTCGTCGGGCTCGGGTGGAGCCTGCGCCACGTCTCGCTCGACGACGTCGTCTTCCTCACGATCCCCTACGAGGCCTACCCGCCCAACCACAACAAGGTCCAGTGGGCGCCGTCGGCGGACGCGGTGTGGAAGAAGCTCAAGGAGGACAAGCCGCTCGTGGCGTCCGAGAAGAAGAGCTCGTCGGGCAGCACGCACAGCAGCACCCCGGGCACGAGCACGAAGACCCCCAGCACCACGAGCACGAAGACGCCGACCGCCCCGGCCACGCCGAAGAACCGCGCGACGGACGGCATCGACGCGTCCGAGGTCCCGAGCACGAAGGCGGAGTGCGAGGCCGCGATCAAGGCTGCCCAGGGCTGACGCGGGGAGGCCCGGTCGACGCCGCAGAGAAATCCGTTGGGTCGTCGTCGCCGCGGGTCGTAGCGTGGCGGACGCCGTGACCCGACCGAGGAGGTGGTGCCCGATGTTCGCAGCAATGCTGGGTGCTCCGCTCGCGGTCGCGGCGGGTCGCGCGACGTAGGGGTCGCCGGGAGCACCGACACGACGTGCTTCCGAGAGGACAGACCCATGAACACTCTTCGCTTCACCAGCACGACGGCCGTCGACGGCGTCGTGCAGCGCGAGTTCACCGTCGGTGAGCTCACCGGGGCCCTCTGGACCGCGGCCGACGCCGCCGGCCCCGCGCCCCTCGTCCTGCTGGGCCACGGGGGCGGCACCCACCGAACCGCCCCTGCGATGGTCGGCCGGGCTCGTCGGCTCGTCGTCGACGGCGGCTTCGTGGCCGCCTCGCTCGACGCGCCCGGGCACGGCGGTCGCCCACGCACCGCGTACGACGACCGGGAGATCGCCGCCATGCAGGAGGCGATGGAGGGCGGCGAGCCCGTCGGGCCGATCGTCGTCCGCTACAACGGCGCGCTCGCCGAGCAGGCCGTTCCCGAGTGGCGGACCGTGCTCGACGCGCTCCAGGAGCTCCCGGACGTGGCGGCCGGCCCGGTGGGGTACTACGGCATCAACCTGGGGACGGCGATCGGCGTGCCGCTCCTCGTCGCCGAGCCGCGGATCGGCGCGGCCGTGCTGGGCCAGTTCTGGCCCGACACGCTCGTCCCGCTGGCTCGACGGGTGACCGTGCCGATCGAGTTCGACCTGCAGTGGGACGACCAGCACATCGACCGGCAGGCCGGCCTGGAGCTGTTCGACGCGTTCGCCTCGACGGAGAAGACGCTCCATGCGAACGCCGGGCGGCACAAGGAGCTGCCCCGGTTCGAGGCCGACAGCGCCGTGCGGTTCTTCGCGCGGCACCTGCGCCCGGCGGCGTGAGTCCGGCGGCTCGGGCCGACCGGCCCGGGCCGCCGGAGTCAGCGGTGCTGCAGCAGCCACTCGATCGCGAGGGGCACCGCCGCCAGCACCGACACGTGGCCGTCCCGCGGGCGGTGCCACACCTCACCTCGCGCGAGGTGCTGGATGAGCGCCGTGCCGTGCGGTGCCGGCACCACGCGGTCGCGGCCGCCGTGCACGACGAGCGCCGGCTGCTCGACCGCGCCCAGGTCCACGCCCCACGGGGAGACGTAGGCGACGTCGTCGTCGACGAGGCCGTCCGGGCCGGTGGCCTCCGCGCGCTGCGCGTCCTGGCCGAGCGCCTCCCAGGGGCCGCCCAGCGCATCCCAGTCGTCGTCGACGAAGCTCGACGGGTCGAACGTCTCCGTGAGGGCGTACGCGAGGCGCGCGTCCCGCCCGTGCGTCGCGGCGCGCAGCCCGCCGGGCGCGGACATGCCCTCCCACCAGGGTGCGTCGTCGGTGAAGGGCGCGACGCCCGCCACCGTCGCGACGGCGGCCACCCGCCTGCCGAGCAGCGCCGCGCACGCGAGGGCGTGCGGTCCGCCGCCCGAGTACCCCAGGACGAGCACGCGCCCGACGTCGAGCGCGTCCAGCACCTGCACGACGTCGGCCGCCGCCGACGCGACGTCGCGGCCCGGGACGACGGTCGAGCCGCCGTAACCCGGGCGTGCGTACGAGACGACGCGCACCCCGTGGGCGCTCGCCGCCTCGACGACCGGCGCCAGCAGGGCACCCGTCGCGGGAGAGCCGTGGTGCCAGACGAGCACCGGGCCCGAGGCGTCGCCGACGACGCCGGTGTCGTGGACCGAGAGGACGCGCCGGTCGAGGGTCACGACCTCCGACGCGTGGTCCGTCGTCATGCCAGCTCGTCGGCGAGCGCCGCCAGGGTCTCGCTCGTCCCCGAGTCGAGCTTGACGGTCGCGAGGTCGTCGCCGCGGGTCGGCCCCCGGTTGATGATGACGACCGGCTGCCCGTTCTTCGCGGCCCGCCGCACGAAACGGAGCCCGCTCATGACCGTGAGCGACGAACCGGCCACGAGCAGCGCGTCCGCGTCGTCGACGAGCGCGAACGCCCGGTCCACGCGTTCCCGCGGGACGTTCTCGCCGAAGTACACGATCTCCGGCTTGAGGATCCCGCCGCAGAACTCGCACGGCGCCGGGCGGAAGTGCGACGTCTGCTCGATCACGGCGTCGGCGTCGGGCGCGATCTCGACGTCCGCGACGTTGCCCGCGACGGACTCCACGAAGCCCGGGTTGAGGGCGTCCAGGCGTTCCGCGAGGTGCTCGCGCGAGATCACGCGGCCGCACTGCAGGCAGATCACCCGGTCGTAGCGGCCGTGCAGGTCGATGACGTTCCGGGAGCCCGCGTCCTCGTGGAGGAGGTCCACGTTCTGCGTGATGATCCCCGTCACGACGCCCGCCTCCTCGAGCCGGACGAGCGCGCGGTGGCCCGCGTTCGGCGACGTGCGGTGGACGTGCTGCCAGCCCACGTGGTTCCGGGCCCAGTAGTGCCGCCGGAAGCCCTCGTCGCCGATGAACTGCTGGTACGTCATGGGGTTGCGGGGCGGCGAGTCCGGTCCGCGGTAGTC
>Ga0182746_1001313_pt1 | contig 23325 bp, 20 predicted proteins | sample eDN3rd30CBELigOP_FD_128881 | JGI IMG/M metagenome (GOLD analysis project Ga0182746, IMG submission 128881) | Enriched Organic Plus compost microbial communities from Emeryville, California, USA - eDNA 3rd pass 30_C BE-Lig OP (version 2) (version 2) ... | reverse complement strand
GTGGTGCGGCCGGAGGTGACCCGCGCCTACATGGCCATGCTGTGCAAGGCCGGCATCCACGTGACCTTCATGTCGCTGCCGGGCGTCACCCACACCTTCGCGGGCGAAAAGAGCGCGGCGACGGCCGTCTCCTGGATGGCGGACCGCTTCAGTGGTCCGGCCCCCCGGAACGACTGCGTGCGCTGACGGCGCTTCCGAGAGGTGGCTGAGCCACAGCCTCCGTCACCTCTCCCCGCATGCGGGGAGAGGTCGACACGCGAAGCGTGGCGGGTGAGGGGGCTTCGCCGCGAATCTGAGCTTTATTTGAAGTGCCCCTCATCCGGCTCGAAGCTTGCTGCTCGCTACCTTCTCCCCGCATGCGGGGAGAAGGTGCACCCAGTTTGGGGCGAATGCTTCGACTCCAATGGAGTCACACCTCTCTCGGCGCGAAGTCATAGTCGCGGGTGCGCACGTCGCGGGTGCGCCAGCGATATTCGCTGGCATAGCCCGGCCAGTTGGTGTCGAGCTTGCCGTATTCGTTCTTGAAGTAGGTGGTGCAGGCGGCCATCGCCGGCACGGTATGTGAGAGCCGCTCCTGCGCCTCTTTGTTGAACTTCTGCTGCGGCTCCGCCCGCACATTCATGTAGCGGGAGCGCGTGTTCTCCAGCTTGCGGATGCAGCGCACGATATAGTTCGCCTGCGCTTCCAGCATGACGATGATGCTGCTGAGGGCGTTGGTGTTCGGCCCGTACAGCATGAAGAAATTCGGGAAGCCGTGCACGGTGATGCCGAGATAGGCTTCCGCGCCCTTGCGCCAGGCTTCGTTGAGGTCGCGGCCGTCAAGCCCCGTCACACGCATCGGCGCCAGATAGTCGTGCACCTTGAAGCCGGTGCCATAGATGATCGCATCGACCTTGCGCTCGGTGCCGTCCTTGCTGCGGATGCCGTCCGGCGTGATGCGTTCGATGCCGGTGTCGATCACCTCGACATTCGGCCGCGTCATCGTATCGAACCAGACGTCGGACACCAGCAGCCGCTTGCAGCCGAGCGGATAGGTCGGCGTCAGCTTGCGGCGTAGCTCCGGGTCCTTCACCTTCGTGTCCACGATCGTCTTGAACGCGGCTTCGCCCTGCAGCCGCGCCAGCGGGAACCAGGCCCGGCGGAAGATGAACCGCTCGAAGGTGAGATAGATCTTCATCCGCGCCAGGCCGCGCAGCGATTTGTGTTTCTGCAGCCACATGTCCCACGACGTGTTGCCGGGGAAGATCGCCTTCGGCATCACATATTGCGGCGTGCGCATGAACAGATGGAGCTGCTTCACCTTCTCGGCGACCTTCGGGATGAACTGCACGCCGCTCGCGCCGTTGCCGATCACCGCGACGGTCTTGCCGGTGAGGTCAACGCTGTGGTCCCAGCGCGCGGAATGGAATTGCGGTCCCTTGAACTCCTCGCGGCCGGGAATGCCGGGAATGTTCGGCTGGTTGAACAGGCCCGCGGCGGAAATGAAGATCGGCGTGATGAACGTATCGCCGGTGCGTGTCCGCAGGGTCCATTCGCCGGCCGTCTCGTCGAAAGTGGCTTCAACGACTTCGGTGTTGAAGCGCACATGCCGCCGCACGTCGTAAGTGTCGACGCAGCGGTGGATGTATTTGAGGATCTCCGGCTGCGGCGCGAAGTTGGTCGACCAGTCGTAACCCTGGTCGAAGGAAAACGAGTAGAGCCGCGAAACGACATCGCAGGCCGCGCCGGGATAGCTGTTGTCGCGCCAGACGCCGCCGACATCGGCTGCGCGTTCGAGGATGATGAAATTGTCGAGGCCATCCTTCTTCAGTGCGATCGCGGTGGCGATGCCGCCGAAGCCGCATCCGACGATCACGGCCGGATAACGCTGCTGCTGGCTCGCGGCGTGCTCGCGCGTGTTCATCACCTGGATGTTCATGCGTGCCGTTTCCTCTCCTGCGCTGTTGGTTCATTGTCACATGCGGCGGGCGGGCGGATCAACCTGCAACTGTGGATTGGGATATCGCACCGGTTTGACGGGGCCGGACTCCCTCCGCAATGATGCTGTCACACCTGTGGGGAGGACCAGCCGACATGCCGACACTCGAACCCGACGCCCAGGCCGTTCTTGACGCGGCGATCAAGGCAGGCGCGCCGCCAGTCGAGATGCTGACGCCGGCGGAGGCCCGCGCCATGGTGAAGGCGCGGCGTGCGGCGCTGAACCAGCCGATTCCGTTCGTGGCCGAGGTGCGCAACCTGACGGCGCAGGGGCCGGGCGGACCGATCCCGTTGCGGCTCTACCGCGCCCGGATGGTGGAGGAACTTCCGTCGCAGCCGTGTCTGATGTTCTTCCATGGCGGCGGCTGGGTGTTCGGCGATCTTGATACCCATGACATCACCTGCCGGAACCTGGCCAATGCGGCCGGCTGCACGGTGATCTCGGTGGGCTACCGGCTGGCGCCCGAGCACAAGTTTCCGGCGGCGTTCGATGACAGCGTCGCGGCGACGCAGTGGGTGGCTGCGAATGCGGAAGAGCTGGCCGTCGATCCGGCGCGCCTGGCGGTCGGTGGCGACAGCGCCGGCGGCAGCCTCGCGACCACCGTTGCGATGGATGCCGTACGCCGCGACGGACCGCAGCTCACCTATCAGGTGCTGATCTATCCGGTCACCGATCTGGCGATGATGGAAGAGTCCTACCGCACTGTGGGCGAGGGCTATCTGCTGACCGCGGCCAGCATGGTCTGGTTCCGCGACCATTACCTGCGCAATGCGGAGGACGTGAAAGACTGGAGGGCGTCGCCGCTGCAGGCGCCGAGCTTCGCCGGCCTGCCGCCGGCCTATGTGGTGACGGCGGGATGCGACCCGCTGTGCGACGAGGGCGCCGCCTATGCCAAGGTGCTGGAGAAGAACGGCATCCCGGTGACCTACCGCCATCGGCCGGGACAGATGCACGGCTTCATCGGCATGAGCGGTTTCATCAAGGCGGCGGACGAGGTTGTCGCCGACATCGGCCAGGCGCTGAAGACGGTTTGGAAGACAGCGTAGCTCGGCGGACTGTTTGGACGACGCGATCGGCTGAGCAATGGAAAGCCGTGGCTGTGGGCCACGGCTTTTTGTTGAGTATCAGATGGCCCGTTCATGGGTATTGGCGGGCTTGCTGGATAGCTTGGCTCCGCCGGCAGTCTTGGTCACCCTCTCCCCGCATGCGGGGAGAGGGAGCAGGCCGTCATGGTGGCGCTGCTGCGCCTGTTACGGTCACATCCCCATCGAGGCGCTGACCGACTGGACGACAGGGGCCAGTTCCACCGCGCCGCGATAGATCATCTCCGCTGCGACGTAGAGAATGATCGCGAGGCCGACATAGGCGATCCAGCGGTGCTTGTGCAGCAGGCGGGCGATGAAGCTCGCGGCGATGCCCATCAGCGCGATGGAGAGCACGAGGCCGATGACTAGCACGGTCGGATGCTCACGCGCGGCGCCAGCCACCGCGAGCACGTTGTCGAGCGACATCGACACGTCAGCGATCACGATCTGCCACGCCGCCTGGGCAAAGGTCTTGCGCGGCGCCTTGCCGGCGACGGTTCCGTCGGCATTGATGTCGGCGTCGCTCAACGCTTCATGGGCGTCGGTTTCTTCCTCATGGGTCGTGCGCAGTTCGCGCCACATCTTCCAACACACCCACAGCAGCAGCACGCCGCCCGCGAACAGGAGGCCGACGATCTGCAGCAACTGGGTGGTGACGCCGGCAAAGGCGATACGCAGCACTGTTGCAGCGATGATGCCGATCAGGATGGCTTTCGTTCGCTGGTCTTTGGGCAGGCCGGCGGCGGCAAGGCCGATGACGATGGCGTTGTCGCCGGCCAGCACCAGGTCGATCATGATGACCTGGGCCAGGGCTGCTAGGCCCTCGGGAGAGAAAATCTCAGCAATGATGGCATCCATAGACAGGGCGGTCCTTTCACCGAAATGCAGGAAGCGCACCGCATGCTGCAACGCATGCCGTCATCACCCCACGACACAACGCGTCGCGGGAGGATTCGAACAAGCAAAGCGAGATGTCAGATGACATCCGCACGCGGGCCACTCCATGTGATCCCAGTCCGACATCGCAGTCCGGGGAGGACTGCCAGAGGGGCCCGGCCTGGCGTTACGTCCGTTATCTGGTCATCGGATCGTGGCCGAACAACTGCAGCGCCTGGTCAGGTTCGCTCAGCATGCCGGCAGCGATGCCAATGAGGGCGAGGGCGCCCGACACGTCCCACACGGTGACGGCCTCTCCGCCGCGGCTGGCGCCAGCCAGCCACGCGCAGGACGCGGTCACGGCAGCGCAGCCAATGGCAACAAGGCTGACGGCCGGCAGCACGAGGTGTGCCGGCAGGTGGGACATGACGATGGCGGCGGAACTCGCGGTGCCGAGGGCCAGGACGGCAAAAAGCACCGGGGAGGGCAACCCACCCCCGGCGTTCCACACCCGGCCTGACTTACGGCGATCCATGACGCTCTCACCCGGGCGCATATCCGCATGGCGGCCATGCGCTCCACGGGGGCAAGCTATGGGCGGATGCGCCGCAGGTGTATCCGCGACGTTGCCGCGGTATTTCTACGGTGAGATGCGTCCGAGGCGGATCGCCTGCCGCACCAGCACGGCGACGCTCTCGGCCTGCATCTTCTCCATCACCTGGGCCCGGTAGCTCTCGACGGTGCGGGCGCTGATCTCCAGCCGGCCCGCAATGGCCTGGCTGGTGTAGCCCTGGGCGACCAGATCGAAGATCTCGATCTGGCGCGGCGTCAGCCGGGCGAACCGCTCGGTGAGCCCGTCGGCGCCTGTGACCGGCGGCGATTGGCTCGCCCGCGCCATGGCGCGGTTGATCGCCGCGATCAGGGCAGTGTCATCCACAGGCTTCTCGATGAAATCTTCCGCGCCGGCCTTCAGTCCGGCGACCGCCATCGGCACGTCGGCCTGGCCGGAGATCAGGATGACCGGCAGGCTGATCTTGCGGCGCGCCAGCTCGCGGACCAGTTCGATGCCGTCGGTGCCCGGCATGCGCACGTCGGCGACGATGCAGCCGGGCCGGTCGCCGGTCAGCGTTTGCAGGAAGGCATCGGCGGAGTCGTGGATTTCGACCGTGAAGCCGAACACGTTCAGCATCTCGCCCAGCGCGTGCCGCACCGACGCCTGATCGTCGATCAGGATGACGACAGGCCCGCTCATCGCTCTTCAAACTCGCGGTCGAGCGGCAGCGTGAAGCGGAATTCCGTGGCGCCCGGCGTGGCCGCCTGCAGCCACAGCCGCCCGCCATGGGTCTCGATGATCGATGCCGATATGGACAATCCCAATCCCAATCCTTCGTGCTTCGACGTTGTCAGCGGCTGGAACAGCCGTCCGGCAAGGTCGTCGCTGATACCAGGGCCATTGTCCACAACCGAGAATTCAACGCGCGGCGGGGCGCCGATGGTATGCGCCGAGATGCGGATGATCCTGCCGGGTTGGGCGGCTGTGGACAAGGCGTCGATGGCGTTGCGCACAAGGTTGAGCAGCACCTGCAGGACCTGGACGCGGTCGACATGGAGCGCTGGCAGGTCGTCCCGCAGCGCGACGTCGATGCGGATATCCGCCGCGGCCGCTTCGGCCTGCACCAGCGTCAGCATGTCGCCGACGAGGTCTTCCACCGCCAGCGTGCTGAGATGCGGCGTGCCGCGCCGCAGGAATTCGCGCATGCGCCGGATCACCGCGCCGACGTGATCGATCTGCTCGATCATGGTCGTGAGGTTTTTATCAGCTCGCGCGAGATCGGGCTGCGGCATGCGCAGCAATTGCTGCGCCGAACGTCCAAGCGCGCGCGCCGCCGTCATCGGCTGGTTGATCTCATGGGCGACCGCGGACGCCATCCCGCTGACGAGATTCTGCCGCGCCGCCTGGGCCGCCTCGGCTTCCTTCTGGCGCAGCAGCGCTTCCATCTCCTGCGATACGCGGTTGGCCTGTTCCCGCTCGCTGACCACCACGCCGACCGTGAGTCCGGTGGCCGTGAGCACCAGCATCAGGATCTGAATTTGCGTGAAGGCCGCCGCGTCGTAGTCATGGATATGCAGCAATGCGACGAGACCAAGCTGGGTGATGGCGAGCCCCGCACAGGCCCCGCCGAAGCCATGGCGGACCGCCGCGGCAACGACAGGCAGGAACAGCAGATAGAACCAGCGTGCGCCATTGAGGACGTCCGGTCCGATGATGAGCCACAGCGCCGGCAGCACCAGCGCCGCAAACACCAGCATGTCCGGAACGTGGCGCAGCAGCGTGGCGAAACGATCCGGCCATGGCTGCAGCACATAGCGAAGTGTCAGCGGCGTCATCACCGCGATGCCGATCAGGTCGCCGACCAGCAGGGGGACCGATGCGACGAGCACGTCGCCTGCTTCCAGCCGGTCGCTGGCGAGCAGCAGCAATGCGATGCCAACCGCGACGACGGCCGCGCCGGCCGCGCCCATGGCCAACAGGATGGTGATGTCGCGCAGGTGCACGAACTCGGCGCCAAGCCGGACATAGTGCCGTGCGACCGTTGCGGCTGCGCCATAGCCCGCTGCGACCACCAGGGCGATCGCGGCGACGATGATCCAGTCGAGGCTGCTGTGCGCGACCAGGATTTCAGCCAGCAGCACGCCGGCAAACAGAACCGGCGCGTAATGCGCGCCGCGAGCGACCAGCAGCGCGAACATGACGCCGAGCCCGGGATTCCAGGGCGTGATCGGCACGCCCTTGTATTCGTGGATCGACCCCAGCCACTCGAGAATGAGATAGGCCAGCAGGAAGCCCCCCGCGCGCAGGAGGGCCGGCGAGATGGAGCCGGGCGATGCATCAGGCGTCGCGCCGTTCATCGAACCGCCATTGCTCTTGTCCATGAGAGCGTCTTCACGCGCGAGCTTGGTCAAATGGCCTGCCGTTCGATGGCCCGATGTCCCGGAGCGTTCCATGTCGATATTCGGTTGAGAAATAACATGCCGGGACTTGTCAACATAGGGCTTGGCATGGTTGGCGCGGCCGCCCCTTTGGCCTAAGTTCGCCGCGACAGCCCCTCAAAGGGAATCACTGCGCGGCGACATGGGGCGCGCGTCTGTCGAGCGGATTCAGGAGCATCATCATGGCCAAAGCCGGCAGGCAACCGGATCTCTCACTGTCGATTCCGTTCGACGCCGACCGGCTGGACCGGCTGATGGAAGATGCCGGCATGGACGTGATGTTCGTCACCTCCAAGCACAACGTGCAGTATCTGCTCGGCGGCCATCGCGCCTTCTTCTTCGATTACATGGACGCCTTCGGCCTGACCCGCTATCTGCCGGTGCTGGTCTATCCGAAGGGGGCGCCGCAGAAGGCGGCCTATATCGGTCACGGCATGGAACGGTTTCAGCATGAGATCGATCCGCTGTGGACGCCGATGGTGCAAACAAACGGCGCCGGCTCGATCGATTCCATGCAGAAGGCGATCGAGCATGTCCGCAAGGCCGGCATCAGCGCGAAACATATCGGTGTCGAAAGCCCGTTCATTCCACTCGATGCCGCGGCGGTGCTGCATGGCGCATTTCCAAACAGCCCTGTGGTCGATGCGACGTTCGCACTTGAACGCCTGCGCGCGATCAAGATGCCGGATGAGCTTGAACTGTTGAGCATCGCCTCTGATCGCGTCGTCGAGTCGATGCTGGCGGTGTTCGCCAGGCACGGGCCTGGCCACACCAAGCACGATCTCTCGGAGGCGCTGCGGCGCGAGGAGGTGAAGCGCGGGCTGGTGTTCGAATACTGTCTGATCACGGCGGGCGCGAGCCACAACCGGGCGCCGGAATCAGACGACGTGTGGGGCGAGGGCGATGTGCTCTCGCTCGATTCCGGCGGCAACTATCTCGGCTATATCGGCGATCTCTGCCGCATGGGCATCATGGGCGAGCCGGACAGCGAGCTTGTCGATCTGCTCGGCGAGATCGACACCATCCAGCACGCGGCGATGGCGCCGATCAAGCGCGGCGCGCTCGGCAACGAGATCTACATCGCGGGCGAGGGGGCGCTGCGCAAATCAAGCCAGCACAACCATACGCAATTCCTTGCCCATGGCATGGGGCTGGTCAGCCATGAGGCGCCCCGCCTCACCAGCCGCGGCCCGGTGAAGTATCCGGGCTATGATGCCGACCGGCCGCTGGAGTCGGGCATGGTGATCTCGGTCGAAACGACGATGCAGCATCCCCGCCGCGGCTTCATTAAGCTCGAGGATACGGTGGTGGTCACCGACGGCGGTTATGAGATCTATGGCGACGCCGGCCGCGGCTGGAACCGGGGTGGCACCGCGGCTTGAAGCTTGCGCCGCCGCCCGGTCTTTTGTCTTGGAGACTTTCAAATGTCTCGGCGTCATGCCCGCGGAGGCGGGCATCCAGTAGGCCGTGCCGCTGCTGAAGAATCCGTGAGGAGACCGCGCCCCTCAACAACAGGCGGCTGCGTTTACCGGGTCCCCGCCTGCGCGGGGACCGATACGGCGAATGCACCGGCCAATGGATCCGCAGCCCGTTGTTGAATCGTGTTCAACGGAACATCCGTTGAACGACCCTCAGCACCCGGTCGCTCTTGGAAGAATTTGAATTAATCTCGCTTGAACGTGCCGCGCGGCGAGGCGGGCCGCAGCGGCGCACGGGTGCGGCGCTCGACAACGACCTCCGGCCTTGCGGGCCGCGCCAGCGGATTCACGGCGTCCGCGTGGCTGTCCTGCAGATCGACGGCATAGGCCGGCAATGTCGTCGTGATGGAATGCTTGTAGACAATCTGCTGCTGCCCATCACGTTCCAGCATGATGCAGAACGCATCAAATCCCGCGATCAGCCCCTGCAGCTTGACGCCGTTGGCAAGGAAGATCGTCACTGGCGTGCGCTTCTGCTGAAGATGCTCCAGGAATGTGTCCTGAAGCCGCTGGATGCTGTCGGATGGTTTCGGTGAGTTCATACGCTGTCTTTTCAAGCCAATGAGCGGAGCAATCAACGCAGCCATACCTGTCAATCAATTGCGATGAGGACGATAGCGACAAGGACGGTAGCGACAAGGGCTGTAGCAATTAGCGGACCATGGCCCTTTCGAGAAGTGTGTTTCTGACGAATCTGCCTTGTCGTGTTGTCGCGCGGCACAAGCTGTTGCGCGGATGGTACTGTGTATCACGTGGACGCATGGTCCATTCCGATGGAAGCAGATCGTGCTTCGGACTCTTGCATAGCTGCGGTTTCTACAGCGAACCGCTTTCCGCTTCGCCCAGGAGCGCTCTAACAACGCAACATCGCGTTGGTGTGACGCCACTCATCGCTTCAGCGTGCGGAACTCGTTGAGGATGAAGTTCCCGGCACGTTTGCCGCGATTGCGGACAATCCGCTGCAATCCATCATCGACGAAATAGGTTAGAAGGATACTGTCGCGTGACTTGCCGCCGATGTCGGCGGCTTCCGCCGAATGCCAGGTGTTGTCGCCGACGGCGAAGGCATATCCCGTATTCGGCATGAACTGCATGCGCGACGTCACGGTGAAGCCGCCGTCGGGCTGGCGCGTATTGAAGATGGTGCCGACATGGGCGATCGTGTCATCGGGTGGAAGATAAAGCTGCACGGTGATGCCCTTCCACCGCGTATCGGTATGGGGCGGCAGCAGATAGCCGACCGTATCGCGGGTCAGCACCGGCAGTGGGTACATCCGCACCTTCGCGAAATCGGCGCCGAAGCGGCGCTGCAATCCCGGTGCGAGCTTGGTCATGAAGGCCTGCTTCACCTCTTCGGAACACAGCGCCTGTCCGACGATGTCCCAGAGTGCCCGCTTCTCCTGTGGAAGACTGCGGATGTATTCCGGGAACAGGTCGATCTTCACGCGCGTCGGCGTGCCGTCCTCGCGCACCGCGCTGCGGCTGCGGCCATGCATCGGCCGGTAGTCGTCGGCCACCGGCATCAGCGCCAGCATCTTGTCGTAGACCGCCTGCGGAAAAATCCGGTCGAGGAGGAGATGGAAGAACGGTTCGCCGACCGACGGCGCTGACAATACGGCGGCGCTGACAAAGTGCGTCAGGCTGTCGATCTCGCGCGCGCGATCCGAGGGTGTCAAAGCAACGGTCTGGTCCATCCTGCCACCAAGGACTCAAGGTCAAGGCTGAAATGTGTCGCTCCGTATAGCAAACCGCGACAGATTTGGCAGCCGGTCCGCGAATTGTGTCGACGGGACAAGGTTATTGTTGCGTCCAGAGCAATTTGTAGCTACATAATAATCCGTGAAGATCGTTTGGGACGACCCGAAACGTGAAGCCAATCTGATCAAGCATCAGATGGATTTTGCGTCCCCGACCGAAGCTTTTTTCGAAAGCTCTGTCGTCGTCCCGGTCAGGGAAGGCCGGTATGCCGCTGTCGGCCACCATCTCGGCGATGCCATCCTCGTGGTGTTCGCTGTCCTTGGCACTGAAGCGCTCAGCGTCATCAGCATGCGACCTGCGAGCCGCAGCGAACGGAGGCTCATCGATGGGTAAGACCAAACTCACCCAGGCGGACCTTGATGCAGTGGAAAGCCCCGAATTGACCGACGAGCAGATGGCGAAGGCCAAGCCCTTCGCTGAAGTCTTCCCGGAATTGACGGCGTCGATCCGGCGCGGCCGCGGCGCCGGCAAGCGGCCGGCGAAGAAACTCGTCTCGCTCCGTCTCAGTCCGGAGGTGATCGATTACTTCAAATCAACCGGTCCGGGTTGGCAGGCGAAGATCGACGAGACGCTCAAGAAGGTCGCGACGCGGAAGCGGTGAATGGCCCGCGTGTTGTCTGCCCTCGCGGATCAAGCCTGACGCCTGGTCTGAGACCGCTGTCCTGCTGGCTATGCCGCATAACGCCGCAAAATCGCAAGTCCACGAGATCGGCGGCGCTGACGTATGCAGGGGTGCGATTTGCAATCGACGTGTATGGTGGTGTCCGCAACGTCGTTTTTCACACGGTCAGGATGCCCATCATGCCAAACAAGCCGGAAGAACGCCTCGATCGCCGCGACTTCATGATCGCATCAATTGCAACGGTTGGCGCATCGGCTGCTCTCGCAGCCAATGCGGGAAATGCGAACGCCCAGGGCGCTGCAGCTTCCTCTGGCAGTCCGGCGCCGGGCGCGCCATCGGCAACCGTCTATACCGGCGATACCATCAAGGGGAAAAAGGTCGTCAGCGCGCTCGACGTCAACGACCTGGCGCCCGGCCAGAAGCACCATCTCTATTTTCAGGGCGTGCAGATGCCCACCGGACAGTACTGGTACGTGTCCGTGACGGTCGCAAAGGGGGCGAAGCCGGGCAAGCGCGTCGTCCTGACCAGCGGCGTGCATGGCGACGAGATGAGTTCCATCCACACGGTCCAGACCGTGATGAACCAGCTCGATCCGGCGCAGATGTCGGGCACAGTGATGGCGGTCACGGACGTGTCCAGCCCCGCCATCGAAACCATGCAGCGCAGATGGCCCAATTTCGGCCGAGGCAGTGACCTCATCGATATGAACCGGGAATGGCCCGGGAACGAGAACGGCGTCACCGCGCCCAGCCGCCATGCCGGGCTGCTGTTCAACCGGCTATTTCGGCCGAATGCCGACGCCGCGATCGACTTCCATACCGGGACCACCGGGTTCGAGGTCACCGCGTTCAATATTGCCGAGATGGACGTGCCCGAGATCAAGGCGATGGTGGACCTCTACCCGGTCGGCCAGATCTTCGACAACCCGACCTATCCCAGCGTCCTGCATAACGCGTTTATCGCCGCGGGCATCCCGTCCTTTTGCCCGGAGATCGGGGCTGCCCGCCACCTGGACCTCGAGATGGTCAAGCTGTTCGTGGAAGGCACCATGAACGTGCTCAAGCATCACGGCATCGTGGCCGGGCCGATGGGACGCACCGGCAAGGACGTGACCGTCTTTGTCGGCAATAGTTCGTTCCCAATCATTGCCACACAGGGCGGCATCGTCGAGCATCTGGTCAAGCTCAACGAGAAGGTCCAGCCCGGACAGAAGGTGGCGGTCCAGCGCAACGGCTTCGGCGAAGTGGTTGCGGAATATACCAGCGGCGTGGCCGGAGAGATCACCGGCCAGCGCAGCGACGCGATGTCCGAGCCCGGCAACCCGCTGGTCTTCATTCTTTTCAAAAGGGCGGCTCCGGCCAGCGGCGAGACCTATCCCGAGTGATCAAATACCTGATGCCCGGCCTGATGGCGGCGATGGTGTTCCCTTGATTCCGAAGTTTGAATCAGGGGTTGCCGCAAAGGCATGCGAATGTCGGGATCGGGACAGTGCCGCAGTGGACCCTCTCCCCTCGCGGGGAGAGGGTCGCCATACGGATACGCCCCAGACGAAACACACGACGGCGGGGGGCTCAGGGCTTGCCCTGGCTGGCCACCAGCTTCAGCGCTGCCGGCGGGATGGTCTGGCGGATCTTGAAGAAATCGGTCCAGGGATCGCGGCGTTTCGCGGCGGCCCTGATGTCGAAGGCCGAGGCGCGCTGGATCCGGCCAAGCTCCGTCCACGCCACTGGCACGGCCACAGGCGCGCCCTTGCGGGCGCGCAGCGACCATGGCTGCACGGCGGTCGCGGTTTGCTTGTTGCGCAGCCAGTCGATGAAGATGCGGCCCTTGCGCCGGGCCTTGCTCATGGTGGCGACGTAGGTGTCCGGCTTGTCGGCGGCGAGGCCGCGGGCGAAGCCGGCGGCGAAGGTCTCCACCGGGCCCCAGCCGAGGCTGCGGTCGAGCGGAACGACCACGTGGATGCCCTTGCCGCCGGTGAGCATCGCGTAGCTCTCAAGGCCGATGGCGGCGAGGTGATCCTTCAGGTCGCGCGCCGCGATCTTCACCGCGGCGAAATCCAGGCCCTCGTCGGGATCGAGGTCGAACACCATGCGGTCCGGGCTGTCGAGATCGTCGGCGAGGGCGCCCCAGCCGTGGATCTCGATGCCGCCGAACTGCGCCGCGGTCTGGATGCCGGTCGCGCCATCAAGAGAGAAGTAGGTCTTGCGGCCGCCGGAGGGGTCCTTGATCGGCACGATGCCCCTCGCCATGCCCGGCAGCGGGTGGCGCTGGTAGAAGATCTCGCCGCCAATGCCGTCCGGCGCCCGGATCAGGCTGACCGGCCGGTCCCTGAGGTGCGGCACCATCCGCTCGGCCACCGCGGCGTAATAGTCGGCGACCTGCTGCTTGGTGATGCCGTCATCCGGAAACACCACACGGTCGCCATGGGTGATCTTCACCGGGGCGGGTCTGGCGGCCTCGGCCTTCTTTGCGGCCGCGCTGCTGACTTTCCGGGGCGCTGCGTTGACGCTGGCGGCGTGCTTGGCAGGCGCCTTGGTGGTCCGTTTGGGCGGGGCCCGGTCCTCGCGCAGGCCGAGGAAGCGCGCGTGCCGCATCTGGCGGTCGTCGGTCCAGCCGGCGAGCTTCACCTCCGCGCGCAGCGGCGGATCGATGAAATGCACCTTCCTTGGCATCTTGTCCGCGCCGATGAGGTCGGGTGGAGCGGATGCTGCATTCGCCTCGAACCGCTGCATCAGATCGGCCTCGGTCTGCGCCGAAAAGCCTGTGCCGACACCGCCGGCAAAGACCAGGCCCTCGGGCGTCTCCGCCGCGGCCATCAGCGAGGAGAAGCGGCGGCCTTTGGTCGAGTCCTTCCAGCCGATGATCAGCACATCCTCGCGCTGCTCGGTCTTGATCTTGAGCCAGGCGGAGGAGCGGCCGGAACGATAGGTCGAGTTGATCTTCTTGCTGATGATGCCTTCGCCACCGCGCGCGGCGAGTTCTTTGAAAACCTCCGGCCCGTGGCCGACGATGTGGTCGCTGTAGTGGATCGCGCCGCGCCCCTTGCCGATCAGCTTGAACAATGCGGCCTTGCGGGCTTCGAGCGGCTGGCTGCGCAGATCCTTGCCGTCGAGATGCAGCAGATCGAACGCCATGGCGACGATCTTGCCGGAATTGCGCTCGAACGCCGCGACCAGCGCGGCGAAATCCGACAGGCCTTGCTCGTTCTGCACGATGGCTTCGGCGTCGATCAGCACGGCATGCTTGAGCAGCGCCGCCGCTGTGGCGATCAGCGGGTAGCGCGCGGTCCAGTCGAGACCTTCGCGGGTGTAGACCTTCGATGCGCCGTCGGCGGCGGCGATGATCACGCGATAGCCGTCGTGCTTCACCTCATGCAGCCAGTCGTCGCCGTCGGGCGCCTCGTCGCGCGTGTCGCACAGCATCGGCGCAACGAAGGCGGGGAGGGTGGCGGGTGTTGCGGCACTGGCCGTCCTGCGCCTCGAAGTCCTGGCAGCTTTGTTTGTTTGTGACTCTGCGGCCTTTGTCGTCTTTGCCGCTTTGCCGGATTCGATCTGTTCCCTGCTGCGGCCGGTGGTGACGCTGGTGTTGAAGCGGGTCGCGAGATCGCTGCTGTCGCTGACCTCGTCATCACGCTCCTTGATGAGCAGCCAGTTCTCGTGCTTTTCCTGCGTGTGCATGCGCACCAGCACCCAGCGGCCCTTCATGCGGTGACCAGACAATTCGAACTTGATCTGACCGTTGTCGATCGCTTCGCCCGGATCGCCATTGAGCGGAACGAAGGTGCCTTCGTCCCACATCATCACCGTGCCGCCGCCGTATTCGTTCTCCGGAATGGTGCCCTCGAAACCCGCATAGGACACCGGGTGGTCTTCCGTGCGCACCGCCAGCCGCTTGTCGGCGGGATTGGCGGACGGGCCGCGGGTGACGGCCCAGCTTTTCAGCACGCCGTCGACTTCGAGGCGGAAATCCCAGTGCTGCCGCGTCGCCCAGTGACGCTGCACCAGGAAGCGATATCCGTTGCCGCCCCTTGAGCGGGTTCCCTCAGGCTCGGATGTCCTGGTGAAATCCCGCTTGGACCGGTAGGTCGCAAGCGGGTCTGTTTTGCGCGCCGATCGTGATGCCGGGGCACGGGCCATGGACGATCAGGCGGAGGCGCGTTTGCGGCGTGCGGTGCTGCCTGATTTCGCCGCGGTCTTGCGCTTGGCGGCGCCCTTTTTCGCTGCTGGCCGTGTTGTCTTGCTGCGCGGGGGCGCGGCCTTGCCGGGGCTCTCGTCCTTGGCGGATGCGCGGCCGCCGACCGAGCGTTTCAGCGCTTCCATGAAGTCGATCACCTTGCCCTTCGGCTCAGCCTCCTCGTCGCCGATCGCGACAGACTCGCCGCCCTTCAGCTTCGACTGGACCAACTCCTTCAGCGCGGCGGCGTAATGGTTCTTGAATTGCGAGGGATCGAACGCTTCCGACCGGCTTTCGATCAGCGACTTCGCCATCTTCACCATGTCTTCGCGCAGCTTGCCCTTGCCGATCTTGGCGAACACGTCGTCCGCATCCTTGATCTCGCTCGCATAGCGCATGGTCTCGAGCAGCATGCCGTCGCTGACCGGCGACAGCGCGACGAGGTGCTCCTTGCCGCGCAGGGTGAGCTGGCCGATGCCGACCTTGCCGGCCTCGCGCAGCGCATCGCGGATGACGCGATAGCCTTCCTCGGCGATCTCGCCGTCGGGCAGGACGTAATAGGGGCGGTCGAAATAGGTCGGTTCGATCTCGCTGGCGTCGACGAACTGCGAGAGCTCGATGGTGTGGCGGCTTTCCAGCTTGAGCGCCTCGATCTCGTCGCCTTCGAACAGCACATAGCTGCCGGGCTCGACCTCGTAGCCGGAGACGATGTCATCCTTGTCCACTTCACCCCGGCCGGGCACGACCTTGAGGTAGCGGATGCGCTGCTTGGTCTTGCGGTCGACCTGATGAAAGCTGATCTGCTCGTCGGATCGTGTCGCCGTCATCAGCCGGACCGGGATGGTGACCAGTGCGAGACGGAGATGGCCTTTCCAGAAGGTGCGGGTCGCTTCGGGCATGGTTTTGCTCACGCATACGCCGTCCGCAGCACGGGGGTGTGCCGGGAACCTCCCCAATAATACTCTGTGGATAAAAAGGTTGCAGCCCCAAAAAGCGCTTGGTGAATCGTTTTCGAATCAGTCCGGGGGTCAGGCGTAGACGCCGCCGCCATCCACCACCACGGTTGAACCTGTGACGAAGGAGGACTCGGCGCTGCTGAGGAAAACCACGGCCTGCGCCACTTCGGCCGCCAGGCCCAGCCGCTGGATCGCGGTGTTCTGGCGCATCTCGCGCATCCGCGCCGCCAGCGCCTCCGCCCCCTGAAAGGCGTCCTCCATGCCGGGCAGTTCGAGCCGGCCCGGCGCGACCACATTGACCCGGATGTTGTCCCTGGCGAGGTCCATCGCCAGCGACTTGCTGAGCATGATCAGCGCCGCCTTGGAGACGCAATAGGGCGTGCGGTTCGGCACCGGCCGCATCCCGACGGTGGAGCCGATATTGACGATGGTGCCGCCGCCGGCGGCGCGCAGATGCGGCAGCGCCGCCTTGCACAGCAGGAACGGGCCATCGACATTCACCCGCAGCACGTTCGACCATTCGGCCTCGGTCACCTCGTCGAACGGGCGGAACATGGCGATGCCGGCGCAGTTCACCACCGCATCGATGCCGCCCATGGCCTTCTGCGCGCCGTCGATCGCTGCCTCGATCTCCTGCGTGACGGAAACATCGCAAGGGAGCGCATGCGCCGTCGCGCCGAGCGACGTTACCGAAGCCTGCAGCGCCGGCGCATTGCGATCCAGCATCGCAACCGTGGCACCTTCTGTCACGAATGCCCGGGCCACCGCCAGGCCAACACCCTGCGCGGCGCCTGTCACCACCGCCCGCCGTCCATCCAAACGCATTCCGTACTCCGTCAGAGATTATTTGTTAGGTCCGCACAAGCCTCTCGATTCGTCATTCTTGGCTTTGCGCGATGAGTAAAGGGTCGAAGGCATATTCCGGCCTCGTGTCCCGGTCGCGGTGCGGGACGAAGTCCTGCGCCGCAAAACCGGGACCCATTCTTCTTGTGCGCTTCGCTATAAGCGTGGGTCCCGGCTCTGCGAGGCAGCGCATGCAAGTCGAATGTTTTCGACTTGCGGTTTGAATTTTGGAAAGTCGGGAACACCCGACTTTCCATGCTGCATCGCGTCCGGGACACGAGGCCGTGCGGGCCGATAGACCATGGTTCACCGCGTCGTTTTTGTTACTGCGGCTCGATGCCGGCGAGCTTGGCGAGATCAGCCCAGATCTTGAAGTTCTCCGCCTCGAATGCGGTGAAGTCCTTCGGGTTGGACGGCGCGGGCACATAGCCGTTGTCGAAGTAGAATTTCTGCATCTCCGGCCGCGCGGTCGCTTCGTTGATCAGCTTGGCGAGGCGGTCCGGCAGATCGGGCGGGCCGCCGGCCGGCAGATAGATGCCGATCCAGCCATAGAGATCGATGCCGGGGATGCCGCCTTCCGCCATCGTCGGCACATTCGGCGCGATCTTCACACGCTCCGGCAGTGTCACCGCCAGCGCCTTCACCTTGCCGGAGCGCATCGGGCCCTGGGCAAAGCCGCTGTCGCTGAAGATGAAGTCATAGTCGCCGCCCTGCAGGTCGCGCATCGCCTCGATCATGCCCTTGTAAAGGATCATCTGGGCATCGATGCCGGCTTTCTGGGTATAGAGCAGCGCCGCGACGCGCGACGGCGCATTCGGCGAACCGAAGGTCACGCGTCCTTTCTTCGCCTTCAGCCATGCGGTCAGCTCCTGGACCGAATTGACCGGCGTCTTCTCAGGATTGATCAGCAGGAAGTAGGGCACCTTGACCAGCTGGGTCACGCGCTCGAAATCCTTCACCGGATCGAACGGCACATCCTTGAACAGATACATGCTGGCGCTGACGCCCGGCGACACCGCGATGGTGTAGCCGTCCGGCTTCGAGCGCGACAGTGCCTGCATCGCGACAATGGAACCGGCGCCGACCCGGTTTTCAACGATGAATGTCTGTCCGGTCACGGCCTGGAATTGGTCGGAGATCGCCCGCGCCAGAATGTCCATGCCGGTCCCGGCCGGGAACGGCACGAAGGTTTTGACAGGCTTTGTCGGATAGGTCTCGGCAGCGGCAGCCGGAGCTGCGAGATTAAACAGGGCACACAGCACAACGGCAATCACGGCCGGCAAGCGGCGGTTTGTCATGCATTCCTCCCACGCAGCAGATTTTTATGGCCGTTACCCTAACCGAGGCGCGGCTGCTTGAACATCGGGGTGCCGGGCGTGAACAACACGCAGCATGTCATTTCCGGATGTACGGATTTTTTGGTTGCGTTGCGCGGTGAGGTTTGAGTCTGTCAGGCGGAGTCAGGGTGCAAGCTTCGCTGTGAAAGCAAATTTAGCCGCGAACTCGGCGCCCCACCTCCCCTTGCAAAGGGGAGGTCGACTGCGAAGCAGTCGGGAGGGGATCTATCCGAGATATCCCCGAACTGGGAGATGCAACAGACCCCCACCCCAACCCTCCCCCTTGCAGGGGGAGGGAGCAGATAGGCTGTGCTTCTTGAGTGATGTAAGCCACCGACTGGCCTTTAAACTACTGCTGGCATGCAGCAGCGCGCTTGAGCAGCAATGCCTGCTCGCGGCTGTTGCGGGTCATTGCTGCGGCGCGTTCAAATTCCGTGCGCGCATCGGCAAGGCGTCCAAGCTTGAACAGAAAGTCGGCGCGGACGCTTGGCAGCAGGTGATAATTCCTCAGCGACGGCTCCGCGCGGAGCGTGTCGAGATGCGCAAGACCCGCTGCGGGGCCGAATGCCATGCCGATCGCCACCGCGCGGTTGAGTTCGATGACCGGCGAGGGCGTCACCGTCGCCAGCGTCTCATAGAGCGATGCGATTTTCACCCAATCCGTTTCATCGGCCGTGCGCGCCCGTGCATGGCAGGCGGCGATGGCGGCTTGCAGGGTATAGGGTTTGGGTCTGGCGCCCGAGAGCGCTTCGGCGCGTTCAAGGGCGGCAAGCCCGCGGCGGATCAGCAGATGGTCCCACCGGGCGCGGTTCTGGTCGAGCAGCAGCACAGGCTCACCGTCCGGGCCGATCCGTGCCGCAAAGCGCGAGGCCTGGATCTCCATCAGGGCGATCAGGCCATGCGCTTCGGGTTCATTGGGCGCGAGGCCCGCAAGCACCCGGCCAAGCCGCAAGGCTTCGTCGGACAGCGCAGGCCGCATCCAGTGCTCGCCCGCGGTGGCCGCATAGCCTTCATTGAAGATCAGGTAGATCACCTCCAGCACCGAGGACAACCGCACCGCGCGGTCGAGCCCGCGGGGGATTTCAAACGGAATGCGCGCCTCGGCGAGCGTCCGCTTCGCACGGACGATCCGCTGGGCGATGGTCGGCTCCGGAACAAGAAAGGCGCGGGCGATCTCGTCAGTGGTCAGGCCGCCGAGCAGGCGCAGCGTGAGCGCCACGCGCGCTTCGGTCGACAGGACCGGGTGGCAGGCGGTGAAGACAAGCCGCAGCAGGTCGTCGCCGATGTCGTCATCCAGCGCCGCGTCGATGTCGGACGTCTCCGTCTCCTGCAGCGTTTCGATCTCGTATCCGAACTGGGTGTATTTGCGTTCGGTGAGCTTTCTGCGCCGCAGGACGTCGATGGCGCGGCGCTTGCCGGTGGCCATCAGCCAGGCGCCGGGATTGTCCGGAATGCCAGCCTCCGGCCATCGTTCCAGCGCGATGACAAGCGCGTCCTGGGCGAGTTCTTCCGCGAGGCCGACATCGCGCATCATCCGCGCGAGCCCGGCGATGAGCTTCGCGGATTCCATGCGCCAGATCGTCTGGATGGTCTGATGGGTGTCGGTCACCGTCATGGCGACCGATCACACCATCTTCATCTGTGCCGCGCAAACAACCGGCTGTCAGAGGTTCCGGAATCCAGCCGCGAATTCTGCGCCTGACCTCCCCTTGCAAAGGGGAGGTCGACTGCGAAGCAGTCGGGAGGGGATCCATCCGACATATCCCCGAACTGAGAGACGCAGCAGACCCCCACCCCAACCCTCCCCCTTTCAGGGGGAGGGAGCGGAGAGCCTGTCCACTTGGGTGGATTCCGGGTTCACGCCGTTGGCGTGCCCCGGAATGACGGCGTTGTTGCAAACCGCAAGCTGTTTGCACCAATCAGTGCGAGCGATTACTTCCTGCGCCCCTGCATCTCGGCGAAGCCGGAGGCGGCTTCCTGTATGTCTGCCGGAAAGTCTTCCATCTCCTGCACCTGACGGATCTCGATGACCTCGTTGGGACTGCCCGGGCAGCGCGAGGCCCAGTCGATCGCCTCCTGCCGCGACGCCACATTGATCATCCAGTAGCCGCCGAGCACTTCCCTCGCTTCGGCGAAGGGACCGTCGGTGACCTTGGGCTTGCCGCTCTCGAAGGACACCCGCGCGCCCGTCGACGGCGAATGCAGGCCCTCACAGGAGATCAGCACGCCGGCATCCTGAAGCTCCTTGTTGTATGCCATCATCGCCTTGACGGCGTCGGCATCGGGCACGGTGCCCGGCGCCGCGGTTTCGTAGCCTTTCGGAATCATCAGCATCATGAAACGCATGGAAGTCTCTCCCGGTTGATGGATGGTTGCGTTGTTTATTTCTTCGCCGAGATCTCGTGGCGGATGCGGTCTTCCTGCTCGCGCAGTTCCGGCGTGAACTCGGCGCCGAAGTCGTCCGCCTCGAATACCGGACGGATCTCGACGTCGGTTGCGTCGAACGGGGCGCGCTTGAGCCATTCGATCGCTTCCGCCATCGACTTCACCTGCCATAGCCAGAAGCCGGCGATCAGTTCCTTGGTCTCGGCGAAGGGGCCATCGATCACCACGCGGTCCTTGCCGCCGAAGCGCACGCGCACGCCCTTCGAACTCGGATGCAGGCCTTCCATGGCCAGCATGATCCCGGCCTTGGCGAGTTCCTCGTTATACCGGCCCATGTCGGTGAGCAGCTTTTCGCTGGGCATCACGCCCGCTTCGGAGTCCTTCGAGGCTTTGACGACGACCATGACGCGCATGCTGGTATCTCCTTCATCGGAAGCCGGGTCCCGGACCGTTTGGCCGGCTGCCAAACCCGCGCTCTGTGATCACGACGAACGGCGTCCGGCAGGATCGACATGGCATGCGAAAATTTTTCGAAGAAAATGCGAAGGCCCCGGACGGCGAGATCCGGGGCCGAAAAGATCAGTCATGTCAAAGGCTGACGGCCAGGTGTTGAACCGCTTGCGCAGCGGCGCCGGTCAGGCCGGTTGCGCCTGGCTGGCCTTCTGCTTCCTGCGGTAGCGGGCGATGGCGGGCTCCGACCGTTTCGCCGCCGGCGACAGGGTGGCGGCCGGCATCGATGTCTGGGTGGCGCCGCGGACCAGGTTCTGGAACGGAGCGATGCTGCCGCTCTCCGGGAAGATCGTCTTGTTGAGCAGTGTCGCGGGAACCCCGATGTGGTCGCGGAGCACGCCCTTGAAGACCGAGCGAAGATCCGTCGTCGCCTTGAGGTCGCTGTTCTCGTAGAGCTGGTTCGCGCCGATGCCCGGCCAGTCGCCGAACACCTTGCCGCCGTTCACCGCGCCGCCGGCCAGCAACGCGACCGTGCCGACGCCATGGTCGGTGCCGTTGTCGCCGTTGACGCGCACCGTGCGGCCGAACTCGGTGGCGAGCACCATCACGGTCTGTTTCCAGGCGGGCCCGAGCGCCGTCTTGAGGTCGCCAATCCCGGCATCGAGGTCGGCGAGGACGTCGGCCAGGAAGCCCTCCGCGCCGCCCTGGTCGGCGTGGGTGTCCCAGTTGCCGACCGACAGCACCGCGATCCGCGGACCGTCGGCAGCGGCGATCAACCGCCCCGCGCCACGGAAGCCTTGCCGCACGGAACTGATGTTGCCGTCATCCTCGCTCACCCTGTTCGCCAGGCGGTCGGCCTTGAGGCCGCGCTCGAGGACATCCAGCATCTCGTTGTCGCGCTGGCGGTAGAGCGTGCGGATCATATACAGCGTCGGATCCTCGACGGAGGAGAACCAGGTCGGCGACCAGCCGAGCACCGGCGCCGGCCCGCGCAGGATCAGCGGCGCATCGCCGATCTGGATCGCGCCACGCGACTTGATCGGCGCGCCGGCCGGAAGCGCGGTCAGCAGGCGGTTGAGCCAGCCGGTGGTGTTGGGCACGATGCCGCCCGGCATGCCGTTTTCGAGATTGTCCTGGCCGTCGAAATGGGAGCGGATGCGCAGCGGGGTGCAGGTCGCGTGCACGGCGGCCGCGTCGCCATCGGCATAGAACTGCCCGAACTTCTTCATCGCCGGATGCAGGCCGAAGAAACTGTCGAGCTTGATGGTGCTCGCCTTCGGGATGGCGATGCTGCCGCGCATCGACACGTAGTGTCTGTCGCCATGGGGCACGACGACGTTGATGCCATCCATGCCGCCGCGCAGCACGACGATCAGCAGCCGCGGATCGTCGGCGCCCGCAGCTTCGGCGAATTTCGGCATGAAGGCCCAGGAGAACAGGCCAGCCGTCATGCCGAGCACGGCGCGGCGGGAGGCGAGCATCCGTTCCTCCGCACAGCCCATCGGGGTTGGCATGTGGCCGCCGCCGGCGGTGTTGAAAGGATCGGTCACCGCGGTCACCTTCGCTGGAATTCGGGGCTGGAGAACAGGATCGTCAGCGCATTGTTGCCATTGCCGATCCCGTTCAGGCGTTCGCGGGTCGCGGCCGAAAGCGCGGAGTCAAACAGGCTGGTGGCGAGTTTCGCCACGCTCTTCTTGTAGCCGTCCGCCAGCACCCAGCCGGCGAGTTGCGCGGTCTCAAGACGGATGCGCATGGCGTCCGGGTTGAACCACTGCGGCGTGTCATCCGAATAGCCTTCGGGTGAGGGGGATTCCCACGCCATCTGATGCAGCGCGTAAAGCGGCTCCGAGAAGGTCCAGGAATCATCCGGCTTGTAGCGGGCGCCGAGCGCCCGGTACTGCGCGATGTTGAGTTCGAACGGCGTGCGGATCTTGGTGAACGGCGCGGACCACGCTTCCGGCAGGTCGAGCAGGGCGAGCGAGACCGCCTTGAGGTCGCCATCCGTGCTGACAAACTTCTTCCGCAGCGGCTCCACCATCGCCGGCGTCGGCTCGTCGGTGATGAAGTGACGGACCAGCTTGAAGGCGATGTGCTCCGCCGTGGAGGGATGCTTGGCGAGGTCCCGCATCACCTTCACCGCCTGCAGCTTGCCTTCCGCCGGATAGCTCTTGCCCATCAGCGTGATGGCGCCGGGCTCGTGCCAGTCGGTCCGGAACAGGAAGCGGCCGCGATTCTGCTGGGTGCCGCCGTTCCAGCCGCCGTCCGCCTCCCAGCCGCGCACATAGGACCAGCCGGTCAGGATATTGGCCAGCGCGGTGACATCCGTCTCGGTGTAGCCGCCCTCGCTGCCGAGGGTGTGAAGCTCCATCAGCTCGCGCGCGAGGTTTTCGTT
>Ga0182746_1001307_pt1 | contig 23486 bp, 23 predicted proteins | sample eDN3rd30CBELigOP_FD_128881 | JGI IMG/M metagenome (GOLD analysis project Ga0182746, IMG submission 128881) | Enriched Organic Plus compost microbial communities from Emeryville, California, USA - eDNA 3rd pass 30_C BE-Lig OP (version 2) (version 2) ... | reverse complement strand
TTTTGCGAACCGGAGGTTCGTATGACATAGGAAAACTCACGGCAAATAGATTCTGTGAAAGAAAAATCTATTTAACGAGCTTTGGGGTGGGAATCCCACTGCTTCAGCTGTGGGAGCAGTCAATAGAACCAGAGTATGATGCGTGTTCACTTTAGGATTGATGTCTGATTGTTGTGGCGGTACCATTCCAGCAATGGCTCGCAAAATAGCTATATCAGAACTCAAAAAATACACATCTTTCACTTTACTAATAAAGCGAGCGGTTGGATGGTCTTCAAAGATTGGTTTGAGATGCCAAAATATTTCTTCCTTACCAATAGATTGACTTCCATCAAACCCAATACTCTCGCCGTCATCCATAAATAAATCTGCCATTCCGCGAGCACTGCGACTGTTCCACGCATCTAAAAGCTGTTTATAAATAGCTTTTACTTCAAATGCTTTGTCCATAATCATCCCCCTTAAAGTCTCTGCTAAATACTTACGACTACTATCATCATAACCAATCTCATGGCGATATTGTAAACAAAAGTTGATATTAAATTTATGTTCATTCAGTATCATGGCAATTGAATACTTTAAGGAGGTTTCATTGTGAAAAAACTGCTATATCCAATTACAGACTGGGTTTCAACAAAGCGTGGAATGTGGATCACGATTATTGTCTGGCTTCTCCTGATGATTGGCTTAAGTGCCGGTCCACAGCTCGGCGACTATAAAGTAACCAATTTCCAGGCGCTTCCCGATGAGGCGAAATCCATAATAGCTGAACAAAAAACGGAAGAATTATTCCCTAATAATCAAGGCACGCCCGGAATCCTTGTATTCCATAATGAAAATGGCGATGTCAATATCGAAGAAGCTAAACAGATATTAGACGGAATTCTTGCTGAAGATATTAAAGGAATTAAATCAATCGTCGATATCAACAAACTGCCCCCGCAAGCGCTAGAGGGCTTTATCTCTAAAGACGGAACAACAATGATTGTGCCGATGGAGCTGGAAAATGGACTTGGCAACAGCCAATATTCCAAAATAAATGACCAGGCTTCTAAAATTGGTAACAAGATTGCCAAGACGCTCGATAGCACTAATTTTTATATAACTGGCCCGGCAGGAATTGCGGGAGATACTGTCAAGCTGTTTGAACAAGCGGACTTTGTTCTACTGTTTGCCACGGTTATCATTATTTTAGTATTACTTATCGCGATCTACCGCTCACCATTACTTGCCTTCATACCGCTGCTAGCTACGGTTATCGTTTACCAAGTTGTAAATCAAAGTGTGGCTTTAATGGGTGCCGGCGGACTTGAGATCAATAACTCAACAACCTCAATCATGAGCATCTTATTGTTCGCAGCCGTGATTGATTACTCATTGTTTGTTTTCTCCCGCTACCGCGAGGAACTCAACCGTTATGAAAGCAAATACGAAGCGATGAAACATGCAATGCGCTCCACTGGAGAACCTGTATTGTTTGCAGGAGGAACTGTGCTGGCTGCGATGCTTATCTTATTCTTCGCCGATTTTCGTGAGTATCAAAACTTTGCTCCAATCTTCGGAACAGCCATGTTCTTTATCATGCTAGCCTCCATCACGTTGGTGCCTGCATTATTTACGCTGTTCGGTCGAAAAGCATTCTGGCCTAAAGTGCCGAAGTACGGACAAGAAAAAGAAGTCAAACATGGTCTCTGGGGACGGATTGCCAAGCTCGTTGTTAACAAGCCCGGCCTATCAGGTGGAATCGTCGCAATCTTCATGGCGATAACCGCTTTTAATGTTCTGAACCTTGATTATGAATTCGATACAGTGAAAAAATTCCCTGAAGACCTGCCATCGCGTGTAGGCTATGAAATTGTCGAAGCTCGATATGACAAAGGGGAGCTTGCACCATCTACCCTGCTTATCGTCAGCGATAAAGCTATGACAGAAGACGATACAGCAACGGTAATCGAAAAACTGCAAGACTTTGATGAAATTGCCTCTGTCCGCACGACAGCAAAATCTGAGGATTCAAAGGCAGCGAAAATGAGCGTAGCCTTAACAATGAATCCATACTCTACAGAAGCAATTGACTTCATACAGGAATTGCGTGAAAAAACACCAGAGATACTAGAAGAGCTTTCAATAGATGGCGAAGCTTATTACAGCGGAGTCACTGTAAAATTAGTAGACGAGCGCGATGTAAATAACGGCGATATCGTTAAGATTGTAATATTGGAAACCCTTCTAATTCTGGTGCTGTTATTCGCTCTTACCCGCTCATTTAAGATGCCGATTTATATGATGGCGACGATTTTGTTCTCCTATGTATCTGCCTTAGGTCTTGGAATTTTTCTCGTCGATATCTTGTTTGGCTATGATGCAATCAGTACCCGTGTGCCAGTCTATGCCTTCATCTTCCTTGTGGCATTGGGCATCGATTATAACATTATCCTTGTTTCACGCTTTATTGAGGAAAGGAAAAAACATAAGGTCAAAGAAGCTCTTGAAATCGCAATTCGCAACACCGGCGGGGTCATTTCATCAGCTGGTGTCATTTTAGCCGCTACATTTGCAGCTTTGACAACGATGCCGATTGCCGACCTGTTTGTTTTCGGATTTATGGTAGCTGTAGGCATCCTGCTTGATACATTCCTTGTTCGCGGAATGCTTCTTCCTTCATTGATATTGTTATTTGAAAAAGATAAGGAAAAATCTCATAATAGTCTATAGAAATACAGAGGGGAGACCCCTCTGTATTTCTACTTGTAAGGAGGTCCGTCGATGAAAATACTCGTTGTAGATGATGATATCTACATTCAGCAGCTTGTATTCATTCATTTAAGTCGTGAAGGCTATCAAGTATACCGAGCTAATAATGCTGAAGAGGCATTAGTCTTTTTAGAAGAACAAACCGTCGATTTAGCCATTGTCGATGTGATGATGCCGGGGATGGATGGCTTTGAATTGACCAAGCTATTGTCAGATGACTTCCAGATACCGGTCATCCTGCTTACTGCCAAAGGACAGCTGGACGATAAAGAACGAGGCTTTTTATCTGGTTCGGAAGACTATATTGTAAAACCTTTCGAAGTGAAAGAATTGCTATTCCGTGTAGCCGTCGTTTTAAGACGCGTTGAGCGAGCAATGGATACGGTAATCAAAGCTGGAAATCTTATAATGGACCGCAAAAGCTTTGAAGTGGTGATTAATGAGGAAACTATTCTTTTCCCTCTAAAAGAGTTTGAATTGCTAAGCCTTCTCGCTGCACGTGTTAATAAAATTACACCTCGTGCTGCCTTGATTGAACAAGCATGGGGAATCGATTATGAAGGCGGCGAACAAACGCTTAATACACATATCAACCGCGTCCGGGAACGCTTAAAAAAATATGAAGCAACGGTGGAAATTCAAACTATACGCGGAATCGGCTATAAGCTTGAGGAAATGAAATGAAGACTCTTTATCGGAAATTCATCGTTGCAACACTTGTCATTTTAGTTATAAGCAGTGCCATCGGTTTTACATTAGCTAACTTCGTCTACACGACCTTTACAAAAGAAAAAATTGATCAGCAACATGTGGCGATTGCCCAGGAAATCGCATCAGGTCTTGAGAAAATGCATTCATCTAGTTCTTCTTTTAATTCCTATTTAGAATCCATGGGCAATCTTGGCTATCAAATTTATGTGGTAAATGAATCGGGTGAAGAAGCTTATTTCGGCCAGCCTTTTACGAAAAAAGTGCTTCCAAAAGAAGCAATGAAGGTGCTTGAAGAAAAAGAAATCTATCATGGAATGAATAATTTTTCCGATGAGCTTCTATTGATGGGGCATTTCTCAAACGACTTAAAAAATACAGTCGGCGTTCCAATCACCATGAATGGACAGCAATACGGCCTATTCCTGCGCCCAAATAACAAACTGCTTTTTTCAGATATGCATATGATTCTCGCAGGATTCCTTGTCGCAATTACCGCTGTCAGCATCATCGGGGTAATCTTGTTTGCCAAGCACCTCATCCGGCCGATTACAAAGTTAACGGAAGCAACCAAAGAGATTACCCGTGAGAACTTTAATTACCCTTTAAAAATCGAGCGCAAGGATGAGATTGGCCAGCTGGTAGAAAGCTTCAACACGATGCAAAGGCAATTACAGCATAATGATGAAGCCCGCAAAGCCTTCATCAGCAATGTATCTCATGACTTTCAGTCGCCGCTGATGAATATTCAAGGATATGCCGAACTGCTAAAGATACAAGAATTAACAGAAAGTGAATGCAGCGAATATGTACAAATTATCGACGATGAATCAAAGCGGCTTTCAAATCTTACGAAACAGCTCTTGCTCTTAACCTCTCTTGATCAGAAAGCCTATCCAATGAAGCTTTCGGAAGTCAAATTGGATGAACAAATCAAACAAACGATACGCCGATATCAATGGCGGCTGGAGGAAAAGGAAATCGAGGTCTCCTATAAACTTGCCCCCGTCCGTTTCAAAGCTGATCCTGAGCTTATGGTTAACGTATGGGATAATTTGCTGACAAATGCGATAAAATATAACCCTCATAGGGGCAGTATCTGGATTAGTCTAGCCCAAACTGAATCTGGCATTAAGCTTATTTTTAAAGATACAGGAATAGGGATAACTGAGGAGGCACTCCCTCAAATTTTCGATCGATTTTACCGTGTCGACTCGGCCCGAAAAAAAGATGGAACAGGGCTTGGCTTGGCCATCGTTAAGCAAATTATCACCTTACATGGAGGAGAAATCATGGTCGACAGTAAGGTGGGTGAAGGAACAACGTTTACGATTTCTCTCCCTCATATAAAAGGCTATGTATAACAAAGCCACATAAAAAACAAGAAGCCCATTCATCTCCCACTTTCCTTTAGCTTGCTATCGCATTGCTACTGCTTGAAGATGGGAGTCTCCTTGTCTAAAAAGATAAAATCCTAATTCTCCTTAATCATCCCCTCCTTGTAATAGAATGTCCTCATTAATGGTTAAGTTTCAACTCTAAACATAACAACATTAGACATCGATAAGCTTTTTATTATCTGAAGAGCCTAGATATAGTTTATACTTAATATGGAAATTACTTTTTTAAATACGGGAGGCTATTCGAAATGTTGAAAACGCATACATTATTCGCTTGCTTCAGCGGCCAAGATGGACGTATGCACCATGGATAACAGCAAACGTCCTTATTACGGTTGGTATATTGTTTTATCTGCCTCCGTCATTGTTTTGCTTACGATGGGAATGCGGATGGGAATTGGACCTTTTATGGAGCCAGTTATGGTTGATTTAGAATTGTCTCGAACGGATCTTTCCATCATCGTTGCTATTGGGATGATTATTTATGGAATCGGGATGCCCCTAGCAGGAATGCTTTTGAAAACCTTTAGTACCCGTTTCGTAATGTTAACAGGATTAACCGTCGTATGTTTATCCATTGTGTGGACGGTTAATTCAACAGGGAGCGTCTCTTTTCTGCTTTCTTTCGGTATTTTCCTCTCACTCGGGCTTGCTTTTTTAAGCAATATATCGTTATCGCCTATCGTTAGTAAGTGGTTTGTTCGCCAAAGAGGGAAAGCACTGTTTTATTTAACGACAGGCGGAATGGCTGGCATCGCTGTTATGACACCCCTTGAAACGTGGTTAATCCACCTTGTCGGCTGGCAGCAAACTCTCCTTATATTCGCCGGAGTGTTCATTTGTATCGTTCTCCCTTCAGCTATCTTTATTATACGAGAAGATGTTCCTAAAGAGGCAGATGGTGCAGGAGCTGCAGGTAATAAAGGAAGGCAGGAGGCCCCCTCTGATATTACATGGAAAGATGCCGTGAAGACACGGGCTTATTGGCAGATTGTACTCGGATTATTCGCCTGTGGATTTGGAATGAATCTTTTAGGTTCCCACGGAGTTCCTATGTTGATGGATCATCATTATGAACCAATGGTTGCTTCATTTGGTGTTGGGATGATCGGAATTGTCGCAATATTCAGTTCCCTGTTTTTAGCACAGCTTGCTGACCGTTTCCCTCGAAAAAACATTTTGTTTTTAGTCTATTTTGTGCGTGGACTAGGGTTTCTAGGTTTAGTTTTAGCAACTACGAACTGGCAGCTCTTTTTTGTCGCCATTACTGGCGGATTAGTATGGGCGGGATCCATTGCCATGTCGACAGCCATTTTAAGTGATTTATATGGAGTTCGTTTACTTGGAATCTTAAATGGTTGGGCTTTTTTTATCGGACATCAAATTGGAGCAGCATTAGGTTCATTCCTTGGCGGTTGGGGATATGAAATGTTCGGTACTCATTTATTTTCATTTGGCATTGCTGGACTGCTTGGGATTATTGCCAGCTTCGCGTCCATTACACTTCCTCAACATCTATCATTCTCTAAGCAACTGGAGCTGGATAAACAGCGTGCTTTAACCAAATAACCAGTAAGCTGACAATCATTTGTATAGCGATTGTCAGCTTTTTAATTGGAGATTAACTGTCGAGCTATTGTTAAGATTTCGCAGATCCCTTTTCCGTATCGGAATCCGGATTGGATCTTTCTACTATTTGAGCTAATTCCCCTGTATCCCCTTTTGCATTAATAATTTCAAATAGTTGATTTAAGCCCTCGCTAATTTGTTCATCATTATCTTTCATCACGCAACCTCCCTCTTATCATTACTATTATCATTTTCCAATTCATCAGTAATATTCTAAGATTGATCTAGACCAATCTTAGAGGTGCAAGTCATATATAGCATCGAGAAAAACTTCACATAGAAAATTAAGCTTTTTTGCTGTTAATTTTTAGGTAAAGTTGTATAATCAATCATTAACTACGTTTGAAAGGTTGTTTGTAATGAGCTATTCGAAAATCTACATAATGCTTATTGGAATCATGGTTTCTTGGGGGATAAATGTATCTGTTCTGAAGGTTTTAGTAGCGCATACTGATGCTGTGACTATGACTTCCTTAAGAATCTTTACAGCTTCCCTGGTTGTCTTTATTGTCCTTTACTTCCTTGGTAAAATTCGTCTCCCTAAAAAATCTGAACTTTTCTATGTTTTCGGAGGAGCTCTTTTAAGTGTCGTTTTACACCATTACTTCTTAGCGGAAGGATTAACGAAAACCTCAGCTACGAATACCGGATTGATTTTAGGTATGGGACCGCTGTTGACAGTTATTTTATCTATGTTATTTTTTCGTAAAAAGCCGTCGTTCATTCGTTTAGTTGGTTTTATTTGCGGTGGTGTAGGCGTTAGTTTCACAGTTCTAGCTGGAGGCAATGGGGTTGATTCTATTAATCTAGGAGATGTGGAGATTTTACTCTGTATTCTTTCACAGGCGTTAAGTTTTATTTTGATTAATAAAGCGGCCCAAACGATGGATCCACGCCTTTTGACAGGCTATATGATGCTGATTGGATCTTTTCTTCTTTTCGCCATCAGCTTATGGAAAGAACCAGAAGGCTTAGCATCACTCGCTTCTGCTCCGCCTGTTTTCTGGGCAGGATTCTTCTTCTCAGCTGTGATTGCCACCGGAATGGGACATCTGATTTATAATTACTCCATCGGCCAAGTTGGAGCGGCAGAAGCGTCTATATTTTTGAATTTAAATACCTTTTTTTCCTTAGTTGGGGCAGCTATTTTTCTTAATGAAACAATTGTACCAGCCCATTTCATCGGTCTAGTCCTCATTGTTACAGGAGTATTGCTTGGCTCAGGGACATTAGAAATGTGGATGCTTCAGAGGAAAAATAAAAATGTATCAGCCTAATAGAAAAGCCTCAAATTGTTAGATCCACCTAACAATTTGGGGCAGCAACATCGCCGCTAAGAGTCCAATTCACTTCTTCCAACGCTTTATCCCCGTTCTATTTGTTTAATGATTTTTGCGGGATTTCCACCAACCACCACATTATCTGGCACATCTTTTGTTACGACTGCACCAGAAGCAATCACGACATTATTCCCTATTTTAACTCCAGGATTAATAACAGCTCTCCCGCCAATCCAGACATTGTGACCAATATGTACGGGCAGCCCGTATTCTGCACCTGATATTCTTTCAGTTGGATCTAGCGGATGCGTCGCTGTATATATGTGTACACCTGGTGCAATCATACAGTTATCTCCTATCCGAATTTCACAAACATCCAAAAAGACACAATCAAAATTAGCATAGAAATTCTCTCCAACATGGATGTTGTAACCATAATCACAACGAAATGTTGGTTCTATGTATAGATTTTCCCCAGTCGAACCAAACAGTTCTTTTAATAGTTTCGTTCTTTTATTGTCATCCGTTTCGATTGTCTGATTGTATAATCTAGTTAATCTTCTAGCATTCAGTCTTTCTTGTAGTAATTGTGGATCGGCTGCATGATAAAGTTCACCATTCAACATTTTCTCTTTTTCGGTTTTCATTGCTTTAGAACCTCCTTATCAATTTGAATTAACCAATCATTTCTAAAAAGTTCTTTCCAAGTATATATTCCTTTTCGTTATCAGGAATTTGAAGTGAATCAATCCAATCTTTCTTTGCCGAATAGTCATATTCATTAAATGTTTTCATTCCATATGGCCCGTCGCAGCCATAAAGAACTTTACGATACCCTAAAGATTCCACAGCTTTCTTTACAAGAGATGAATTAAGATAATCACTAGATGTATCGACAAATACATTGGGTTGGTCCTTAACGTATTTCCATAGTTTTTTCCAAAAGGGAAGACCGGCGTGAGCATAAATTAATTTAAGTTTAGGATAATGTTCAGGTAAATATTTATAAGAGTCTCGTTCTGAAGATAAATGAATAATCATGGGGATGCCTTTTGATTCACACATAGCCGCAAGTGGATCGAGCGCTTTAATACTATATTGATGCATGAACGGATGAACTTTCACTCCAATAAAATTAGGTTTATGAAGATATAATTCTACTTCTTCCATGGATACGGGAATCATGGGGTTTACTGTTACCCAGCCTAGAAATCGATTGGGAAATCGATCAATGGCAGCCGCAACTATATCATTATTCGGCTTAGTGAAAATCTTGTATGAATTTCCGTAAAGTTTCAAATAGCCATCCTTTACTAAACCATCATAAATTTTGAGTCCAATTTGAGGGGCATGCAGTATGAGAGAGCGGAATAAACGTTGTACATTATGCTGAAAAGCACTATTCACTTCAAACATGGTTTCGTTCATGGGGGCAATTAGAGCTGTTTTAGTTACATTATTTTTATCCATACCCTCTATCATTTGTTCTAGAGTCAACATCGTTTCATCTACATGAAAATGGCAATCCACAATCATTTTAATCCGCTCCTTCGAATTCCTTTATCGGCGTGATTTCGTGAATGCACCGTCTTCAGTTCTTCTTTTTTCACTTGGCGAGATCCCAATCGATTAGTCAGATACATGAACTAAAGGCCATATACGAACGTCTATCTTTTTTGAAAAATGCAAGATAGGCTGGTCACTTTCAACCTGAATCCCCTGCTCGGATAGCATCGTATTCTGACTAAATTCTGCCTCTGCATGCTGCAGTAACCAAGGCTGATGTAGAATATCGCAGCGAAGCGGTACCCCCTTTTTGTTTAGGGTATAAAGACAATAGCGCTCAGACATCCACTCATCGAAAGAGCCTTTAGCTGCGTGATAGGGCTCTGAGATTGGCCTATAGCTGCATACAAATTGCGCATCATCACCACTTCGCCTCTTGCTTTCATAGCCTATGCTAGCCCCGTTACGCTTCACTGTCATATCAGCATACACATATGGCAAGTGGTAGAACGTTTTGGCCCCCCACACCGCAAGCTGGTTGGCAGCATCTAGACTAAAGAAGTACACCCCGGGCTTGCCATCAACGGTTACATACGTCCGAACGTTGAGCTCGGGAAATCGATCCGTTCCAGGAATAGGCGGCAAGCCTCGCATTCGAATACCTGTCATATGAAACGGAACAACACCAATCCAGCCCATACCGTTAAAGGAATCCAACGGCAGCACATTAGGTACCAGCGTTTGTAAAACTTCAAGTTTAATCGGATAATGAGCAAACAAAAGATCATTCCAGGTCTGCTTCATAATCCACGGCAAATTAGGCAGCGGCCATAGACGATGACCGTCATCCCTTGAAACTTTTTTCAAGTCCATATGTTCTTCCATGCCTATCCTACCTCCATTTCCAAAATTACATTTTTTACCTATCAGTATACCATAGATGTGAGTATAGTTTTCTTCTCTCTTTTGTGCAATAATCTTTATGGATTATGGATATAATTACCAATACCAATAAAACTCAGTATTTTAAACAAAATAAAGCATAATGGCGTTAATATTTAAACTTTTCATTACTTAATTTCGATAACAATGTTACAGTTAGAAAGAAACTTTAAAAATGAGCAGGTGAAATCCATGATTGAAGTAAAAACCTCTGCACTAAGTGATGGAGAATTGAATAGAGGGGTATTCGCTACACGCGATATAAAAAAAGGCGAGCTTATACATGAAGCACCGGTCCTCCCTTACCCTAACGACCAGCATGAACATATCGAACAAACATTGCTCGCTGATTACGTTTTTGAGTATGGGATTAATCATACTGCGATTCTTCTTGGCTATGGAATGCTTTTTAATCATTCGTATGAACCGAATGCAACGTATGAAATTAATTTTGACAATCACACGTTTGACTACTATGCGTTCACAGATATAAAAGCAGGGGATGAGATTCTCATTAACTATAATGGTGATGTCGATAACAAAGATCCTCTATGGTTTAATGAAGAACAAGATTGAACATCAGGCGCCTTCTCTCGTAAAAAAGAGAAGGCGCCTGATTTGTTATTAAAGGACGCCTCTAAATAAGTAAATTTAAGAAATAACTAGTATTTAAAGGAAAACTATCCTTTATGTCGAAATTAAATAAATAAAGGGGATGGACCCAAATGAATAAAGTTGATTTATTAAAAGCTTTACGTAATTCCAGTCGAGGTAATTTTTTTGCAACAGAGATTCCAAAGGCTACAAAAGAAGATGAAAAAAAGATTGAAGAATTGCTTGCAGAATTAGCAAGCGAAGGAAAAATCAAGTTAAGAGAATGTATACAACGAGAATATTCCGTTTATTTACATGGAATAATTAAGTATGCATCCGAATAATCGGTTGCTTTTTACGACATGTGAGTTCCTTCATCTTTAACAAATAAGAAAGGCTGTTACAACAGCCTTTCATCCTAATACGACCTTACAAACAGTAGATTTTTTATAGTTTCCTCATAACAAAATCATGTTGTAAACGTTCCTCTAGTTTTTCTAAATTCCCGCCATTTCCTATAAAAATATTGAATTTATCAGCCATTAACTTTCCAGAGTTTTTGTTAATATGCTTAACTTTAAGCAAGGTATTCACCTTCACAATATCAGGAGTTACATCCCTACGGTGTAATTTACCCGGAACTTTCGCCCACAATTTTTCCCAATCATCCAATAAACCCACTTCTTCAAAATAATGTTTTTGCAGGCCGCATAACCAAGCGATACAAGAAGTGTTCCGCTTCTGACAACCTTCCCCATCCTTTAAGAATTCACATCCCCGACAGCAGGAATTTCCACTTCTAATACAGACGCTGCAAATTTCATTAGCCCCAATTTCTTCAAACACTTTTAACCCATACTGGATGAGATGCTCTTTTTTCATTTCAATACTCATTGTTTTCTCCCACTTTACTTGGTTGATAAAGAGATTTAATATTTAGTATCCGTCAACTTCCTCTTTATATTAGTTTGACACTAAATTTAACAATCCACTCTCTACTAACCTAAGTTGCTTACACAGATTGTCATTAATTATGTTTGTTATGAATTTCTTTCTCATACTTGAGCATATTAAAAACGATATTATTTGAAAGCGAGATGAAATAAGCAATGTCTAAACAACAAGGTGTGCAAAATAGCAATCAAACGAGAGAGCAAATCGAAAAACATGATAAAAGAAATGATGTTGAACTAGGTAGTGAATATCAAATTGGAAACACAAGTTCACAAAGTCAGAAAAAAAGCGGACGTCAAGCAAATAAAAAATAACCTCGTCTTCGAGGTTATTTTTTTAATATATCGAATAATACCTTCAACTTCTCTTATTTAACGATCAGCTTCATTATTATGGCTGTAGGTGTCCTATTTATGACAACTTTCTTCCGCTATATAACAAAGACAGTAAATGTAAAGAGAGTATTAGAGTAATTGGCGAAATTCCGTCATACAAAAGAGGAATCATGCCGATTTGTTGAAGAATCGTGCGGATTTTATAAAAAGTCATGCGAATTCGTCGGAAAATCATGCCAAACTCATAAAAAATCGTGCCAATTCACTTACTAGTATCCATAAAAAGAAGCTGCTCCATTTTGAAGCAGCTTCTGCTTTATTTTATTTAGACATTAAATCAACAAGTACCGCTTTTTGTGCATGAAGTCGGTTTCCAGCTTGGTGGAAGATAACAGAGTTTGGTCCATCAATCACTTCTGTTGTTACTTCTTCTTCGCGGTGTGCTGGTAAGCAGTGCATGAATAAGTAATCTGGTTTTGCATGTTTCACTAATTCTGCATTAATTTGATAATCTTTAAATGCTTCTAAGCGAATGCTGTTTTCTTTTTCTTGCCCCATAGAAGTCCAAACATCAGAGTAGATAATATCTGCACCTTGGATTGCTTCTTGTGCTGAGCTTGTCACAACGATTTGGCAGCCATTTGCTGCTGCTTCTTTTTGAGCAAGAGCGACGATTTTCTCATCTGGTTTATAGCCGTCTGGACAGCCGATTGAGAAGTCCATGCCCATTTTCGCACAAGCGACCATTAAGGAATGGGCCATATTGTTTCCGTCCCCAATATAGCTCATTTTTAAGCCTTTTAACTCACCTTTAAGTTCTACAATCGTTAACAGGTCAGCAAGCACTTGGCATGGATGAGCCAAATCTGTAAGACCATTAATAACAGGAATGGTAGCTGCCCCAGCTAGCTCTTCGATTTTCTCATGTTCAAATGTACGAATCATGATGCCATCTACATATTGTGAAAGAACTTTTGCTGTATCAGAAATCGTTTCACCACGGCCAATTTGAATGTCATTGCTGCTTAAGAATAAAGCGTGACCGCCTAATTGCAGCATTCCTACTTCGAAAGAAACCCGTGTACGAGTGGAAGATTTCTCAAAAATCATTCCAAGTGTTTTCCCTTTTAATGGAGCGTATTCTTCACCAGCTTGTAATTTCGCCTTAATGTCTTGTGCTAATTGTAATAGCCCAGAAATGGTTGACGAAGATACATCAGCAATCGCTAAAAAATCTTTGCCGTTAATAATTTTTTCTTCTTTGTTGACTTGTAGCGTGTTCATACGTGTGATACCCCTTCCTTTTTCAGCCATTCTTGAAGTGGTGTAACATCAAAGTCTAAATTCGTTAATGATTGAAGATACGCTTTGTATGTTTCTTCTTGAGTAAAAGCAAGCAAGCGATATTTCGCTGCCATTAATCGCATCTTTTTATCTTCTTCTGTTGATCCGTATGCTAATACGACCCCAGCATCTTTCTCTTTAATCCATGCTTCAAAGTCTGTATCGGTAATTGTAAGACCAGCTTTCACCGTCACATCAATTAGCTCTTGGCTTAATTGTGCCGATGCTGCTTGGAATACACCTGTTTTATGCTTTGCTTTTTGAGCGTGGAATACTTTCGCTAAAGATTCTGGCATTGAGCTTGCAATCGCAATTCCTTCACCAGTGGACTTCATTTCTGGTCCTACTTTTGAATCTAATCCGCTTAAAGCAAACGTTGAAAATACCGGATATTTCACAACAGAATACGGAATGTCTTCCATTAATCCTGTTTTCTCAAATACGTCTGAAAGCTTATACGTACCAAGCAATACTTTCGTTGCTACTTGAACTAATGAAACACCTGTCACTTTGCTGATGATTGGAATGGTCCGGCTTGCACGTGGATTTACTTCCAGTACATATACTTTCTCTCCATCAATCACAAATTGAATGTTCATTAACCCATTATAACTAAGCTCATTCACGATACGCTTCGCATAATCGACCATTTTTTCTTTCGTAGCTTGTGATAAAGTTTGAGCTGGTAAGAACGCCATACTGTCTCCTGAATGGACACCGGCTTTTTCTACATGCTCCGCAACGATTGGGACATAAATATCAGAGCCGTCTGCAATTAAATCAATTTCTGCTTCTTTCGCAGGAATATAAGAATCAATTAATACAGGATAAACAAGAGCCACACCATTCTCAATGCGATTCAATAAGCTTTCTTTTGAACGAATGATTTCCATTCCTTGACCACCGATTACGTAAGATGGTCTTAATAAAACTGGGAAACCAATTTCTAAGGCACTTTCGATTAATTCATCAACGTTATTGGCCATCGTACCAGGAACGTGAGGAATATCGAGCTTTTGAAGCAATTGATAGAAACGATCGCGGTCTTCTAATTGATCCAACGTATCAAACGATGTACCAAGCAGATTCACACCGTATTCTTCAAGCCCTTGAGCTAAATTAATTGCAGTTTGACCGCCGAATTGAACAATAACATCTTCAATACCTTCCGCTTCAATGACATTCATGACATATTCCAGCGTTAAAGGCTCAAAGTATAAACGATCTGCTGTAGCAAAGTCCGTACTTACTGTTTCAGGGTTGTTATTAATCATAATTGTTTCAACATCTTCACTTTGAAGCGCGTAAACCCCATGAACCGAGCAATAATCGAATTCAATTCCTTGCCCAATTCGAATTGGACCGCTGCCGATCATTAATACTTTTTTCTTATCCGTTTTCACTTGTTCGTTTTCACCGAAATAAGTGGAATAATGATAATTGGTATGTGATTCAAATTCCGCTGCACATGTATCAACTGTTTTATAAACCGCTGTTACACCAAGCTCTTTACGATACGCTCTTACTTCTTGTTCGGACTTATTCCATACAGAAGCAAGATAACGGTCAGAGAACCCTTTTTCTTTATATACTTGCATTTCAGCCTTCGTCACATCTTGCAGTGACTGCGCGCTAATTTGTTTTTCCGTTGCAATTAACGATGCAAAGGAGTGTAAGAAGAAATAATCAATCTTCGTTGCTTCATGAATTTCTTCCATTGTGACACCTTTTCTAAGCATCTCAAAAATAACAAAAATTCGTTCGTCTGATTTCTCAGCAAGTTTTTCCCATAGCTCAGGTACTGATACATCAGCAAGGGATTTCAGTTGTAAACCTAATGTTTTTAACTCTAGAGAATCAACTGCCTTTTGAACGCCGCCCTCAAAGTTACGATGCAATGCCATAACTTCTCCAGTTGCTTTCATTTGAGTACCTAGTTTACGCTCTGCTGTTACAAATTTATCAAACGGCCAGCGCGGGAATTTCACAGCAACATAATCAAGAGCTGGCTCAAAGCTTGAGTACGTACTCTTTGTAACTGGGTTGATTAGCTCATTTAAGTTATAACCTACCGCAAGTTTTGCTGCGATTCTAGCAATTGGATAGCCTGTCGCTTTAGAAGCAAGTGCTGACGAACGGCTAACTCGTGGATTCACTTCGATTAAATAATATTGTTTGCTGTTTGGATCAAGCGCAAACTGAATGTTACAGCCTCCGATAATCCCAAGAGCTGAAATAATTTTAATAGAAGCCGATCGCAACATTTGGAACTCATCATCCGAAAGAGTTTGCGAAGGTGCCACAACAATCGAATCTCCTGTATGAATGCCGACAGGGTCGATGTTTTCCATATTACAAATTGTAATACATGTATTGTTTCCATCACGCATTACTTCATATTCCACTTCTTTATATCCAGCAATGCTTTTTTCAATTAAACATTGCGTAATTGGGCTTTCTTGTAAACCGCCGCGAACAAGCTCTTTAAATGCATCCATATTGTCAGCAATTCCGCCGCCTGATCCGCCAAGTGTATAAGCAGGACGAACGATAATTGGGAAACCAATTTCTTCAGCAAAAGCAATTGCTTCTTCCATCGTGTGAACAATCGTGCTATCTGGCACAGGCTCATTGATTTCAAACATCAATTGACGGAATAATTCACGGTCTTCCCCTTTTTTGATAGAATCAATCGGCGTTCCAAGTAATCTCACATTATATTTTTCTAAAATGCCCGCTTCATCTAATTGATAAGCTAAATTCAAACCTGTTTGACCACCGAGTGTCGCAAGCAGACCGTCCGGCTTTTCCTTTGCGATAATCTTCTCTAATGTGTCAACTGTCAGCGGTTCGAAATAAACAGCATCTGCATTAATTTCATCTGTCATAATTGTTGCTGGATTATTATTAACAAGGATAACTTTGTATCCTTCTTCTTTCAGGGCTAGACAAGCTTGAGTACCTGCATAATCAAATTCTGCAGCTTGCCCAATGACAATTGGCCCTGAACCGATGACTAAAATCGTTTGTATCGTGTTGTCTTTAGGCATATACTTTCTCTCTCCCGCTATATTCATTGATTAGTTGCAAAAATTCATTAAAATGTACAGAGCTTTCAGCCGGTCCTGGGTTTGCTTCTGGATGGAATTGAGTCGTAAAGATTGGAAGTTCTTTATGCATAACACCTTCTACCGTTCCGTCGTTTACATTTTTAAAACGAACTTCTAGCGACGTTCCTTCAAGGCTCGCTTCATCTACTTCATAGCTATGATTTTGTGAACTCATATACACTCGGTTCGTTTGTAAATCTACAACTGGTTGATTCGCACCGCGATGTCCGAATAGCATTTTCTTCGTATCTCCGCCAAAAGCTAAAGATGTTAATTGATGACCGAGACAAATCCCCAATGTTGGATAGCTCGAAATCACTTTCTTAATATTCCCTAGTAAGTGAGTTAACTGTTTCGGATCTCCAGGTCCATTCGATAATAAAATACCGTCTGGATTTAACTCTTTTACTTGTTCATATGTTGTATCAAACGGAACAACCGTCACACGGCAGTCTTGATTAAGCAATGAATCTAAAATCGATTTTTTATAGCCAAAATCCATCATGACCACATGCTTTTCGCCATTTCCATAGCTAACGATTTCTTTTGTTGATACTTCCGCTACATATACATCAAGATTTGTTGTACATGACTCAAATGTATACTCTGCTTCAGAGGTGACGGCTGCTTCCATCGATCCTTCTTTACGAATATTTCTAACGACCGCTCTTGTATCCACATGGCTTAGAAGTGGAATATTCCATTTATCTAAGTACTCTTTCAATGAATACTCCGCTTGATAATGAGAGTGATGCATATTGCCTTCATATACAATAACTCCTGCTACGTGCGGCTTTTTGCTTTCAAAATCATATTCATTAATCCCATAGTTTCCGACTAATGGGTACGTAAATACAATAATTTGGTCCTTATAAGAAGGATCCGTTAATACTTCTTGATAACCTGTCATACCTGTAAAAAAGACAATCTCACCTGTGATTGCTTTTGTATTAGATTTTGTTAGTAGCTCACCTTCAAAGGTGGAGCCATTCGCTAAATGAAGATAGTTTTTCATCTTTTCACCTCTATAGATGATGCATATTTATATACAGAATAGCATTTTTATTCATTTTTATCTATAAAAATTCATATAATTTCAAACATTTATTATACTGACAATACTTTGCCAATTTTCTCTACAGCTAGATCGATTTCTTCTTTGCTTACTGTTAAAGCTGGCAATAAGCGAAGAACATTAGGTCCCGCAGTCAACACAAGCAATCCACCTTGCTGCAATGCTTCTAGCGTAGACTGTGCTTCATGTGTTAACTCAATACCGATCAGCATTCCAAGTCCGCGTACTTCCACTACTTGCTTGCTGCCTTGCAGTCTCTTTGTTAACTCACTCATTAAATAATGTGCTTTCTCATTCGTTTCTTGTAAAAATTCTAGTGTGAAAATTTCATTTACTACAGCTTCTGCAGCAGCGATACAAACTGGATTTCCACCAAATGTAGAACCGTGACTACCTGGTCCAAAGTATTCCGCCAACTCTTCTTTTCCGATTACCGCTCCAATTGGAAGACCATTCCCTAGTCCTTTTGCTGCTGTGATAATATCAGGCTTCACATCGAAATGTTGAAATGCAAACGGTTTCCCTGTTCGACCGATTCCTGTTTGAATTTCATCAATAATAAGAAGGGCTCCATGCTTTTCACATTGCTCTTTAATAGCATCTAAAAATGCTTGCTCTACAACGTGGATACCGCCTTCACCTTGAACGACTTCAAGCATAACAGCCGCTGTTTCATTGTCCACAGCCTTCGCTAATGCTTCGCAATCATTGTAAGGAACATAGTCAAATGTTGATAACATTTCACCAAAACCTACTCGAACCTTTTCCTGTCCCGTCGCAGCCATTGTAGCAAAGGTGCGTCCATGGAAAGACTGCAAGCAAGTGACTACTTTTGATTTGCCTGTTGCTTTACGAGCTAGTTTAATCGCTCCTTCATTTGCTTCTGCCCCGCTGTTTGAAAAGAATACACGTCCAAGTCCCGTTACATCTGTTAACACTTTTGCTGTACGTTCTTGTGCAGAGCTTTTAAACATATTGGAAACATGCCAGTATTTCTCCAATTGATTCGCTACAGCACTTTTTACTTTTTCATGACCATGGCCCAGGTTTAGAACGGCAATGCCGGATGTAAAGTCTAAATATTGTTTTCCTTCTGTACTAATTAACCAAGAACCTTTCGCTTGTTCTGGTTCAATCCCCCATCTTGCATAAGTTGGAAATAATGAGCTCACTTTTATACCCTCTCTTTTTGACTAAATTTCGTTCCAATGAATTGATTGTGTTCATAAAAAGCTTCTTTTCCGCTCACAATCATCACTTCTTTAATTCCTTTATTTAAAACCGATAATGCTGTATTTACTTTCGGAATCATCCCGCCATAAATACTGCCATCCTCGATTAAAGCATTCGTTTCATCTTCTGTTAACTCTTCAATAACTTGCCCGTCTTTCAGAACGCCTTTTACGTCTGTTACGAATAAACACATCTCAGCATTTAATGCCTTAGCTACTGCACCAGCAGCCATATCTGCATTGACATTTAGCTTTTGTCCGCTTGTTGTTGTTGAAATTGGTGTTACGACTGGGCAAAATCCTTTTTCAAATAGCATTTCCAGCAATTCTGGATTTACTTGTTCAATTTCTCCTACAGCGCCTAGAGCGGCTTGATCAATAAAACTGCCAGTTAGCATTCCTGCATCAGAACCGTTTAAACCGACCGCTTTAATTCCATGCTGTTCGAGTTTATGAACTAATATTCTATTAGACTTACCAGCTAGCATAAGCTCAACGATTTCTAATACTTCATCCGTTGTTTTTCGCAAGCCTTTTTCGAAAACTGGTTCAATCTCGCACTTTTCAAGCATCGAATTAATATCTGGTCCACCACCATGAACAAAGACAACTTGATACCCTTCACTTTGTAGTTTTTTTACACTTGTAAAAAAAGATTCCGATAACTCATCAATAATGCTTCCGCCGCATTTTATGACCAACACGCTCATTCTTCAGACACTCCTTATGATCGATAACTTCCATTAATTTTTACATATTCATATGTTAAGTCACAGCCCCATGCCGTTCCTGATTCTGTTCCTTCTTTTAAATATACATTAATCGTAAAACTGTCTTGCTCTAGATACACTTTTGCATCTTCTTCTGAAAATGCAACTGGTTCCCCGTCTTTTAGAACGACAATGTCGCCAAAAGCAATCGTTGCTTCACGTGGATTAAACGTCACACCGCTGCGTCCCATAGCCGCAATAATTCGACCCCAGTTTGCATCAGCACCATAAGCGGCCGTCTTCACTAGATTCGAACCAACAATCGTTTTCCCCATCATTTGTGCTTCCGGTTTCGTTTTCATTCCATGAACGTTTACTTCGATTAACTTCGTCGCACCTTCGCCGTCTTTAGCAATCTTCTTCGCTAATGTTTCCGCCGTTTGTTTTAACATTTCAATAAATACAGGCCATTCAGGATGTGTGCTCGATAATGGCTCATTTCCAGCCTCTCCATTAGCTAAAACAAGAACCATATCATTTGTTGAACAATCGCCATCCACTGTAATTTGATTGAATGTGTCGTTCGTTACTTCTCGTAATGCTGCATGTAAATCTGTTGATTCAATCACCGCGTCTGTTGTAATGAATCCTAGCATTGTAGCCATATTCGGATGAATCATTCCTGATCCTTTAGCCGCGCCGCCCATCGATACTTTTTTGCCATCAATGATTGCCTCATATCCACAATGCTTTGATACTAAGTCCGTTGTTAAAATAGCTGTTTCAAAACTCTCTGCTGATACACGCTCCGTTGTTGGATTCAACGCTTGAATGCCGTTCGCTATTTTTTCCATATCTAATAATTCACCAATAACTCCAGTTGAAGCAACTGCAAATAAATGCTCAGATACACCAAATTTTTCAGCTGCAAGCTTTCTCATTTCATAAGCATCCTTTAACCCTTGCTCTCCAGTACAAGCATTGGCGCAAGCACTGTTTACGATAATTCCATGAAGCTTTCCTTCTTGAGAAATACTATCTTTCGTTACCGCAATTGGAGCTGCTTGAACAATATTTTTTGTATACACAGCTGCGCTTGAAGCTGGTGTTTCTGTATAAATTACACCGACATCTTTCTTCTCATAACGTAAACCCGCATGAGCACCGTCCGCTTTAAACCCTTTAGGCGTTAAAATATTTCCTTCATTTACTTGTTTTACTACTTCAACTGGTTGTAATGTTTTCATTGTTTTCCTCCGAAATTATTACGGATATAATGGAGCACTCCATAATCCCGCTGTTTCTTTTAATCCCATTAAAATATTTGCATTTTGAATAGCCTGACCTGCAGCACCTTTTACTAAATTATCGATTACAGACACAATCGTCACTCTGCCGGTTCTCTCATCATAATCGACACCAATATCACAGAAATTAGAGCCGTATACTTGTTTCGTTGAAGGGAATTGACCTAACGGTTGAATTCGTACGAATGGATGATTTGCATACACCGTTTCAAATAGATCTCTCAGTTCTGCTTTCGTTGTTTGTCGATTTACTTTCACATACATCGTTGCCATAATTCCTCGCGTCATCGGCACAAGATGCGTATTAAACGTAATCGGCTTTGTATCCGCAAACCAACGTCCAAGCTGCTGCTCGACTTCCGGGATATGCTGATGTTGATTTACTTTATAAATTTTAAAATTCTCATTCATTTCACTGTAATGTGTCACCGCTGTTGGCGATTTTCCAGCACCGGATACGCCGGACTTAGCATCAACAATTACATCTTCCCCCGTCGCCCAGCCTTCAGTGAATAAAGGAGCTAAGCCTAAAAGTGTCGCTGTTGGATAACAACCTGGATTCGCAATAATATCTGCCTGCTCGATTTGTTCTTTATTCCATTCAGCCAAGCCATATACTGCTTTTTCAATTATATGCTGTGGTGCCGGTTCTTTCTTGTACCACTGTGCATATTCTCCTGGTGTTTGTAACCTCAAATCACCGGATAAATCGATGACTTTTATATTCAAATCACAAAATTCGGAAATTAATTTAGACGATACACCAGAAGGAGTTGCTAAAAATACAATATCTGATTTTTTAGCAATCGCTTCGGCGTCAATCTCTTCTAATTTATAATCCATATGCATTAAATGTGCATTCTCTTCATATATATTTCGGCCAAATTGGGAAGAAGTATGCAATGAAGCAATTTCCAAATGAGGGTGGTTCCCTAAAAACCGGATTAATTCTAGACCACCGTATCCAGTGGCGCCTACTATTGATACGTTCAAAAAGACCAACTCCTATACTCATAAATCCCTGTCATTCTTTGATTCTATTATTATATGACTGAATAAAAATAAAATCAAATGTATTTTTATAAAATTGTATAAATGATTTCGAATACACAAATTTAATGAAGAAATCGTAACAGATAGTTGACTATGTATCTTTTTTCCGCTTAAATCAATGGTAGGAATAGTAAAGCAGGCAGTATAAAGGTGGTTTCATATGCAATATTCTTCCTTGACCCAACAGTTACATGAACTGATTCTTGAAAATTATCCTGTAAAGTATATAGAAAAAGGACGCTATCTTTTTCAAGAAAGTACGCCCTCAAATGAATTATTTTATGTTTTAAATGGGAAAGTTCAAATTAGCAAAATCGTCCCTGATGGACGTGAACTAACATTGCGACTATGCTCGGGTAATGAATTGATTGGTGAAACAATCCTTTTCTCTGAATTACCTAAACATATGATGAATGCTAAAATGATTGAAAGCGGAGAAGTAATCGCCATTAATAAAGAACAGTTTGAACAACAAATTCGCCAAAATAGCAAACTCGCTATTGATTGTCTCTCCTGGTTATCCGCTCAACACCGCAAAACTCAAACGATGTTTCGAGACCTACTCTTACATGGCAAAAAAGGAGCTTTATACTCCACCTTAATTCGAATCATGAATAGCTACGGCGTTGAAACGGAGAATGGCACGATTATTACAATGGCCTTTACCAATCAAGAGCTTGCAAACTTTTGCGGCACATCCCGTGAAGTCATTAATCGGATGTTAGCGGATTTACGCAAACAGAATGTAATTTCAATGGACAAAGGATTTATTACGATTCACAATGTAGACTTTTTACGTACTGAGATTGACTGTGAAAACTGTCCAATTGATATTTGTAGAATTGATTAAAGTCGGTTTAAATAACCGGCTTTTTTCATGGATAAAGTGTATACGCAGTTTCGAGAAGAACTACACAATTTCCTCAAGCAACCATTCAACCTGCCCGCCAGTAAGCGAAGCGATGTATAAACTATTCAACCCAAGCTTCTTTTGTAACAATCCCATCCCCTTGGAATCCCTTATAGCAGCAAAACAAACAAGTGAATAGATGGAGGCAGGTTCATTCATCTCGACCGCATTCATACATATAAAAACTTAACCCCTGTTTCCACATTATCAAATCTAGAAACATTCCGCGATGACTTTTATCACAGCTTTTTTGAAATTTTTCTTAATTAATAAGCCTTAAGCCGGATATGTTGTTCAAATTTTTTCATATATCCCTCAACATTCCTTCTTTACCAACATAATTATTAATAGAGAGGATATGCTTCATACGGCTTTTGGCATAACCAATTAAAAAAGGCCAAATCATCATGATCTGACCTTTTCACCATTATTTAATGCCAAGTGCAATTTTTGCATATCGAGACATTTTATCTTTCGTCCATGCTGGCGTCCAGACAATGTTCACTTCTGTTTCTTTTACTTCTGGCAGATCTTCAAGTGCATATTTTACTTGATCCACAATAACTCCAGCAAGCGGACAGCCCATAGCCGTTAACGTCATTGTAATTGTTGTATAGCCTTCTTCATCCATATCAACATCATA
>Ga0182746_1001306_pt1 | contig 23519 bp, 24 predicted proteins | sample eDN3rd30CBELigOP_FD_128881 | JGI IMG/M metagenome (GOLD analysis project Ga0182746, IMG submission 128881) | Enriched Organic Plus compost microbial communities from Emeryville, California, USA - eDNA 3rd pass 30_C BE-Lig OP (version 2) (version 2) ... | reverse complement strand
TCGCGCGCCAGCGTGCGCAGTGCATCCAGGCAGATCACATTGCCCGACCCTTCCCAAATGCCGTTGAGCGGCGCCTCGCGGTAAAGCAGCGGCAAGGGCGTATCCTCGACATAGCCCATGCCGCCCATCACCTCCATCGCTTCGACCACCACCTGTGGGCACAGTTTGTTCGAAAGGTATTTCGCCAAAGCGACCCCGATGCGGGCAAAGGCGCGATCCTCGGCGCTGCTGCCATCGAAACTTGCAGCGACATGCATCCCCAGCATCAGGCTGCCCAGCCAGTCAAGCGTCAGATCGGCCAGCACCGCGCGCATCAGCGGCTGGTCGATCAGCCGCTTTTGAAAGGCGCGGCGATGGACAGCCCAGTGATGTGCTTCGTGCAGGGCCGCGCGCATCAGCCCGGCTGGTGCGATCGCGGTGTCAAGCCGGGTGTGATGCACCATCTCGACGATGGTGCGGATGCCGTCGCCCTCTTCGCCGATTTGCCAGGCGAGCGCGCGCTGATACTCAATCTCGGCCGAGCCGTTCGAGCGGTTGCCAAGCTTGTCCTTAAGGCGCTGGATGCGGATGGGGTTGCGCGCGTCCTCAAGCCAGCGCGGCACCAGAAAACAGGTCAGTCCGCGGCCGGTCCGGGCAAGCGTCAGAAACCCGTCCGACATGGGGGCCGAGCAGAACCATTTATGGCCGGTCAGCCGCCAGACCGTTCCGTCGCGCTCGGCCCGGGTGGTATTGGCCCGCACATCCGAACCACCCTGTTTCTCGGTCATGGCCATGCCCAGCGTCGCACCCGTCTTGGCCGCAAGGGGCGCGACCGTCGGGTCATGGCGCCGCGACATCAGCGCGGCGTGCCAGTCGCCCGGCAGATCTGCCGCGCCCAAGATGACCGGCACGGCGGCATAGGTCATGGTCAAGGGGCAGCAATGACCGGGCTCGATCTGACTGGCCAGATAGACCATGGCGGCATGGGTCAAATGCCCTGCCGGCCCACCCTCCCACGCGACCGAGTGATAGCCCGCCGCGACCGAAAGCTGCATAAAGCGGTGATAGGCAGGGTGAAAGCGCAACTCGTCCAGCCGTCTGCCACCACTGTCAAACAGGCGCAGCTCGGGCGGGTAGCGGTTGGCGTCACGCGCTGCTTCACGCGTATCGGCGCGGCCAAGTTCGGCACCATAAGGGGCCAGCGCCTTCTCGGGCACGCCACGGGCTGCAAGGACGGTGCGCAGTACCGGATCTTTGCGCCACAGGTCGATATCGCCCACAGGGTCGGGCTGGTTCAGTACTTCATGCGTTCCCAGATCCGCCATCGGGTCAAGTTGCATCGCAAGGCCCCCTTTGCCATCCCTGCCTGGATGCTAACCCCGATTCCCTTCCCGGGCGAGTCCGGCAGGTCGCATATGTCTCTTTCGTCATTGAAACCGTCGCAATCGGAGCATCTTGCGTATTTGACCCCGCGTTAGGCTGGATTTGCGCCTGCATGTCGCAGGTGGCTCGCGCGGGGCTTGGGCGAGGAGGCCCTTACCCCGACAATCGAGGGAGATCTGATCGCATGTCCAGCAACAAAGGTGTCGTCTATATCGGCCCCGGGAAGGTCGAGGTTCAGGCCATTGCGGATCCGAAGTTCCAGTCGCCTGACGGGCGCAAGATCGAACACGGGGTGATCCTGAAGGTGATCTCGACCAATATCTGTGGTTCGGATCAGCATATGGTGCGCGGCCGCACCACTGCCGAGGCGGGGCTGGTTCTTGGTCATGAGATTACCGGAGAGGTCATCGAGAAAGGCGCCGATGTCGAGATGCTGGAGGTCGGAGACATCGTCTCTGTTCCCTTCAACGTCGCCTGCGGACGCTGCCGCTGCTGCCGCGAAGGCGACACCGGGGTGTGCCTGTCTGTGAACCCGTCGCGTGCCGGCGGCGCCTATGGCTATGTGGACATGGGTGGCTGGATCGGCGGTCAGGCGCGCTATGTCATGGTGCCCTATGCCGATTTCAACCTGCTGAAGATTCCTGATCGTGACCGGGCGCTGGAAAAGATCCGCGACCTGACCATGCTGTCGGACATCCTGCCGACCGGTTTCCATGGTGCCGTCAAGGCCGGCGTTGGTGTCGGCTCGATCGTCTATGTCGCTGGCGCGGGTCCTGTGGGCCTTGCTGCGGCCGCCTCGGCCCGCATTCTTGGCGCTGCGGTGGTGATGATCGGCGATTTCAACAAGGAACGGCTGGAACATGCCCGCAAAGTCGGGTTCGAGCCGGTCGACCTTTCCAAAGGCGACAACCTGCCCGAGATGATCGCCGAGATCACCGGCAGCCCCGAAGTCGATGCCGCCATCGACGCCGTGGGCTTTGAGGCGCGGGGCCATTCGGGGGGCGAACAGCCCGCCATCGTTCTGAACCAGATGATGGAGATCACCCGTGCCGCCGGTCAGATCGGCATCCCCGGTCTTTATGTGACCGAGGACCCGGGCGCGGCCGATGAGGCCGCCAAATTCGGCAGCCTGTCGCTGCGCTTTGGTCTGGGCTGGGCCAAGGCGCAAAGCTTTCACACCGGTCAGACCCCGGTGCTGAAATATAACCGTCAGCTGATGCAGGCGATTTTGCATGACCGCCTTCCCATCGCGGATATCGTCAACGCGACGATCATCCCGCTGGATCAGGCCGTGCAGGGCTACGAAAGCTTTGATCAGGGCGTGGCAAAGAAATTTGTCCTGGACCCTCACGGTATGCTGGCGGCGTAAGCCGGAAAACCGTTGCGCAGCAAGGCCGGTCACGATCCCGTGGCCGGTCCCTTTATATCCGGCGGTCGGGTCAACTGCCCGAAAAATGTGACGGCCAGTCAGAAAAATACGCCTGCCAAATTGACAAGGTTCGTCCGATACCGCCCCATGGGGCTGCTGACGATCCCGACCACGGACGGGCGCGGTTTTCGCGCCTGACTGCTCTGCCTCTGGTCAATACATCGTTGCGGTGACCATCAGACGGTAAGGACCATGGCCATGAATTGCGCATGCGGACATCATCACCATCACGCCCCGCCGACCAGCCCGGCAGGCGAGGAAATCGCCCTTGACCGGCCTCTGGTCGCGCTGATCGGGCGGTTGATCTGCGCTGACACCGCGCAGATGCTGCTGGCGCTGGACCTGCTGACCGAACATACCGAGCTGAGCCGGGCCGAGCCGGGCAACCTGCGCTTTGACCTCAATCAGGCCGAAGATCCGCTGATCTGGGAGCTGAATGAGCTTTATGCCGACGACGAGGCATTCGAGGCGCATCGCACCCGGCTGCGCGACAGCCGTTGGGGCCGTGAAAGCCAGGGCATCAAGCGTGATTTCACCCGCACCGCGCCCCTGCCCCGCATCCGGCCCGAGATGCGGCACGATCACATGGCAATCACCGCGCTGCTCGACCGCGCCTTTGGCGGACCGGACGAAGGACGGCTGGTCGACGAACTGCGCGCCTATGGCGATCTGGCCCTGTCACTGGTGGCCGAGGCCGAGGGCACGATCATCGGTCATATCGCCTTGTCGCCGATTGCTGCCGAAGCCCCGGCGCTTGCGCTGGCACCCCTGGCCATTCATCCGGCTGTACAATCGCGCGGTATCGGCAGCGCGCTTATCCGCGCAGCTATTGCCGCCTATGCGGATCATGCAATCGTGGTGCTGGGGGACCCGGCCTATTATGGCCGCTTTGGCTTTGTCCCGGCCGACCTCGATTCGCCCTATGCCGGACCTCATTTGCAGGTGCTGGGCGGGCAGCTGCCCAAAGGCAGCCGCATCACCCACGCCCCGGCTTTTTCGCGGCTCTAGGGCGGATCAGACCTCTTCGGCGGGGGTGCTGCCCTCGGCCTCGGCGGGTTGCGCATTGTCTTGCGGCAGGCGCAGCCGCACCCGCTTGACCCGGCGCGGATCGGCCTCGATGATCTCGAATTCGGCCCCGCTTTCATGGGGGATCACCTCACCGCGAACCGGTACGCGGCCGGTCAGCATGAAGATCAGCCCGCCAAGGGTGTCGATCTCATCCTCTTCCTCGTCGGTAGCAAGGCGCAGTCCGGTCTGCGCTTCGACATCCTCCAGCGCGGTCCGGGCCTGGATCAGCCATTGGCCGGGCTTTTCAAGGATGACCAGCCCGCCCTCGATCTCGTCATGCTCATCCTCGATCTCGCCGACGACCTGCTCGATCAGGTCTTCGATGGTGACCAGCCCGTCAACTCCGCCGTATTCGTCGATGACCAGTGCCATATGGATGCGTTTTTGCTGCATCTGCTGCAACAACACGCCAATCGGCATCGAAGGAGGCACGTAAAGCAGCGGCCGCAGCATGGGGCGCAGCGCGAATTTGACCGGGACCTTGGCACCAAAACCGTATTTCAGGGCAAGGTCTTTGAGGTGGATCAGTCCCAATGGGCTATCAAGTGTACCGCGAAAGACCGGGATGCGGGAAAAACCGTGCTCGCGGAACATTTCGACCAGTTCCGGCAGGGTGGCAGTCACCGGAGCGGCGGCGATTTCGGCTTTGGGGACCGCCACGTCATCGACCCGCATCCGCCGCAGGTTGGCTACTGCCGGTCCGCCAGCCAAGGCAGGGGCCTGCCCATTTTCGTGTTGATCGGCGCCTTCGGTTTCGGGTTCGCTGCCACCGAAGGCACCAAGAATACGTCCCAAAAAGCCGCGTGACTGCGGCTGCTCACGCCCGTCCCCTCCGCTACCCTCTGGCCAGGTGGCGGGGGCATTGGAAACGGGCGTGTCGGGACTTCGGTCGTTACTCATGTCTCAGGTTCCAGATAAGGGTCGGGGATTCCAAGCTTGCCCAGTATGGAACGCTCGGCATCCTCCATGGTTTCGGCATCTTCGTCATCAATATGGTCATATCCTGCAAGATGCAGGATAGCATGGACAAGTAGATGCGTTGCGTGATGCTCAAAGGGTTTGCCCTGCGCTTTGGCTTCGCGCAGGCAGGTATCATAAGAGATGGCGATATCGCCCAGCTCTTCGGCCTCGGGCAGTTCGGGGCGGGTGCCGGGGGCACGAGGTTCGAATTCGATCGCGGGCCAGCTCAGCACATTCGTGGGCTTGGGCTTGCCACGGAACTCGGCGTTCAGCGCGGCGATGCGGGCGTCGTCGCAGCCCATGACCACGATCTGGAATTCGCCAAGCTCAAGCCACTCACCCACCGCGCGGGCGGCGCGTTCGGCCATGGCGGGCAGGCCCGCATCCTCCCAACGGTCATCTTCGATAACGATATCGACGATTTCGGGCAACTCTCCGATGTCGGTCTCAGCCATCGCGGGTCCCCCTTACTGCGCCTTCGCCCGCAATGCGCGGCTCGCGGCGCGGGATGCGCTGGCCGCGCTCGTCAAAAAGCTCGCCTCGCGCCTGGGCGGCCTCGGCCTCGGCATCATAGGCCTCGATGATCCGGGCAACGAGCGAATGGCGCACCACGTCCTTGGCGGTAAAGTAGCTAAAGCTGATTCCCTTGATATCCTTCAGGATCCTTTCGGCATCGACCAGACCGGAGTGCACGCCGCGTGGCAGGTCGATCTGGGTGCGGTCGCCGGTCATGACCATACGCGAACCCTCGCCCAGACGGGTCAGGAACATCTTCATCTGCATGGTCGTGGCGTTCTGCGCCTCGTCCAGCACGACAAAGCTGTTGGTCAGCGTGCGCCCGCGCATAAAGGCCAGAGGCGCGATTTCGATACGCTTTTCCTCCATCAGCTTCTGCACCTGCTTGGCGGGCAGAAAATCGTTCAGCGCATCATAAAGCGGCTGCATGTAAGGATCGACCTTTTCCTTCATGTCGCCGGGCAGAAAGCCCAGCCGCTCCCCCGCCTCGACAGCGGGGCGCGACAGGATGATACGATCAACATGGCCGCCGATCAGCATGGTGACCCCCACGGCGACGGCCAGATAGGTCTTGCCTGTCCCTGCGGGACCGATGCCAAAGGCCAGCTCATTGGCAAACAGCGCCCGGACATAGTCTTTTTGCGCGTCGGTGCGCGGCTCGACGGTCTTTTTGCGGGTACGCAGCTCGATCGGGCCGGTCTGGAACATTTCCAGCTGTTCGGCCGGGGTCGGGCTTTCGGCCATTGTCTCGCTGCCCATGCGCAACGCGGCCTCGACCTCGGCCATTTCGACCGGACGACCCTGTTCCAGCCGGGCATAAAGCGCGCCAAGAACCTGCGCCGCCTCGGCCTGCGCATCGGCCGGGCCGACCACGGACAAGAGGTTGCCGCGGCGCAGGATATGCACCTTCAGCGCCTCTTCGATCCGTGCGAGGTGGCGGTCATGCGGGCCGCAAAGGTCAATCAGCAGCCTGTTGTCGTGGAATTCCAGCAGGGTTTCGCCGGGAGTCGCGGTCGCGGGATGCGTAGGGGTCAGACCCAAATTCGTCTCCGAGGTGGGGTTCTCAGGTATATATGGTTGCAACTGTGCGGGATTCGCACAAGGGGGACGGCGGCTTTGTGGCGCATTTGCACAAGCTTCGGCAGAAAATTTGGCATTACGACGCCGGTACGCGCGCCATGGGCCGGGCGCGGCCTGCGATAAAGTCGCGCAGATAGTCGTCCCCGGCCCGGTCAATTTCACTGACCGGTCCTTGCCAGCGCAAGCGCCCACGGTCAAGCAACGCGACTCTGTCGGCGATAGCGCGGACCGAGGACATGTCATGGGTGATGGTGATCGCCGTGGCGCCGGTTTCATCGACGATGCTGCGGATCAGCGCATTGATCGCCGCGGCCCGGATCGGGTCGAGCCCGGTCGTCGGCTCATCAAAAAAGATCACCCTGGGATCGGCGGCGATGGCGCGGGCCAGCCCCGCACGCTTGCGCATGCCGCCCGACAACTCGGCCGGGTAAAGATCGGCAACCTCGGGGCCCAGTCCGACCCGGGCGAGCTTTTCGATAGCGATGGCGCGCGCGCGCGCCTTCGGCATGTGGCGCAGCTGGCGAAAGGCGACGTTGCGCCAGACCGGCAGGCTGTCAAACAGCGCGGCGTTCTGAAACAGCATGCCAAAATCGTCCATGAAGTCTGCGCGGTGCTGCGCAAGCGGCCGACCCCGCCACAGGATTTCACCCGCGTCTGGTACCTCAAGCCCAAGGATACAGCGCAAAAGCACCGACTTTCCGGTGCCAGAGCCGCCGATCACGACCAGGCTCTCACCCTCGGCCAGATCCAGATCGACGCTGTCGAGCACCTGCTTTTGCCCAAAGGCTTTGCTTAAGCCCCGCACCGCCAGCATCAGAAGAACAGCCCTGTCAGCGCGAAATTGGCGGCAAGGATGCCGACTGAGGCTGCGACCACGGCATTGGTCGTCGCCCGCCCGACACCCGAGGCGCCACCGCTGGCAGTCATGCCGAACCAGCAGCCTGAAAGCGCGACAATCAAGCCAAAGGCCGCGCCTTTAAGCAGCCCCGAGACCACGTCCCAGCCCTCCAGATAGGCCCATGAGTTGGCCAGATAGATCGCCGAGTTAAAGCCAAGCGCATTCACCCCGATCAGCCAGCCGCCCATGATGCCGATGATATCGCCTACCCCGACCAGCAGCGGCAGGCACAGGATCGCCGCCCATAACCGGGGCGAGACGAGCCAGCCGACCGGATCGGTCGATAGTGTGACCAGTGCGTCTATCTGTTCGGTCACACGCATGGTGCCAAGTTCGGCTGCAATGGCGCTGGCGACGCGGGCCGCGACCATCAGTCCGCCGAGGACCGGCCCCAGTTCGCGCGCCATACCGATGGCGACGATGGCAGGGACGACGTCGCCGGCTTGAAAACGCTCACCCCCCGAATGGATCTGCAGTGCTAAGGCAGCGCCAGTGAACAATGCCGTCAGCCCGACGACCGGCAGCGACAGCCAGCCGATCTGCATGATCTGCCGCACCAGTTCCGAGGGATGTTGCCCGACCCGCGCCAGCCCACGGGCGGCAAAGATCGCAACCCTGCCCGTCATCCGGGTCAGGCTGATCGCCGCCCTGCCGGTCAGCCGGATCGGGTTCAAAGCCAGGTCCGCTCGTAGCGCCGGCCGAGAGAGGTCAGTATCTCATAGCCGATGGTGCCGGACAGTGCGGCCAGATCATCGACGCCTTGCCGCGCGTTCAGGATTTCCAGCGCCGGCGGAACTTCGGCCAGCCCGGTCACATCGACGGTGATGAGGTCCATCGAGATGCGACCGATCACAGGCACTGCGCGATCCGCGGCCCAAAGCTGCAACCTGCCTTCACGTGCCAGCGCCCGCGCCAGCCCGTCGGCATAGCCCGCCGCCACCGTCGCCACCCGTGAGGGGCGGGTTGCGGTCCAGCTATAGCCATAACCTACGGATTCCCCGGGCTGCACCTCGCGCGTCTGGATCACCGGCAGTGCCAGTGTAACCACCGGTCGCGCCTCGCCAAAGGGCTCGCCCCCGTAAAGGCCGATACCCGGGCGCACGAGGTCGAAATGATAATCCGGCCCAAGCAATATGCCCCCCGTCGCCGAAAGCGAACGCGGCACGCCCGTCCCGTCAGTCATGGCACGAAAGGCGGCGAGCTGCTGCGTATTCGCCGGGTGATCGGGCTCATCGGCACAGGCCAGATGCGACATGATCAGCGCAGGGCTGGCGGCCAGCGCCTCGGCGCGGATCGCGGCCCATTCGCCGGGCTCAAAGCCCAGCCGGTTCATGCCGCTGTCAAGCTGGATGCCAAACGCCCCTTTCGGGCGCAACGCCCGGTCGCGAAAGAACTGTTCGGGACTGTTCAGCAACGGGATCAACCCGTTCAGATCCGCCCCCTCCATATGGCCCGAGAGGACAAAGATTCGTGCATCCTCGGGCAAAAGAGGGCGCAGCACCCGCCCTTCGGAGGCAAGGGCGACAAAGAAATCCCGCGCTCCGGCTGCATAAAGGGCCGGCGCCACGCGTTCGGCGCCCAACCCGTAAGCATCGGCCTTGACGACCGCAGCTGCCCGCGCGCCCTCAGCTTTGGCCGCAAGCGTCTTCCAGTTGGCCACAATGGCCGAAAGATCAATGACGAGTCCCATGAAAGCGGCATGGCTTTTCGCCCTGTCGAGGTCAAGGGCTTTAACAAATTTGCTATTTGCAGCGGTGTTTGCTTACATATTTTGCAAATTTTCGCCTTTCCGCTTCCCGCAATGGCGCCAAGCCGGTAGGTTGCCCCAAACCCAAGGGAGACGGCTCATGAAGGACATCCTCGGCGAACTGGAATCGCGCCGCCGCGATGCGCGGCTGGGCGGTGGGCAGCGGCGCATCGACGCCCAGCACGCCCGTGGCAAGCTGACCGCGCGCGAACGGCTTGAGCTTTTGCTGGACGAGGGCTCGTTTGAGGAGTTCGACATGTTCGTCCGCCACCGTTCGACCGATTTCGGCATGGAGGCGGACCGCCCCTATGGTGACGGGGTTGTCACGGGCTGGGGTACGATCAACGGCCGTATGGTCTATGTCTTTTCGCAGGACTTCACCGTCTTTGGCGGCTCGCTGTCGGAAACCCATGCCCAGAAGATCTGCAAGATCATGGATATGGCGATGCAGAACGGCGCCCCTGTCATCGGGCTGAACGACTCGGGCGGTGCGCGTATTCAGGAGGGCGTCGCCTCGCTTGCGGGTTATGCCGAGGTGTTTCAGCGCAATATCATGGCCTCGGGCGTGGTGCCGCAGATCTCGGTCATCATGGGCCCCTGTGCTGGCGGCGCGGTCTATTCGCCTGCGATGACCGATTTTATCTTTATGGTAAAGGACACCAGCTACATGTTCGTGACCGGCCCCGATGTGGTCAAAACGGTGACGAATGAGGTGGTGACGGCAGAGCAGCTGGGCGGAGCCTCGACCCATACCAGGAAAAGCTCGGTCGCCGACGGTGCGTTTGAAAACGATGTCGAGGCCATGTCCGAGATCCGGAGGCTGTTCGATTTCCTGCCGCTCAACAACCGCGAAAAGGCGCCGACACGCCCCTTCTTTGACGATCCGCACCGCGTCGAGGCCAGCCTTGATACGCTGGTCCCCGATAACCCCAACCAGCCCTATGACATGAAAGAGCTGATCCTGAAGATTGCGGATGAGGGCGATTTCTACGAGGTCCAAAAGGACTATGCCGCCAACATCATCATTGGCTTTATCCGCATCGAGGGGCAGACGGTGGGCGTCGTTGCCAACCAGCCGATGGTGCTGGCGGGTTGCCTTGACATCGATTCCAGTCGCAAGGCCGCGCGCTTTGTGCGCTTCTGCGACGCTTTCGAAATCCCGATCCTGACCTTTGTCGATGTGCCGGGCTTTTTGCCGGGTACGGGACAGGAATATGGCGGCGTCATCAAGCACGGGGCCAAGCTGCTGTTTGCCTATGGCGAGGCGACAGTACCCAAGGTCACGGTCATTACCCGCAAGGCATATGGCGGGGCCTATGACGTTATGGCCTCGAAACACCTGCGCGGCGATTTCAACTATGCATGGCCCACGGCCGAGATCGCAGTGATGGGCGCCAAGGGCGCGGTCGAGATCCTTTACCGCAGCGAGCTTGGCGATTCCGAAAAGATCGCGCAGCGGACCAGGGATTACGAAGACCGCTTTGCAAACCCGTTTGTCGCCGCCGAAAAGGGCTTCATCGACGAGGTGATCCAGCCCCATTCGACCCGCCGCCGCGTCGCCCGCGCCTTTGCCTCACTGCGGGGCAAAAAGCTGGCGAACCCGTGGAAAAAACACGACAACATTCCGCTCTGACTGCGCAGGCCCAGGGGAGGAACCATGGCAAGACTAGCGGTGATCGGCTTGCTGCTGACGCCTCCGGCCGTTCTGGCCGGGGCGGCGCATGCTGCCATCGCCGAAGCCGGTGCGAAAGAGCCCTCGATCACCCTGCCCTCGGGTGCGATGGTGCGTTGGGTCGAGACGCGACAAGACAATGCCGGGGGGTTCGGCCTGACCTACCGCTTTCGCTTTGTCATGCCTGATCTGGCCGCCCGGGTGCCCGCGACCAGCGGCCCTGCCTCGGATTTCGAAGAAGAGCCGCGCGGCCCGATCGACATCGACACCGAAAGCGGCACGGTCAGTGAGAATGGTTCGGACGACGGGCTGATTGACCCGGCGACGCTTGAGGACATGGCCGAGGCCGATGCCCCCGACATGGCCGAAGAGCAGGAGGCAGACGCCATGCTTGACGAGCCGGTGCCCGCTGCCCCCGACGTTCTGGCCCAGGACCCTGTTCATGACGATATCGTATGGCTGTGCGAAAACTGGGTCCTGCCACGCATCGCCAGCCCTGCGCCACGCCCGGGTCAGATCGTCATCAGCCTTGCCGACCGCGAAATCCCCTTTGGTACTTTCGATCCCGAGGCGGTGCAGATCTTTGAGGCGTTTCGCCTGCCCCCCGACCAGGACACCTGCGAATGGGAGCCGTGGTGATGTGTTTTCCGTTCCTTGCTGATGCAAGCCTGCCACAGGCCATGCGACCCGCGCCTAAGGGCAAGCACCGCTGCTGTCAGGCGTCAACGTGGCTGGCTATCATAGCGACACGGTCGCATTGGGCGGCCGAATCTCAACCGAGCAGTCGGGACCCCAGCGTCCCGTATTACAGGAGCACGACAACATGTCGAAGAAGCTTGCACTGGCCCTGGTCCTCGTTGGCCTCGCCGCGGCCTGCGCCAAGAAAGAGCCCGAAGTCACCACGCCGGTCATCCAGCCCGAGCCGGTGTTCCAGGGCAAATACGGCGCCAACTAATCCATTGGCCGCGCGCGGGCTGCAAGGCGGCCCGCGCCATCCGCGCCCCGACCTGCCCCCGCGCGCTTATGCAAACCTCGCAGGGGGCAAGACATGCTGAAGCATCGCGGCTTTCCGGGCCGCCTACCGGGCTCTGACTTTCAATTCACTATCCGCCGCGCCAACAAGAAAGGCGCAACGCCGCTGGTCCGGCGCGAACGCTATCGCGACCGCAAACCGGCCGACCGCCGTGCAGATACTGCTTTCCTCGCCGCATTGATCGAACATTTCGGCGAAGAGCCGTTCGAACGCGGTAACCTTGATGCCGGACGCCTGTCCTGGCTCATCGGCCGCGAAGTTGTTGCCGTCGGAAAACTGGACCCGACTGACTACGGACAGCTTTTGCGCGTCGATCTGAAGCGCGCCGAGGCCGCTTTCCCCGAACTTTTCGCCAAGGATGCCCCCGAATTCGACTGGGAGGATGACGGCGATTGGGATGAGGACTGGGAGGAAGAAGGCGATCCGGACGACGAGGACGACCGCCGATGACAGGCCGGAGGATGGGCGGATTGTTGCGTAGCGCCCCATTTTCACAGCGTTGTCAGTTTTTTCCCGGCGGGGCGCATGTAATATTGTGCGCACCTCTATCATCAACGGCCCGTATACGGGTCCATAATACAGGCAAAAAGCTATGCAAACTTCCGTCCTCCTCCGTCTTTCCGGCGCGGTTCTTCTGGTCGCCGGTCTCGCTGCCTGCGACCAGGGTTACGGCACCGCCACCGGCCTGTCGCCCGACGCGCAGCGCGCTGCCGGCGGTGCTCTGGCCGGTGCGGCGGTCGCCAAGATCGTCGACGGTGACGTGGCGACCGGCGCGCTTATCGGGGCTGCGGGCGGGGCGCTGTGCGACGACGCCGGCGTTTGCCAGCGCAACTACTGAACTTAACCGGGCCGGGGGTGCGGGGTACCAGCCCTGCGCCGCCGCCCTCATCCCGGAGCAAACGAGATGTCTAAGAAACTCGTATTGGTGCTGGGGCTGGGCCTCACCGGTCTTGCCGGCTGCACCCAGGGCATCAATCCGACCGACATGGATCGCGGCCTCATCGGCGCCGGCGTTGGCGCGACCGCAGCTTATGTCGGCGGCCATAACGTCGCCAAGGGCGCTGCCATCGGCGCTGCCGCCGGTGCGCTGTGCGACGACGTCCGGCTGTGTGAGCCTTCGCGCCGCTAACCAGCCGCGCATCCACAATTTGTTGCCTTTTTCAAGCCGTCCCGGCGTTTTGCCGGGGCGGTTTTCTCATGTCCGGGATCTGCCCCAAGGGAAGGAAGCATGTTCAAGAAAATCCTGATCGCCAACCGGGGCGAGATCGCCTGCCGGGTCATCAAGACCGCCAAAAAGATGGGCATCCAGACCGTCGCCGTCTATTCCGACGCAGACCGCAATGCGCTGCATGTCAAAATGGCGGATGAGGCGGTCCACATCGGCCCCTCCCCGGCCAACCAGTCCTATATCGTCATTGACAGGATCATGGAGGCGATCCGCCAGACCGGGGCCGAGGCTGTGCATCCCGGCTACGGTTTTCTGTCCGAGAACATGAAATTCGCCGAGGCGCTGGAAAAGGAAGGCGTTGCCTTTATCGGCCCGCCCTCGCCCGCGATCGAGGCGATGGGGGACAAGATCACCTCGAAGAAGCTTGCGCAAGAGGCCGGCGTCAGCACGGTTCCGGGCTATATGGGCCTGATCGCCGATGCTGACGAGGCGGTGAAGATCTCGAAAGAAATTGGCTTTCCGGTGATGATCAAGGCCAGCGCCGGTGGCGGCGGCAAGGGCATGCGGATCGCCTGGAACGAGCAAGAGGCGCGCGAAGGCTTTGAAAGCTCGCGTAACGAAGCTGCGGCAAGCTTTGGCGACGACCGCATCTTTATCGAGAAATTCGTTACCCAGCCCCGGCATATCGAGATTCAGGTTCTGGCCGATCAGCATGGCAATTGCGTCTATGTGCATGAACGTGAATGCTCGATCCAGCGCCGCAATCAGAAGGTGATCGAGGAGGCGCCCTCGCCCTTTCTTGACGAGGCCACGCGCAAGGCCATGGGCGAACAGGCTGTGGCGCTGGCCAAAGCCGTTGGCTATGCATCGGCGGGCACGGTCGAATTTATCGTCGATGGCCAAAAGAACTTCTACTTCCTTGAGATGAACACCCGGCTGCAGGTCGAACACCCGGTGACAGAACTGATCACCGGCATTGATCTGGTCGAACAGATGATCCGCGTCGCGGCGGGCGAGCCGCTGCCCTTCCGGCAAGAAGATCTCAAGATCAACGGCTGGGCCATCGAAAGCCGCCTTTATGCCGAGGACCCCTATCGCAACTTTCTGCCCTCGATCGGGCGGCTGACGCGCTATCGCCCCCCGCGCGAGACGGCGGCAGGCCCGATGCATGAGGCAGGGAAATGGGTGCCCGCCCATCCGGGCGACCAGCCGCCTGCCGCCGCTGCCGGGGTGCGTAACGATACCGGCGTCTATGAGGGCGGCGAGATCAGCATGTACTATGACCCGATGATCGCCAAGCTTTGCACCTGGGCGCCGACCCGGGCAGAGGCGATCGAGCAGATGCGGCTGGCCCTGGATGAATTCGAGGTCGAGGGCATCGGCCACAACCTGCCCTTCCTTTCGGCGGTGATGGATCACCCGAAATTCGTCTCGGGCGATATCTCGACCGCCTTTATCGCACAGGAATATCCCGAGGGCTTTCTGGGCGCGACCCTGCCCGATACCGAAATCATCCGCGTCGCCGCATCGGCTGCCGCCATGCATCGCGTGGCTGAAATCAGGCGCGCGCGCATCTCGGGCCGGCTCGATAATCACGAACGCCATGTCGGTGAACATTGGGTTGTCTTTGTCGCGGGCAAAGAAATCCCGGTGCGCATTACCGCCGACCGCCAGGGCTCGACGGTCGAAATCGACGGCAGCAAGCTTCGCGTCGAAAGCGACTGGCTGCCTGGTCAGTCGCTGGCGCGACTGTCGGTCGATGGTACGCCCTTGGTAATGAAGGTGGACCGCCTGCCCTCGGGCTTCCGCTTGCGGGTGCGCGGCGCGGACCTCAAGACCTATGTGCGTCGTCCGCGCGCTGCGGAGCTGGCGCGGCTGATGCCCGAGAAACTGCCGCCCGATACCTCGAAATTCCTGCTTTGCCCGATGCCGGGTCTGGTCGTGCGCATCAATGTCGAGGCCGGGGACGAGGTGCAGGAAGGTCAGGCGCTGGCGACCGTCGAGGCGATGAAGATGGAAAACATCCTGCGCGCCGAGAAAAAGGCGGTGGTGAAATCCGTCAACGCCAAGCCGGGCGAAAGCCTTAAGGTCGATGACGTGATCATCGAGTTCGAGTGACGCAGCACCGCCGGGCGCATCCGTTGCGCCCGGCTAAAGGAGCGTAAGAAATGCCGGTTGCAGCGCAAGCCCTCAGCCCGACCCATAGCTACCATCTGCCCGACGGTGGCACGGCTGATGTGATGGTTTACGGCAGCCCTGCCCGGCCGATCTCTTGCAGGCGCAGGGGGAATTTGTCGATGGCACGGGTGATTTCGCGTACCGACCAAGGAACGGGCTTGCGCTGTTTGACCTGCCCGTCCTTGTCCATCAGCACCAGCGAAAACCCCTCGGGCCGCAATTGTCGCCGCCACGGGCTTGCCGCCGAAGGATCTGCATCGGTGATCACCACCACATCTCGGGCGATCAGCGGTGCAGGGTCACGGCGCAGGGCGGCGAGCTGTTCGACAAAGGCGGGATCGGCTGGCGTGTCGGCAAAGATCACCACTGCGCGCGCCTGCCACAGAAACTCCGAAGGTTCGGCCTCACTCGCGGAAAGAACCCTCAGCTCGGCGGTGTTTGACGCGGCCGGTGTGCCGTCATTGCCGTCGCTGCGCGCCGCTGGTACCTCGCCGCGAACATACGGCCGATGCCCGTCAGCCTCGCCATCGGGCCGGGACCCCATCGCCGCAACCAGCGGCACCATCGCCAGAAAAATCAACCGTTTCAGTTTCATCACGCCCTCTTCTCTTCCTTCATATAAGAGCCCGGGCGCCGTGGGAAAGGATGCAAAATGAGCGAAAGCACGAAAGCTTCACTGGAAGAATGGCGCAGGCTGGCCAGCAAAGAGCTGAAAGGCGCCGATCCCGACGGCCTGACCTGGCACACGCTTGAGGGGATTGCGGTCAAACCGCTGTACACTGACGAGGATCTGAAGGGTGTCGATCATCTGGGCACCCTGCCGGGGATCGAGCCCTTTTTGCGTGGCCCGCGCGCAACGATGTATGCGGGCCGCCCCTGGACGATCCGGCAATATGCGGGGTTTTCGACTGCCGAGGAATCGAACGCCTTTTACCGCAAGGCGCTGGCGGCCGGTCAGCAAGGGGTCTCGGTCGCTTTCGACCTTGCCACCCATCGCGGCTATGACAGCGATCACCCCCGGGTCGAAGGAGATGTGGGCAAGGCGGGCGTTGCCATCGACAGCGTCGAGGATATGAAGATCCTGTTCGACGGCATCCCGCTGGACAAGGTCTCGGTCTCGATGACCATGAACGGTGCGGTGATCCCGGTTCTGGCGAATTTCATCGTCACGGGTGAGGAACAGGGCCATTCCCGCGCCGCCCTTTCGGGGACGATCCAGAACGACATCCTCAAAGAGTTCATGGTCCGCAACACCTATATCTATCCGCCCGAGCCTTCGATGCGGATCATTGCGGATATCATCGAATATACCTCGAACGAGATGCCGCGTTTCAACTCGATCTCGATCTCGGGCTATCACATGCAGGAGGCGGGCGCGAACCTTGTGCAGGAGCTGGCCTATACGCTGGCCGACGGACGCGAATACGTCCGCGCCGCCCTTAAACGGGGCATGGATGTGGACCAGTTCGCCGGGCGGCTGTCGTTCTTTTTCGCCATCGGCATGAACTTCTTCATGGAGGCGGCCAAGCTGCGCGCCGCGCGCCTGCTCTGGCACCGCATCATGAAAGAGTTCGATCCCAAGAAACCCTCCAGCCTGATGTTGCGCACCCATTGCCAGACCTCGGGCGTCAGCCTGCAAGAGCAGGACCCCTATAACAACGTCGTACGCACCGCCTATGAGGCGCTGGCGGCGGCGCTTGGCGGCACGCAATCGCTGCACACCAACGCGCTGGACGAGGCCATCGCGCTGCCGACCGAATTCAGCGCCCGCATCGCCCGTAACACCCAGCTGATCCTGCAAGAGGAAACCGGCATCACCCATGTCGTCGACCCCCTTGCAGGCAGCTATTATGTTGAAAGTCTGACCGCTGAGCTTGCAGAAAAGGCCTGGGCGCTGATCGAAGAGGTCGAGGCCATGGGCGGCATGACCAAAGCCGTCGCCTCGGGGATGCCCAAGCTGCGGATCGAGGAAACAGCCGCCCGCCGTCAGGCAATGATCGACCGGGGCGAAGAAGTGATCGTCGGCGTGAATAAATACCGGCTGACGAAAGAGGACCCGATCGACATTCTCGACATCGACAACATCAAGGTGCGCGAGGCACAGATCGCCCGCCTGAACCGCATCCGTACGACGCGGGACGAAACGGCCTGTCAGGCGGCTTTGGACGAGTTGACGCGGCGGGCGGAACAGGGCGGCAACCTGCTTGAGGCAGCGGTCGAGGCCGCACGCGCCCGGGCCAGCGTGGGAGAGATCAGCATGGCGATGGAAAAGGTGTTTGGCCGCCACCGGGCCGAGGTCAAGACATTGGCCGGCGTCTATGGCGCCGCCTATGAGGGCGACGACGAGTTCGCGCAGATCCAGCGCGACGTCGAGAAATTCGCCGAGGAAGAGGGCCGCCGCCCGCGCATGCTGGTGGTCAAGATGGGTCAGGATGGCCATGATCGCGGCGCCAAGGTGATCGCCACTGCTTTTGCCGATATCGGTTTTGACGTCGATGTGGGGCCGCTTTTCCAGACGCCCGAAGAGGCTGCTCAGGACGCGATCGACAATGACGTGCATGTGGTCGGCATCTCCAGTCAGGCAGCCGGGCACAAGACGCTGGCCCCGAAGCTGATCGCGGCGCTGAAGGATCAGGGGGCCGGAGATATTATCGTGATCTGCGGCGGGGTGATCCCGCAACAGGATTACGACTATCTGAAAAAGGCGGGCGTCAAGGCAATCTTTGGCCCCGGCACCAATATCCCGGCTGCCGCGCGCGATATCCTGACACTGATCCGCGAGGCGCGGGCGGCATAACAGCAGACGGCGGCGGGGTGTGCCTGCGCCCCGCCGCCCGGCAGGCAGAGGATGGAAAGGATCAGGTCATGGCGCTGCGCCCCGCGACGAATGAGGATATCCCGGCCCTTCTTGCCTTTTGGAACCCGTTGATCCGCGAAACGACGATCACCTTTTCCAGCGAGGAAAAGACGCCCGGCGGGCTGGCACGGATGATCTCGGGCCGACGCGCGGCGGGGCGCGAATTCCTTGTCGCCGATGAGGGGGGTGAGGTTCTGGGCCTGGCGACCTATGACCAGTTCCGGGGTGGTAACGGCTATGCCCATTGCATGGAACACAGTATCATTCTGGCCCCGGCTGCGCGTGGCCGCGGCCTGGCCCGGGCGTTGATGACTGCGGTCGAGGATCACGCCCGCAATGGCGGTGCTCATAGCATGATCGCCGCCGTCTCGGGCGAAAATGAGGTCGGGTTGGGCTTTCATCGCGCCATCGGTTACCGGCAGGTCGGGGTTCTGCCGCAGGTCGGGCGCAAATTCGGCCGCTGGCTGGATCTGGTCCTGTTGCAGAAGATCCTATGACCCTGCCTTGCCTGTCGGCGGGGCCTGTGGAACACTCGCGGCCCGAAGACTCGGGGGCAGGATGAACGACGGGCGCAACGGCACGGTCAAGCAGATTATCTGCATCAAATGGGGTACGAAATTCGGCCCGGAATTTGTCAACCGCCTTTACGGTATGGTTGCACGCAATATCACCCCGCCCTTTCGGCTGTATTGCTTTACCGATGATGGCAGCGGCCTGCATCCTGATATCGCTGTGCGTCCCCTGCCCGAGTTCGAATATCAGGCTCCGGTCAACACAAAAGGCAAATGGCCCAAGTCGCGGCTATGGGGCGATCTGGGCGATGTGACAGGTGTGGTGCTGTTTCTGGATCTGGATGTCATCATCACCGGCAATCTTGATGATTTCTTTGCCTATGGCGACCCGGATGACACGGTTTTGGGGCTCAATCCGAATACTCCGCTGGAGAAAATGGGTCAGACCTCGGTTTATCGGATGCGGGTTGGAAAGCTGAAACCTTTGCAGGACATCTTTCGTGCCGACCCGCAGGCGGCGGCCGACAAGTTCAAATATGAGCAGCGCTTTGTGACCCGCAATGCTCCGGGCGGGGTGAAATTCTGGCCCAGGGGGTGGCTTGCGCATTTCCGCATGCATTGCGTGCCGAATTTCCCGCTGAACTATCTGCGCGAGGCGCGCATCCCGGACGGAACCCGCATCGTGATCTTTCCTGGCGACCTGAATCCGCCTGACGCGATCCTTGGCCGCTGGAGCGACAAGGACAGCCATCGCGCACCTCTGGACCACTTGCGTGCCACCTTTGACGGGCGTCGGCGTGAAAGCCTGTCGCGCCACCTGCGCCATTACCTTCTTCCTGTTTCATGGGTCAGTAAATTATGGCGCGAATAGGAGCCCCGCCCGAGACGCATTACACGCTGCCCTCGGATTTTTCTGCGGCACTTGGTCAATGTGTGGCAAGTTTTGGCTGGTTGGAAGAGATCATCAAGCGCACCATCTATGCGCTTGATCGCGCCCGTCTGGCAGACGATCTGACCGAAGAAGAGCTGCAGACCTGGCTTAGCCGGATGAGCAATCTTGCCGATGATTCCATGGGCACGTTGATCGAGCAGCTTGATGCCGCGATGCGCCGCCATCCCGGGCTGCGTGACCGTAACCGGATCACCGACCATCTGGGCGAGATCCGGCTGCATCGCAACCTGCTCTGTCATGCCTCGTGGCGACCGACCGAGGAAAGGGGGCGCTGGCATCCCGCCTTTGTCAACACAAAGGGCGATGTGCAACGCGACCCCCTTAGCGTCGATGATCTGAACCGCATCCGCGAAAACACGGTCGAGATCGGTGCCCGCGTGCTGCGCGTCATGCGGGCAACGGGTATCCAGGGCTATTGGGCCGGCGACGACGAGGCCTAGCCAAGCGCGTTGCAAGCCCGTGTTTCATCCGCTAACACCTCTTGGTCCATAGATAAGAGTTTCGCATGTCCGCCCAGAATTTGGGGCAAAACGCCTCTCCGCTTCGTCTCGGCATCGCAGGTCTCGGGACGGTCGGCACCGGCACCGTCAAGATCATCCAGAAACATGCCGAGCTGCTTGGGCTTCGCGCTGGCCGACCCATCACCATTACTGCTGTCAGCGCCCGCGACCGGATGAAAAACCGCGACGTCGATCTGTCCTCTTACGCATGGGAAGATGATGCCCGCGCGTTGGCGCTGCGCGAGGATGTCGATATCTTCGTCGAACTGATCGGGGGCGAAGAAGGCATTGCCCGCGAAGCGGTGCTGGCGGCGCTGAAGTCCGGCAAGGACGTGGTCACCGCAAACAAGGCGCTGCTTGCGATCCACGGCCAGGAGCTGGCCGGGCTGGCCGAGACGAATGGCCGCGTCCTGCGGTTCGAGGCAGCGGTGGCAGGCGGCATCCCCGTCATCAAGGCGATGACTGAATCGATGGCAGGCAATGAGATCCGCCGCGTCATGGGGGTCATGAACGGCACCTGCAACTACATCCTGACCCGGATGGAAAGCGCCGGCCTGCCCTATGAGACCGTCTTTGAAGAGGCACGCCAGCTTGGCTACCTAGAGGCCGACCCGACGCTTGACGTGGGCGGGATCGACGCCAGCCACAAGCTTGCGATCCTTGCCGCCATTGCCTTTGGCACCCGCCCAAGTTTTGACGCAGTCGAGATCGAGGGGATTGAGCGCGTCAGCATCGACGACATCCGCCGCGCCGCCGATATGGGCTATCGCATTAAACTGCTGGGTGTGGCGCAGATGACCGGGCGCGGGCTTGAACAGCGCATGTCGCCTTGTCTGGTCCCTGCTGACAGCCCGCTGGGGCAATTGCAGGGCGGTACCAACATGGTGGTGATCGAAGGCGACTCGGTCGGTCAGATCGTACTGCGCGGCGCAGGTGCGGGCGAAGGTCCGACCGCCAGTGCTGTCATCTCGGATGTGGTCGAAATCGCGCGCGGCGTGCGTATTCCCAGCTTTGGCCAGCCCGCAGCCAGGCTGTCGGTGCCGCAACCGGCCCGGACGGCGGTGCCGGCGGCTTATTACATCCGCCTGCAACTGACCGACAAACCCGGAGCGCTGGCCAAGGTTGCCGCGGTCCTGGGCGATTCCGGTATCTCGATCGACCGGATGCGGCAATATGGCCACTCGGGTCATGAAGGCATCGCGCCGGTGCTGATCGTCACCCACAAGACCACGCCCGAGGCTATCGACCACGCAATCGAGGCCCTGCCCCGCACCGGCGTGATCGCAGGCGAGCCGGTCGAGTTGCGAATCGAAGAGGTCTGAGGGGGCCCGGCCTATGCGCCGGGCTTACCCCCCTTCGTCCGGCATGGCCTCAGGTCGTGCCCAGATGGCGTAGCCCGTGTGTCACATCGGCGCGCACGGCCAGCCGCAGACCCGGTTCATCGCCCGCGCGCAGTGAGGCGAGGATCATGCGGTGATGGCGCGGCGGCTCATTGCGTTTGACCCGGCCATATAGCGCCCGCATCGTCGGTCCCAGTTGCAGCCAGACCGTCTCGACGATGGCAAGCATCGCCGGGGCCTGCGCACGCAGGTAAAGCAGGCGATGAAATTCAAGATTGGTGCGGATATAGCCGATGGCGTCATGGCTTTCTGCGGCCTCGCCAATAGCGGCGTTGATGACTGCCATACGCTCGATCAGCGCCTGATGGGCGCGCGGCAGCGCGCGTGAGGCCAGTTCTGGCTCGATCAGGCCGCGCAGCGCCGCCAGCTCTTCGATCCGCTCGACCGACAGTTCCGGCGTGGCGATACGTCCCGATGACGATAGCGACAGTGCCCCTTCGGCTACCAGCCGCCGCACCGCCTCGCGCGCGGGTGTCATCGAGACGCGATGCTCGGCGGCGATGCCGCGCAGGGTCAGCGCCTGACCGGGCGGCAGTTCGCCCAGCATGATGCGCTGACGCAGGTTACGATACAGCCGCTCATGGGCCGAGGTTTCCGAGGAACGCGAAGGACTCATGCCCGCATGTGATCACAAACGGGGCCGCCGTCAAGGCAAAGGAGCGACCCTTTCAGCCACGAAAACGCCATGCCTGCAACTCATGGCCATGGGCGCGCAGCCAGGCGCGTTGCCGGGCGTAATCAGGCCGCAGGCGGGCGGTCGCGGCCCAGAAGGCTGGCGAGTGGTCCATATGCGCCAGATGCGCGACCTCATGCGCTGCGACATAGTCCAGTACTTCGGGTGGGGCCATGGCAAGGCGCCATGAAAACATCAGCCTGCCGTCATGGGTGCAGCTGCCCCAGCGCGAGCGGGTGTCACGCAGGACCAGCGCCTGAAAGCCGCGTCCCAATGCCGCAGCATGACGGTCGCAGGCGGGTGCCAGCCGCGCCTGTGCCAGATGTTTCAGAAATGCCTCAACCACCACTCCGGCCGGGCGGTGTTCGGGGACAAGGATTGCGTCCCCGGCCAGCTCGATCCGCCGCGTCGCTGCCGGGACGATGCGCCGCAACCGCCCCTCGACAGGCAATAGCGCGCCGGGTTCGGCCAGCTGCAGGGGCGGCATCCCTGCGCGCGTATTGCGCAGCCACTCGGCTCGCGATTCGGCAAAGGCACGGCCTGCAGCTAGGCTGGCGCGGCTGGGCAGGGTCAGGACCACCTCGCCCCCCGCCCGTGTAACGCGCAGCGTCATGCGTCGCGCCCGGGCCGAACGGCGCAACGTCACGGGAATGTCGCCTCCGACCAGAATCCTGTCCATGATTTATCGCATCTTGCCAAGCATTGCCTCTGGCCCCATGTTTCCCCTGCACCACCTCTGCCCTGCAAGGGGGAAAAGGCTTTGACAGCCTGTTCCGGCTGTGGCAGGGGACAGCGGATTTAGCTGAACGCGGCAGAAAGAGAACACCATGCCCAAAGAGGAATGGGGCACGAAACGCCTTTGCCCCCATTGCGCCACGCGCTTTTACGATCTGACTAACGATCCGATGACCTGCCCCGCCTGCGGGGCCGAGTTCACGGTGGAAAGCCTGAGCAACGGCCGCACACGCTCGCTGATCGCGGAAAAGACCGCCTCGCGCGATGACGATCAAACGGATCTGGTTGTTGACGACGATCTGGACGATGACGCCGATGCCGGCGATCTGGATGACGATCTGCTGGATGATGACGATGACGACGGCGACGTGTCGCTGGATGACATCGCCGATGTGCCGGACAATGACGACGAGTAAGCGTCGCTGACCATATTGGGGCCCCGGTCCCGGCCATGTGCCGGATCGGGGCCTTTTCTTTTGCCTGTTGTCCAAGGCCCAGACTGCATGAGGATCATCGACCGACAGGCCATGCGGGCCATTCTGCTGACACCCGGGGACCGGGTGTTGCTGATGCGTGTCGACTACGGCAGTGGCGATTGGTGGATCACTCCCGGCGGCGGCGTTGAGCCGGGTGAGACGCCCGAAGAAACCCTGCGTCGCGAACTGGCCGAAGAGTTGGGCTTTACCCTGCCCGCCCTTGGCCCTTTGGTCTGGAAACGGCAGGTCATGATGACCCTGCACCAGCACCGCTGGCGGCAGTCCGAGGACTACTTTCTGATC
>Ga0182746_1001305_pt1 | contig 23534 bp, 22 predicted proteins | sample eDN3rd30CBELigOP_FD_128881 | JGI IMG/M metagenome (GOLD analysis project Ga0182746, IMG submission 128881) | Enriched Organic Plus compost microbial communities from Emeryville, California, USA - eDNA 3rd pass 30_C BE-Lig OP (version 2) (version 2) ... | reverse complement strand
ACGCGGCTGGAGGGTAAAGCTGTCCACCGATGAACGCGGCGCGCGTTATGCCGGGGCTTTTCCGCAAGAGGTCGTGCGCGAGGTCGTCAGCTCGGCCACCACCGCACGTGGCGGGGCGCTGGCCAAGCTGGCCGTGCCGTTCCGCATTGGGGCGGGTGTCCTTGCCGCTATCCGCGCGCTGCGTGCCGACCGGCCTGCCGTGGTCGTAGGCTTTGGCGGCTATCCGACCATTCCGGCCATGTCGGCGGCGCTGGCGCTGCGGATCCCGCGCATGGTTCATGAACAGAACGGCATCATGGGGCGCGTCAACGCAGCTTTTGCCCGCCGCGTTGATCGCGTCGCCTGCGGCACCTGGCCGACCCGGTTGCCATCCGGGGTGAAGGGCCTCCATACCGGCAACCCGGTGCGACAGGCGGTGCTGGATCAGGCGGGGGCTGCCTATACGCCTGCCTCCGAAGAGGGGGCGCTGAACCTTCTGGTCATTGGCGGCAGTCAGGGCGCGCGCGTGCTTTCCGACACCGTGCCCGCTGCCGTCGCCGGCCTGCCTGATGCGATGCGCGCCCGGCTGTCGGTCAGCCATCAGGCCCGCGCCGAGGATGTCGAGCGTGTGACCGCTGCCTATCTAGCCGCCGGCATTCCCGCCGAGGTGCGCCCGTTTTTCGAGGACGTGCCGCAACGGCTTGCCTCGTGCCAGTTGGTGATCAGCCGAGCCGGCGCCTCGTCGATTGCGGATATCACTGTGATCGGCCGTCCGGCCATCCTGATCCCTTATGCCGCCGCCACCGGGGACCACCAAAGCGCCAATGCCCGTGCGCTGGCGGATTCGGGCGCGGCGATCCTTTTGCCCGAATCCGTGCTTGACGCCGAAAGCCTCAGGCGCGACATGCGGGATATCCTTTCCGACAGCGCCCGCGCCACCGGCATGGCAGCGGCGGCGCTTTCGCTGGGTCGCCCGGATGCGGCGCAGCGCCTTGCAGATCTAGTGACGGAACTGACCCGATGAACGCAGCGACCAAACTTCCCGGCGAACTGGGCCCCATCCACTTTATCGGCATCGGCGGCATCGGCATGTCTGGTATCGCCGAAGTGCTGATGACGCTGGGCTATACGGTTCAGGGGTCGGATGCGAAACGCTCAAGGATCACCGACCGGCTTGAGGCCCTTGGCGCCACCGTTTTTGAAGGGCAGAGAGCCGAGAATATTGGCGATGCGGGCGTCGTCGTCATCTCGACCGCGATCAAGAAGGGCAACCCCGAACTGGAAGAGGCGCGCCGCCGCGGTCTGCCCGTCGTGCGCCGGGCCGAGATGCTGGCCGAACTGATGCGGCTGAAATCCAACGTCGCCATTGCCGGGACCCATGGCAAGACCACGACGACGACCATGGTGGCGACCCTGCTGGACGCCGGCGGTTTTGACCCGACCGTCATCAACGGCGGCGTGATCCACGCCTATGGTTCGAACGCCCGTGCCGGGGCTGGCGAATGGATGGTGGTCGAGGCTGATGAATCGGATGGCTCGTTCAACCGTCTGCCCGCGACCATCGCCATCGTCACCAATATCGACCCCGAGCATATGGAGCATTGGGGCAGCTTTGACGCGCTGCGCAAGGGCTTTCAGGATTTCGTCTCGAACATTCCCTTTTATGGCCTTGCCGTCTGCTGCACCGATCACCCCGAGGTGCAGGCGCTGGTCGGCCGGTTGACGGACCGCCGCGTTGTCACCTTTGGCTTTAACGCTCAGGCCGATGTGCGGGCGATGAACCTGCGCTATGAGGACGGAGTAGCACATTTCGATATCGCCCTGCAGGCCGAGGCCGATCTGAATGGCGGCGATGTCCCGGTGATCGAGGGCTGCACCCTGCCGATGCCGGGCGATCATAACGTCTCGAATGCGCTTGCGGCCGTGGCGGTCGCCCGCCATCTGGGCATGAAGCGTGCCCAGATCCGAGAGGCGCTGGCCCGGTTCGGAGGCGTTGGCCGCCGCTTTACCCGCGTTGGCGTGGTGAACGGGGTCACGATCATTGATGATTATGGCCATCATCCGGTCGAAATCGCGGCGGTGCTCAAGGCCGCGCGGCAGGCGACCAAGGGACGCGTCATCGCAGTGCACCAGCCGCATCGCTATTCGCGGCTGTCGAGCCTGTTTGACGATTTCTGCACCTGCTTCAACGAGGCCGACGTCGTTGGCATTGCCGAGGTCTATGCCGCGGGCGAGGACCCGATCCCCGGTGCCTCTCGCGATGATCTGGTTGCGGGGTTGATTGCCCATGGCCATCGCCATGCCCGGGCTGTGATCGACGAAACCGATCTGGCGCGGCTGGTCCGCGAACAGGCGCGGCCCGGCGATATGGTGGTCTGCCTTGGGGCGGGCACTATTTCGGCCTGGGCGAATAATCTGCCCGAACTTCTGGCGGAGAAAGCGGCGTGATCGCCCTTGCAAGCCATCCTGCCACTGCGGCGCTTGCTGCTGTCCTTTGGGGCGTGATGGCCTGTCTCTTGCCCTTTGTGCGGCTGCGCTGGCGCTATTCGGCCTTTTGGACGCTGGTTCTTTGCGGGGTGCCGGTGCTGGGCTGGCTGACCTATCTGTGCGGGCCGGGTTTTGGCGTGCTGTTCTTTGCACTTGGCCTGTCCCTGCTTGTCTGGCCGCCGTTTGACCCCCGGCGTCGGCGCCGTGCGCTGGTCCAGCGCGGTCTGCGCTGAGCGCGAGGCTATGGGAGAGGTCTGGCTGATCGTCGCCGGGGTCGTGGTGCTGACCGGCATCATTGGCGCATTACGGGTTGCCGCCCGGACCGGAGGCAAGCTTGCGATCGACTTTGCCTTGCTGCTTGGCTCGGCCCTGTTGTGCTACATGATCGGCGCAAGCAAGACCGGCGGTCATTTGCCCGGCCTTGCGGGCATGCTGATGAGTCTGCTGATGCTGATCGCGGCAGGTGGGCTGCTGCTGGGGGCAGGGGTGCGCTGGCTCTTTGACGGGATCGCCCGGTCAGCGCCGAAACGCCCACCCGTCGGCAGCTGGGACATCTGGCTGTTGCTGGTCCTGTCGACCCTGGCGGTGGGCTTCAGTATCGCTGAGTGACTGCTTTCCCCTGGCTGCATTGACGGCATCCGCAACGCTGATTAACGAACCGACATGACCCAGACGCTTCCTTCGCCGCGCGGCGCACTGACCCCGAACCGAGTTCTTGCCGATCTGACCTGGCTGCGCGTCGGGGGCCCTGCCGATTGGCTGTTCCAGCCCGCGGATGAGGCCGATCTGGCCGATTTCCTGGGTGATCTCGATCCCGAGTTGCCGGTTTTCCCGATGGGCGTCGGATCGAACCTGATCGTGCGCGACGGCGGTATTCGTGGTGTGGTGATCCGGCTGGGACGTGGCTTCAACGCCATTTCATGCCAGGACGGGACTGTTACCGCCGGGGCAGCCGCGCTTGACGCCCATGTCGCGCGCCGCGCGGCCGAGGCGGGGCTGGACCTGACCTTTCTGCGGACCATTCCTGGCAGTATTGGCGGTGCGGTGCGGATGAATGCGGGCTGTTATGGTTCTTATGTCGCCGATCACCTGATCTCGGTCCGTGCCGTCGCCCGTGACGGCAGTCTGCACGAAATCCCGGCCGCGGATCTGCGCCTGGCCTATCGCCATTCGGAAATTCCCGAAGGCTGGGTGATCACCGAGGCCCGCTTTCGCGCCGGGCAGGGTGACCCGCAGGCACTCGCGGCCCGGATGGATGAGCAGCTTGCCCGTCGTGACGCAAGCCAGCCCACGCGCGACCGCAGTGCTGGCTCGACCTTCCGCAATCCGGCAGGCTATTCCTCGACCGGCCGTGCCGATGACAGCCATGAATTGAAGGCATGGCGCCTGATCGACGAGGCGGGCTTGCGCGGCCACCGCCTGGGCGGTGCGCAAATGTCTGAAAAGCACCCCAATTTCCTGCTGAATGCCGATGGCGCCACGGCCGCCGACCTTGAGGCGCTAGGCGAGCTGGTGCGCCGGAAGGTGCGCGAGACGAGCGGCCATCAACTGGAATGGGAAGTCATTCGCATTGGTGAGCCGTAACTTGCCTGCCTGTCCCGAAATATCGCGCCCGATGCGAAAAGGGACTTTTGTGATTCGGCCATAACAGCTATCCTCACCGAACAAATACCCGGATCAACCGGGGACATGAGGCGGAAATTGGCGGGCAGGTCGAGCAGGACAGCCCCGAAAGTCGTGGTCCTGATGGGCGGCCCCTCGGCAGAGCGCGAGGTGTCACTGTCCTCTGGGCGTGAATGCGCGAAGGCGCTGCGGCAGGCGGGCTTTGAAGTCGTGGAACTGGATGCGGGCAGGGATCTGCCCGCGCGTCTGGCCGAGTATGCGCCTGACGTGGTCTTTAACGCGCTGCACGGCCGCTGGGGCGAGGATGGCTGCGTTCAGGGCCTGCTAGAGTGGCTGGGCTGTCGTTATACGCATTCGGGCGTGCTGGCCTCGGCGCTGGCCATGGATAAAAGCCGCGCCAAACAGGTGCTGCGCCTTGCCGGGCTGCCGGTCATGGATAGCGTGATCGCCTCGGCCGATGAGGTGCGCAACCGTCATGTCATGGCCCCGCCCTATGTGGTTAAACCGAATGACGAGGGCTCTTCGGTCGGCGTGTATATCGTGCACGAGGCCGCGAACGGTCCGCCACAGCTCTCGGACCAGATGCCCGCGCGGGTGATGGTGGAAACCTATGCCCCGGGCCGGGAACTGACCGTCGCTGTGCTGGGCGACCGTGCGCTTGGCGTCACCGAGATCGTGACCAGAGGCTGGTATGATTATGATGCCAAATACAAGCCCGGCGGTTCGACCCATGTGATCCCGGCTGATATCCCGGCCGAAATCGCCGCCGCCTGCCGCGACTATGCTGTCCGCGCGCATCAGGCGCTTGGCTGCCGGGGGCTTACCCGGACGGATTTCCGCTGGGACGAAAGCCGCGGGCTGGACGGGCTGATCATCCTTGAGGTGAATACCCAGCCCGGCATGACGCCCACCTCTCTGGCCCCGGAACAGGCGGCCCATACTGGTATGGACTTTCCCGCGCTTTGCCGCTGGATCGTCGAGGAGGCGCTGTGCAGGGCCTGAATCCCTTTCACCGTGGGCATGGTGACGGTGGCCGTCCGGCCCCGGTGCGGCACGTTCCTGCGCGTCCTGCCCCGGCGCTGAACCGCGCGCCACGCCGCGATCCTGCGCCTTCGCGCCTTGCCTATCGCCTGAACCGGATGATGCTGCGTCCGCTGGTGCGGCGGCTTGTCCATATCGGCCTGCCGGCCTTTCTGGCGGCAATGGTCGCGGGGCTGTGGCTTTCCGATGAAACGCGCCGCGCCAATCTGACCGGTGGTATCAACGCCATCGTTGATCGCATCCAGCACCGCGAGGAGTTCATGGTCAAGATGATGACCATCGAAGGGGCCTCGCCGGTCGTGGACAAGGGCTTGCGCGCCATGTTGCCGGTCGATCTGCCGGCCTCCAGCTTTGACATCGACCTTGAAAAGCTGCGCGAGCGGGTGCTGAAGCTTGACGCGGTCGAGGCGGTTGATCTGCGCATCAAGCCGGGCGGGGTGCTGTCGGCGGTGGTGACCGAACGGGTGCCGGTGGTGCTGTGGCGCCATGCGCGGGGGATCGAGCTGCTTGACAAGACCGGGCATCGCGTTGCCTCGGTCACCTCGCGTGAGGTGCGGGGCGATCTGCCGATCATCGCGGGTGAGGGCGCAGACCTTGCCGCCCCCGAGGCGCTGGCCCTGATCGACGCGGCCGGGCCGATCCTGCCCCGTCTGCGCGGGCTGGAACGTATTGGAGAGCGGCGCTGGGACTTGGTTCTGGATCGCGGCCAGCGCATCAAGCTGCCCGAAGACAAGGCCCTGCAGGCGCTTGAGCGTGCCATTGCGCTGGACCGCGCCCAGGACATGTTTGAACGCGACATCGCGGTGATCGATCTGCGGCAGGAGGCACGGCCGGTGGTGCGGCTGGGGCTTGAGGCCCAGAACGCCATTCGCCGCGCGCGCGGTCAACCCGAGATCGGGCCTGACGGCAAACCGGTCGAAGCCGCCGGAGAATCCGGTGGAAAGAGCACGAAAAAGAGCGGCTAACAGCTTGGAGAGGCAGGAAGATATGAAGGATCTGTATCAGGGCCAGCGGGCAATGCGAAACATGCGCCGCCAGGCGATGCAGCGCGGCGTCATCGCGGTTCTGGATATCGGGACCTCGAAAATCGCCTGTCTTGTCCTGCAATTCGACGGTCCAAGTCAGTTCCGCGAAACCGATGGCGTCGGCCCTATGGCCGGTCAGTCGAATTTCCGGGTTATCGGTACCGCCACCACCCGTTCGCGCGGGATGCGCTATGGCGAGATCGAGACCATGGCCGAGACGGAACGCGCCATCCGCACGGTGATCCAGTCGGCGCAAAAGGTCGCTGGGACCCGGGTAGATCACGTCATCGCCTGTATCTCGGGCGCGCGTCCGGCAAGCTATGGGCTGGCGGGTGAAATCACGCTGCCTTCGGGCAAGGTCACCGAAACCGACGTGGCGCGGGTGCTGGCCTCATGCGACGTGCCCGATTTCGGGCGCGGGCGAGAGGTGCTGCACGCCCAGCCGGTGAACTTTGCCATCGACGGGCGTTCTGGTCTGTCGGACCCGCGCGACCAGTCGGGCAGCCGCCTGGCCTGCGACATGCATGTGCTGACCATCGACGGTGATGCTGCCGGGAACCTCGTCCATTGTATCCGGCGCTGCGACATGGAGCTGGCGGGCGTGGCCTCGGCCTCTTACGCCGCAGGGCTTGCTGCGCTGGTCGAGGATGAGCAGGAACTGGGCGCGGCCTGTATCGATCTGGGCGGCGGTACCACCGGCGTGTCGGTGTTCATTAAAAAGCACATGATATTTGCCGATGCGGTGCGCTTTGGCGGCGATCTGATCACCCAGGACATCGCCAAGGGTCTGCGCGTCAGCTACGCCGTGGCCGAGCGGCTGAAGACCCTGCATGGCGGGCTTGAGGCCACCGGCCGTGATGACCGCGAAATGATCGAACTGGGCGGTTCGACCGGGGACTGGGATACCGACCGCCGCAGCGTCAGCCGCGCCGATCTGATCGGCATCATGCGTCCCCGCGTCGAAGAGATCCTTGAGAAAGTGGGTGAGATCCTTGAGGCAGCGGGGTTTGATTGCATGCCCGCGCGTCAGATCGTCCTGACCGGCGGGTCAAGCCAGATCCCGGGGCTGGACGTCCTTGCCTCGCGCATTCTGGGACAGAATGTCCGTATCGGCCGGCCGCTGCGCATTCAGGGCCTGCCGCATAACGCGACCGCGCCGGGCTTTTCCTCGGCCATCGGGCTGGCGCTGCTGACGGCCCATCCGCAGGATGAATGGTGGGATTTCGACATGCCCGCCGAACATTATCCGGCGCGCAGTCTGCGCCGGGCCTATCGCTGGTTCCGCAACAACTGGTGATCAGGCAGAACCCGGATGCGGTGGTGTGGGCGGGCGTCCCCACCACATGCTGGAGTTTGGGCAAGATACCGCCGAGAACCCCGGCGATTACCGCCATATTTGGTATGCGACCTGTGTTTTTCGGGTGACGCTCGGAGAGAATCTGGCTAGGCTGAGAGCCATAGGGGATTCGACCGGACTGCGCAGATGTCCGGCGCAACAGATGTAAGGCAGGCGAGACATGGAACGGCAGATCCACCTGATGCTGAATGATGACCAGGAACTGAAGCCGCGCATTACCGTCTTCGGCGTCGGGGGCGCGGGCGGAAACGCAGTCAACAACATGATCGAAAAGCAGCTTGAGGGCGTCGAATTCGTCGTGGCGAATACCGATGCGCAGGCGCTGCAGCAGTCCAAGGCTGAAAGCCGCATCCAGCTGGGCCCGAAAGTGACCGAAGGTCTGGGCGCGGGCGCCAAGCCGACCATCGGTGCCAAGGCGGCCGAAGAAACGATCGAGGACATCGTCGATCACCTCATGGGTGCGCATATGTGCTTTATCACCGCCGGTATGGGCGGTGGCACCGGCACCGGCGCTGCCCCGATCATCGCTCAGGCCGCGCGTGAGATGGGCATCCTGACCGTCGGCGTTGTGACCAAGCCCTTCCAGTTCGAGGGCACCAAGCGGATGCGCCAGGCCGAGGAAGGGGTCGAACAGCTGCAGAAAGTTGTCGACACGCTGATCATCATTCCCAACCAGAACCTGTTCCGTCTGGCGAATGAAAAGACCACCTTCACCGAAGCCTTCGCCATGGCTGACGACGTGCTTTATCAGGGCGTCAAAGGCGTGACCGACCTGATGGTGCGTCCGGGCCTGATCAACCTCGACTTCGCCGACGTGCGCGCGGTGATGGACGAGATGGGCAAGGCGATGATGGGCACCGGCGAGGCCTCGGGCGAGAACCGCGCCGTTCAGGCCGCCGAGAAAGCCATCGCCAACCCGCTGCTGGACGAAATCAGCCTCAACGGCGCCAAGGGTGTGCTTATCAACATCACCGGTGGCTATGACCTCACCCTGTTCGAAATGGACGAGGCGGCCGAGAAGATCCGCGAGAAAGTCGATGCCGATGCCAATATCATCGTCGGTTCGACCCTCGACCCCCAGATGGAAGGTTCGATCCGCGTTTCGGTCGTGGCAACCGGCATCGACGCTTCGGTGGCCGAAATCCCGGCCCCGCGCCGTGGTATGCGCGAGCCGCTGACCCAGACCCCTTCGGTCACGCAGAAAGCGGTCGAAGAAGATATCCCGGTTCCCCCGCGCCGTACCGCTCCGGTCGCCGAATCGACCCTGCACCAGCCTGTTGCGCGCCCTCAGCCCACCGCGCCTGCCGCGCAGCACGAAGACGACGACATGCCGCGCCCGGCCTATCAGCCGGAACTGCGCCAGACCCCCGCTGCGCCTCAGGCCGGCGATGTTCTGAACGGTGACGCTGGCGGTTTTGTCGCGCCGACCCGCCGCCCGCAGGCCCCGGCCGGTACCCCGTCGGACGAGGTGATGCAGCGTCTTGCGCGCGCCGTGCAAAAGGCGCCTGAGCGTCAGGCCGCCCAGCAGGCGGCCGCCGAGCAGCCGCGTGGTCAGGGCCGCATGGCCGGTCTCAGCCGGATGCTTGAGCGCATCTCGGGTCATACCGAACAGGCGGAAAAGCCCGCGCCCTCGACCATCGCCGAACGTGTCAGTGAGCGTGTGGCTGCGCGGAATCGCAGCGGTTTTGATGCTGGGTTCGATGATCTGGCCAGCCCGGATCGTTCGGACGACAATGTTGAAATTCCCGCGTTCCTGCGCCGTCAGGCCAATTGAGCAGATCACAAAATTTCTGTGGCAGAATCGTGGAGGACCGCTTCGGCGGTCCTTTTTATTTGCAAAATCAATGGTCTGCCCGGGTCTTGAGGCTGTGTTGCAGTCCGGGGGAGTGATTGTTTCACGCCGTTACAAAACGTTAATTGAGCAATCTGCAGGGCGTGCCTAACTCAATCTGGCGGCCGTGGGGAGATTCTCCCGGCGCGGGTCGTCAACAGAGAACGGCGGGTAAGACCATGCAGATCACCATTGCTCAGAAAGCGCAGTTCCGTGGCGTCGGGCTGCATTCCGGTGCAGCCGTGCGGCTGGTGATCCTGCCTGCGCCGGTGGATCATGGCATTGTGTTCGTGCGCACCGATCTGGACGGCGCCCGCATTCCTGCCCGTTGGGACCATGTGACGCCCTCGCAGCTTTGCACCCTGCTCGACAATGGCGAGGGGGCGACCGTCTCGACGGTCGAGCATGTGATGGCGGCGCTGACCGGGACCGGAATCAACAACGCTGTGGTCGAGGTGAACGGACCCGAGGTGCCGATTCTGGACGGTTCCTCCGCACCCTTCGTGCGTGGCATTCTTGAGGCGGGTCTGCGGCAGCAGAACGCCCCGCTGCGCGCCATTCGCGTGCTGCGCGAGGTCGAGGTTCAGCAGGGTGAGGCTTATGCACGCCTGTCCCCTGCCGATCACCTTGAGATCCATTTCGACATCGACTTTGTCGATGCGGCCATCGGCCATCAGGAAAAGCGACTCGACATGGCCAACGGCACCTTCGTGCATGAGCTCATGGACAGCCGCACCTTTTGCCGCAAGGCAGACGTGGTGAAGATGCAGGAAAGCGGTCTGGCGCTTGGCGGTACCTATCTGAACGCCGTGGTTTTTGATGGCGACAAGGTGCTGTCGCCGGGTGGGCTGCGCCACCGGGACGAGGCTGTGCGCCACAAGATGCTGGATGCGGTCGGCGATCTTGCGCTGGCCGGGGCGCCGCTGCTGGCGCGCTACACAGGCCACCGCGCGGGCCATGCCATGACCAACCGGCTGCTGCGGGCCCTGTTTGCCCAGCCGGATGCCTGGGAATGGGTGACGCTGACCCCGACGATGGAAAGCCGGCTGCCCGGTGCAGGGGTGCTGGCCTCGGCTCAGCGAATCGCTGCTGCTACCCGTCAGCTGGCCGTCGCCTGAAGGTGATGGCCGGCTTCAGCCTGCATCGCTGTTTTTCCGGTTTTGGCATTTTGCGCAACCAGATTTTCTGTGCTAGGACGACCAGGCTGCACGGGCTGTTTCCTGATGCGGCGGCATGAATTTCTGACGGGCAGGGTAGAATGACAGGCATCAGATCGGGTTCCTTGGTCGCGGCTGTGCTGTCGTTGGGCCTTCTGGCAGGATGCGCGGGCGGGGGCGGCAAAGAACCCGAATCGTTCGAGAACTTCACTGCCGAAGAAATCTACAAGCGCGGCGAGTACGAGCTTGAGAATTCGCGCAAGCCCAAGGATGCGGTGAAGTATTTCTCTGAGGTCGAGCGGCTTTACCCTTATTCCGAATGGGCCAAGCGTGCGCTGATCATGCAGGCCTATTCCTACCACCGTGCCCGCCAATACGAAGAGGCGCGGGGCGCGGCCCAGCGGTTCATCGACACCTATCCGGGCGATGAGGACGCAGCCTATGCGAAATACCTGCTGGCGCTGTCCTATTACGACCAGATAGACGAGATCGGCCGCGACCAGGGCCTGACCTTTCAGGCGCTGCAGGCGCTGCGCGAGGTGATCGAGCAATATCCCGATACGGAATATGCGCGTTCCTCGATCCTCAAGTTCGACCTGGCCTTTGACCATCTCGCCGCCAAAGAGATGGAGATTGGTCGCTACTACCTCAAGCGCGGCCATTACACCGCTGCGATCAACCGGTTCCGCGTGGTGGTCGAGGACTTCCAGACCACCTCGCACACGCCCGAGGCGCTGATGCGGTTGGTCGAGGCCTATCTGGCGCTGGGTCTGAACGATCAGGCTCAGACGGCGGGGGCGATTCTCGGCCATAACTTCCGCTCCTCGCCCTTCTATGCCGATGCTTATGCGCAGCTGCGCGGTCGCGGCCTGTCGCCCGAGGCGCGTGGCGACAGCTGGCTGACGCGTGTCTATCGGCAGGTCATTCAGGGCAAGTGGCTGTAAGCGGGCGATGCTGCGGCATCTCGATATCCGCGATATGCTGCTCATCGACCGGCTGGAGCTGGAGTTCCGGCCCGGCCTGAACGTGCTGACCGGAGAGACTGGGGCGGGTAAATCGATCCTGCTTGATTGTCTTGGGTTTGTCCTCGGCTGGCGCGGTCGTGCCGATCTGGTCCGGCAGGGCGCGACTCAGGGCGAGGTGACGGCCGTCTTTGACCTGCCGCCCGATCATCCCGCCCGCACCCTTCTGGATGAGGCGGGTTTTCCGGTCTCGGATGAACTGATCATCCGCCGCGTGAACGGTGCCGATGGGCGCAAGACCGGCTGGATCAACGACCGGCGCGCCTCGGGTGAGGTGTTGCGGACCCTGTCCGAGGTGCTGGTCGAGCTGCATGGCCAGCATGATGACCGCGGACTTTTGAACCCGCGTGGCCATCGCCTGTTGCTTGATGCCTTTGCCGGGGTGGACCTTGGCCCGACCCGCGCGGCATGGGCCGCCCGGCGCGAGGCGCGGGCCGCATTGGCTGAGGCCGAGGCCGCTTTGGCAGCTGCCAAGGACGAAGAAGAGTTCCTGCGGCATGCGGTGGCTGAACTCGATAAGCTTGATCCTCAGCCGGGCGAAGAGGACACGCTTGATACCCGCCGCCGCGCCATGCAAGGGGCCGAGCGCATCCGCGAGGACGTGGTTCGCGCCCTGCAGGCGTTGGGCACAGAGGGGGCCGAGGGCGCGATGCTGGACGCCGCGCGCTGGCTTGACGGCGCCGCCGAACGTGCTGAGGGGCGGCTTGAGGGCCCCGCAGCCGCCCTGCAACGGGCGCTGATCGAACTGGGTGAGGCGGTGTCAGGCGTCGAGGCGGCTCTTGATGCGATGGAGTTTGACCCGCGCGAGCTTGAGGCGACCGAAGAGCGGCTTTTTGCGCTGCGGGCGCTGGCGCGCAAACATGGCGTTCTGGCAGATGATCTGGCGGTGCTCGCGGATGAACTGCGTGGCCGTCTGGGTCGGATCGACGCGGGCGAGGATAATATTGCCCGTCTGCGCACCGCCGTAGACGAGGCCGATGCGCATTATGACGCCGCCGCCTCTGATCTTACGCAGCAGCGCATCGCGGCGGCCAAGCGGCTCGATGCCGCGATGGCGGCCGAACTTGCCCCGTTGAAAATGGAACGCGCGGTCTTTGCCACCCTGATATCTGAGGGCGATCCGGGGCCAGAGGGACGCGATATGGTCGCCTTTACCGTTGCGACCAATCCCGGTGCCCCTGCCGGGCCACTGGACCGCATCGCCTCGGGTGGTGAGCTGTCGCGGTTTCTGCTGGCGCTCAAGGTTTGTCTGGCGCGCGGTAATGATGCGCTGGTGCTGATATTCGACGAGATCGACCGCGGTGTCGGCGGGGCTACTGCGGATGCGGTTGGCCGTCGCCTCGCCCGGCTGGCCGAGGACGCACAGGTCCTGGTCGTCACCCACAGCCCACAGGTTGCGGCCTTGGGCGGCCATCATTTCCGGGTGGCGAAGTCGGTTCAGGGTGGCATGACCACTTCAGAGGTGGCGGCGTTGACCGACAGCCAGCGTATCGAAGAGATCGCGCGGATGCTGTCGGGCGAGGAAATCACCCCCGCCGCGAAAGAGGCTGCGCGGTCGTTGCTACGCGGCTGATCGTCGGGCTCTAGTCCATGATCTTGTCGACCTGTCGGATGATGGACAGGACACGCGCGCTTTCCGGATCATAGCGGATCAGTTTTCCATCGACGATGCCATAGCGGCTGCCGGCGGGGGCCTGACTCATTCCGTAAAGGCCGGGGCGCGTCACCTGATGCAGACGTGCGCTATCCAGCTGGTCGCCGACACGCAGCGCCGAGGATTGGGATTGGCCGACGGCCTGTGATTTGCCCGCCCCTTTCGCCTGCCCCGCCGGTTCCGCAAAGCTGGGCGGAACAAGGGCGGTAAGCAGGCAGACGATAAGAATCAGGCTCTGGCGATTGCGTGACATGGGTCCAGCCTAGCACAAGAAGCTTGCTTGTAGGTTAAACGCCGCAAGCTACCGATTGGCTCCCTCACGAATGCGAGAAATCCAGGCCCCCGGGGTGCGGGCGGTGTCAGTCGTGGCGGTGCCTTGCCTCGAATCTTGGCAGCATGGCTGAAAAATCCCTGCCTTTTCCGTCCTCTTCGTCGACAAAGCGGGCGTAAAGCGCGGCGGCAAGCTCACCCATCGGCGTGTCGGCATCGGCGGATTCGGCGGCCTGCTGGCTTAGCCGCAGGTCCTTCAGCATCAACTCGGCGGCGAAACCGGGCTTGTACCCATTATCTGCGGGCGAAGTCGGACCAACCCCCGGTGCCGGGCAATAGGCGTTCATCGACCAGCTGTAACCCGAAGAGGTCGAGACGACATCGAACATCTTTTGCCGGTCCAGCCCCAGTTTGTCAGCAAGGGCAAAGGCTTCGCATGTGGCGATCATGGTCACGCCAAGGATCATGTTGTTGCAGATCTTTGCCGCTTGTCCGGCGCCAGATTCGCCGCAATGGACCGCCTTTTGCCCCATGATGTCGAAAAGCGGGCTGACCTTTTCAAAGGCAGCAGAGCTGCCGCCGACCATAAAGGTCAGCGTGCCGGCGCCTGCGCCCCCGACCCCGCCCGAGACCGGCGCGTCAAGTGCGCCCAGCCCTGCCGCCTGCGCATCGGCCGCGACTGCACGTGCGCTATCCACGTCGACCGTCGAGCAGTCGCACAAGACCGCGCCCGACTGCATGGCGGGGATTACCTCGGCGGCAACGGCACGCAGGATGGCGCCATTAGGCAACATGGTGATGACGACCTCGGCGCCCTGCGCCGCCTCGGGGGCACTGGCGGCCTTGGTCACGCCCTCGGGCATCGGTGCCGCCAGGTCAAAGCCGGTGACCTCATGACCTGCCTTGGCAAGATTGGCTGCCATTGGGCCACCCATATTGCCCAGACCGATGAATCCGATCTTCATTTGCTCTCCTCCCAGATGAGTTCATCTGCGCCCAGCGGCGCCAGCATTTCTGCGACATGCGCGGGACTCGCGTCGGCGGACCAGCGCGGGTTGCGGTCCTTGTCGATAATCTGCGCCCGCACCCCTTCCAGAAAGTCGCTGCCGGCGGTGGCGCGGGCGGTAAAGCGCAATTCGCGCGCAAGGCTGTCGCGCAGGGTGGCATCCTTGCGTGCCGCCCGCACCAGCGCCAGCGTCGCCGCCATCGACAGGGGCGAGTTGCGGCGCAGGGGTTTCAGGGCGGCCTCATTGCCAGCAGTTTCCAGCGCGGCGACAATCTCGGCCACGGTTTCGCCGGCAAAGGCAGACAGGTCCACCGTTGCAAGCGGCGCCTCGGGCGCGGGGTGGGCGCCGATCGCTGTCACATCGCCGCTTTCGGCCAGCCGCTCGATCAGCGCGGGCCACTCGGCCTCGGGGATATAGCTGTCGGCAAAGCCGGTGAATATCGCATCACCCGCACCCATCCGCGCGGCGGTCAGCCCCAGATATTCGCCGCAGCGGCCCGGAGCATGGCCAAGCAGCCAACTGCCGCCGACATCCGGGATCAGGCCGATGCCGCATTCCGGCATGGCGATCTGGGTCGTGTCGCCGACGATACGATGGCTGGCATGGCCGCCGACACCGACACCGCCGCCCATGACAAAGCCCTGCATGAAGGCGACGATGGGCTTGGGATATTCCGCGATCCGCGCATTCATGATGTATTCGTCGCGGAAGAACTCGCGTCCGACGCGGTGGTCCCCGGCCAGACCGGCGCGATAGACCGCTGCGATATCCCCGCCCGAGCAAAAGGCGCGCTCGCCCTTGGCGTCGATGATGACCAGCGCCACCTCGGGGTCGTCGCGCCATTCCCTAAGCGCGGCGTCGATTGCCAGCGCCATTTCATGGCTCAGCGCGTTCAGCGCCTGGGGCCGGTTAAAGGTCAGCCGTCCGGCGCGGCGGTCCTTACGGATGATCATATCATTCATTCAGTCACGCTCCGCCAGCAGGGCGCGGCCTATGATCAGCCGCATGATTTCATTGGTGCCTTCCAGAATCTGATGTACGCGCAGATCGCGCACGATCTTTTCCAGCCCGTAATCGGCAAGATAGCCATAACCGCCATGAAGTTGCAGGCACTGATTGGCGACATCAAAGGCGCGGTCGGTCACATGCAGTTTGGCCATGGCGCAGAATTTGGTTGCGTCACGCTCTCCGCGGTCCAGCTTCCACGCTGCCTGGCGCAGAAAGATGCGCGAGGATTGCAGTGCTGTCTCCATCTCGGCCAGACGGAATTGCAGCGCCTGAAACTGGTCGAGCGTCTGGCCAAACGCGCGTCGCTCACCCATGTAGCGCAGCGTCTGTTCAAGCGCGGCCTGAGCGCCGCCAAGCGCGCCTGCCGAGATATTCAGCCGCCCGCCGTCAAGCCCGGCCATGGCATAGGAAAAGCCGCGGCCTTCCTCGCCGATCAGGTTCTCTTCGGGGATGATGCAATCGTCGAACTGGACCTGCGCCGTCGGTTGCGCCTTCCAGCCCATTTTGTGTTCAAGCGCGCCGAAACTAAGGCCGGGGGTGCCGGCCTCGACCACCACCGTCGAGATGCCGCGCGGACCGTCCTGCCCGGTGCGCACCATGACCAGATAGCAATCCGAGTAGCTGCCACCCGAGATAAAGGCTTTGGTGCCATTGAGCTTCCACCCGCCGGGGACACGCTCCGCCCGGGTGCGCAGCGCCGCCGCGTCCGAGCCCGAGCCCGGCTCGGTCAGGCAATAGGAGAACACTTTCTTCATGCTGCACAGGTCGGGCAGCCAACGGGTCTTGTTGGCCCCGGTGCCGAATTTGTCGATCATGCCGCCACACATATTGTGGATCGACAGGAACGAACCGACCGAAGGGCAGGCCATGGCCAGTGCCTCAAAGACCAGTGTCGCGTCCAGACGGCTTAGCCCGGTGCCGCCATGTTCTTCGGCGACATAGACGCCGCCAAAGCCCAGTTCGGCAGCCTTTTGCCACAAGTCGCGGGGGATGGTGCCGGCCTCTTCCCAGGCGCGGGCGTGGGGGGCAATCTCAGTGGCCCCAAAATCCCGGGCCATGTCAAAAATCGCCTGCTGTTCCTCGCTCAGCGCGAAATCCATGCTCACTCCCTCATGTCTTTCGTGTGATATGCCGTGCCGGACATGGCCGGAAAATGTTGCGCAAGTATTGCAAGCCCTGCGCAAAGGGGCGGGGCGGTTGTCCCGGCCCATTCCTGCCCCGGTGGTCCGGGATGGAAGGGGGCGTTTCCACCCCCCTCGCCGCCATCAGTCCATGGCCTTGAAGTTCAGCGCAACGCCGTCCTTGATCCCCGAGAACCAGCGCGCAGTCACTGTCTTGGTCTTGGTGTAGAAGCGGAAGGCGTCCGGGCCATATTGGTTCAGGTCGCCAAATGCCGACTTTTTCCAGCCGCCAAAGGTGTAGTAGCTAAGCGGCACCGGGATCGGGAAGTTGATCCCGACCATGCCGACGTTGACGCGGCTGGCAAAGTCGCGCGCCGTGTCGCCGTCGGCGGTATAGATCGCGGTGCCGTTGCCATAGTCGTTGTCCATGACGAGACGCAGCGCATCTTCATAGGTCTTGGCCCGCACGGTCGAAAGCACCGGGCCAAAGACCTCTTCCTTGTAGATGTCCATCTCGGGCGTGACATTGTCAAAGAGCGACGGTCCGCAGAAGAAGCCGTTCTCATAGCCCTGGATTTTCAGCCCGCGGCCGTCCACGACCAGTTTCGCGCCCTGATCCACGCCAGAACCGATCAGGCGGTTGATGCGCTCTTGTGCGGCCTTGGTGATGACGGGACCGTAATCGACATCCTCGCCAGCGGTATAGGGGCCGACCTTCAGCTTTTCGATCTTGGGCACCAGCCGTTCGATCAGCGCATCGGCGGTCTTGTCGCCGACCGGCACCGCGACCGAGATCGCCATGCAGCGTTCGCCCGCCGCGCCGAATCCGGCGCCGACCAGTGCATCCGCCGCCTTGTCCAGATCGGCGTCGGGCATGATCAGCATGTGGTTCTTGGCGCCGCCAAAGCACTGCGCACGCTTGCCGTTGGTCGCGGCGCGGCCATAGATATATTGCGCGATCGGGGTCGAGCCGACAAAGCCCACCGCCTGAACGGTCGGATGGTCAAGGATCGCGTCGACGATCTCTTTGTCGCCATTGACCACCTGCAGCACGCCATCGGGCAGCCCGGCCTCTTGCGCCAGCTTGGCCAGCATGATCGAGGTCGAGGGCACGCGCTCGGACGGTTTCAGGATCATTGCGTTGCCGCTGGCCAGCGCCGGGCCCATCTTCCACAGCGGAATCATCGCCGGGAAGTTGAAGGGCGTGATGCCCGCGACCACGCCCAGCGGCTGACGCATCGAATAAAGGTCGATGCCCGGGCCGGCGTTGTCGGTATATTCACCCTTGAGCAGCGCCGGGGTGCCCATGCAGACCTCGATAACCTCAAGGCCACGCTGCACATCGCCGCGCGCGTCGGGCAGGGTCTTGCCGTGCTCGCGCGCGACCAGCTCGGCCAGTTGCTCCATATTGTCCTGGATAAGCTGACCGAATTTCATCATCACCCGCGCGCGGCGCTGCGGGTTGGTGGCGGCCCAGCCGATCTGCGCCTTTTCGGCGCTTTTGACCGCGGCGTCCAGCTCTGCCGGGGTTGCCAGCGGCACGCGGGCAATCACTTCGCCGGTGGCGGGGTTATAGACATCGCTAAAGCGGCCCGAGGTGCCTTTGACCTCTTTGCCGTCGATCCAGTGGCTGAGTTCTTCCATGAATGCCTCCCAGGAATGCCAGTCGGAGCGGATGATAGACTTGCAGCATTGCCGAAAAAAGAGGAAGTCTGGCAAAATCGTTTTGCATTTCTGCAAAGGGGTAAGATGGACTGGGACGATCTGCGCATCTTTCTGGCGGTGGCGCGCGCTGACAGCCTGTCGGGCGCGGGGCGCCGTCTGGGCATTGATGCCTCTACCGTCGGGCGGCGTGTGGCGCGGCTTGAAGCATCGCTGGGGGCCAAGCTTTTCGTCAAAACCCCGCAGGGATACGGGCTTGCACCCGAGGGTGAGCGGCTTTTGCCCCACGCCGAGGCGGTCGAGGCGGCGCTAAGCGAGGCTGAAGAGGCGCTCTCGGGTCCCGGGGACCTGACCGGGCAGTTGCGCATCGGCGCGCCAGACGGTTGCGCGAACTATCTTCTGCCGCAGGTCTGCGCCAAGTTGTCGCAGGATCACCCGCGGCTGGAGATTCAGATCATCGCCCTGCCGCGCGTCTTTAACCTGTCGCGGCGCGAAGCGGATATGGCCATTGCCGTTTCCCAGCCGCAGGCCGGGCGGCTGGTGGTGCAGCGTCTGACCGATTATCAGCTGCACCTTGCCGCGCATCAGGATTATCTGCGCGCCCATCCGCCGATCCGCTCACGCGAGGATCTGCATGGCCATCGCATGATCGGCTATATCGCCGACATGATCTTTGACCGGGAACTGGATTATCTGCCTGAAACCGGGATGGAATGGGCGGCGCTGACGTCGAATTCCGTTTCTGTGCAGATGCAGGCGATCCGGGCAGGGGCGGGACTTGGGATCGTGCATGATTTTGCCATCCCCTTTTGCCCCGGAGTGCGGCGGGTGCTGACCGATCAGGTTTCGCTGACACGCAGTTTTTGGTTGATCCGTCATGCTGATGACCGCCGCTCGCAACGCATGAACCGGCTGGCCGAGGCGCTGGCGCAGGGGATCCGCGCCGAGGTCGCGCGCCTTCAGGCTTTGGTCGTGCCCTGAGACGCTGCACTGCAACAGCAGTCTTGACGCAAGGCCGGCTTGAGGTGACGCTGATGGTCACGAGCTAAGCCAGCCCGACCCGAGGAGGAACCGCGATGCTAGTTACTCAGATCCTGTCGATGAAGCCTAGCGGCGATATCATCACCGTCGCACCGGATGCCAGCGTGGCCGATGCCGCCAGGCTGCTTTCGGAAAAGCGCATCGGTGCGGTCGTGGTCTCTGAGGATGGGCGCATTCCGCTGGGCATCCTGTCCGAACGCGACATCGTGCGCGAACTGGGCAGGCGCGGTGCCGCTGTCCTGACCCTGCCGATCAGCGAATTGATGACCCGCAAACTGATTACCTGCACCACGGGCGAGGATGCGTTGGTCATTCTGGACCGCATGACCCAGGGGCGTTTCCGTCACTTGCCGGTGGTGAACGACGAAGGCGAAATGGTCGGTCTGGTTTCGATCGGCGATACGGTTTCGGCCCGGCTGAAAGAGTTGGCGGCCGAGAAAGAGGCGCTGACCGGCATGATCATGGGGAACTGATTGCCGGGGAGCCTTTTTTGCTGTTATGGCAAAAAAGGCTCACTGCCTTGCATTTTCTTGCAAAACTCTGTTTGACTGCCGGCATCAGGCGAGGAGAAGGACCTTTTCATGCGCATCGGGCTATACCCCGGCACCTTCGATCCTATCACCTTGGGACATCTCGATATTATTCAGCGCGCGCTGGAACTGGTGGACAGGCTGGTGATCGGCGTTGCCATCAACCGCGACAAGGGACCGCTGTTCGAGCTGGAAGATCGCGTCGCCATGGTGCGCGAGGAATGTGACCGCATCGTAGCCCAGCGTGGCGGTGAGATTGTCGTCCATCCCTTTGAAAACCTGCTCATTGATTGCGCCCGCGATGTGGGGGCCAAGGTGATCGTCCGCGGTCTGCGGGCAGTGGCCGATTTCGAATATGAATTCCAGATGGTCGGTATGAACCGGGCCATGGACGACAGCATCGAAACCGTCTTTCTGATGGCCGATGCCCGCCGTCAGGCGATTGCGTCAAAGCTGGTCAAGGAAATCGCCCGGTTGGGCGGGGACGTATCGAAATTCGTCTCGCCCTCTGTCCGGGATGCACTGGTCGGCCGGTTCGCGCGCTAAGGCTTTTGCTGTTTCTTTATGTTTGGCCTGCTAACCTTTGTCCAGGCGACGGAGGAGCGGTTGGCCATGCACGATTCGGAACCAAAGCCCATTCCCATCCCGATCCCCGAACCGGGGCGGTCGCCGCTGCCTGATCCCGCACCGGATCCCGGCCCGGATGAAATTCCATTGCCTGCTGTGGTCGGGTTCGAGGCCATCCCTGCGGCCCTGGCTGAGGGCTGGCGGGATTTCCGGCGTGCTCCGGCCTTTGGGCTGCTGTTTGCTGCCTTTTACGTCGCGGGCGGGCTGGTCCTGTCCGCCGTAACCATGGCTGCAGGACGGGAATGGTGGCTTATCCCCTTTATCGTCGGGTTTCCCCTGATCGCGCCCTTTGCTGCTGTGGGGCTTTATGAGGTCAGCCGCCAGATCGAGGCGGACCAGCCGCTGATCTGGCGCGAGGTGGTGGCGGTGGTCATCGCGCAAAAAGACCGGCAGATTCCCTCAATGGCCATGGTGATCCTACTGCTCTTTATGTTCTGGGTCTTTGCTGCCCATACCATCTTTGCCCTGTTCATGGGCGCATCGGCGCTGACAAATATCTCCTCATCTGCCGAGGCGGTGTTGCAGGGACGGGGGCTTGCGATGCTGGCCACCGGCACGCTGGTCGGAGGCGGGCTGGCTGCGCTGCTTTTCTCGATCTCTGTGGTCGGGCTGCCGCTGATCCTTGATCGTGAGGTGGATCTTATCTCGGCCATCATCGCCAGCTTTCAGGCGGTGGCGGTCAATTTTCCGGTCATGCTGGTCTGGGCTCTGGTGATCGCCGGGCTGCTGTTTGCCGCGATCCTGCCGCTGTTTCTGGGGCTGTTTGTCGCGCTACCGGTGCTGGGTCACGCAAGCTGGCACATGTACCGGCGGCTGATGCCGGACGACGCTTGGGAGTGAGAAAGGGCGGCCAATGGGCCGCCCAGGATCCGGTCACAGGTCGACAGACCTTTTATTCTGAGTCGTCGCTAACCGGGCGCGCGACGGGCGGCGCCAGCTTCGGCGTCACGCCATTGGCCAATGGGTCCTCTTGACGCTGGACCGAACCTTCGAAATGGGCCCCGGATTCGATCGCGATGGTCTTATGGATGATGTCGCCTTCGACCCGCGCAGTGGCGGTCAGGCGAACTTTCAGCCCGCGGACGCGGCCAACGACACGGCCGTTCACCACCACTTCTTCGGCGACGATTTCCCCACGGATGGTGGCGCTTTCGCCGACGACCAGTTGATGGGCGCGGATATCGCCTTCCACGGTGCCCTCGACCTGAATGTCACCTTGGGTCTGGATATTGCCGGTGACCGTCAGGTCCGCCGCCAGCACCGAAGGCGGCGTGCGCGTGCGCGCAGTGGTCGCGGGGATATCGTAACTCGTGTCGACGCGCGCGGGTTCGGGCTCGGGCGTAGGCTGGGTACGGGGGCCTGGTTCGGTAACACGGGTCTTAGAAAACATTCTGGGCTGCCTTGATGAATCGCATAGGGTCCACGGCACGGCCGTTCACGCGAACTTCGTAATGAAGATGCGAGCCGGTCGATCTGCCGGTATTGCCCATATCACCGATCAAGCTGCCGCGCGATACCTTTTGGCCAACCTTGACCCGAATCTTGGACAAATGGCCAAAGCGGGTTTCGGTGCCCAGCTCATGCTGGATCTTGATCAGGTTGCCATAGCCGCGCTGCCAGCCGGCAAAGATGACCGTGCCTTCGCCTGTCGCATAAACCGGCGTTCCGACCGGAGCGGCCATGTCGATGCCCTCATGCGAGCGGCCCCAGCGGCGGCCAAAGGGCGAGGTATAGCGAAAGGCCGATTTGACCGGCATCGCCAGCGGCATTTTTTCGACGGCGATACGATAGCTGTTCATCTGATCCAGCGTGATCAGGATCTCGTTCGCCTTGGCCTCGCCCTGAGTAATGGCGGCATTGCCGCTGGACGAATAGCTGACCGGGTTCAGGGGGCCGCCCTGGCCGGAATAGCCCTGACGGACTTTGCGCAGGACCTCGTCCGGGTTCATGCCAACGCTGCGGAACATATCGTCAAGCGGTTTGACGGAGACACTGACAGCGTCTTCCAGCTGCGAAAGGATCTGATCGTTCCGGGCAACGATCTGGTCACGCTCTAATGCAAGCGCATCGGCCACGCGGCGCGCGTCCTCGGCCTGCTGCACGGCATCGGCGCGGGCGTTGGCGGCCTGCTCCAGCTCACCGGCAAGGATGTCCAGGGCGGCCTGCAACTCGGCGGTGCGGACGGGTGCTGCCTCACTGTCGGCGGCGTTAGCCTCGCGGCTGGCCTTTACGGCCTGTTGCAGGCTGGCGTGAACGGCGTCGAGGCCGGTTTCCAGCTCACGCCGCTGCGCCTCGGATTCCAGAAGCAGCGATTGCATGCGCGAGACCTGATCCAGCGCGACGGCAAAGCGGTTCTGCGCTGCCACAGCTTCGGCGGCACGGCGATCACGTTCGGCCGAAAGATCGGTCAGCCGCGCCTCAAGTGTGGACTGGCTATGCACTGCGCCATTACGCGCCCCGCTGGGGGCAATCGCATCAATGACAAGGATAGAACTGGCGACGATCGACCAGCCAAAAACCAGGGTGATACCGCCGATCGCAGCAAGTTGGGTTGCGGGCCGCAGTCGCAGAAAACGGGTGCTCTTGTCCGATTTGAGAAAAAGGCGCTGCTCTGGCAGCCAGCGTTCAAGCACCGAATTCAGGCGACGGGTGATGCGCAATGTCCCAGGTCCATTGTTGTTCCGACCGTGCTGCAGGGGCAGTTTTGGTCTTGGCTGGGCAGGGATAAATCCGACCTGTGCTCAAAGCGCAACAGGGGCGGGCCGCTTAGGCAGGGTTTGGGCGGATTGATGCCGATACGCCGGGCGGTTGCAGGTGGATATCCGCCGGTGGTGGTGCGGTGAAATCTTGCAACCCTAGATAGAGAATCTGGGTTTTGCTGATAACGAGATGGAATCGCTGTATATTACTGCGATTGCTGAATTTTTGCCGGGACCGATGAAATTGCATGGGTGGTTTTGCCACAGGCTCGCCATCCCGACTGTTCGCCGGGCACCAGCCGTCCCCGGCATCGGATCGGGCACGATGGCCAGCACTGATTCTGCCCGGCGACCTAAATTTTTGACGGAACCAGTGCAGGGTTTCGGCGTTTT
>Ga0182746_1001303_pt1 | contig 23556 bp, 18 predicted proteins | sample eDN3rd30CBELigOP_FD_128881 | JGI IMG/M metagenome (GOLD analysis project Ga0182746, IMG submission 128881) | Enriched Organic Plus compost microbial communities from Emeryville, California, USA - eDNA 3rd pass 30_C BE-Lig OP (version 2) (version 2) ... | reverse complement strand
GCCGAGCGGATAATACTCCTCGCCCACCACCTTCAGGCCCAGCTTGTCCTCGATATGCTTGCGGGCGATCTTGTTCGAGGTGCGCGGCCAGATGTAGTCGGAGCCGAGCAGGTAAAACGTCTTGGCGCCCTTGGTCTTCGTCACCCAGTCGAGGCCGGCGATGATCTGCTGGGTCGCCTCCTGGCCGGTGTAGAAAACGTTCGGCGACTCCTCCAGGCCCTCATAGAAAGTCGGGTAGTAGAGCAGGCCGTTGTTCTGCTCGAACACCGGCAGCACCGCCTTGCGCGAGGCCGAGGTCCAGCAGCCCATCACCGCCGGAACCTTGTCGTTGACCAGCAGCTTGCGCGCCTTCTCGGCGAAGGTTGGCCAGTCCGAGGCGCCGTCCTCCTGGATGAACCGGATCTGCCGGCCGAGCACGCCGCCCTGGGCGTTGATCTGCTCGATGGCCAGCTTCTCGGCCTGCACGGAGCCGATCTCGGAGATGGCCATGGTGCCGGTCACCGAGTGCAGGATGCCGACGGTGACGTCCTTGTCGGTAACGTTGAGGCCCGTGGTGTTGACCTTTGTCGTCGGAAAATCCTGGGCCCGCAGGTTCTTCGGCATGAACAGGGCGGCGCCAAGCGCGGCGCCGCCGAACATCATGGCGCGACGCGAAGGGCGGAAGGTTTCGTCGGTCATGGAGGCTCTCGCTGGCTCTGGCCCCGGTGGCGGCGTTGGCTGGCGCGGTGCGGGGGCGATTGTTGTGATCCGGAGCGGGTGCTCTGGATTGACCTCATGCTGCCGGAGCTGATGGCGGCCGCGCATACGTGAAATTGCGTATCCGGCCGGCTGTAAGCTGCTGGAATCCATGAATCGCGCAGCCCCATGCCCAAATGGCGGGCGCCGTTTTCAGCCGTTCGCGGGCGTTTTCAGCGCCGGGCGGACAGGTGGTGCAACGGGCGCCCCATTGCTGGCGCGGCTGCACAAATGTTCAGCACAGGCGGCGGCGGGGCGCGCCGGCGGGCCGGCTATGGTCACAGGCGCAAGCGGTCGCGCGCCCGCGCCCGTGAAATCTGCCGTGAGGCCCCATGCCGTGAGGCCCGTGAACCCCGCCGTGAGGCCCCTGGAAAAGCCATACGCCATCGGAGCCTCCCGGCATGTGGCCGCGACGCGGGAGCGCCGGCGCTACAACCGCTGGGTCGCCGACGAGACCATGGAGGATTTCGCGCTGCGCTTCACCGCGCGGCGCGCCCGTCGCTGGCCGGCGGCCCGGGTCGCCGCCACGGCGCTCGGCTCCATCAGCTTTCTGGCGCTGGAGGCGATCGGCGCGGCGCTCACCCTCGCCTGGGGCGCCGGCGTCGCCGTCAGCGCCATCCTCACCGTCAGTTTCATCCTGTTCGTTCTCGGCCTGCCGATCTGCCGGGCGGCGGCCCGCGCCGGCGTTGACGTCGATCTGCTGACCCGCGGCGCCGGCTTCGGTTATCTCGGCTCCACCCTGACCTCGCTGATCTATGCGGGGTTCACCTTCATTTTCTTCATGCTGGAATCGGCCATCCTGGCCGAGGCGCTGCGGCTGTTTCTCGGCGTGCCGGTCTGGGCCGGATTTCTCGCCGGCGCCCTGGTGGTGTTTCCGCTGGTGGCCGGCGGCATCAAACGCATTTCGGCTTTACAATCCGCCACGTGCTGGCCGTGGCTGATCCTGCACATTATCCCTTTCGCCGCGTTGCTTTACGCTGGCGTGGCGCCGGACGCGCAAACCTGGCTGACCTGGCGACCGGAGGGCGCGCCCGTTTCGCCGGCCGTCGCCTTCGGCTCCGCCTGCGGCGTGCTGTTCGCGCTGGTCGGCCAGATCGGCGAGCAGGTGGATTACCTGCGCTTTCTCCCCGAGGCGCGTGACGCCGCCGGGCGCCGGCGCTGGTGGGCGGCCCTGCTGCTCGGCGGGCCCGGCTGGATCATTCCAGGCGCCGTCAAGCTGCTGCTTGGCTCGTTCCTCGCCGTCATGGCGCTGAAGCTCACCGGCGTCGCCACGTCTGACCCTTCGGCGCTGTACCACACCGCCTTCGCCACGCTGAACCTGCCGGCCGGCGTCATCGTGCTGCTCACGGTGAGCTTCGTGGTGCTGTCGCAGATCAAGATCAACGTCACCAACGCCTGGGCCGGCTCCATCACCTGGTCGAACTTCTTCGCCCGCCTGACGCGCAGCCACCCTGGCCGCGTGGTCTGGCTGGCGTTCAACGTCGCCATCGCCTTCGTGCTGATGTGGGGCGGGGTGGTGGAAACCCTGGAGCGGGCGCTGCTGGTCTACGCCCATTTCGCCCTGGCCTGGATAGGCGCGGTGTTCGCCGATCTGGCCATTTCGCGGCCGCTGGGGCTGGCGCCGCCGGGCGTCGAATTCCGGCGCGGCTATCTCTACGACGTCAATCCGGTCGGCGTCGGCGCCATGGCCCTGGCCGGCGTCGCTGGGCTGGCCGCCGGCAGCGGCCTTGCCGGTGAGATCGCCCAGGCGTTCTCGTCATTCATCACCCTGGCGGTCGCTATCGCCGCCGCGCCGGCCATCGCCTGGGCGACGCGCGGCCGCTACTATCTCGCCCGTCAACCAGACGCGCTGGCCATCGGCGAATCGCGCTGCTGCATCTGCGACTATGGCTTCGATCAGGAAGACCTGTTGCGTTGCCCGTTCTACAGCGGCCCGGTCTGTAGCCTGTGTTGCTCGCTGGACGCCGCCTGCCACGACGCCTGCCGGCGTAGCGCCCGCATCGGCGCCCAGACCTACAGGGCCCTGCGCGCCGTGCTGCCGGCGGCGGCCCTCAATGGCGTGCGCTCACTGGTGGGCCGTTTCATCATCTTCACGGCGTTGGCGGCGGCGGTGCTGGGCGGCATGATGATGGCGCTGGTCCGCGCCGGCGGCTCCGCCGATTTCGGCCGCGTCGTCGTGCTGGTCTATTGCCTGGCGCTGGTTTTCGCCGGCGTCGGCGTCTGGCTGCTGCTGCTCACCAACGACAATCGCATCAAAACTTTTCGCGAGGTTCGCGATCGCACGGCGCGACTGCTGCGCGAAATCCGCGCCCACCGCCGCACCGACGCCGCCCTGCGTGAGGCCACCGGGCGCGCCGAGGCCGCCAGCAACGCCAAATCCCGCTACATGGCCGGGCTGTCACACGAACTGCGCACGCCGCTGAACGCCATCTACGGCTTCGCCCAGGTGCTGGAAAAGGCTGGCGACCTGCCATCCGAGCGGCGCGCCGCCGCCGGCGCCATCCGCGCCTCGTCGGAGCATCTGGCCGGGCTGATCGAGGGCCTGCTCGATATTTCCAAGATCGAGGCCGGCCGGCTCGCCCTCAATGTCGATCTGGTCGACATCAACGCCTTTCTGGATCAGATTCGCCGCATCTTCGTCTCCAGCGCCGCCGAAAAAGGCCTGGTCTTCACCCTGCGGCTGGAAACCCCGCTGCCGGCCCTGGTGCGCATCGACGAAAAGCGCCTGCGCCAGATTCTCATCAACCTGTGCTCCAACGCCGTTTCCTACACGGCTACCGGCGAGGTGACCCTGGCGGTGCGTTACCGCAACGAGGTGGCGCGCTTCGAGGTCGCCGACACCGGCCCGGGCATTCCCCCGGACGAGCAGGAGCGCATCTGGAGCCCGTTCCAGCGCGGCGCCGCTGCCCGCGCCGCCCATCACGCCGGTTCGGGCCTTGGCCTCACCATCACCCGCCTGCTGGTGGATGTGATGGGCGGCGAAATCGCCCTCGACAGCGCCCCCGGCAAGGGCTCGCGCTTCACCGTGCGCCTGATGTTGCCGGCCGAGCACGTTGCCCCACGCGAGGGAGTCCATGGGCCGGTGGTGCTGCATGAGCCGCCGGTGCTTCAGGCGCCGCCGGACGCCCGCGACATCATGGTGATCGACGACGACGCCGCGCAGCTACGCCTGGCGCAGACCCATCTGGAGCCGCTCGGCTTCATCGTCCACGCCGCAGCCAGCGCCGAGGCGGGGCTCGCCTTGCTGCGGAACGGGCAGGGCCTGCGCCCCCGGATGTTCCTGCTCGATGTCGATCTGCCGGGGATGAACGGCGTGGAGATGGCGCGCCAGCTCCGGCAGGACGGCTACGGTTCGGCGCCGGTGCTGTTCATCACCGGTCATGCCCGCGAGGCCGACGCCCTGGTGGGCGACGAGCACACCCCGGACAGCGTGCTGGTGAAGCCCTACCGGCTCGATGACCTGTCGGCGCGCATCGCCAGGTTGCTCGGTGACAGCGGCGGCGGCGCGGGGCAGCCCCGCCCGGACCGGGGGGCGATCGCCGCCGTGGACGCCAGCCCGGCCTCCGCCGCCGAATTGATCCGCCTGGCGGAGGAAGGGCGCGCCACCGCGCTGCGCAAGGCCCTGGCCCACCCGCCGCCATGGCTCGATCGCAGCGCGCTCGACAGGATCCGCGCCGCGCTCGACGTCTTCGATCTGCCCGCCATCGCCCGCGCGCTAAGGGAACGCAACCATGAATCCTCAGGATCTGATCGTGCTGGTCGTCGATGATGATCCCGCCGCCCTCAACGCCATCTGCATGGCGCTGGAGGAGGCCGGCTGCGTCGCCATTGTCGCCCGCGATGGGGCCGGCGCCCTCGACCTGGCGGCGCGCATGGCGCCGGATTTGGTGCTGCTCGACGCGGTGATGCCGGTCATGGACGGTTTCGAGACCTGCCGGCGGCTGAAGTCCGGCCCCCAGGCCGTGGACGCGCCGGTGATCTTCATGACCGGCCTTGGCGGTCCCGCTGACGTGCTGCGGGGGCTGGAGGCGGGCGGCGTTGATTATGTGGTCAAGCCGATCAATCACGAGGTGCTGCTGGCGCGCATCACCGTTCACGCCCTCAACGCCCGGCGCATGCGCCTTGCCTCCGGCGCGCTCGACCAGACGGGCCGCCCGGTGCTGGCGGTGGAAGCGGACGGGCGGGTGGTGTGGGCGACGCCGGGGGCCGTGCGCCTGCTGGCGAAGGACCGCGGCGCTGGCGCGGCCGGCGCGCTTTTGCCGGCGCCGGCCGGGCCGTGGATCAGCGCCGCGGCGACCCGGCCGGTTTCCGAGGTCCAGCCCCTGACTTGCGAAGGCATGCGCCTGACCTGCCTGGGGCGCGGCCGGCGCGGCGAGATCATCATCCAGGCCCACGCCGGAGAGGAGGGCGACGACATCGCCAGGCTTCAGCAGCGCTTCGGCCTGACCGCCCGGGAGGCCGAGGCGCTGCTGTGGCTGACCGCCGGCAAGACCAACCAGGAAATCGCCGAAAACCTGGGGCTGTCCCGTCGCACCGTCGATAAACATCTGGAACAGGTGCTGGAGAAGCTCGGCGTCGACAATCGCACCGCGGCGGCGCTGGTCGCCGACCGGTTTCTGGAGCACGCCCGCCCGCCGGCCTGAGCCTGCGGCGGCGCGATTGACACCGGCCGCGCCGCGTCCTAAGCCGGCCGGCGACGGTTCCATTGATGGATCAAAAGGGAACGCGGTGCGACTGGCTTTTCAGTCAAATCTGCGGCTGCCCCCGCAACTGTAAGCGGCGAATCTTCCGCCATGACGCCACTGGAAACCTCGGTTCCGGGAAGGCGGCGGCAGGTAACGACCCGCGAGCCAGGAGACCTGCCGTCAGCCGTGGTCACACGCGAGCCCATGGAGCGGGGTGCTTCCGTGGCGGGTCGTTTCTGGAACCCGCGCTGGCGGGTGACGGGGAGCCCTGTTCGCGGTGACGCGCCACAGGCGTCCCGCCGGGGTTTCAGATGTTATTGTTGTCTTCCGCCATTCGTTTCCCTCGCCTTGCGCGCCGCCAGGTTCTGGCCAGTTGCTCCGTCGCCGCGCTGCTGACCCTCGCGCCTGCGGTCGCCCAGGCCCAGAGCGGTCAGGCCCAGAGCGGTCAGGGCCACGGCGATCAGGCCCGGAATGAGGCCGCCGCGCCCGCGCAGGCTGGCGCGACGGGCGCCGCCGGCGCCCTGCCGGCGGACGTGATCCAGCTCGACGCCATCAGCGTCACCGCCAACACCACGCCCACCGACATGAGCAAGGTGGGCAGCGCCGTCACCGTGATTTCCGGCGAGGAGTTGCAGCGCCAGCAGATCCGCTTCGTGCCGGACGCCCTGCGCCAGGTTCCGGGGCTCGCTGTCAGCCGCTCCGGCCCGGTTGGCAAACAGACGGAAGTGCGCATACGCGGCTCGGAGGCCAACCAGACCCTGGTCATCATCGACGGCGTCGTGGTCAATGATCCGGCGGCGGGCTCGGAATACGATCTGACCAATCTTCTCACCGACGATGTGGACCGCATCGAGGTGCTGCGTGGCCCGCAGAGCGCCCTGTATGGCTCGGACGCCATTGGCGGCGTCATCAACATCGTCACCAGAAAAGGTTCGGGCAAGCCGCGCTTCAGCACGCGCCTTGAGGGCGGTTCGCGCCAGACCGTCAACGGCGCCTCAACCGTGAGCTATGGCGATGAGCGCTTCAATTTCGCCATTTCCGCCAATGGCTTCAGCACCGACGGCTTCTCGTCCGCCGATCGTCGCTACGGCAATTTCGAGAACGACGGCTACCGCAATGGCGGCGGCTATACGAAGTTCGGCTTCAGCCCCAATGAATATCTCGAATTCAACGTCATGGGCCGCTACACGAAGTTCTTCAACAAGACTGACGGCTACGCCGGCGGCGTCGGCGCCTATGACGACAATTCCGATGCGAAGGGCGAGCAGGTTTTCGGCCGCGCGGAGGCAAAGCTGAAACTGCTGGACGGTCGCTGGAACCACACCTTCGCCGCCACCCGCAGCGACCAGAACAACGAATACCGCCTCGACAAACTGCCGCAGACCGATTCCCGCGGAACAGTCTCGCGTTACGAATACAAGACCGACCTGCGCTTTGACACGCCCTCGTTCCTCGACGCCTCGCACATCCTTACCTTCGCGGCCCAGCACAAGGATGAGCGCTACCGCACCAACAGCGCCTGGTCGAACCTGGACCAGTCCATGGCGTCCACCGGCCTCGTCGGCCAGTACCAGGGCACGTTCCGCAACCTGACGGTGACCGCCAGCGTCCGCCACGACAACAACGACCTGTTCAAGGATTCGACCACTTACCGTTTCACCGGCGCTTACCGCATCGACGAAACCGGGACCAAGCTGCGCGCCTCGTACGGCACGGGCGTCAAAAACCCGACGCTGATCGAGCTCTATGGCTACACCAACACCTGGCGCGGCAACCCCAACCTGACGCCCGAGAAGGCGCGCGGCTGGGATGTGGGCGTCGATCAGGAAATCTGGGGCCAGCGGGTGGTGCTGAACGCCACGTACTTCAACCAGCGCATCACCGATCTGATCACTGGCGCCGGCGTCACCTCGATCAACCTGCCGGGAACCTCCGCCATCCAGGGCGCTGAACTGGGACTGACCGTGCGACCCATCGACGGCCTCACGGTGACGGGCTCCTACACCTACACGGACGGCAAGGACGCCCGGGGCGCCCAACTGGTGCGGCGCCCGCGCAATAGCGCCAGCCTCAACGTCAATTACGCCTTCCTGGACGGCAAGGCCAACGTCAACTTCGGCGTCATCTATAACGGACAGCAGAACGACTGGGCCTATGACGCCTTCTATAACCAGAGCGTGGTGACCCTGGGGGCGTATACGCTGGTCAATCTTGGCGGCTCTTACCGCATCAACGAAAACGCCGAGCTGTACGTCAAGGTCGATAACCTTTTCGACAAGCGATACCAGGAGGTCTACACCTATGGCGTCGCGGGCCGCACGGCGACGCTCGGCGCGCGCATCACTTTCTGAGGGCGACATGCGCGGCGGACTGGCCAGGACCTGTATCCGGGGCGGCGGCCTGGGCCTGGGCCTGCGCCTGGCCGCTGTCGCCGCGAGCCTCGGGTTTGCATCCCCCGCCGTGGCGACGCCGCCGCCGCAACACCCGCAGCGCATTGTCTCGATCAATCTCTGCACGGATGAACTGGCCTTGCGCCTTGCGCGGCCAGGCGCCGTCGCCGCCGTGTCCTACCTGGCGGCCCGGCCCGAAACCTCGAACGTGGCCGCCATGGCGGCGGCGACGCCTGTGAACTATGGCCTGGTTGAGGATGTGGTCGCCTTCCGGCCCGACCTGGTGCTGGCCGGGCTTTACACGACGCGCAACACCGTGATGCTGCTGCGCGCGCTGGGGGCGCCGGTGCTGACGTTTGAGACGCCTTCCAGCATCGATGGCGTGCGCCAGCAGATCCGCGATGTTGGCGCGCTGCTCGATGGACGGGAGCGCGCCGAAGCCCTGGTCCGGGCGTTTGACGAACGGCTGCCAAAGGCGCCTGCCCAGGCGCCGCGTCCCCGCGCCGTGGTGGTGCGCGCCAGCGGCTTCACCAGCGGCCCAGGTTCGCTGCTCAACGACATTCTCACCCACGCCGGCATCGACAACCTTGCCGCCAGCGGCCCCCTGGCGGGGCAGGCGCAGCCGCCGCTGGAGGCGGTGATCCAGGCCAGGCCCGACATGCTGATCCTCACTGACGAGGAGGGGGACGCGCCGGCCCTGGCGGGCGAGGCGCTGGTGCATCCCGCCCTCAAGGCCCTGGCGAAACATGCGCGCGTGGTCACCTTGCCGGCGCGGTTGTGGACCTGCTCAGGGCCCGGCGTCGCCGAGGCAGTGGCCAGGCTGGCCCAGGCTGCCGACGACTGGCGCGCGGCGCACAAGGCTGGCGGTGACGCCAGCAAGGCGGGCTTCAGACCATGACTCGTCACCCATTGCCGATGCTCCCGTGGCCATGGCTGGTCGCCGTGCTGCTGGCCGCCACGGTCGCGCTCACCCTGGCCTCGGTCGCCATTGGCTACGCGCCGCTCAACCTGCGGGCAGCCATCGCCGACGCCTGGAGCGGCCGCGACAGCATGGACGCGCTGGTGCTGGTGCAGTTGCGCCTGCCGCGCGCCCTGCTGGGGGCGTGCATGGGCTTCAGCCTGGGCGTTTCGGGCGCGGCGTTGCAGGGGCTGTTGCGCAACCCGCTGGCCGAGCCGGGAGTCATCGGCGTCTCGGGCGCCGCGGCGTTCGGCGCCGTCTGTGTGTTTTATTTCGGCTTCGCCGGCGCCTTTGCCCTGGCGCTGCCGCTCGGCGGCATGGCCGGGGCGCTGGTCGCCACCGTTTTGCTGTTCCGTATGGCTGGGGCCAGTCGCAGTCCTACCGGCCTGATCCTCGCCGGCGTCGCCATCAACGCGCTGGCCGGCGCGTTTACCGCCCTGGCGCTCAATCTGTCGCCCAGCCCCTACGCCGCGCTGGAGATCGTCTTCTGGCTGATGGGCTCGCTGGCAGACCGCAGCATGGCCCAGTTCCTGCTGGCGGCGCCGCTGATGGTTCTGGGCTGGATCGCCTTGCTGGCCTCGGCCCGCAATCTGGAGGCGCTGGCCCTGGGCGAGGACACCGCCGCCAGCCTCGGCGTCAATCTGCAGCGGCTGCGACTGCAACTGGTGCTGGGCTCGGCGCTGGCCGTGGGCAGCGCCGTTTCGGTCACCGGCGCCGTTGGTTTTGTCGGCCTGGTCGCGCCGCATCTGATGCGCCCGCTGGTCGGCCACCGTCCTGGCCGTCTGCTGCTGGTCAGCGGTTTTGCCGGCGCCATGATCGTGCTCTGCGCCGACATGGCGGTGCGGCTGCTGCCGGTCCAGCCCGAACTGAAGCTCGGCGTCATGACCGCGCTGGTCGGCGCGCCATTCCTGATTTCGATGTTGCAGGGCAGGAGGCGGTCATGACCGCGATTGACGCCATCGCCGCCAGCGGGCTGAAACTGGCGCATGGCGCGCAGCTGGCCCTGGATGGCGTCGACTTCACCCTGCGCCGGGGCGAAATCGTCGGCCTGATCGGGCCGAACGGCGCCGGCAAGTCAACGCTGCTGCGCATTCTCGCCGGCGTCGTGACGCCCTGCGCCGGCCAGATCGCCTGGGGCGGGCAGACGGCTGGTGAGATCGGCCGCCAGCAACTGGCGCGCTGCGTCGCCTGGCTGTCCCAGAGCGCCGATTCCCTTGGCGACGATAACGGCGCCATGCGCGCTGGCGATATCGTCGCCCTTGGCCGCCTGCCGCACCGGCGCGCCTTCGCCAGCCTCACCGCCGCCGATCACGCCGCCATCGACCGGGCCATGGACGAGGCCGACTGCCGCCAGTTCCGCGACCGGCCCCTCAATGGCCTTTCGGGCGGCGAGCGCGTGCGCGTGCTGCTGGCCCGGGCGTTGGCGGTTGAAGCGCCGTTTCTGCTGGCCGACGAGCCGGCGGCGGCGCTCGATCCGTTGCACCAGCTCCAGGTCATGCGCCTGTTGCGGGCGAAGGCGCGGGCTGGCTGCGGCGTGCTGGTCACCCTGCATGACCTGGCGCTGGCCTCGCGCTTCTGCGATCGCCTGGCCTTGCTGGCCGAAGGGCGAAAGCTGGCGGACGGCCCGCCCGGCGTCGTGCTCGATGACGCCCTGGTCGCCCGTGCTTTCCACGTGCGCCTGGCCCACGCCAGCCACCAGGGCGAGACCTACGTCACGCCCTGGGAGCCGGTTGCTGAACAGTCTGGCGCAGCGGCGTCCGGCAAGGCGGGCGCGGCTGCGCGGTGAGTCGTGCGTTAATCGGCGCCGGCGGCGCGGCGCCGTGATCGCGTCTATGGGCGCGGGCGCGCCAGCCGGTCCAGGTTCATCCCTGCGATACGGGGGTCGGCGGCGAAATCCGCGTGCGAGAACTCCACCGCCTGGCGGGGAAACTCGCACAGGGCCTGCACGCCGCTGGCGCCGATGCGCATGCGCCAGCTCTGCCGCTCCACCGGCGCGGGCTGGGTGAAGGCGCGGCAGGTGAGCAGCGCCAGATTGGCGCCGCCGCGTGGATCGCGCACGGCGCTGTAGCGGATGATCTCCGCATCGGCGGCGCGGGCGGCGTCGGCAAAGGCCTGGCAGCCTTCATAAGCGACGGGATCGCGCCAGACGTCCGCATCCTGCGCCAGCGGCGCCTCTGTCAGATCGAGCATCCGGCCGCTGGCCACGGTGGCGGCGAAGGCGGTGTATTCGGAGGCGTCGGCGGGCCAGGGCGTGGCTGGCGACTCGGCGAAGAACAGCAGCCGGTAGAAGGCCATTTCCGCCACCGCCGTCGCTGGACGGTCGGCGGCGTAATAGACGCCCGGGGTCCGGCCCGCCCGGCGGAAGCGCGAGCCGGTGGGATAAAGCGCCCCATAGCGAAACGGCGTCGCCAGCAGAAAGTCCAGATGGCGGCATTCGGGCGGGATCGCCGGCTTCGTGTCCTCGATCAGCTCTTCCAGCAGCGCCTGTTCGGCCAGGTTGTCGGTCAGCTTCAGGGTGGAGACGTGGTGCTGCGCTTCCACCAGCCGCCAGCAGGTTCCGGCGTAGGGCCGGAACTCAGATGAGAGCGCGACGCGCGTCCAGATAGGCGATGACATCGACAAGTCCGCTGATGCTTTGCAATTTCTCGATGGGGCGCGCCGCCAGCATGGTGTTGGGCGCGTTCAGCCAGGCCGCCGCGACGCCATCGTCGCCGCCAACCAGCGCATCGAGCGAACGGAACAGGCGGATGAACAGCACGGCCAGCTCGAATGGTTTGGATGCGGGCTCCAGGTTGAACGCGCCCCGCTTCATGCGCGACGCCGTCGCTTCGCTGACGCCAATGCAGGCGGCCAGCGTCCGGGCGTTGACGCCCAGTCGCCCGGCGGCGCGGACCACGGCTTTGGTGACGACCGGCCCCGCCGCCACCTGGGGCGTCTGCCGGGATTCATCGGTCAACATGGCGACATCCTTTCCATGGAAATAATGTATAGTGTAATTTCCTCAGAAAGAAAAGCCATTCCCCTGGCGGCTGTCAGACGGTTTTCAGGAAAGCCAGTAACCGGGCCTCGTCGGCGCGCAGGTCCGTCACCTCATGCGGGGTGGGGCGCGCGAACAGGCTTGCGCGCTCCGCCGGCGTCATGTCCGCCAATGCCATGACAGCCGGGTGGATATAGGATTTGCGGCAGATGGCCGGGGTATTGTTCAGCCGCCTGGCGGCAGCGGTGGTCAGCGCCTTCACGGTCGCCTTCTGGTCGGCCGGGGTCTGCCGCGCCGCCTCGAAGGCGGCCAGCGTGCCGGCCCAGGTGCGGAACGTCCTGGCGGTAATGCCGGGGCCGGCGACGCCGGCCAGCCAGGCGTTGACGTCCTGGGAGGCGAGGGCGCGCGTTTCGCCAGCCGCGTCGATATAGGTGAACAGGTTACGGCCCGGCAGGTCGCCAATCTCGTGCAACACCCGCGCCAGCCGCCGGTTCCGCAGCGTATGTTGCACGCGCCTGCCGCCTTTGGCCCGAAAGCGCAGCCGCACCACGCCGTCCTCCAGGGTGAGATGCCGGGCCAGCAGCGTGCTCGCCCCGAACGTGCGGTTCTGCGCCGTGTAGCAGGCATTGCCGACGCGCAGGCTGGCCTGGTCGATCAGCATCACCAGCGCCGCCAGGCTGAACGCCATGTCGCCGGCGTCGCCTTGCAGGTCGCGTCGCAACCGGCGCCGGATCAGCGGCAGGCTTTCGCCAAAACCGACGAGCTGGGCGAAGCGGGTTTCGGCCTGGGCGGCCTGCCACGCGGCGTGATAGCGATATTGCTTGCGCCCGCGCGCATCACGGCCGGTGGCCTGCAGATGGCCGTTGGCCAGCGGACAGATCCAGACGTCGCGATAGGCCGGCGGCACGCCGAGGCTTCGCACCCGCGCCAGTTCCGCCGCATCGAGCGGCGAACCATCGGGATGACGATAGCTGAAGCCCCGGCCGTGGCGGCGACGCGCGATGCCCGGTTCGCTGTCCGATACATAAACAAGACCAGGCGGCGCCGGCGTCGCTTCGGCCGCATCATGGTCATGGCGGATAAGGTTCATGCTCCGGTCTCCGTCCCTGTCAGGGCGGAACCCCCTGCTGGCGGCCGGGGTTCCGGCAGGGGCGGCGGCGTCCGGCCAGAATGTCGCCCAGGCGACGGTTTGCAGCGTATGACTGGTGCATGATCAGAAAAACATGGCGAGGGAGACCGGGCGACAATGACGGCGATGGTCGATGAGCTGCTGGCGGCATGGCGAAGCGGCGTCCCGCTGGATCTGGGCGGGAAGGCCGTCGCCGGGCCAGCGACCCTTGATGAAGGCTACGCCATGCAGGCCGAGCATGCGGCCCGCCGCCTCGCCATCTCGGGCGGCGCGCAGACCGGATACAAGCTCGGCGCCACCAGCACGGCCACCATGCAGGCCCTGGGTTTCTCCGAACCGTTTCACGGCCCCGTCCACTCCGCCTGGACCCACGCCAGCCCCGCCACCCTGCCGCGCGCGGATTTTTTCGTCTGCGCCATCGAACTGGAGGTCGGTTTCCGTCTCGGCGCCGATATCGCCGATCCACGGATCGACATGGCGACCCTGCGCGACGCCATCGCCGACGTCTTTCCCACCCTCGAGGTGGCGGACAGCCGTTTTCTCCAGAAGCCGCGCCCGGGACCGGCGGCCATCGTCGCCGACCTCGGCAACGCCGGGGCGCTGGTCGTGGGCCCGCCGGTCGCCAACTGGCGCGCGCTGGATCTGGAAGCCATGCCGGTGACGCTCAAGGCCAATGGCGAAACCGTCGCCAGCGGCTCTGGCTCCCTGGTCGTTGATGGTCCGCTGGGGCAATTGCTGCGCTTCGCCCGCAACCGCGCCGCCACGGGCGCGCCGCTGAAAGCCGGCGAGATTGTCAGCAGCGGCTCGTGCATTCCACCCTGGCCTGCGCCCGCCGGCGCGACGCTCGTTGGCCGCCTTGAAGGGCTGGGCGCGGTTTCGCTCACCCTGACCTGACGTTCACCATCATGGGACTGTCGCCATGCGTATCGCTGTCTGCTCACCGGTGGCCCTCGACGAAATGCTGACCCTGCTGGCCGGCGCGCGAGGGATTGAGGCCTGGCCGTGCGCGGTCGCGGATCTGGCGGCGGCGACGCGCGAGGCGGACGCCATCGTTCTCGGCAGCTTTCACTACGGGTCACAGCTGGCGGCGGCGCTGGCGGCGCCTGAAGCGCGGACCCGCTGGCTGCAATTGCTGACGGCGGGCTACGAAACCCTCGAGCAGCACGGCCTGCCGGCCCGCTGCGCGGTCAGCAACGCCGGAGACGTCTGGTCCCCCAGCGTCGCCGAGCACGTATTCACCCTGATCCTCGGGCTGGCGCGCCGCGCCCGCCAGTGCGCCGCCGACCAGCAGGCCGGCCGCTGGAACGCGACCGTGCGTCAGCAGATGCGCTCGCTGGCCGGCGCCCGCATGCTGATCGTCGGCATGGGCAGCATCGGCCGCGAAACCGCCGTGCGCGCCAGAGCTTTCGGCATGAGCGTCGCCGGGGTCAACCGCACCGGCCGCCCCGTGGCGGAGGCGGACATCATCTATCCGGCGGGGCGTCTGGGCGAGGCGCTGGCGGAGGCAGACGTCATTGTCGTCGCCGCTCCGTCCACGCCCGGAACCAGGGGCATGATTGGCCGCGAACAGCTGGCCCTCTGCAAGCCGGAGGCCCTGCTCATCAATGTGGCGCGCGGCGATCTGGTGGACAGCGGGGCGTTGCTGGAGGCATTGCGGGCAGGCCGGATCGGCGGCGCTGGCCTGGACGTCACCGACCCGGAGCCGCTGCCCCATGGTCACCCTTTGTGGGACGAACCGGACGTCATCATCACGCCGCACCTCGGCGGCGCCGCCTCACCGCAATACATGTCGCGGCTGGCGCGCCATGTGGCTGACAACGCGGCAAGGTTCGCAGCCGGCGAAACGCCGCGACATCTCGTGCAAATACAGGCCGGCGCATTTTCTGGTGAAGCGGAAGCCGGTTCGCGCCTGGCAGGCGCATGAAAGCGGCTGACGTGACGCCGCTTCGGTCCGTGCAGCGCTGATGCGTGGGCGACCGGCGACAATGTCGCGCTTGTGACATTGCTGCGCGTTGCTTGCGTGCACACTCATCAGGCGGCCGGCGCATACGGGCAGGTTCGCGCAAAAACGCCGGAAAGCGCGTGGGCATGGCGGCGCGTTCGCCATGGCTGCTATCAGGCAACAAAAATATCGGGAGGCGTCACAATGAAATGGGGTTTAACCGCCGTTGCGGCGATGTCCATGATCGCCAGCCTCGGTCCGGCCATGGCTGGAAAGAACTATGGTCCAGGCGTCACCGACTCGGAGATCAGGATCGGCCAGACATTCGCCTATAGCGGTCCGGCTTCCGCCTATAGCGTCATTCCGCGGGCACAGATCGCCTATTTCAGAATGGTCAACGAGAAGGGCGGCATTAACGGCCGCAAGGTCAGCCTGATCTCGCTGGACGACGCCTACAGCCCGCCCAAGACCTTCGAGCAGACGCGCAAGCTGGTGGAGCAGGAGAATGTCTCCTTCATCTTCAGCCCGCTTGGCACCCCGACCGGCATGGTGGTGCGCAAATATCTGAACGACAGGAAAATTCCGCAACTGTTCGTCGGCGGCGGGGCCACCGCATGGGGCGATCCCAAGCATTTCCCCTGGAGCATGAGCTTCCAGCCGTCCTACCAGGCGGAAACGGCGGTCTACGCCGCTTATGTGCTGAAGCACAAGCCGGATGCGAAGATCGCGCTGCTTTACCAGAACGATGACGCCGGCAAGGACTACGCCTATGGCTTCAAGAAAGGCCTGGGACCGGACAACGTGAAGAAAATGGTTGTCTCCGAGGCGACCTACGAATCGACGGACCCGAGCATTGACAGCCAGATCCTGAAGCTGCGGGCCTCAGGCGCGGACGTGCTGTTCATGCACGCCATCCCCAAACAGGCGGCGCAGGGCATTCGCAAGATTCATGAAATTGGCTGGAAGCCGACCTTCTTCCTTGCCGCGACCTCGGCTTCCGTCTCGATGGTGCTGCAACCTGCCGGTCTTGAAGCGTCAAAGGACATTATCACGGCGCAATACGTGAAAGACCCGACAGATCCCCAGTGGAAGGATGATCCCGAGACAAAGGACTGGCTGGCCTTCATGGCCAAATACTATCCCGACGGCAATCTGCAGGATTCGGGCAATGTTTATGGCTATGTGGTCGCCGCCGCGACCGCCCGTCTGCTGGAGCAGGCCGGTGATGACCTGACGCGGGAAAACATCATGAAGCAGGCGGCGAATATGGATTTCCGCATTCCGATGCTGTTGCCCGGGATCAAACTGCAAACCACGCCAACCGACTATTACCCGCTGAAAAGCCTGCAACTCCAACGCTTCAATGGCAAAACCTGGGTGCTGTTCGGCGGGATCATCACCCCATGATCCAGGCCCGTTCGCCAGCCGCGCCGCCAGTTCAGGCGGCGCTTCCCCCACAGACGTCCTGTGAAAAGCCCGCAGGTCAGGCGACCTGATGGTCCGCCCGCCGGAAACTGGCGTCGCCATTGGCGGCGCTGGCCAGGGCCGCCCGGTCAACCACCGTCACCACGCCATAACCCAGCCGGATGATGTTGCGGGCCTGCCAGTCGCGCAACTGGCGGTTCACGGTCTGCCGGGAAGCGCCGACCATGCCAGCCAGCGTTTCCTGGGTCAGGCGCGGCGCCCCGGCAGCGCAGTCCGGCGCGACGGCCGACATGTCCAGCAATGTCGACGCCAGCCGGCTGCTGAGCGGACTGGTCAGGCTGTCGACCAGCATGGCGAGGATCAGCCGGACATCGTCGCACAGCAGCCGGGTGAAGTGCTGGTGCCAGGCTGGATTGTCGCGGAGCACGCGCCGGAAGGCGGAGGCGCTCAGGCGCAGGGTTCTCGCGGGCCCGGCCGCCGCGGCGTCCTGGCAATGGGGCCTGGCGTCGAGCAGGGCCAGATAGCCGAACCATGCCCCCGGGCGATGCACCCCCTGGGTGATCTGGCGGCCGGCGCAGGTATTGCTCACCAGATTGATCTGGCCGGACAGCAGGGCGTACAGGCCATCCGGCTCATCGCCGGCGGCGAACAGCAACTCGCCGGCCTTGTGATCGCGCACGCAGCCGTGACGCATGATCACGTCCTTCAGCGCCGCGGGCAGGGCCGCGAACCAGCTGTCCTGGTCCAGGACCGTGAAAATCCTCTCCTGCGTCACCAGGTTCATCGTTGCTCGCGTCATGGGTGGTCATCACTTCATGGCCAGACCTCGCCGGGGAAGCTCACGCCCGCGCTGGGGTTGTTACGGCCCCGGTGGAGGCGGAACTGACGTTGCGGGCGTATTTGTCGTAGACGCTGGTGCTCGCCGGCCGCGCGGGCGCGCGCCATGCGGCCTGGCGGCTGGCGAGCGTCTCAGGCGACACATTCAGATCGATGCGCCGGGCGTCGAGGTCCACCACGATCTCGTCGCCGTCGCGCACCAGGGCGATCGGCCCGCCGAACGCCGCTTCCGGGCTGACGTGGCCGATGGCGAGACCATGCGAAATGCCGGAGAAACGCCCGTCGGTGATCAGCGCCACGCTGTCCTTGAAGCCCTGGCCAACCAGGGCGGCGGTGACGCGCGCCGTCTCGCGCATGCCGGGTCCGCCGGCGGGGCCTTCGTTGCGGATCACCATCGTGTCGCCGGCGACGATTTGCCGGGCCATCACCGCCGCATAGGCCGTCGGCTCGTCCTCGAACACCCGGGCGCGGCCGACGTGACGGCGCAGTTCGGTTCCGGTCGCCTTCAACACCGCGCCTTCCGGCGCCAGGTCGCCGCGCAGGATCACCCATCCGCCATTGGGGTGCAGCGGCGCCTCGGGGGCGGCGATCACGTCCTGCCCGGTGGGGAAGCTTACCCCGGCGAGACGCTCCGCCAACGTGCGCCCGTCGACGGTGAGGGCGTCGCCATCGAGCCGGCCCATGCGATGCAGCGCCCGCATCACCACCGGCACGCCGCCAATCTGGTGCAGGTCCTGCATGTTGTATTTGCCGGAGGGCGTGAAATTGCCGAGATGGGGGGTGCGGTCGCTGACCTGCTGGAACTCCTCCAGCTCCAGTTTGACCCCCGCCTCATGGGCGATGGCCAGCAGATGCAGCACGGCGTTGGTGGAGCCGCCCATCGCCGCCACCACGGCCATGGCGTTGTGCAGCGCCGCCCGGGTAATGATCTGGCGCGGCCGCACGTCGCGCGCGAGCACATCGAGAATCAGCTGGCCGGTCTCGAAGGCGATGTCGCCGCGCCGCCCGCTCACCGCCGGGGCGCTTGTGCAATTGGCCGCCGTCAACCCCATCACCTCGATGGCCGAGCCCATGGTGTTGGCGGTGAACATGCCGCCGCAGGCCCCAGGGCCGGGCAGGGCGGTTTCCACCAGTTCGTCCATGTCGGCGCGGGTCACGGCGCCGGCGGCGAAGGCGCCGGACATTTCCGCCAGGGTCTGGATGGTGACGTCCTTGCCGCGATAGCGCCCCGGGGCGATGGCGCCGCCGTACAGATAGACCGCCGGAATGTTGAGCCGGGCCATGGCCATGACGCAGCCAGGATTGGTCTTGTCGCAGCCGCCGATCGCCACCATGGCGTCGAAGGCGTAGGCGGTCGCCGCCAGCTCGATGGAATCGGCGATCATCTCGCGGCTGATCAGCGAAGCGCCGCCGACCGCCAGCACCGCGTCGCTCACCGCCACGGTGTTGATCTCCAGCGGCACGCCGCCGGCGGCGCGCACGCCGTCAGCCACCCGCGCCGCCAGATCGCGCAGATGGATGTTGCACGGCATCGCGCCGCTCCAGGTGTTGGCGATGCCGATGACCGGCTTGCCAAAGTCTTCCGCCTTCACGCCGGCGGCGCGCAGCATGGCGCGGGTGGCGAAGGCGTTGGGGCCGGTGAGGCCGGCGCTGCGCAATTTGCGGGCGGGGCGCTGGTCGGATGCGGTCATGTGGTTATCCCCGGTTATGCTGGCGGCGGCTTCAGGCGCAGCCGGCCTGGGTGGCCAGATCGGTGATGGATTCGGCGATGAAATCCCAGTCGGCGGCGGGCTGGAGATCGGTGCGCTGCTCCGGCCCGTATTCCGTGCGCCGGTAAATGAACGCGGTGCGCAGGCCGCAGGCGCGCGCCGCCTGCAGATCGTCGTTGTGCGCCGCCGTCATGCAGACCTCATGCGGTTGCAGCGACAGCAGCTCAGCGGTGCGCAGATAGCTGTGCGGCGTCGGCTTGTAGGCGCCGACCACCTCGGCGCCGAGAATGGCGTCCCAGGGCAACCCGCCATGCTTCGCCATTTCCAGCAGCAGCCGCAGATTGCCGTTGGAATGGGGGGCAACGATGTAACGGGTTTTCAGGCGGGCCAGACCTTCCACCGAGTCGGGCCATGGCGGCAGGCGACGCCAGGCAGCATTCAGCCGCTCCAGCTGCTCCGGAGCCAGACCTGAGGGATCGACGCCGAACTCCGGCAGGATCGCCAGCAGGTTCTCCATATGGAGAACATCAAGCTTGACGAAGGGGCGCTCGCCCCGGTTCACCTTCATGAACGCCGGCGCATACAGCCGGCGCCAGGCGTCGGCAAAGCGCAAACCCACGCTCCTGTCCGCGCCAGGGACAAGGCCACTGGCGACGAGCTCCCGCGCCACGCCTTCGCGCCAGTCAACCACCGTGCCAAAAACATCGAAGACGAACGCCCTGATTTGTCCCGGCATCGCGCGCCCTCCCGGATTCAGGCCGGGGCGCGCAGGCCATAAGGCTCCGCGCAGGCAAGGATTTGCGACCAGGTCGTCGGATCGATGGGGATGCCGTTGCGCCGCCGTTCGGCGCGCATCAGTGCTTCGGCTTCGCCGGGAACCTGCACCGGCGCCCCTGGATCGGCGGCGGGCGAGGCCTTCACGTAATCGACCAGCGTGGCCATGGCGGCGTCGAGCCATTGCGCCTCGATGAGACGGGCGGGATCGATGACAATCGACATGATGCCGTTGACCAGGCCGCGTTCGCCGGTGAACCCGTCGCCGGAGCGGGGGCCGCCGGTCATGACGCCGCCGAGCGCCTCCGCCATGAAGGCCAGCCCCCAACCCTTGTGCAGGCCGAAGGCAGTCTGCGCCCCGCGCGGCTCCTCGAACATCACCGCCGGACTGGTCGTTGGCCGGCCCTGATGGTCGATCAGGCTCCCCTCCGGCGCCGCGACGCCCTTGTTCCAGGCGACGCGCACCTTGCCGAGGGCGATGGTCGCGGTGGCGAAATCCAGCAGCATCGGCGCCGCGCCAGGCAGGCCGATGCACACCGGGTTGGTCATGACCCGCGCGTCGCTGCCGCGATAGGGCGCGACGGTGGGCGTGTGATAGACGGCGTTGACGAAATGCAGCGACAGCAGGCCCTCTGCCTGCAACCGCTCGGCATAGGCGCCGACCCGGCCGATATGCTGGGCATTGCACAGGGTTGTCACCGCGACGCCGTGGGCGCGGGCGATGGCGGCGGCTTCCTCCATCACCCGGTTGGCCGCCGGCTGGCCATAGCCCATCTGGCCGTCGAAGCGGGCGAAGGCGCCGTCGCCGCCAATGCGTCGCGGCGTCTGGTTGGGTTTGACGTGGCCAGCGCGCAGGTGAAGGAAGTAGGCTGGGATCATGCCGACGCCATGGCTGTCGTGCCCGGCCAGATTGGCCTCCACCAGATGATCGGCGATCTCCTGCGCTTCCTGGCTGCTGGAGCCCGCGGCTTCAAAAAGCGCGGTGACAAAAGGCTTCAGCCGTTCGCTGTCAGCGACCGTGGTCATGGGCGTTCCTCGCTATTTGCCGGCATCCGCAAGGCTTTTCACGCCGCAACGCGCCCGGGGACCGTGACGCGCTGCGGAGGCGCCGCTTTTGCAGTCCGTCTTTTCTGGAATGATGTTAGATAATGCCTGCTGTCTCCAAGTCGCTTTTGCGGACATTCGGGGACGGTTGGCGGACACGCCGCTGCGACACCGGAACAAATCCGGGCGCGTGAACATGACGGGAGGAGCCATGCTGGACAGGCCGCAACCGGTTCCCGCCAGCCTGCCGATGTTGCGAACGCTGCCGGCGGCGCTCGATCCGGCCGTGCATCCCCTGCACAAGGCCCGCGCCCTGGTGACGCTGCTTGACGCCGCCGGGGTGGAGCCGGCCCGCGCCCTGGCTGGGGCAGGGTTGCAGGCGCGCGACCTCGACAATGTGGCGGCGCGCATGTCGATCCGGCAGCTCATCGGCGTGTTCCGCAACGCCCACGCCCTGGTCGATGATCCCCTGTTCGCCCTGCGCGGCGGCCTGCAATGCCACCTGCCAATGCTCGGCTATTTTGGCCTGCTGCTTCTGACCTCTGCCAACTGGAAGCAGTTGATGACCTGTTTCGAGAAGCACCGTCAGCTCTCGACGCCGGTGCTGGGCGTCAATGTCAGCCTGTCGGAGCTCCATTGCGTCATGAGCTATTTCGACGCTTACGACCTTGAACCGGAGCTGTTCGATTTCATCCTGGATTTTCACCTGGGCATGGCGCTGACGTACCAGCGCGACCTCTATGGCGAGGGTTTCCAGCTCGCCGGCGTGCGCCTGTCGCGCGCCAAACCGCGCCATGCGGCGGAAATCGTGGAGCTTTACGGCGCTCCGGTCCGGTTCGGCGCGGCGCGGGACGAGATCTTCTGGGACCGGAGTTGGGTTGGCGAACCCATGCGCATGGCCGATCCGCTGACGGCTCAGGCGCTTGAGGAAATTTGCAGCCAGCTTTGCGAACAGATCGCCGCCGGCAGCGGCGTGGCCGGCGTCGTCACCCGCATGCTGGAAGAGGCGCGCCATGATTTTCCGGGCATCGATGAGGTGGCCGCCCGCATGCATGTAACTTCGCGCACCCTGCGGCGCTGGCTGCTGGCGGAGGGGGCGTCCTATGCCGGCATTCTCGATACGGTGCGCGCCCGCATGGCGATCCGCTATCTGCGCGCCACCCGCATGAAAACCGATGAAATTGCCCGTGTGCTTGGTTTCGGCGCGACAGCGAGCTTCCGCACGGCTTTTCGCCGCTGGACAGGCCGGCAGCCAAGCGACTTTCGCCCCCGCAGCCGGGGGCGGGGCGACGTGCCAAGGATCGGCCAGCCTGTCAGGGACGCGGCGGAGGCAATCTCAGACCGGCTTCAGCTCGAAAACCAGCAGGGTTGAGCTGGCCGAGGCGCAGATCCGGCCGCGCGCATCGGTGAGTTTCGCCTCCGCGAAGGCGACCCGGGCGCCCATCGACACCACCACGCCTTCAGCTTTCACCGGGCCGCTCGCCGGCGTCAGGGCGTGATGATACGCCACTTTCAACTCCAGCGTGGTGAAGCCCTGATGGGCGCCCAACCGGGTGTGAACCGCCGCGCCGCAGGCGCTGTCGAGCAAGGTGGCGGCGTAGCCGCCATGCACCGAGCCGATCGGGTTCAGCGTCTCCGGCCCAGGCGAGCCTTCGAACACCACCTTGCCGGGTTCGACCATCGTCGGCGCGAACGACAGCGTCCGCATCATCGGCGGCGGCTTTCCCGCCGCCATGAGTCCGCGCAACTGCTCCAGTCCGCCCAGTTGCGCCGGGTTGTTTCTCAATACGTCCATGATGTTGTTTCCTGTTATGATCGGCGGGCTGCTATCCTTCCGCCGCGGCGATAGCCGGCGCCTTTCTGGCGGAGAGAGCCAGTTGCCCAAGCAGGGCGAGAGCGGCCAGCCCGCCGCAGAGCTGCATGGCGCCGAGCACCGTGGCCGTGGCGAACGGCAGGCTGGAGGCAAGCGCCGTGGTCGCGGCGGCGGCCGCCATCTGCAGGAAGCCGATCAGCGCCGAGGCCAGTCCAGCCCGCGCGCCAAAGGGCCGGAGCGCGATGGCGGTCCCCAACGGATTGGCCATGCCCATGCCGAGCAGAAAGATGACGATTGACGCGGTGTAGGCGACCAGGCTCGGCTGGCGGTAGGTGAGCAGCAACAGCAGCCCGCCGGCGGCGGCGAGGAACGCCCCGGCGTGGGCCATGGTGAGCGCGCCAAACCGGGCGGCCAGTCGCGGCGCCGCCAGTCCGGCGCCGAACACCACGAACACGGTCGCCGCCGTAAACAATCCGTACTGGATCGGCGTCATGCCGATCTCCGCCATCAGGATCACGGGCGCAGCGGCGAAGGTGGCGTACAGGCCGCCGATAATCAGGCTGACGGCGAGCGCCGGGCAGATGAAGCGCACGTCCACGGCCAACGCCGCATAGGCGCCAACGACGTTCGGCAGGGAAAGCGGCGCGCGGCGATCTGGCGGATGGGTTTCGCCCAGCCTGGACACATAGGCGACGAGCAGGATCACGGCGACGACGCTGACCAGCAGGAAAATCATGCGCCAGTCGAAGAAGGTGGCGATGAGGCCGCCGACCAGCGGCGAGAAGCCCGGCGCCGCCGCCATGGCCACCATGATCATCGACAGCGCCTTCGCCAGCATGTCCCCGTCGAAAAGATCGCGGGCGATGGCCCGCGCCAGCACCGAGGTGGCGCAGACGCCCATGGCCTGGATCACCCGACCGGCGACCAGAATCTCCAGGGAAGGGGCGAGGCCGCAAATGGCCGAGCCGAGCAGAAACAGTCCAAGTCCGCTGACGACCACCCTGCGACGGCCAAACCGGTCCGAGACCGGACCAACGAAAACCTGGCCCAGGGCGAAGACGAGGAAAAAGCTGGAAAGCGTCACGCCAAGATCGCGCGGCGCCACGTGCAGCGCCGTGGCGATGGCCGGAAAAGCCGG
>Ga0182746_1001301_pt1 | contig 23637 bp, 23 predicted proteins | sample eDN3rd30CBELigOP_FD_128881 | JGI IMG/M metagenome (GOLD analysis project Ga0182746, IMG submission 128881) | Enriched Organic Plus compost microbial communities from Emeryville, California, USA - eDNA 3rd pass 30_C BE-Lig OP (version 2) (version 2) ... | reverse complement strand
GCCTTGCGCCCTGTCGCGCACGACCACCACCGTTGCAGCGGGCCGTGCCAGATATTCCACGTCTGTCATGCTGTCCGATCTACGCTCCATCGGCGGCGACGGTAAAGGCCCGCCTGCATTTCCTGCGGCGTGAGGGAAGCGCGGAGCGGAGGGAGCGGCCTTGCTCCCAGCGCTTCTATCGCTGGCATGATCGCAGCCTTGAAGGTGGCCTGGAAGCTCGCCAATCATCCCCGAGCCGGGCGTGGAACCATATCGAGGAGGCCGCCGATTATCGCGTCATACTGGTCAAAGGTTTCTGACCATCGTGCGAGAAACTGAGCCGCGATGCCCTTCCCGCTCAAAGCGCAGCCTTATCATGGCTGCTCACCTGGCGGATGCAGCGAACATCATCGCGGACGGCCAGCACGGTCACTAACGCACATAGGGCCAATATCGCAGCGCCGAACAAAGGTGCGGACGGCAGGTAGATGCTACCGCCGGTGCGGGTGGATGCAGCGAAAATCTGAGATGCCAGCACGGGCCCCACAATGGCTGACAGGCCGGTCAGGGATGCGATCGCACCCTGCAGTTCGCCCTGCTCGCCCGGCCCCACCCTCTGCGACGCCATGCCGCTGAGCGCGGGATAGGCAAGACCTGCAAAGCTATGGATCGCAATGCCGGCGAACATCAACCAGCCGACCCAACCCAGCGCCATGACCAAATGCGCCATGATCTGCGCGACGATCGCGCCGATAACGACGCGCCGTTCTCCCCAACGCGGGATGACCGACCGGATGAGGCCGCCGCGCACAAAGGCCGACAACAGCCCCGAAAAGGTCAGCGATAGCCCGATCATCGCCCCCGACCAACCGAAGCGGGCGACGGTATAGAAGGGCCATATGGTGTTCATGATCATGAAGGTGACCTGCACCAGGAATATCGCTATCGCGATGCGCATCAGCATCGGATCACGCGCAAGGCGCCCGATCGCAGCGACCGGGTTGGCACGCTTCAGGCTGAATGGCCGGCGTTTCTCGACCGGCAGGCTTTCCGCCAACAGCCACCATGTGGCAATGGCGTTGATGGTGGCGATGCTCCCTGCTAGGAGGAACGGCGCGCGCGGGCTCCACTCTGCGGCAAATCCGCCCAAGGCTGGCCCTACGACGAAGCCCACGCCCATCGCCATGCCCAGAAGCCCGAAATTCTGGGTCCGCCGATCGGTGGGGCTGATGTCCGTTACATAGGCATAGGCTGTCGTGAAGGATGCGCCGGTCGCGCCAGCGATGACACGGCCTACAAACAGCCATGCCAGCGTCGGCGCGAAAGCCGTCAGCAGATAGTTCACTGCAAAGGCGGCAACGGCCGCCACCAGGACGGGCCGGCGACCGAAACGGTCACTCAAGCTGCCCATCACCGGCGCCGCGACGAACTGGGTAACGGCGAAGGCGAAGGCCAACCAGCCGGCATCACGGGCCGCGCCCGCCACGTCATCACCCGTCAATTGCATGATGAAGTCAGGCAGGACCGGCATCACGATACCGAACCCGATCATGTCGATCAGCACAGTGGCGACGACCAGAGTCATCGCTGTCCGCGTACCGGTTCTATCCAACTTCTTCCCCTTACCCGTCATACGTCAGGCAAGGCGCATCGGCAGCTTTTCGATCTGCGTTTCCGAAAGCGAGCCGACATAGTTCGGCTGAAAGTCCGGGTCCGCCAGCCGCAAGCCCGGGAAGCGCTCGACCAATTCGGTGAGCGCGATGCGCATGACGGTCTTTGCCAGGCGATTACCCACGCAAAAATGCACGCCTCCACCGAAGACGGGAATGTTGACGGGATTGCGATGAATGTCGAAACGGAGCGGATCGGGATATTGCATCGGGTCGAAAGCGGCCGCCTGGTGACAGACATAGACCGGCATGCCGGCGGGCATCACCGTGCCGCCGACTTCCGTATCGACCTGGGCATAGCGGGTGAACAGCAGGAAGCCTGGCCCATGGATGCGCATGCATTCGTCGATCGCCGCCGGGATCAGGCTGGTATCGGCCTTCACCTCGTCGAACTGATCGGGATTCCGGCCCAGCATCATCAGCGCCGCCGCAAAGGACGAGGCCGTGCTTTCGATCGCGCCCGCGCCGAATACGAAAATCAGTTCGAACAGTTCGACATCGGTCAGCATGTCTCCATCGTCGGAGGTTGCGATCAACTCACTCACGAGGTCATTGCGCGGGCTGGCGCGGCGGTCGGCGATGATCGCATTGATCGTCTCCTCCGCCTGATCGAAAGCCTCGACATATTCCGCCGGATAGGGCTCATCCGGCTTGAGCTTCTTGGTCAGACGCAAGCAGTGGTTCATCTTCACGAAGATGCGCCGCTCTTCGGGCGAAAAGCCGAACATGCCTTCCAGCATCACATCGGGCATCAGTTGGGCGCATAGGTCGCCCATCGCCTCGAAGTCGGGGCCGTAGTCTTCGATCCGGTCGATCATTGCCTTCAGCCGCTGTGCAATAACCGGTTCGAAACGGCGGACCGCACCTTCGCTGAAGGCCGGATTTATCAAGCGCCGAATCCGCGCATGCGGCGGCCCCTCCATCTGCGTGGGCGGAGTCACACGCATGAATTTGTTCGGCACAAACTTGCGCATGCCTGGCGTCGACGCCACTGGCGGCGTCGCGGCGAACCGTCCGCGCCCGTTCAGCACCTCCTTCATGTCGGCATGCCGCGCGACGATGACTTGGGGATTGCCGTTCTGCATAATGTAAAAGGGCGGCCGCTGCGCCCATTGCGCCAATATGCCGGGAAATTGCTGGCGCACGATATCGGTCTGAAGGTCGATATCAACGAAATTGTCCGGATCGAGCCGGTCGAGCACATCAGTCATCACGCGTTCCCTTTGTCGCTGCTCAGGCGGGCCTGAATACACCGAAGGTCTCGGCGAGCCCTTCAGCGTTGAGGTCGCCAGGCCGGTAGGCAAAATCCCCCGCCTGCTGCCGCGCGACCAAAGCATTGTGGCGCCGGCGATAATGCAGACCGGCAGCGTCGAAACGCGTGCTGAAGTCCGGCCTCGGCGCATGGCCCAGATAGCGGGGATTTTGTGGATTGAGCACAGATTCGTCCTGCTCGCCAATCATCGAGGCCGTTCGCGGCCACGCGCGACGATAATGCTGATCCTTGGTCTGTTCGATACCGAACGCATAATTGGCCCGCGTCAGCGTGCGCGATTCGGGGGTATTGGTCTGCATCAACGGGATCGAGGGTGCGGACGAATAGCGGCTGTGCAAAAAACACATACCGCTGCGGATGAAGACATGCGCGAACAGCGTCTGATCCTGATATTTTTCAGTAATGCCCAGTTGATCGCGCTGATAGGCCGACGTCGGCTTGCCACGCGTCGTACGGATCATGGTGACCGTCTCGGACGTCGATTCGAACCGGACATCATCCTCCTCGGCCGGGTGATCGGTGCCTCGGAAACTGCCATGAACATAGTCGACATGGGTCAGGTCCAGGATATTCTCCAGCACCAGCTCATAAGTGCTGTGGAAGAAATTGAAGCCGCGCGCAAAAGTCGGCGGCGCCCTGTCGAAGGCCAGGAACGGAATGTCGGGGATCAGGGCAGGATCGGCATTATCATAGCCGCCATACCAGATCCAGACATGACCGAACCGCTCCGCAACCGGATAAAAGCCGTCGCGGCTGTCGGCGCTCGAGCCCCTATCCGCGGGTGAGGCGGGATGATGATCGGCCGCACGCAGATGGTCGCCGTCCCGCCAGATGTGGAAAGGCCGCGAATGGACGAAACGCAAAATGGGCTTCACGCCTACAAGAGGCGAATGCGCCACGGCGAACCAGGCGTCACGAAGGGCGAATTCGCCCGGCACCCATGCCAGGGTCGCCTGATCGCCCATTGGTTGAACGACATCGGATTCGGCAGTTTCTGTAGTCATGAACATCCTCGCGAACAGCTACGGCACTCTTGCCGCCCGCGTCTATGATGTCAATCGATTATCGATATTATTACCTTAATAATCTGTATATTTTCGAATTATACAGTGACAGAACACCATATTTGAGAGAATATGCAAGTCCGTAACTTTTAGTGCTGCGTCAGGACAATATATGACCGATGAGCCTTCCAGCCAAAGCATGACCGACCGAGCCTATGGCAGCATCCGCAAATGGCTGCTTTCAGGCGAGCTTGGACCTGGCCAGAAGCTCAACATGATCGAAATGTGCCGGTCGCTGGACGTCAGCCAAGGTGCGGTGCGCGAGGCGTTGTCCCGCTTGCACGCGGAAGGCCTCGTGATCGTCGAACAGAATCGCGGTTATCGGGCCGCCCCGATCTCCGCGGCCGAACTGCGCGAAATCGCTGAAGCCCGACTGGTCATCGACAGCAAATGCCTACGGCTGGCAATAGAGAATGGTGACATCGAATGGGAAGGGTCGGTGCTGGCCGCCAGCCATCGCGCCGAACGCTATCTGAAACTCTATGACGGCACGCCGGCCACGGGCGAGCCCTTCACACAGGCACGGATCGCCTTTTACGAAACCTTGCTAGCGCCTTGCGGCAACGGCTGGCTGCTTCACATGCATCGCCTGCTCTATGCACAATTGTCACGCTACCGGCATCTGTGCCTGCCCTTCGCGACGGACAAGAAGAAGCTGTATGAACGCGATGGCGGTTTCGTCACCGCCATCCTGACGCGCGACGCGGATACCGCCGTGGAAATGCTGGCCGATCATTCGGAAGATGTAACCAACCGGATGCTGACCGTGTTCGAACAAGGCGGAATTCGCAGCGGGCGCCGCGCCGCGCCGATGCTGCGAGCGCTATAGCCGTCCACTTCCCGCTGAGGGACGATCGTCGTAAGCGACCCATTCGCGGGCGCCCGCGAAATAGAGGCGTTCGCTGACCAACTGCCCGGCAAGGCTGAATCGACGTTCGTCCGGCTGGACGATCGCGAAATATTCGTCATGCGCGAAGGCGGCGGCCATATCTTCGGGGCTTGCCGCCCCGACATCTGCCTGCAACGGATAGGATTGCGGGTCCAAAGGATCGAGTGCCGGAACCTGAGTATAGCGGCGCAGGAGACTCCAGAATTGAGTTGCGGTCTGCGCGACCACGGGATGATGATCGCGCCAATAGGCAAGCGCGTCGCTGGCATCGACACCCGCTGCTGGCCGACCCGCGCGAATGACCTTGATTCCCAATTCGCCGCGATCCAGCACTGCGCGGACTTCGCCTATCCAGGGGGACGGAGAGGTCTGGTCGGCGACTGCCAGCCATTCCACACCATGCCTAATCCGTTTCACGCGGGCCAGCGCCGATCGCGCCGATTCGAGATCGCCGAACCACAATTCGGCAACGGCATCGAACAGGTCCGGCAACCCCGGCGCAGGCGGATCGAACGGCAGATTAGCGATAGCGCACAGCGCTCCCTCCTGCCGCGCGACGGCAGCCATCGGTTCGAATATCGTGTCATGCCACAGCGATACCGCATGGGCGCGGCTCAGGGTCGACTGGCGTTTGAAGAAGGATGTGATCCGCCACATGGCTGCCTCTCCTTCTTACAAAACCTGACAGGCTTGATCGAAACGCAGCCGGGGATTGCGCTCGAACAGATCGACATCCGAGCCATAGCCCAGATTGAATAGGAAATTCGACCTCCAGCGCCCGTCCGGGAAAAAGTCGGCGTCGAGCGTGTCCTTGTTGAAGCCCGACATGGGGCCGACGTCCAGACCCAACGTGCGCGCGGCCATCATCATATAGGCACCCTGCAGCGTCGAACTGCGTATGGCGGTATCCATGATGACCTCCGGGCGGCCGACGAAGGACGTCTTCATGTCCCGCGCGGGAAACAACTGCGGCATGAATTCGTAGAATTCGCCGTCATAGGCGACGATCACGCAGACCGGCGCGCCAGCCGTCTTGGCCACATTGCCTGGTGACAGATGCTTTTCGAGGCGCTGCTTGCCTTCGGGCGACCGGACGAAGACGAAGCGGGCGGGATTGCTGTTCGCCGCAGTCGGTCCCCATTTCGCCAGTTCATACAATTCATTCAGCACATCGTCATCCAGCGCTTGTGGATGCCAGGCGTTGCGCGTTCGCGCCTCTGTGAAGAGTTGTTTACGGGCCGTCATGTCCAATGCATTCGCCATGAAGAGCTAATTCCCCTGTGTCAGTGAGCGGTCGAAAGCCGTGCCGGTCCGTCCGTCGGCAAATCCTGTACGGCGCCGAATGTTTTCCGGATGGTGCGGGATGCAAGAAAGAAATGGAACGCGGCCCACAGCAGGAAGATCGCGATAGCGATCATGCCGTAGCGCAAGCCATGGCCAGAAGCAGACGTGCAGATCTGGGCCAGCGATTCGATCGGCCTCGACCCGCATTGGGTGGCATAATCGCCCAGCCCTCCTGCGGCATGGAAGGCCCGCGCCGCGAAATAATCGCTCGCAAAGCCGGTGATCACGGCACCGAAACCGAGGCTGATGATATGTGCAAGCGCGCTGCTGATCGCCGCCGTCGTCCCACGCATGCGGGGCTCCACGAGACTCTGGATCGTCGTGGCCAAGGTCGGCGAAAAGGCCGGCACGATCGTCGCCGGTACGAACAACAGCAGCACCGCGACCAACCAGCTACCCTCCTGCAGCAGTGCGAACACATAGAGCGGCGCCGCGATCAACATGCCGATGCAGGGCGCCAGCGCGTACCAGCGGACATCCCGCTTGCCGAGCAGGTCGGCCAGAAATCCGCCGCCCAATATGCCGATCGCCGTCGACAGGCCGTTGATGACGCCTACGATCGCGCCGGCCTGGACATAGCCGATACCGAAATTGCGCGTGAGATAGGGGAACAGGAAGAGCGCAATCGCATAAGCGACGATCTGAAGCAGACCGGCCGCGACCGCCAGGTGCAGGAAGGTCTGGTTGTGCAGCAAGGTCGCAAACACGACTGAGATCGAAGGCGCTTTTTCCGAGACCTTGTGCAGAGGCTCTGAATAGCCGCGTGGCGGCTCCTTGAGCGTTCGCCATACGATCAGCGACAACAGCATTCCAGGAAGACCGATCACGACGAATGCCCATTGCCAACCATAATGCGAGGCCATCCAGCCCCCCACCACGGCGCCGATCACACCGCCGATTGGCAATCCGAAGACCACCATGGAGTAGGCTGAGGCGCGCTTATTGGGCGGAAAATAGTCGGACAGCAGCGACAATACGGCAGGGATGAAGCCACCCTCCCCCATGCCCACGGCCGCCCGGCACACCAGCAATTGCGCGTAGCTTTGCGCGCCGCCGCACAGCGCCGTGGCGGCCGACCATATACCAACGGCGATCCAGATGATCGATACGCGGCTATACCGCTCGACCAATCGACCGACAGGGAAGCTGACAAGCACATAGAGAAGGGTGAAACTGGTACCGCCCAGAAGCCCCAGCTGCGTGTCCGAGAGGTTCAGATCATGTTTGATCGCCTCGCCCACCACGCCGATAATCATCCGGTCGGCATAATTCACGATATAGACGAGCAGCAGGATGAAGATCACCCGCCGCTTGAAGGCCGCGCTGAATTGCTCGCCCACGGTCGCTGTCGCCACTTCGCTCTCCTTCACCCGCGCCTCTCGCGTTCAATATCGATTATATCTATTACAGCTGATTAGACATTTTCACCGTCTCATCAACCTTCAATGCTGATTATATTTGATGCTTGACATGTCCGCCGATCTGCGTCCAGAAGAATATCGATAATTATCGCGGTCCGCAACGGACGTTAAGGGGAGGACATTATATGCTGAAAGAGAAACGCCTTCTGGTAACCGTCTGCGGAACGGCCATCGCGCTGGCGACGGCCGTTCCCGCATACGCCCAGACAGATACGGAGGGATCGGCGGGCATCGAAGACATCGTCGTGACCGCACGCAAGGTATCGGAAAGCGCCCAGAGCGTGCCGTTGTCGATCGTCGCGCTGAATGCCGAATCGCTGAAAAATGCCGGCGTCCAGAATGTTCAGGATCTTCAATCGCAAGTGCCAAATCTGGTGCTTCAGACTCATCCGAACGACCCGCAGGGACTCAGCCTGGCAATGCGTGGGCAGAAGCAGGTCGACCTGACACTGACGCTCGACACGTCGGTGGGCATCTATGTCGACGGTTTTTACAACCCCCGTGCGCTCGGCCTTCGCGGCGGGCTCATCGACATGGCTCGAGTGGAGGTGCTGCGCGGGCCGCAAGGCACGCTCTATGGCCGCAATACGACGGGGGGCGCCGTTGCCCTCTACACGAACGATCCTGTCAACGAAGTCCAGGGCATGGTGAAGGGATCGCTGGGCAATTACGATGCCTGGGAAGTGCAGGGCATGGTCAACGTGCCGCTGAACGACAAGCTGGCCCTGCGCATCGTGGGTCAGCATAATGAGCATGACGGCTATGGCAGAGACATTAACGGCGCGCCTCTCCTCAAGGAAAAAAGCACATTTGTGCGCGGCAAACTGAAGGCCGAACCGGTCGAGGGCGTCACGGCGACGCTGACGGGTTCATACCAGGATTCATCGAACAGCGGCGCAATCGTCCATCTGGTGGATGTGCGTCCGGCGACCAACGGCGGTGCCGCTGTGGCGGACTATAGCACGTCGGTCCAGGCTGTTACCGCAGGCATGGGTCTTGCGCGCACACCCGCCAATCTGGCGCTTGGGCAGGCGAAACTGGAATCCTATATCGGCGCACCATCCGGCAATTATTGGGACAGCTACAGCGGGCTGCCGCAATATTCCAATACGACGATCTACAATCTGGGTCTCGACATATCCGCGGAACTGTCTGATTCGATAACTTTGCGTTCGCTGACGGGCTATATGCAGTTGAAGCGGGGTTCACAGACGGATACCGACGCCACGCCCTTCCCCCTGATCGGCGGCCCGCGGTCCACCCAGGACAAATATTACAGTCAGGAAATCCAGCTGCTTGGCGATATGAAGGATTTCAAGTGGGTGCTCGGTGTCTATTATGGCAACGAACGCGGCCATGACCAAACGGTCAGCGATACGGTGCCAGCCATCAGTGCCTCGTCGCCGACCATCTACGACGCGACGGTCCGCAACAAATCCTATGCCGTGTTCGCGCAGGGGACATGGGAATTTGCGCCGTCATGGCGTCTGACCGGCGGTGCCCGCTATTCGTGGGACAACCGCGTCCTGATTTCTGCCAACAGCAACAAGATCGCCCCCTGCGTCGTGCCAGCACCCGGCTATGATGTCATCACGACCGCCCCGGAATCCAGCCAGTGCCCGCGCAAGTTCGTCGACAAATTTTCCGATCCGTCCTGGCTGCTGTCGATCGACCACGAGTTATCAAAGGACATCCTCGCCTATGCCAAGTTCGCGAGAGGCTACCGTTCGGGAGGTCGAAACTTCAAGGGATCGGGCAATATCGGCACCTTCATCGCCTTCAATCCCGAAACGGTGACCGAATATGAAATCGGCATCAAATCCTACCTGTTCGACCGACGTGTCCGGTTCAATTTCGCAGCCTATTATGACGACTATAAGGACGTACAGAAGGTCGCCACCATCCTGCTACCCGGCACCAACGCCTTCTCTTCGCAGACCGTGAACGCTGCCAAGGCGCGCGTTCAGGGCTTCGAAGCCGATATATTGTGGAAGGTGACCGACCAGTTCACGCTGAACGGCGGCGTCGGCCAGGTGAACGGCAAATATAAGTCGTTCATTGACCTGCTGAAGGGTGACCGCTCGGACGAGCCGTTCGATGTGCCAGAATGGTCGTTCAACGTCGGTGCTCGCTATGCGGTATCCACCGGTCTTGGCCAGTTCGCGGTCCAGCTCGATTATCAGTGGCAGGACAAGTTCTACATCGATCCGCAATCCTACAAGGTCGTCAGCTTCGTCCAGCCGTCGCGCGGACTGCTGGGTGGCCGGGCCAGCCTGGATATCGACAAATGGGACACGCAGGTTGCGATCTTCGGCAAGAATCTGACGAAGAAGAAATATCTGTCGTCGGGCGCCGGCCCTTATGAATCCCTCGGCGTCGACTTCGCCATCGTGGGTGAACCACGCATCGTCGGACTTGAGGTCACCAAACGCTTCTAAAAGTCTGTGCCCGGCATCGCATGATGCCGGGCCTCACCCTGCCGGCAGCAAAGGATCGCCGCGAAGATGACGAACGAGACCATAACGGGCGAACGCAACATGGCGCAATGGCGCGCCCTGCAGGAAACGCTCAATCGGGGCGATTTCGACGCCATGGACGATTTTTTCCATGAGGATTTCGAATATTCCAATCCCTCCCGGCCCGACCTCAAGGGCTACGCGGCCTGGAAGCAGTCGCCGATGGCCAACTACCGCATATTCAGCCCTTCGACCTATTCGGTAAAACGCATGGTTGCGGATGGAGACGATGTGTGGGCGCTGTGCAACCAGACCGGCACGCACAACAGCAGCCTCTACATGGGCATCGAAGCAAGCGGGCGCTCATTCGACATCGACTGGGTCTCCATCATCAGCTTCCGCGACGGAAAGATCATCAAAATCGTCAGCATCGCCGACGTACTGGGCAAATTCGTCCAACTCGGGGTGCTCAACAAGGATCTGACCCCGGTCCAACCCTACGATCGCTGATCCAGCGCCAGGAGTCTGTTCATGTCCGATGCCACCACGACGGCGCGTCTGTCCTATCTCGATACCGAAGGCAGCCTGCCCTATAGTTTCTATGACGGGCTGCGCGCCGATGGCGGGATCGGCTGGGATGAGAAGATGAACAGCTGGGTCGTCGTCGACTACACCCTCGCCCAAACCATTTTGCGCGATGACGAGACGTTCGCCCATCCCTATACCACGATGCAGGCCAGGGAAGCCTATCTGAAGGTTCGGTCGGGCAACCCTCGTTCGATGATGTTTCTGAGCGGCGAGAAGCACCGTGCCTTCCATAAATGGTGGCTGGTCGAACTGCTTTCGCCGCGCGCCGTACGCCAGCATCGCCCGATGATCGACGCCTGGATCGACAGCCTGATCGATCGGCTCGATGGCCAAAATGGTTTCGACCTGGTCGACGAATATGCCGAACGAGTGCCACTCGGTGTATTCGCGACATTGCTCGACCTGCCTTCGCGTGACCTGCCGTTCCTGGACCATGTCAAAGCTCTGAACGATGCCATCGCGGCCTTCGCCAGCGCGGCCAATGCCCAGCAGTTGGAGGGCGAGGGCAGTAGCGATGCCAAGCGGATCGCCGACGTGGCGATCGCGGCCGGCGAGGAACTGAACGACATCCTGCTCCCGCTCGTGCAGGCGCGCCGCGACGGCACGGGCACGGATTTCGTCAGCCAGCTCTGGGCCGGTGGGCAACGAGTGTTCGACGACTGGAACGAACTCGATACACTCGACGCGTGCCGCCGGCTGCTCTTCGCCGGTATCGACACGACCACGCATGCGATCTGCAACGCCTATTATATGCTGCTGAGCAACGCCTCCCTGCATAAGGAGGTAACGGTTGGCGGCGACGGCATTCTGGACCGCTTCGTAGAAGAGGTATTCCGCCTGAACGGCAGCGTCCAGTTCCGCCCCCGCCGGGTGATGCAAGATGTCGAGCTAGGGGACCGAAGCATTCCAGCCGGGTCGATGCTGCTGGTCGCAATCATCGGCGCCAATCGGGATCCCGAACATTATGGCTGCCCCAATCAGGTCGACTTGGACCGAGCCAAGCCGCACGACCATTTCGCGTTCAATTATGGACCGCGCACCTGCCTGGGCATGCATCTGGCCCGGGCGGAACTGGCGTCCGCCATCGGCCGGGGACTGCAGCGCTGGCCGCGCCTGCGCCTGGACCCGGCCTATGCCGCGCCACAGTTCGCTGGCTTCCTGATGCGCTCCTATCGCCCGCTGCATGTCCGCACGGACTGAGCACCGCGCAGCATCAGGGGTTGGCCTCGAGCCAGGGTGCGAGCAGCCCCATCTCACCGAGCACTTGTTCGGCGACCCGGAAGCTGTCGGCGGCCGCCACGACGCCGCAATAGACGATCGCCTGATACAAGGTGCCCTGGATTTCCTCGACGCTGGCACCGTTGTTGATGGCGGAGCGCACATGCGCGGCGACCTGGGTGGACCGGTTAAGCGCGGTCAGGGTGGAAATCAGAATCAAGCTGCGCGTCTTGCGATCCAGATCGTCCCGCGCCCAGACATCGCCGAAGCAGTTCTCGTCGATGAAGCTTCGGAGCGGTGCATTGAAACGATTGATGCTGTTGTCACGGGCGGTGACATAGGCCTCCCCCATCACCTCGGTCAAAATACCGAGACCCAGTGCACGCTTGTCGTTAGATGACATATCATTCTCCATAATATCGATTTTATGATAGGGCCAGCACATGATGACGACAAGGACCTTATGATGCATGCAGGACTGATCGGCTTGGGCAACATGGGTGGCGCCATAGCGGAGCGGCTGCTCGGCCAGGGCGTGACGTTGCATGTATGCGACCTCGACCCGGTAGCGCTGGACCGCGCGCGGTTGCTGGGCGCGATCGTGCACCCGACCCCTCAAGCGGTGGCCGATACGGTATCGACCGTCATCGGGTGCCTGCCGACGGTGCCGGCTGCCCGTCATGTCCTGCTGGGCCCGGACGGCATCGTCGGAGGAGCGGCGGTTCGATATTATGCGGAAATGTCAACCATCGGTCCGGCCGCGGCGCGAGATCATGCCGCCGCTGCGGCGGACAAAGGGTGTCACTTCATAGACGCCGCCGTATCGGGCGGCAGCGCGGCCGCTCTCGGAGGGACGCTGGCGATCATGGCGTCAGGCGACCCCGCAGGCATGCAGAACGTCCAACCGCTGTTTACGCGCCTGACCGACAGGCTGTTCATCGTGGGCGATAGCCCCGGACAAGCACAGGCGATGAAGCTGGTCAACAACCTGCTGGCGGCTGCTAACATGGCAACCTCGTTCGAGGCTCTCACCTTCGGGGTTTCCCTGGGCCTCAACCCCGCGATCATGGTCGATGTCATCAATGCGGGCAGTGGCCGGAACACAGGCCTGGTTGATCGCCGGGTTGCGGCGATCCTCAGCCGCCGCTTCGATAGCGGCCCCAAAATCGCGTTGCTGGCCAAGGACATAGATCTGGCGTTCGGCGAGGCGAAGGCCTGCGGCTTTCCACTGGACGCCATGCCGGCGCTTCAGGGCATGAGCCAATTATGGCAGCGCGCGGTAGATGCGGGCATGGCAAGCGACGATGTGTCGGCCCTTATCCAAATCGTGGAGCGCGCCGCCGGTGTACAGGTAGGCAGCGGAGACGAGACCGCGGGCTAGCGCTTCAGGCCTTGGCCTTACGCGGCTTGACGACGGGAAGCTCGTCCACCCAGAAGCGCACCGCCTCCTCACTGTCCAGCGCTTCGGCAAAGCGGGAGACGTTGCGGTGAAACTGTTCGGTAACGAACGCGATGGTCCGATCAGCGTCGCCCGCGATCGCCGCCTCGGTGATCTCTTCATAACCGCTCTTGAGTTCGCTCAGGTTCGGAGCCAACGGAATGCAGAGTTGCCGATACCGTTCCGACTGATCGTTATGCAGCCGACGAAGCTGCAAAGTGCGGGCATTGCTACAGGCCGAAATCAGCGTTTCGTGAAAGTCATGGTGCGCCGCAGCGAATACGGCGCTGATCCGGTCTGGTTCGTTCCTGGTTGTCAACGGCGCGGCCAGCACGACATCGCGCGCAGCCATCAGCCGCTGCTTCCAATCATCGTCGCCTGCCGCGATCGCCGACCGAATACACATCGCCTCGATCCCCATCGAGGTTTCAGTGAGATCGTAAAGGTCGGCGCTGGACATCGGCGCCGCGCGAAAGCCGCGCTGCGGATCGGCAAGAACCAACTGTTCCGAAACCAACCGCGACAATGCTTCGCGCACACCGCTCAGGCTCACGCCGAACCGCGCGCTCAATTCGCTCGTCCGCAGCCTTTCCCCCGGCTTCAGCCGACATGCAATCAGGTCCGATCTTAGTTCGTTATAGATATGTTCCGTGATGCTGCGCGATTGTTTCATAGATATCCAATATCGTTAAATTGTGCGTCGCGGAAGTAGCTAAAAATATCGATAATCGTTGACAGGAGCCTCGGTCCCAGCCACATCTCAGCGGACATTAGGGGAATATGGATTCACGCTTCATGACATACGAAACACATATTTCGTCCGCGGCGGGCGAAGCCGGACGGTGGTGGACCGTCGCCCTGTCGACAGATGTGCCAGGCGACCAGCCGGTCGCGGCGAAGTTGGGCGGGACGGATCTGGTCCTTTTCCGGGATGCCGATGGCATGGTCCGGGCCCTATTGGATCAGTGCGCCCATCGGCGCGCACCCTTGTCACTAGGCAAGAGACTGGGATCGGGGCTCGTCGAATGCCCCTATCATGGCTGGCGCTATGAAGGTCGGAATGGCCGCTGCATGATTATCCCCAATCTTTCCAAGGAAGAACGTGTCCCCAAGACCTATCGCGTGCCGGCTTACGCCGTTGAGGAGAGCGATGGCTTCATCCATATCTGGTCACAAGGGGACGGCGCGCCGGAAACCGCATCACCCTCTCTCGCCCCGGATGCGCTCGGCCCGGAAACGCGGGATGCAGCGTTGATCGCCTATCCGTATCAGGCCTGTATCGACCTGCTGCTCGATGCACCTGACATTATCCTCAACATTCCAGGCGTTGCCATCGTCAACCAGCATCGCTTCGGCGATCCCTCCTGTACGGCGGACGAGATCGACGTGCGCTATGCCGCTATTCCCGCGTCCAGGCGCGGCAAGGGCTTGGCGTCTGATTATCCGTTCCAGGTCCGGATCAGGGCGGCAGCGCACGGGGGCAATGCACATGTCCTGCTGACGCGCGACAATGGAAACACGGTTGCGGCTGCCCATATGACCTTCGCACCGGTGCGCCGCACCCTGTGCACTATATTAGCTTATGGCAGCCGTACCGAACAACAGGGCAGCGAGCGGCCCATGCACATCGGCATCAAGCGCGTGATCGATCCAACAGCGGCACGCGATGCCGTGGATTATGTATCGCGCTTCCTGAAATAGGTAATTGGGCGTTCCGTCGGGGACGCCCGAACCCCTTCAAGCCAGCCGGATCGGCAATGCACCGCGGAGCGCCTGGGTCAATCCAGCCATCGCACCCGGTGGGCTGCCGTGCAGCAATATCTCATCGACCCCATGTGTCAGGTAATCGCACAGGCAGTCGGCACAGAATGAGGCGGCCCCCGCCACCGCGCCAGTCCTTAGCCATTCCTCGGGCAGGCTGCGTCCTGCTTCCACCAACTGGTCGCGCGTCATCGCCTGGGACACGATCCCAGCCTTATGCGCGGCGATCGTCGGATGGGATCGCAGCTTTTCCAGTTCGGCAGGGTCCCATCGATTGATCTCGGCCAGCACCGGTCCTAGAAAAGTCGACTGCAGATAGGTCACAGCTCTTCCGGCAACCACAGCATCTTCCTCATCGCGGGACAGATCCGGCGCCACGATCACATTGGCGATCACCCGCACGCTTGCGGGATCTCGGCCAGCCGCTTCCGCCGCGTCTCGCACGACCTTTGCCGATCGCGCGACGGCGTCCACAGTGAGCAGGGGATGCAGCAACACGCCATCGCAATGCGTGCCAGCAAAGGTCAGCGCCTGCGGCCCCATGGCCGTGAATATGATCGGCGGTGGGGGGCCGTCATAGCGGTCGGTCAGCTTGAGCGCGTCAAAGCGCCCGACCGGCCCTTCATAATCAACCGCCTCGCCACGCCACAGCTTGCGATAGATCGCGATGGAATCGGCCAGATAGCGAAAGGTCAGCGACGGGGTGCCGAAGCCCTTGAAGAAGTCCGCGCTAGCCCGTGCCAGTAGCATCGTGTATCTATCGCGGGTCAGGTTCTGCATCAGATTGGCGATGCTCGCGGTCACGATCGGATGACGCATATGAGCATAGAATGTGCCGCCTATACGCAGCCCCGGCGCGGCATGTGCAAGCACCCCCCCGATGACCGCGGGCTCCTTGTTGGCATAGCGCTCCGACAGCCAAATTCCTCCAAGGCCGACACGCTTAGCGTCCCGAGCTTCGTCAAGGCACGCCAGCGGATCCTTCATCCGACCTGGCAGCACATAGGTACTGAACCGCTCCAACAGCATGGTTGCATCCACATCTTTCGGTGTCATTGGCTTTCCGTCTCCCACAGTCCGAATAGGACATAAAATCGATAATCGATTGACTTAATGGAGTCGCTATGCTGCGATAAAGCTCCAAGATCAAGCCGGGGGCATGAACGGTGCACGAGAGGATGACGGAGAGCCAATTATTTGTCGCGCTGGAGGCGTGGCTGGCAAAGCGGCTGGGACAGGAAGTTGAAAAAGTCGATTTCGGCCGGGCGTCCAATGGCTTTTCCGCCGAAACCCTTTTTGCCACCGTGACGCTGGCCTCGGGCGGGGTTCGCGAACTGGTGCTGCGGATGGAGCAGCCCGGTGGCGAGATTTTTCTGGATACCGACATCTCGACACAGGCCTGGGTCCTCGCCGCTCTTAGCGCTAATGCGATTCCCTGCCCGCCGCTTCTGGCGCTGGAGGAGAACCTGTCGATTGCAGGGCGCCGGTTTCTGGCGATGGAGCGGATCGGCGGACGGAATTTCCCTCAAGCTCCCAGCTATTTTGTCAACGGCTGGGTGAAGGAATTAGACGCTGATTCGCGATCACGCCTTTGGCACAACGCGTTGACTTTACTGGGATCGATCAACCATCTGGCCCCTGACGACGGTTTCGAATTTCTCGACCGTCCACATTATGGGGCAGCCGGGATCGATCAGTATCTGGGCTGGTTACGGGCTTGGCGAAACGAGGCACTGGTCGGACAACCCAATCCGGTCATCGATTCCGCGCTCGATTGGCTCGCCGATCACAAACCCCACGACCTGCCCGTCAATCTGATCTGGGGCGATTCGAACCCCTGCAATATCCTATTCTCGAACGATCTGTCAGTTACCGCCGCTTTGGATTTCGAAGCGGCCGCCCTGGGTCCCGCGGAAGTCGATATCGGCTGGTGGCTGTTCCTCGACGGCGTTCGCGGCAAGGGCAAGGAGAAGTTGAGCGGGGTTCCCGGCCGCAGTGAATGCGTCGCGATCTACGAGAATGCTCTTGGGCGCAAGGCCGTGGCTATCGACTATTTCGAGATATTGGGCGGCGTCCGAATGGCGCTGGTCATTGCCCGAACCACACGGCGATTAATCGAAACGGGCCTCTTGCCTGCTGACACGCCGGTCGCGCTGGAAAATCCGATGACCGCCGCATTGGCGGCGCTGATCGACCAGCCCCCTCCGCCGGTCGGGGAAGAATTTCGCGCCTTTATAAAAGCGGTTGCCGGGCGTTAGCAGGCTTGCAAAATATCGATAATTTGTTAAAGGCGCCTATAAATTGCTCCGGGAGTAGATGTTCATGAAAGTCATTCCGCTAGAACCCATGGGCGTCCGCCTTGAGGATTTTGATCCGCGCAATCCGGCCGACGTCGACGGCTTCGCCGAAGCCTTCCGCAAATATAGTTTCGTCCTGTTCAATGACCCAGATCTGACGCCGGAAGACCATGTCATGCTGATGAACCGCGTCGGATCGGTTGCAGCGGATCGGCCCAATGGACCGCCCGTCTCCTATCTCGATCATGACCCGGAGAAATACAAGGGGTTCGACGCGACGCGGATGGACCCCAAGAAGTTCGACGACGGCGAATTGCTGTTCCATTTCGACTTCGCCTTCAACGACGATTGGCCGTGCCACGCCATCTCGCTCTATGGCATTGAAATCCCGCCGGAAGGCGGCGACACGTTGTTCGTTCACGGCAGCGAGGCCTATGCCCGCCTGACACCGGAACTGAAGGCCAAGGTGGAAGGCAAGAAGGCCATCCACGTCTTTGACCCTTATCGCACCAATGGCGCCATCCGCACGCGAGAGGCGACATTAGGCCGTTATCCCGAACGCGGCATGCATGATGTCGTGCGTGCGCATCCCTGTGGCGAAGGACCGGTGCTGACTACAGCGTTGTCGTCAGCCGATCGCATTGCCGGCCTGCCCTCGGACGAGAGCGAGACACTGCTCAACGAACTGTTTGGCGTGCTGTATGATCCGGCGCACATTCTCCGCCACAAATGGACCGTCGGGGATTTCGTTGCCTGGGACAATCATGTGATCCAGCATTCACGGGAGCATTTCGATCGCCGGCTGCGTCGCACGCTGCGCCGCGTCATCAATGGCGACGAGGCCGCCATCCAAAAGCGCGTAGTGCGCTGGAAGATCCAGCAGCCGATCGATGGGCCGCTGGCCGCCTGACAGGCTCGAAAAAGGGGATAGAGATGCTTCGTTTCTACTATATCGCCGGGGCCTGTTCGGTCGCGCCTCATATCGTGCTGGAGGAATCCGGCGCATCCTATGAAGAGATCGCGATCGACTATCATGCGGGCGATCATCGCAAGCCGGAATTCCTGAAACTCAATCCCAAGGGTTTCGTCGGGGTGCTGATCACCGATCGCGGTCCGATCAGTGAGAATCCGGCGATCATGGCCTATGTCGCGCAGGCCTTTCCGGACGCGAAGCTGACGCCGACAGATCCCTATGATTTCGCACAGGTCCAGTCGTTCAACATGTTCCTATCGTCCGCCGTACATGTGACCTACCGACATCTGTCGCGCCCGACTTTGTTCGCGGATGGGCCGGAGGCCGCCAAGGCCCTTGCCGCCAAGGTGCCGGAGATGACGCATAAATATTTCAGCATGATCGAGGAGCAATTGTCGGACGGGCGACCATGGATACATGGCGACACCTGGACGATCTCCGATCCCTATCTCTTCATCTACACCAGCTATTTGCAGCGCGGCGACCGGGGCGATCCGGACCAGTTTCCTTTGGCGCGAGCCCACCGCGAGCGTGTGCTCGCACGGCCCGCGACCCAGCGCGTGCTGGAGCGGGAGGGCAAGGGCGATCCCGGAGCCAGACGCCCCGAGGGCCAGGCACTGCGTATCGCCGAATGGGACAAGGCAGAGCAGCAAAAGACCGCCACGGCCTGAACCGGCGATGCTGCGCTTTTATTACATCCCAGGTGCCTGCTCGATGGCGCCACATATCGTGCTGGAGGAATCGGGTGCCGATTTCGAGTCAGTGCCCGTCGATTTCTATGCGGGCGACCAGCGGAAGCCGGAATTCCTGCGGCTCAATCCCAAGGGTTTCGTCGGGGTGCTGATCACGGATCGTGGACCTATCAGCGAAAATGCCGCGATCATGGCCTATGTCGCGCAGGCGTTCCCCAAGGCCGGTCTGGCGCCCGCAGATCCCTATGATTTCGCACAGGTCCAATCGTTCAACCTGTTCCTGGCATCAGCGGTGCATATTGCCTACCGACATCTGTCCAAACCTACCCTGTTCGCCGACGGACCGGAAATGGCAAAAGCACTCGCCGCCAAGGTGCCAGAACTCACCCATCGCTATTTCGGCATGATCGAAGAGCTGTTGGCCGATGGACGCGAATGGATTCACGGCGATCGCTGGACGATTTCGGATCCGTATCTGTTCGTCTACGCGAGCTATTTGCAGCGCGGCGACCGGGGCGATCCTGACAGGTTTCCGCTGGTATGCGCCCATCGCGAACGGGTCTTGGCCCGATCCGCGACCCAGCGCACGCTGGAGCGTGAAGGACTCGGCGATCCGGGCCGACGCCGTCCCGCTATCCACGCGGCACGCTTCGCTGCGCTCGACCGACGCTGAAACCCTGACCTATCAGGTCGATACGATGCTGCTGCGTTCCTTTACCGTCGCGGCAGTCTGGCCCATCAGCATGCGGGTCGACTCCCGCTTTTCCTCATCGCTCAAGCTCCGGGTCGTTGCGCCAAAATCCGCACCCGCGGCGATACCGGCCTGCACCGCCGGTCTAGCGCGGATCCGTTCCTGCCACGCGCGAATGTTGGGAAAGTCGTCCATATTCTGGCCCAGCCGGTCACCGCTTAAGGTCCAGGGCCAGGTAGAAATGTCGGCGATGGAATAGCTGTCGGCGATATAATCGCGCCCTTCCAGCCGTTGCTCCAATACGCCGTAGAGCCGATTGACTTCGTTGATGAAGCGGGTGCGCCCATAGGTCAGCTGGGCCGGATCGTCGACCAGCAGCGGCGCATACACATGGAAATGGCCGCATTGGCCGGACATCGGCCCCAGATGGGCTACCGACCAAATCAGCCACTGATCGATCAGGGTCTTCTGCCGTTCGTCGTCGCCATAGAATTGCCCCGTCTTGCGCGCCAGATAAAGCAGAATAGCCGCGCTTTCGAACACCGATATGGGTTGCCCGTCGGGTCCGTGCGGATCCACGATCGCCGGCATGCGGTTGTTCGGGCTGATCGCCAGGAATCCGGGCTTGAACTGATCACCCTCGCGAATGTTCACGCATTGGAGAACATAGGGCAACCTCATCTCCTCCAATGCGATCGAAACCCGATGACCGTTCATCGTTGGAAAATAATGCAATATGATTGGGTCGCTCATCGCATCTATCCTCTACATGGCTCGATCAGCGCAGCATGAGCCCGCCATCGATCCCCAATATCTGGCCGTTGATCCATTCCGCTTCGTCCGACATCAGGAAGCGGATATAGGCAGCGACATCCCGTGGTTCGCCGGCCCGTGTGCTGGGTGTCTGGGCGACATAGCCTTCGTAGAATGTCTTCTTGTCCGGCGGAAATTCCCCGTTCGGCAGGCGCGGCGGCACCAGCCCCGGAACGATGCAGTTGCATCTTATTCCATCTCTGCCCCACCGCGCGGCGACATGCCGGGTCAAGGCATGAAGTGCGAATTTGGTAACAGGATAAGCCACGCGGCCGGGCGGGCTGTCGAACGCGTCGGAGGAGGATGTGCACAAAATGGCGCCTCCGCCCGCGGCCACGATATGCGGAATCGCCGCGCGCATGGCTATCAGCGTCCCGGTGACATTACCCTCCAGCGACCGGCGCCAGACATCAAGGTCGATCGCGACAATGTCATTATCCTGCCGCGCGACCAGTCCCTCATAGGAATTGACATAAAGACCGTGCAGCCCGCCACCGACCGCCACGGCGTCGGAGACCGCCTGGTTCAGGCTAACCTCGTTGCAAATATCAGCTAACAGTGCAGCCGCCTTGCCCCCACTCTCCCTTATCGCCAATGCGATGCGTTCCGCCTTGCCGATGTCGATGTCGGCGATCGCCACGGCGGCGCCATGCTTGCCGAGTTCGATCGCCGTTACGCCGCCAATCAGGCCGGCGCCTAGCACGAGGATGCTTTTTCCGTCCAACTGTCCCATGGATCAATCCACCCGCATCGGCAGCGACTGTATCGTCATCGTGCCGACATTGCCGCCATAGACAGGGACGAAATCGGGATCGACCAGCCGCAGCTTGGGGAACCGGTTCATCAGCCCGAGCAGGCCGATCCGCATCGTCGCCTTGGCGAAGCGAATACCGATGCACAAATGGCTGCCGGTGCCGAAGGTCAGCGCGCGCGGCTTGCGCGTGATGTCCAGCCGCTCGGGTTCGTCAAACTCATCGGGATCGAAGCTTGCCGCCTGCGGCGAGGTGATCACGGGCATGCCTGCATAGATGGGCGTCCCGCCGACCTCCGTATCGCGCGACGCGAAGCGTGGGAAGGAGAAGAGGCCGGGCCCGTGGAAGCGCAGCAGTTCTTCCAAGGCATCATTGATCCGCTCCGGTTCGGCGCGCAGTTTCTCGAATTGCTCGGGATGACGGCACAGGACCAGCAGGGCAGCGCCCAACGTCGCCGCAGTGGAACCCAAAGCCGATCCACAGATGGTATTGATCTGGCCGTAGAGTTCCTCGTCGTTCAGCTTGCTGCCCTCGTCGCGCGCGGTGATCAGATTGCTGATGAAATCGTCGCTCGGTTTGCGGCGCCGTTCGTCGACGACGTCGACGATCACCTGCCGCACGTCGCGGATGGCATCGACATATTGCTGCGGCCGTGGCTCGCCGGGCCGGAACTTGGGTGCTAGGGTGATTGCATGGTGCACGCGCTCAAACACCTGTTGATGCTCCTCGCTCAGTTGGAAGGTGGCATCGAGCAGCGCACGCATGATCAGATGGTCACAAAAGTCCGACATGGCGTCGAATACCGGCCCGTTCGCCTCGATAATGTCCAGCCGCTCCTCCACGATCCGATCGAGTGTAGGTAGCATCTTCTGCAGGCCGACGGGCGAGAAAGCGGGATTCATCAGGCGCCGCACGCGCGCATGCCGCTCCCCGTCCATTTGCAGGACGCTTTCCAGACCACCGAAGACGTCGAAGACTTCATAGCCGGAAATAGCGGGCGCCTTCATCACGAAACGGTCCGCATCCATCAGCACCTCACGCACATGCTTGAAGCGAGTGCACAGAATTGCCGGCAGCCCCATCCGACGGACATAGAAAGGATCGCTCCGGGCCCACGGCCTGATATAGGTGGTGAGCGCCATCTGCCGGAATGCCTCACTGCTTAGATCATGCTCGAAATATCCATCGGCCGGTATCGCATCCTCGATGCTCGCCAGTCTCGCCACTACCCGTCTCCCTTCCGGCGCTCCTTTTCTTCTGGAGCAATAAATTGTCGAATATCGATTTTTTATGGACATGCCAATCGGAATATCGATAAACGGTGGAGAGGAGGAGAAGATAATGGATGAGGAGGCAAGGATCGCCACCGCCCATGGCATGTTCGACGCACTAGGACGCGGCGACCGCGAGGGGGTGTTGGCAGCCGTGACCGACGATGCAGTGGTCTGGCAGAATTATGATGATCGCGAAAAGCCCTTTTCCGAGCGGATCGATGGATTGATGCGCGCGTCTCGCGTGTCGACAGGGTTTCGCTATGCGGACCGCCGCTACCTTATTCTCCCCGATGGCCTGCTGTTGCAGCATCGATTGCAAGGGTCGGTCCTGGACGGCGAAAGCTTCGATGCGCCTATCATCGTGCGCGCCTTTCTGCGGGATGGCCGACTGAGCCGGTTCGAAGAATATTTCGATCAGAAGGCGCTGGCTCCCCTCTATGCGGCAATGCGCCAGTGAAAGAAGGATGTGACGCAGACTGATAACTGCCAGAGCATTCGATCCGCTTAGCACCGTGGGCTGACCTTGGATCTGAAGCAGCCAAGACTCCCAGGAACATACCAGGTGTTCAGCATGAAATCCAAGGCCTGCCGAATGCGGCCTCGCGCAGTATGTCTGCGCTGACTGCCGCTACGGACACGGGCGCCGAGTGCATTTTCTCCTCTGTCGAAAATTGTCGCCGTATCGCCTGTTCTATTTCCAGCCGCTTTACCTTCAACAAGATGGAGTGTTCCAACGATCACTTGATGAATTGCTCTCCGAGAACCCTAACGAGTCTTGGGCATGGGCCGGGAATAATATCAGGTGTCGCAGGACTTTACAGATGAAGGTTTCTGCCACGTCTTTCATGCCGCTGATGTGGCCAAATGAGGGGCATAAGTGTCGATTTCTGGCTAACCGCCCATAATCAAGGCGTTAGAAGAGAAATGGTGGAGCCGAGGGGGATCGAACCCCTGACCTCGTCATTGCGAACGACGCGCTCTCCCAGCTGAGCTACGGCCCCAAGGAGCGCAGCCTATAAGCGAGCCTTCCACGCCATGCAACGG
>Ga0182746_1001299_pt1 | contig 23665 bp, 21 predicted proteins | sample eDN3rd30CBELigOP_FD_128881 | JGI IMG/M metagenome (GOLD analysis project Ga0182746, IMG submission 128881) | Enriched Organic Plus compost microbial communities from Emeryville, California, USA - eDNA 3rd pass 30_C BE-Lig OP (version 2) (version 2) ... | reverse complement strand
GCTGCTGTACGCGGACCGGGCGATGGACCATCCGCGCCTGGTGCTGCCGCACCCGCGCATGCACGAGCGCGCCTTCGTGCTGCGCCCGCTGGCGGAGCTGGCCCCCGCCGGCCTGATGCTGCAGGGCCGGCCGCTGGGGCACTGGCTGGCCGCCTGCGCGGGCCAGCGCGTCGAGCCGTTGTAGCGGCAAGGACCTGACGGGAGCGTGCTGCCAGGGGAGGACTGCCCGCGGGCTGCCGCCCCCTTGCCGCCCCCGCAGCTCAGGCCGCTTCGGCCCCCGCCATCGCCAGCACCCGCCGCGCCTGGGCGATGACCGGCGCGTCCACCATGCGCCCGTCCAGGCGGAAGGCGGCCGAGCCGGTCTGCTCGTGGGTCTGCACCACGCGCGTGGCCCAGTCGATTTCCTGCTCCGACGGCGCGTAGACCCCGTGCACCACCGCCAGCTGCGACGGGTGGATGCACAGCAGGCCGGCAAAGCCCAGCTCGCGCGCGTGCCGCGCGGCGCGGGCCAGGCCTGCGGTGTCCTGGATGTCGGGGTGTACGCCGTCCAGCGGCGCGCGCAGCCCGGCCGTGCGGCCGTGCAGCAGGATCTGGCAGCGCACGTGGTCCAGCATGGCGGCCGCGCCCGGGGCGGCGGGGTCCATGCCCAGGTCCACCCCCAGGTCCAGCGAGCCGAAGGACAGGCGCGCCACGCCCGGGGCGGCGGCGATGTGCGGCAGCGCCAGCACGCCGCGGGCGCTTTCGATGATGGGCAGGACGGGCTTGCCCGCCGCAGCCGCGGCGGCGGCCTGCTCGGCGCTTTCCGCCTTGGGCAGGACGATGCCGGCCACGCCGGGCAGGCCGGCGCAGGCTTTCAGGTCGTCGGCGAACCAGGCGGTGGTGGCGTCGTTGACGCGCACCAGCAGGCCCGCGTCGGGCCGGCCGGCGCAGAAGTCGGCCAGGGCGGCGCGCGCCGTGTCCTTGGCGGAGGCCTCGACGGCGTCCTCCAGGTCGACGATGACCGCGTCGGCGCCGGCGGCCAGCGCCTTGGGGATCCGCTCGGGCCGGCTGGCGGGCACGAAGAGCGCGGTGCGCAGCAGCTCGCCCGTCATACCGCCCCCGTCTCGCGCATCTCGGCGACCTGCGCGGGCGTGTAGCCCAGGCCGGCCAGGATGGCGTCGGTGTGCTCGCCGAGCGCCGGCACCGGGTCCATGCGCGGCTCGAAGTCGCCGTTGGAGGCCGGCGGCAGGGGCGAAGGCAGGGCGCCCACCGGACTGGCGATGTCGCGCCAGCGCTGGCGCGCGCGCAGCTGGGGGTGGTCCCAGACGTCCTGCATGGTGTTGACGCGGGCGTTGGCGATGCCGGCCTCTTCCAGCCGCTGGCTGACCTGGCCGATGTCCAGGCCGGCGAAGGCCTGCACGATCAGCGCGCGCAGCGCGTCGCGGTTGGCGGCCCGGCGCGAGTTGCCGTCGAAGCGCGGGTCGGCGGCCAGCCCGGGCTGCTCCAGCACGCGCTCGCAGAACACCTTCCATTCGCGCTCGTTCTGCAGGCCCAGCATCACGGTGGCGCCGTCGCCCACCGGGAAGGGGCCGTAGGGGTAGATGGTGGCGTGGGCCGCGCCCGCGCGCGGCGGCGGGGGCGCGCCTTCGAAGGCGTAATACATCGGGTAGCCCATCCACTCGACCATGGCCTCCAGCATGGAGACCTCGACCCGGCTGCCGCGGCCGGTGCGCCCGCGCAGCAGCAGGGCGTTGAGGATACCGCTGTAGGCGTACATGCCGGCGGCGATGTCCGAGATCGAGCAGCCGGCCTTGGCCGGCTCGTCGGGCGAGCCGGTGACCGAGACGAAGCCGCTCTCGCTCTGGATGAGCAGGTCGTAGGCCTTCTTGTCCTGGTAGGGGCCGCCCATGCCGTAGCCGGAGATGTCGCAGACGATCAGGCCGGGGTGGCGCTCGTGCAGCGCGTCGAAAGACAGGCCCAGGCGGGCGGCCGCGCCCGGCGCCAGGTTCTGCACCAGCACGTCGGCGCCGGCCAGCAGCTGGCCGAGCACGCCGGCGGCGACGGGCTGCTTCAGGTCCAGCGTCAGGCTTTCCTTGGAGCGGTTGGTCCAGACGAAGTGCGAGGCCATGCCGCGCACGCGCTCGTCGTAGCCGCGCGCGAAGTCGCCCGCGCCCGGGCGCTCGATCTTGATGACGCGCGCGCCCATGTCGGCCAGCTGCCGGGTGCAGAAGGGCGCGGCGATGGCGTGCTCCAGGCTGACGACGGTGATGCCGTCCAGGGGGCGCGGGCCGGCGCCGGCGGTTTGCTGCTGCGTGCTCATGCCTTGAACCTCACTTCGGCCTGGTGGGCCAGGGTGCCGTCCTGCTCGGCCCACAGGCGGGCGGTGCCGGGCTCTTCCTGCATCTGCCCGGCCACCGAGAAGGGCGTGGGCGCGACCAGCGGGCGCAGGCCGCGGTAGGCGAAGTGGGCGGGCACGGCCTGCGGGTTGGCGCGGCGGAAGGCGCGCAGCATCAGCGTGGCGATCATGGGGCCGTGCACCACCAGGCCCGGATAGCCTTCGGTGTCGCAGACGTAGGGGTGGTCGTAGTGGATGCGGTGGCCGTTGAAGGTCACGGCCGAATAGCGGAACAGCAGCACGGAGGACGGCGAGACGGTCTCGCTCCACTGGCCGGCCGGCGCGGGCTCGGAGCCCGCCAGCTTGGGCGGGCTGGGCTCGCGGTAGACGATGTCCTGCTCCTCGCTGATGGCGAGCTCGCCTTCCTGGCGGTATTCGTGGCGCACGGTGACGAACAGCAGCGAGCCGGTGCGGCCGGTCTTTTCCTTGACGGCGGCCACGGTGGACAGGCGCTCGGCGTCCACGCCCACGCGCAGCGGCTGCAGGAATTCCACCCGGCCGCCGGCCCACATGCGGTTGCGGTTCTCGGCCGGCGGCAGGAAGCCGCCGCGCGCCGGATGGCCGTCCGCGCCCAGCGCGTCCATGGGGGCCGGCTCGATGAAGAAGGCCCAGTGCCACAGCGGCGGCAGGGGCTGGCCGCGGCCCGGCGCGGGTTCGTCCAGGGTGAGCGCGATGCGCCTGGCCAGGGTCGGGGAGAGATCGTCCGTGGTGCGCTCGCTGCGGCCCACCCAGGCAGACGGGTCGGGGGAAGTCATGGGATGCTTGCCTTCTGTATCGTGCGACAAAACCGCGAGCATGCCTGCTGGCCGCCCGCATGGGAATTCGTTTTTCCTCAACCCCGGGTTCGGGCCAGCGGAACCCGACCGCGGCCGCGCCCTATGATAGGGCATGCACGATCCGGCGCGCCGGGGCCGCGGCGGCCGGCGGCACAGAGGACAGACCCCCACCTGAGAGCCGGAAACGCCAGCCGCGCGGGGCGCCTGGGCGCATGCGGTCCGGCACCCTGACCGATCAGCCGTTCAGCCGCCCTCCAGCCAGCGCCGCGCCACTTCCTCGCCGCCCTCCCCCAGCGCGGGCGGCGCCGTCCACCCGGCGGCCACGTCGAAGGCCGAATACTTGACCGCCGGGCCGACGCTGGCCAGGGCCTGCGGCGTGCCGGGATCCAGCTCGACCACCATCCGCCGGTGGCGCACCTGCTCCGACTCGAACACCTTGTCCAGCGTATTGACGGGCGAACACGGCACGCCGGCCGAATCGAGCAGCTCGCCCAATTGCGCCGTGGTGTACTTGCGGGTTTCCGCCTCGATGGCGGCGTTGACCCGGTCGCGGTTGGCCAGGCGGGCCGGCAGCGATTCGAACTGCGGCAGGGCGATCAGGTCGGCCCGGCCCAGGGCATGGGCCAGGGCCTCGAACAGGTTCTGCACGCCCGCGCCTATGACCATATAGCCGTCGGCGGTGGCGAACACGCGATAGGGCACCAGCTGCGGGTGCTCCGAGCCCAGCCGGCCGGGCACGCCGAAGCCGTACAGGTATTCCAGCGCCGCGTTGGCCAGGAAGGCGACCTGGCCTTCCAGCAGGCTGGTCTCCACACGCTGGCCCTGGCCCGTCCGGGCGCGGTGCAGCAGCGCGGCCAGCACGCCGGAGCACACGTTCATGCCGGCGATCAGGTCGAAGGCGGACGTGCCCGGCTTGACCGGCGGGCCGTCGCGCTCGCCGGTGATGCTCATGTAGCCGGCGTAGGCCTGGATGGTGATGTCGAAGGCGCCCTTGGGCGCCATCGGCCCGTCGGCGCCGTAGCCGGAAATGCTGGCGTAGATCAGGCGCGGGTTGGCCGCGCGCAGGGTGGCGTCGTCCAGCCCGTACTGCGCCATGACGCCGGGGCGGAAGTTCTCCACCAGCACGTCGGCCTTCATGCACAGCTCGCGCACGCGGGCGAGGTCGGCATCGTCCTTCAGGTCGACCTGCAGCGACTGCTTGTTGCGGTTGGAGGCATGGAAGGTCACGCCCTCGCCGCGGTGGAAGGGCGGGCCCTGCACGCGCAGCGGGTCGCCGCGGCGGCGGTCCTCCAGCTTGAGGACTTCGGCGCCCAGGTCGCCCAGCAGCATGGTGCCGTAGGGCCCGGACAGGAAGCGGGTGAAGTCGACGATGCGGATGCCGTTCAGTGGCTTGGCGGTGGTCATGGCGTTTCCGGATGAAGCGGGTCTGGCGGAACGGATTCGGGAAGTTATGGCGGGTCCTGGGCGGGTCCGGGCGGGGCCGCGGCCTCAGGCGCCGCGGAATCGCGGCGGGCGTTTCTCGGCATGGGCGAGCAGGCCTTCGGCGTAGTCGGCGCTGGCCTCCAGCGGCCGGCGGCAGGCCTGGTCGAGTTCGGAGGCGGCCCGGTAGCTCAGGCCCGAGCCCTCGTTGAGCACCCGCTTGACCGCCGCCAGCCCCAGCGGGCTGGTGCGCGCGACGGCCTCGGCCAGTTCCAGCGCGGCGTCCAGCAGGCCGGCCTGCGGCACCACCTCCTCCAGCAGGCCGAGCGCCTGCGCCTGGGCGGCGTCGATCCGCCGCGCGGTCAGGAACAGGGACTTGGCCGCGGCCGGGCCGATCAGGCGCGGCAGCACGACCGCGCCGCCGGCGCCGGGGTAGGAGCCCAGCGTCATCTCGGGCCAGCCGAAGCGGGCCTCGCCGCAGGCCAGGCGCAGGTCGCAGTGCAGCGCCAGTTCGAAGCCGCCGCCCAGGCACCAGCCGTTGACGGCGGCGATGACCGCCTTGGGCGAGCGCCACACGGCCTCGTTGACGGCGCGCAGGGCCAGGCTCTGCTGCCACTTCTGGTCGGGCGACATGGCGCCGCGCTCTTTCAGGTCGGCGCCGGCGCAGAAGGCGCGCTCGCCCGCGCCGGTGACGATCACCGCGCGCACCGCGGCGTCGGCCTCGGCCGCGCGCAGCGCCGCCAGCAGCGCGCGCGCCAGCTCGCCGGACAGGGCGTTCATGGCCTGCGGCCGGTTCAGGGTCAGGATGCGCGCGGGGCCGCGCGTCTGCTCGGTCAATATCATGCGTTCGTCCACGTCCTCATGCGCTCGTCCTCATGCCCTCGTCCACGTCGGCCGCCGCGCTCAGGCGCCGGTGAAGGCCGGCGCGCGCTTCTCGGCGAAGGCCCGGGTGCCTTCGCGGTAGTCGGCGCTGGCGAAGCACGCGGCGATGGCCTGCTCGACTTCCGGGTCCTCGCCCGCCGGGCGCTGGGCCAGGCGGTTGACCGCCAGCTTGGCCGCGCGCAGCGTCAGGGGCGCGTTCTCCGCCACGCTGGCGAGCCAGGCGTCGCTGCCGGCCTGGAATTCCTGCGCGGGGAAGACCTGCGCGACCAGGCCCATGGCCAGCGCCTCCTGGGCGCCGAAGGTGCGCGCCGAGAACAGGATGTCCAGCGTGCGCTGCGGCCCCAGCAGCGGCAGCAGCCGCGCCACGCCGGCGGTGGGATAGCCGATGCCGATGCGCGCGGCGGGGATGCGGAAGCGCGCGTCGTCGCTGCACAGGCGCACGTCGCAGGAGGCCGCCAGGCCCACCCCGCCGCCGATGCAGTAGCCGCGTATGCGGGCCACGACCGGCTTGCCGCAGTGGCCCGCGGCCAGGTGGCCCTGCTCGACGGCCTCGTTGTAGACGCGGCTGGCCTCGGCGCCGGTGCGCTGCTCGCCGAACTGGGAAATGTCCGAGCCGGACACGAAGGCGCGCTCGCCGTCGCCCTGCAGCACGACCACGCGCACGGCGGGGTCCTCGTCCATGGCCCGGATGGCGGCGGGCAGCGCCTGCCACATGCCCAGGGTCATGGCGTTGTGCTTGCCGGGGTTGGACAGGGTGACAATGCCGATCGCGCCTTCGCGGCGGGTCTGGATGTCGGGCAAGATCGGTCTCCTTTCAGGATGAGGCGCCGCCGGATGCGGCCGCGGCGGACGAAGCCTCGCCGGGTCCCGCGCTGGCCGACACCTTGCCCTCGGACGAGGCGCCGGCGGCCGGACGCCCGGTCCGCGCGGGCTTGGCCGGCATCGGCGCGGGCTCGGCGTCCAGGCGGGCGATGCGCCCCTGCAGGCCGGGCGCGGCGGGCGGATAGAGCTGCATCACCAGCGGGTCGTGGCCGGGGACGATGCGCTCGACGCCGCCGGCCAGCTCCAGCAGGCGGTCGAAGGATTCCAGCATCTCGTCCACGTGGTGGGCGGCCGGATAGGGCCGGCGGCGCAGCAGGTTCTCGTAGTAGTGGCTGGCGTCGGAGGCCAGCACCACCCAGCCGCGCCGGGTATGGACGCAGACCGCCTGCTCGCCCGGCGAATGGCCCGGCACGGGCTCCAGCACGATGCCCGGCAACGGTTCGGCGCGGCCGCGGTACTGCATCACGCGGCCGTCCAGGTTGGCGCGCACGGCGTTGGCGATGTCGTCGGCCTCGTAGCCGCTGGCGTAGTAGCGGTAGCGCATGTGGCGGCCGGCGGCGAAGTGCATCTCCGCCTCCTGCACGTGGAAGCGCGCCTGCGGCAGGCGCTCGAAGTTGCCGGCGTGGTCGTAGTGCAGGTGGGTCAGGACCACGTCGCGCACCGCCTGCGGGTCCACGCCCAGCTCGGCGAGCGTATCGATGGGGTCGCACAGCAGCTCGCGGCCGCGCCGCGCCGCGGCCTCGGCGGAAAAGCCCATGTCCACCAGCACCGCGCGGTCGGGGTGCACGGCCAGCCAGACGTAGTAGTCCATGGGCATGGGGCCGTCGTGGCGGTCGCCGCCCATGAAGTGCGAAGACCGGCCGGCCTCGCGGGTGGCGTAGCGGATGGCGTACAGGGCGTATTCGGGCAGCGGCCCGTCCCGCCGTTCCAGCGTGCCAGCGCTCCCGACCTTATTTCCGCTCATGACAGGTGCCTCCCGATCGGGGACGCAGCGGAGCCGGCTTTGCCGGTCCGCCAGCGTCGCCCCCTTGAGGGGGAAGCGCGCAGCGCTTCGGGGGTGGGCCTCCTCATGCCAATTCTCGCGAGATCAGGAGCTTCTGGATCTCGTTGGTGCCGTCGTAGAGCTGGAAGACCATGGCGTCGCGGTAGTACTTCTCGACCGGGAAATCGTTCAGGAAGCCGTAGCCGCCGTGGACCTTGATGGCCTGGGAGCACAGGCGCTCGCACATCTGCGAGGCGTACAGCTTGGCGATCGAGGCCTCCTTCACGCAGCGTATCCCCGCCTGCTTCAGGCGCGCGGCGTGGTAGCCCATCTGCCGGGCCACTTCCAGCTCGGTGGACATCTCGGCCAGCGCGAAGGCCACCGCCTGGTGCTCGAAGATCTTCTTGCCGAAGGCCGTGCGCTCGTGCGCGTAGCGCAGCGCCGCGTCGAAGGCCGCCTGCGCCACGCCGACCGACTGCGCGGCCACCACCACGCGCTTGGCCTCCAGGCCGGACAGCGCGATCCGCAGGCCTTCGCCGGGCGCGCCCAGCATGTCCGAGGCCGGCACCTCCAGGTCTTCGAGTGCGATCTGGCAGGTGTCGTTGCTGCGGTGGCCCAGCTTGTGCTCGGTGCGCACCACGTTGTAGCCCGGCGCGTCGGTGCGCACCAGGAAGGCCGAGATGCCCTTCTTGCCGGCCTGCGGGTCGGTCACGGCGATGACCAGCGCGACCTCGGCGGTGGCGCCGGAAGTGATGAAGCACTTGCTGCCGTTGATGACGTACTTGTCGCCGCGCAGCTCGGCGCGCGTGCGCAGGTTGGCCGCGTCCGAGCCCGCCTGCGGCTCGGACAGCAGCATGCAGGCGATGTGCTCGCCGGCGGCCACCGGCCGCAGGTAGCGCTCGCGCTGCGCGTCGGTGCCGAAGGCCAGCACGTTGTTGGCGAAGGAATTGGTGGCGTTGACCGTGTTGCACACGCCGGCGTCGCCGTAGGCGAGCTCTTCGGTGACCAGCACGTAGGACATGAAGTCCGCGCCCGAGCCGCCCCATTCCGGCGGCACGCACACGCCGAAATAGCCCAGCCGGCCCAGCTCGCGCAGCACCGGCATGGGCACTTCGGCGTCCCGGTCCCATTGCGCGGCGTGCGGGGAGATTTCCCGGCGCGTGAATTCCCTGGCCATGTCGCGCATGGCCGCCTGGTCTGCTGTCGGATGCTCCATCGTCTTTTCCTGCTCGTGTGTGGTGGGGTTTGCGGACGGGCCGGCGCCGGGCCCTAGCCCGGCATGGCGTAGCCGCCGTTGACGCTGACGATCTGCCCGGTGACGTGCGCGGCCAGCGGCGAGGCCAGGAACAGCGCCAGGGCCGCCACGTCCTCGCAGCGGCCGATGCGGCGCAGCGGGTAGGCGCGGCGCACCTTGGCCTCTCTTTCCTGCACGGCGGCCTCGCCGCGGGCCTCGGCCAGGCGCGCCAGCATGGCGCGGCGCAGCGGCGTGTCGGTGGCCGCCGGGGAGACCGCGTTCACGCGCACGCCCTGCCGGCCGACCTCGCGCGCCAGCGACTTGGTGAAGGCGATCACCCCCCCCTTGGCGCTGGAATAGGCGACTTCCTTCTCCTGGCCGACCCGCGCGGCGTCGGACACGATGTTGACCAGCGCCCCCTCGCCGCGCGCCAGCATGCCGGGCAGCACGGCCCGGCTGCAGTGCAGGGCGCCGAACAGGCCGACGCGGATCTCGCGCTCGCAGTCCTCGGGCCGCGTCTCGACGAAGGGCAGGTTGCCCAGCATCACGGCGGCGTTGTTGACCAGCACGTCCACGCGCCCGAAGCGCTGTTCGACCCCGGCCACGCCGGCGCGCGCCGCGTCCAGGTCGGCCACGTCGAAGGGCGCGGCCATGGCCTGCGCGCCCGGGCAATTCGCCAGCATCGCCAGCGTCTCTTCGCAGCCCTCCCCGCGCAGGTCGTTGACGGCGACCCGGGCGCCGGCCTGCGCGAAGGCGAGCGCGATGGCCTGGCCGATGCCCGCCCCGGCTCCCGTGACCAGCACGGACTTGCCGCGCAGATCGATGTTCATCGGCGTATCCCCCGCCGGCGGCCGGCGGGCATGCGCCCTGCCGGTCCGTTTGCTGCTGCCCCGTTCGCTGCTGCCATGCTGCCCACTGTTTCGTCTCCTGCCGCGTGCGTAACGTTTCAGGGCATCCTATCGAGTCGCGCCCGGCTTGCCATCCACGCCCAGGACATACCAGCATTCCCACCGGCCACATAGCGCGCGGCCGGGGTACACTTTGCCGCCTTATGCGGCGGCCCCGCATCGAGGATGCGCCATGGAACTACGCCAGCTCGAATACTTCATAACCATCATCGATTCGGGCGCGTTCTCGCGCGCGGCGCTCAAGCTCAACGTGGGGCAGCCCGTGCTCAGCCGCCAGATCAAGGCGCTGGAGGGCGAGTTCGGCGTCGACCTCTACCACCGCACCGGCCGCGGCATCTCGCTGACCGAGGCCGGCAAGGTGCTGGAGAAGTACGCCCGCGAAATCCTCGCCACTTCCGGGCGCGCGCAGCAGGAGATCGCCGCGCTGGGCCTGTCGCCCACCGGCAAGGTGGTGATAGGCATGCCGCCCTCGGTCAGCACCACCCTGGCCGCGCCGGTGGTCGAGCGCTTCAGCACGCTGTTCCCCAAGGTGCAGCTGGGCGTGGTCGAAGGCTTCAGCGCCCACGTGCTGGACTGGCTGGTGTCGGGCCGCATCGACGTGGCCGTGCTCTACCTCATCCCCAACATCCACTCGCTGCTGACCACGCCGCTGCTCACCGACGAGATCTTCCTGCTCGGCCCGGCCTCGGACCCGGCCCGCCTGGGCCAGGGGCCGGTGCCCACGTCCTCGCTGCAGCACATCCCGATGATCCTGCCCTCGCGCCCGCACGGCCTGCGCCTGCAGCTGGACGAGTGCCTGTCGTCCATGGGGCTGACGCCGGACGTGCGCTTCGAGATCGACTCCCTGCACACCACGCTCAAGCTGGTCGAGGGCGGCATGGGCTATACGGTGCTGTCCTACTCCTTCGTGCACGACCTGGTGCAGGCCGGTCGCATCCGCTACTGGCGCCTGGTCGACCCGACCATGACGCGCTCGCTGGTGGTGGCCTCGTCCACCCAGCGGCCGTCGACCAAGGCCTCGCGCGTGCTGGCCTCGATCGTGCGCGAGCTGGCCCAGGACATGTACAAGAAAGGCGTCTGGTCGCCGCGCTGACGCGAACACCGAGGGCTGCGCGGCAGCCGCCCGTGCCGCCAGCCGCGCAGCCCGGCCGGCCCAGGCTCTTGCCCTGCATGCACAGGCTGGTATGCGCGCGGCGGTGATGTCCGGCACGGCCGCCGTTGCTACCATCGCCGCATGGACAAGAGCAACGAGACCGCCCGCCGGAGCGGCGAGACGACATCCGGCAAGCCCCTGCCCCTGCAGGGCGTGCGCATCATCGATTTCAGCCGCCTGCTGCCCGGCCCCTGGGCCACCCAGATGTTGGGCGAACTGGGCGCCGACGTCATCAAGGTGGAGCCGCCCGGCGTGGGCGATCCCAGCCGCTACAACCATCCCGCCTACCGCCGGCACGGCGTCTACTTCAACGCCGTCAACACCCACAAGCGCAGCCTCTGCCTGGACCTGTCGCGCGACGAAGGCCGCGAGGTCGCGCGCCGCATGCTGGCCGAGGCCGACGTGGTGGTCGAGACCTACCGGCCCGGCGTGGCGCGCAAGCTGGGCGTGGACTACGCATCGATCCGCGCCTACAACCCGCGGGCCATTTATTGCTCGATCTCCGGCTTCGGCCAGACGGGGCCCTTGTCGCACATCGCCGGCCACGACCTGGTGATCCAGGGCATGACGGGCCTGATGGGCTGCGCGCTGGACCAGGCCAACCCGCCGCACGTGCCCGGCTTCCAGGCGGCCGACTACGCCGGCGCCCTGCTCGCGGTCATCGGCATCCAGGCGGCGCTGGCGCAGCGCGCGGCCACCGGCCAGGGCTGCGAGCTGGACCTGTCCATGTTCGAGGCGCTGTTCCAGATGTGCCTGATCCCGCTCAGCTCGGCCATGGCGCGCGCCGCCGGCCACAGCGGCGAGCCGCGCATGGAGTCCTTCGGCGGCAACCCGCGCTACAGCACCTACCTGAGCAAGGACGGCCGGCCGGTCGCGGTCACCCTGCTGGAGACCAAGTCCTGGCGCGAGTTCTGCCGCCTGGTGGACCGGCCCGACCTGGTCAGCGAGGACGAATCGCTGTCGGCCCGCCTCAGCACCCACGGCGAGCAGAGCGAGCAGTACCGCCAGGCCCTGGCCGACTACTGCGCCGCGCACACCTGGGACGAGCTGATGCGCCGGATGGAGGAGACCGGGATCGCCATCTGCCCCGTGTGCACGCCCGAGCAGGCCCTGGCGCTGCCGCACGTGCGGGCCCGCGGCATGGTCGATACGGTCGACGACCCGGCCGAGGGACGCATCCCGCGCCTGGTCAGCCCGCTGGCGCGCGCCGGCCTGGTGAACGCGGCCTGGCGGCCTGCGCCGGGCCTGGGCGAGCACGCCGACGAGGTGCTGGCCGAGTTCGACTATTCCGCCGGGCAGATAGGCGCGCTGCGCCAGGCCGGCGTCATCTGAGCCGGGTCCGACACCCCTCACCCCCGCCAGGAGGCCCGCCCATGGAAGCCAAGCCGGCCCGACCCTCCGCCGCCGATGCGCACGTCGATACGCACATCGATACGCACATCGATGCGCACTCCAGCGGCGCGCCCCCCGGCGTCGCCCACCCCAACGGCGCGGCCATCGCCCGCTACGTCGCCGGCGCCCCCGCGCGCCCGCTGCCGCCCGAGGTGCGGGAGGCGGCCCGCCTGTGCCTGGTGGACTGGGTGGCGGTGTGCACCGGCGCGCAGGCCGAAGGCGCCGCGGCCATCGTCCGCTCGGTGGCGCAGGCCCTGCACACGCGCGGGCGCTCCACCCTGCTATTGGGCGGCGAGGCGGCGGCCGCGGCGGCGGCCCTGGCCAACGGCACGCTGGCGCACTGCCTGGACTTCGACGACACCTACGTCAGCGCCAACACCCACACCAGCGCGCCGGTCTGGGCCGCCACGCTGGCGCTGGGCGAAGAGATCGGCGCCAGCGAGGAGGACATGCTGGCCGCCTTCGTGGCGGGCTTCGAGACCTCGGCGCGCGTCGGCCACGGCCTGGGCGAGGCCGTGACGCAGCGCGGCTTCCACGCCACCGGCGTATTCGGCCGGCAGGGCGCGGCCGCGGCCAGCTGCGCCCTGCTCGGGCTGGAGGCCGGCGCGGTCGGCCACGCGCTGGGCCTGGCCGCCACGCAGGCCGGCGGCCTGGTGGGCTCCTTCGGCACCATGGCCAAGCCCTTCCACGCCGGCAAGGCGGCCATGGACGGCGTGCTGTCGGCGCAGCTGGCCGCGGCCGGCTTCGCCGCCGCCACCGGGCTGCTGGAGACCGGCGGCGCGCTGGAGCGCGCCCTGATCCAGGACGGCGCCCACCACGTGGCCGCGGCCGACTTCGGACGCTGGGCCATCCTGGACAACAGCATCAAGCTGTACGCGGCCTGCCACCTCACCCATCCTGCCGTGGACGCGGCGCGCGCGCTGGCCCCGGCACCCGGGCAACTGGCGGCGATACGCTCGGTGCGCGCGCGCGTGGGCGCGCTGGCGCGCCAGGTCACCGGCGGCAAGAGCGGCGCGCCGGACTCGGGCCTGCAGGCCAAGTTCGACCTCAAGTACTGCGTCGCGCTGGCGCTGCACGGGCGCGCCCTGTCGGCGGCCGACTTCGCCGAACCCCTGGCGCGCGACGAGGCCGTGCTGGCCACGGCCGCCAAGGTGCAGGTCGAGGCCGATGCGCGCTTCGGCTTCGCCAGCGGCGAGGTGGAGCTCGCTTTCGCCGACGGCCAGACCCTGTCGCTCCAGGCCGACCCCGCGCGCGGCCACCCCGGCAACCCGGTGCGCTGGCAGGACATGCGGGAGAAATTCGAGGCCCTGGTCGAGCCCGCCGCCGGCAGCCTGACGGGGGAGATCTTCGACTGCCTGCGCAGCTTCGGCGACGGCCGCGGCAAGGGCCTGGCGACCATACGCCGGCTGTCGTCGGCCCTGCAGGCATGAAGCGCCCCACCGACGCGGCCATGCTCGACGGCATCCTGGCCGGCGTGCGGGTCGTCGACCTGACGCAGAACGTGGCGGGCCCCTTCTGCACCCAGGTGCTGGGCGACCTGGGCGCCGACGTCGTCAAGGTCGAGCGCCCCGGCGCGGGCGACGACGCGCGCGGCTGGCGCTCGGCCGAGCCCGATTCGGTGTCGCCGCACTTCGTGGCCGCCAACCGCAACAAGCGCAGCGTCTGCATCGACCTGGGCCGCGCCGAGGGCACCGCGCTGCTGCGCCGGCTGATCGGCCAGGCCGACGTCTTCGTGCATGCCCTGAAGCCGGCCAGCGCGCGCAGCCGCGGCCTGGACTACGACAGCCTGGCGCCGGAGGCGCCGCGCCTGGTCTACTGCGCCATCAGCGCCTACGGCGGCAGCGGCCCGCTGGGCGAGCTGCCCGGCTACGACCCGGTGATGCAGGCCTACACCGGCCTGATGAGCCTGACCGGCGGCGAGCGCGACGGCCCGGCGCGCATCCCCGTATCGGTGATCGATATCGGCGCCGGCCTGTGGGCGGCCCTGGGCGTGCTGGCCGCCTGCCTGCGGCGCGAGCGCACCGGCCGCGGCGGCTGCGTGCAGACCAGCCTGCTGGAGACCGGCCTGGCCTGGCTGGGGCCGCTGATCGCCGCCTACCAGATCGACGGCCGCACGCCGCAGCGCATGGGCACGGCCATGGGCAACGCCGCGCCCTACGAATTGTTCGCCGCGGCCGACGGCCACGTCTTCATCGCCACGCCCAACGATGCCTTGTTCGCGCGCGCCTGCCGGGCGCTGGGCTGCCCGGAACTGGCCGGCGACCCGCGCTTCGCGGCCAACGCCGGCCGGCTGGAGCGGCGCGCCGAGCTGCACGGCCTGCTGGAGGCGCGCACGCTGCGGCGCAGCGTGCGCGATAACGTCACCGCGCTGCGCGCCGAAGGCGTGCCGTGCAGCGAGATGAACGACCTGGCCCAGGCCCTGCGCGAGCCGCAGGTGCAGGCGGTGGACATGCTCGCGCCGCAGCCGCTGGCGCAGCACCCGGACTTCCGCGCGGTCTCGCTGCCGCTGCGCATGGACGGCGAGCGCAGCCGCGCCATGCGCCCCGCCCCGGCGCTGGGCGAGCACACCGACGAGGTGCTGGGCCCGGCCGGGCTGGGGCTGTCGGCCGGCGAGATTGCCGCGCTGCGGCAGGCCGGCATCGTCGCCTGAGGCCGCAGGCCGCGCGCTGCGCGCCGCGCGTTGCATGCCGCGCCGCCGTGCGCTCCGGCTCCGCTCCGGTGCGCGCCGACCGCCCGCACACACGTACGCGCCCGCGCCATGGCGCTATGTCTGCGGTGCGAATGCTGGTATGCCCCCGCAGGGGTGCCGCCCCGCGGCCGCTGCCTGTAGCCTTCACCTGCGTATTCCACGCAAGCAAGTAGAACGAGGAGACAACAATGAATCATCTTGCGATCCGCAGGCTGGCAGCAGCAGCCGCCACCGCCGCGGCGGCCCTGTTCCTGCCCGCGGCCCAGGCCGCGCAGACCTGGCCGGACCGGCCGATACGGCTGATCGTGCCCTTCGGCCCCGGCGGCGCGACCGACATCGTCGCGCGCGTGCTGGGCGCCAAGCTCAGCGAAGGCCTGGGCCAGCAGGTCGTGGTCGAGAACAAGTCCGGGGCGGGCGCCATCATCGGCACCTCCTTCGTGAAGGCCGCGCCGCCCGACGGCTACACCCTGCTGATGGCCACCATCGGCTTCGGCGCCAACCCCGCGCTGTACCGCGGCCGCGACTTCCCCTTCGACCCGGTCAAGGATTTCACCCACATCTCGCAAGTGGTCAACGTGCCCACCGTGCTGGTGGTCCACCCCTCGGTCAAGGCCCGCTCGGCCAAGGAGCTGCTGGACCTGGCGCGCGCCAAGCCGGGCACGCTGAACTTCGGCTCGGCCGGCTTCGGCACCATCAACCACCTGGCCGGCGAGCTGGTGCAGGCCATGACCGGCGTGAAGATGGTGCACGTGCCCTACCGCTCGGGCGGCGCCTCGGTGATGGCGGTGGTCAGCGGCGAGATCTCCATGCTGTTCGCCACCGGCCCCACCGCGCTGCCCTACATCACCGACAAGAAGCTCATACCGCTGGCCGCCAGCGGCGCCAGGCCCATGGCCCTGCTGCCGGACGTGCCGCCGCTGGGCCGGACCATCCCCGGCTTCAGCGTGGTGGAATGGCAGGGCATCGTCGGCCCGGCCGGCATGCCCGCCCCCGTGGTCGAGCGCCTGAACCAGGAAATCGTCAAGGCCCTGAAGGACCCGGCCATCGTCAAGCGCCTGGAAGAGCTCGGCGCCGAGCCGGTGGGCAGCTCGCCGCAGGACTTCAGCGCCTTCGTGCAGTCCGAGGTCAAGCGCTGGAACGAGGTCGCCTCGCAAACCGGCATGAAGGCGGAGTGATGCAACGCACGGCTGACGACGGCGGCGCCCGGCTGCCCCTGGAAGGCCTGCGCGTGCTGGACCTGGCCACCATGGTCGCCGCGCCCTTCTGCGCGGCCATCCTGGGCGAGTTCGGCGCCGAGGTCATCAAGGTGGAAATGCCGGGCCGCGGCGACCCGCTGCGCAACTTCGGCCCGCGCTCGGGCACCGGCGCGAGCTTCAACTGGCTGAGCGAGGCGCGCAACAAGAAGTCCGTCACCCTGGACCTGCGCACGCCCGACGGCCTGGCCGTCGCGCGCGAGCTGGTGGCCCGCTCGGACATCGTCGCCGAGAACTTCCGCCCCGGCACGCTGGCCTCCTGGGGGCTGGGCTACGAGGACATGCGCGCGATCCGGGAAGACATCATCCTGGTCAGCGTGTCGGCCTACGGGCAGACCGGCCCCTACCGCAACCGGCCGGGCTACGCGCGCATCGCCCACGGCTTCTCCGGCCTGTCGCACCTGACGGGCGACCCCGACGGCCCGCCCGCGGTGCCGGGCGCCTCGGCCCTGGCCGATTACATCTCGGGCGTCTACGCCGCGGTCGGCGCGCTGCTGGCGCTGGCCGGCCGCGACCGGCTGGGCCGCGGCCAGCAGGTGGACGTCAGCCTGTACGAGGGCATCTTCCGCATGCTCGACGACTTGGCGCCGGTCTACGCCAAGTCGGGCGACATACGCGGCCGCCTGGGCCCGGACAGCACCAGCGCCGTGCCACACAGCAACTACCGCACGCGCGAAGGGCGCTGGGTGGCGCTGGCCTGCTCCAACGACAAGATGTTCGAGCGCCTGACCCAGGCCATGCAACGCCCGGACCTGCTGGAGCCGTATGCGCGCGTCGAGGCGCGGCTGGCGCACCGCGGCCAGGTCAACGGCATCGTCGCCGACTGGGTGGGCGGTCTGTCGCTGGAGGAAGTCACGGCGCTGTGCGAGGCCCACGCGGTGCCGCTGGGGCCCATCCTGACCATCGCCGACATCTTCGCCGACCCGCACGTGGCCGAGCGCGGCAACCTGGCCCGGCTGGACGCGCCCGGCGAGGGCGAGGTCACCGTGCCGGGCGTGGTGCCGCGCCTGTGCGGCACGCCCGGGCGGCTGCGCTCGCTGGGCCCCCGGCTGGGCGAGCACAACGAGGACGTCTACTGCGGCCTGCTGGGCATGGCGCCCGCCCGGCTGGCCGAACTGCGCCGGGCGGGCGTGGTGTAGAGCGGGGTCAGGCCACTGCCACCGGGATCTTGCCGATCTTCGCCTGCCACTCGCGCGGGCCGGTGGTGTGCACCGACGTGCCCTGCGCGTCCACCGCCACCGTCACCGGCATGTCCTTGACGTCGAACTCGTAGATCGCCTCCATGCCCAGGTCCTCGAAGGCCAGCACCCTGGCCGTGCGGATCGCCTTGGACACCAGGTAGGCCGCGCCGCCCACGGCCATCAGGTAGGCCGACTTGTGCTTCTTGATGGCCTCGATGGCCACCGGGCCGCGCTCGGACTTGCCTATCATGGAGATCAGGCCGGTCTGCGCCAGCATCATCTCGGTGAACTTGTCCATGCGGGTGGCGGTGGTGGGGCCGGCGGGGCCGACCACCTCGTCGCGCACCGGGTCGACCGGGCCGACGTAGTAGATGACCCGGTTGGTGAAGTCCACCGGCAGCGTCTCGCCCTTGGCCAGCATGTCCTGGATGCGCTTGTGCGCGGCGTCGCGGCCGGTCAGCATCCTGCCCGACAGCAGCAGGGTCTGGCCCGGCTTCCAGCTGGCGACTTCCTCGCGCGTGAGCGTGTCCAGGTCCACCTGCTTCGACTTGTCGTAGTCCGGCGCCCAGTGCACCTCGGGCCATTCGGACAGCGCCGGCGGGTCCAGCCGCGCCGGGCCCGAGCCGTCCAGCTCGAAATGCGCGTGGCGGGTGGCCGCGCAGTTGGGGATCATGGCCACCGGCTTGGAGGCCGCGTGCGTCGGGAAGGTGGCGATCTTCACGTCGAGCACGGTGGTCAGGCCGCCCAGGCCCTGCGCGCCGATGCCCAGCGCGTTGACCTTCTCGTACAGCTCGATGCGCAGCTCTTCCAGCTTGTTCTGCGGGCCGCGCGCCAGCAGCTCGTACATGTCGATGTCTTCCATCAGCGACTGCTTGGCCATCAGCATGGCCTTTTCGGCCGTGCCGCCCACGCCTATGCCCAGCATGCCGGGCGGGCACCAGCCCGCGCCCATCGTCGGCACGGTCTTGAGCACCCAGTCCACCAGCGAGTCGCTGGGGTTGAGCATGGCGAACTTCGACTTGTTCTCGGAACCGCCGCCCTTGGAAGCCAGCTGCACGTCGACCTTGTCCCCGGGGACGAGCTCGACGTGCAGGATACAGGGCGTGTTGTCGCGCGTGTTGCGGCGCGCGAACAGCGGGTCGTCCAGCACCGAGGCGCGCAGCGGGTTGTCGGGGTTGGTGTAGCCGCGGCGCACGCCCTCGTCGCACAGCTCCTGCAGGCTGCGCTTGGTGTCGAAGCGCACGTCCATGCCTATCTTCATGAACACGTTGACGATGCCGGTGTCCTGGCACAGCGGGCGCTTGCCCTCGGCGCACATGCGCGAATTGGTCAGGATCTGCGCCATGGCGTCGCGCGCGGCCGGGCTTTCCTCGCGCTCGTAGGCGCGCGCCAGGTGGCGGATATAGTCGACGGGATGGTAATAGCTGATGAACTGGATGCCATCGGCGATGGACTGGATCAGGTCGTCTTCTTTGATGAGAGTGGTCATGGTGCGATGGGGCGGTGCGTCCCGCCGGATGGGAAAGAGGATGGGAAAGACAGGGACGGCGCGGGCCGCAGGCCCGCCCCGGTGGAAGATGCGGCGAGGCGGGCGGCCATGCTACCTGCCCCGCCAGACCGGCCGGCGCTTCTCCGCGAAGGCGGCGGCGCCTTCGCGGGCGTCGGCCGAAGCGAAGATGTGGGCGATGAGCGGGCGCTGGCGGTCGAACATCTCGTCCTGCGGCCAGTCGCGCGACCGGACCACGATGTCCTTGGCCGTGCGCACCGCCAGCGGCCCGTTGGCGGCGATGGCGCGCGCCAGCTCCAGCGCGGCCGCCAGCGCCCCGCCCGGCTCGGCCAGGCGGTTGACCAGGCCGTGGTGGTGGGCGCGCGCGGCGTCCAGCATGTCGCCAGTGAGCACGGCCTCCATGGCGACGTGGTAGGGGATGCGGCGCGGCAGGCGCAGCATGCCGCCCGAGCCCGCGACCAGGCCGCGCTTGACCTCGGGCAGGCCGAAGCGGGCGTCGCGCGCCGCCACGATCAGGTCGCAGGCCAGCGCCATCTCGCAGCCGCCGGCCAGCGCGTAGCCTTCGACGGCGGCGATGATGGGCTTGGCCGGCGGCGCCTCGACCATGCCGGCGAAGCCGCGGCCCGGGATCACCGGCCGCTCGCCGTCGCGCGCGAAGGCCTTCAGGTCCATGCCGGCGCAGAAGGTGCCGCCCGCGCCGGTCAGCACGCCGATGCGCACGCCGTCGTCGGCGTCCAGCCGCTCCAGGGCGGCCGCCATCTGCCGGGCGGTCTCCAGGTTGATGGCGTTGCGCGCTTCGGGCCGGTTCACGGTAATGACCTGGATGCCGTCGGCCACTTCCACCTTCACGAGCTCGGGCATGCTCCCACTCCTTCCGCAATCCGCCCGCGGGCGGCAAGGCCGGGGTTTTATACAAGACTGGACAGAACCGGAATCATACGACCAATGCCGGGGCCGGCCGCCGCCGCGCCGCGGGGCCCCGCCGCACCGCGCCGCCGCGCGGGTCCCTGCGCCAGTTAAAATGCCGGGTTTCCCGCGACCGCGGCCGGGCCGATACCGGCCCCCGGATCCCAGACCCTCTATGCTCACCTTCCAGCAAATCATCCTCACGCTCCAGGAATACTGGGACAGGCAGGGCTGCGCCCTGCTGCAGCCCTACGACATGGAGGTCGGCGCCGGCACCTCGCACACGGCCACCTTCCTGCGCGCCATCGGGCCCGAGCCCTGGCGCGCGGCCTACGTGCAGCCCTCGCGCCGGCCCAAGGACGGCCGCTACGGCGAGAACCCCAACCGGCTGCAGCACTACTACCAGTACCAGGTCGTGCTCAAGCCCGCGCCGCCCGACATCCTGGACCTGTACATCGGCTCGCTGCAGGCGCTGGGCATCGATCCCACGCAGCACGACATCCGCTTCGTCGAGGACGACTGGGAGAACCCCACCCTGGGCGCCTGGGGCCTGGGCTGGGAAGTCTGGCTCAACGGCATGGAAGTCACCCAGTTCACCTACTTCCAGCAGGTCGGCGGCCTGGACTGCACGCCCACCACCGGCGAGATCACCTACGGGCTGGAGCGCCTGGCCATGTACCTGCAGGGCGTGGAAAGCGTCTACGACCTGGTCTGGACCGAAGGCAAGGGCCGGCCCGTGCTGTACCGCGACGTCTTCCACCAGAACGAAGTCGAGCAGTCCACCTACAACTTCGAGCATTCCTCGGCCGATATGCTGTTCGCCCATTTCAACGACTACGAGGCCGAGGCAAAACGCCTGATGGACGTGCCGCTGGCGCTGCCCGCCTACGAGGCCACCCTCAAGGCCGCCCACACCTTCAACATGCTGGATGCGCGCGGCGCGATCAGCGTGACCGAGCGCGCCGCCTACATCGGCCGCATCCGCAACCTGTCGCGCGCGGTGGCCCAGGCCTACTACGACTCGCGCGAGCGGCTGGGCTTTCCCATGCTGGAACGGGAGGCCGCGCGATGAGCCAGTCCGCCCGCCCCCTGCTGATCGAGCTGTTCACCGAGGAACTGCCGCCCAAGGCGCTGCGCCGGCTGGGCGAGGCCTTCGCCGAGGGCCTGCGCGCCGGCCTGGACAGGCAAGGCCTGCTGGCCGCCGGCTGCACCGTCGCGCCCTACGCCACGCCGCGCCGGCTGGCGGCGCTCTTCAGCCACGCGCTGGCGCAGGCGCCGGACCAGCCCTACGCGGAAAAGCTCATGCCCGTGTCGGTCGGCCTGGCCGCCGACGGCTCGGCCACGCCGGCGCTGCGCAAGAAGCTGGCCGCCAAGGGCCTGGCCGAGCTGGACCCGGCCGCCCTGGCGCGCGAATCCGACGGCAAGCAGGACTACCTGGTGGCGCGCGGCACGGCGCCCGGCGCGCAGCTGGCCGACGGCCTGCAGTCGGCGCTGGACGAGGCGCTGGCCGGCCTGCCCATCCCCAAGGTCATGCGCTACCAGCTGGCCGACGGCACGACCACGGTGCGCTTCGTGCGCCCTGCCCACGGCCTGGTCGCCCTGCACGGCGCCGACGTGGTGCCGGTGGCCGCGCTGGGCCTGCAGGCCGGGCGCACGCTGCACGGCCACCGCTTCCTGAGCCAGGCGCCCTTCGACCTGGCGCAGGCCGGCGCCTACGAGGCCGAACTGGCCGAGCGCGGCCACGTGGTGGCGTCCTTCGCGGCGCGCCGCGCCGACATCGAGGCGCAGCTGCAGACCCACGCCGCGCGCCTGGGCGCCACGCTGGGCGCGGACCCGGAAGTCGAGGCCCTGCTCGACGAAGTGACCGCGCTGGTCGAGCAGCCCACCGTCTACGTGGGCGAGTTCGACGCCGCCTTCCTGGCGGTGCCGCAGGAATGCCTGATCCTGACCATGCGGCTGAACCAGAAGTACTTCCCGCTGTTCGCGCCCGACACCGGCCGGCTCACCAACCGCTACCTGATCGTCAGCAACATGGCGGTGGCCGACCCGCACAACATCGTCGAGGGCAACCAGCGCGTGGTGCGCCCGCGCCTGGCCGACGCGCAGTTCTTCTTCGAGACCGACCGCAGGACGCCGCTGGCCGAGCGCGTGCCGCGCCTGGCGTCCATCGTCTACCACAACAAGCTGGGCAGCCAGCTGCAGCGCGTCGAGCGCGTGCAGGCGCTGGCGCGCGGCATCGCCGCCGCGCTGGGCGGCGATGCCGAGGCCGCCGGCCGGGCCGCCTGGCTGGCCAAGGCCGACCTCACCTCCAATATGGTGGGCGAGTTCCCCGAGCTGCAGGGCGTGATGGGCGCCTACTACGCCCAGGCCGACGGCGAGGACGAGGCGGTGGTGCGCGCGCTGCGCGGCCAGTACCGCATCCGCCTGGACGCGCCGGTGGGCGCGCAGGACGTGCCTTCGGCCGCGCTTTTCCTGGCCGAGCGCGCCGAGACCCTGGTGGGCATCTGGAGCATAGGCCTGGCCCCCACCGGCGAGCGCGACCCCTACGGCCTGCGCCGCGCCGCGCTGGGCGTGATCAGCGCCTTCGAGCAACTGGCCGCCGGCGGCCTGCTCAAGGTCAGCGAGGCCGGCCCCCTGTCGCTGGACGGCCTGCTGCGCGACGCGGCGGCCGCCTTCGACGGCCACGAGATCGCCCCCACGGTACTGGTCGAGGTCGCCGACTTCGTCTACGAGCGCCTGCGCAACCAGCTGGCCGGCGAGTTCGACCGCGGCGCGGTCGACGCCGTGATCGCGCTGCGCCCGCCGCTGCACCAGGCCGCCGCCCGCGTGCGCGCGGTCACCGCCTTCCAGGGCCTGCCCGAGGCGGCCAGCCTGGCGGCGGCCAACAAGCGCATCGGCAACCTGCTGCGCAAGGCCGAGGGCGAGCTGGCGCCGCTGGACGAAACCCGCCTGGCCGAGCCCGCCGAGCAGGCCCTGGCCCTGGCCGTGCGCGAGCTGGAGCCGCAGGCGCAGGCGCAGCTGGCCGCGGGCGACTTCGCCGGCGCGCTCAGCACGCTGGCGCGCGTGCGCGAGCCGGTGGACGCCTTCTTCGCCGACGTCATGGTCATGGCCGAGGACCCCGCGGTGCGCGCCAACCGGCTCGCCCTGCTGGCCCGGCTGCACGGCCTGATGAACCGGGTCGCGGACATTTCCAGGCTGGCCCAGTGAAGCTGCTCATCCTGGACCGCGACGGGGTCATCAACCGCGACAGCCCGGATTTCGTCAAGAGCCCGGACGAGTGGATCGCGCTGCCCGGCAGCCTGCAGGCCATGGCGCGGCTGTCGCGCGCGCGCTGGAAGCTGGTGGTGGCGTCCAACCAGTCGGGCCTGGCCCGCGGCCTCTTCGACATGGCCACGCTCAACGCCATGCACGCCAAGCTGCGGCGCGAGCTGGCCGCGGCCGGCGGCGCGGTGGACTCCATCTTCGTCTGCCCGCACGGGCCGGACGACGGCTGCGACTGCCGCAAGCCCAGGCCCGGGCTGTTCCACCAGATCGCCCGGCGCTACGGCGTCGGCCTGGACGGCGTGCCGGCCGCCGGCGACTCGCTGCGCGACCTGCAGGCGGCCGCCGCGGCGGGCTGCTCGCCCTGGCTGGTGCTGACCGGCAACGGCGAGCGCACCCGCGAGCGGGGCGAACTGCCGCCGGGCACGCGGGTGTGCGCCGACCTGGCCGAATTGGCCGACGCCCTGCTGGAATGAAGGCCCCCCCCTACGCGCTGACGCGCGCCCCCCAGGGGGCGGCACTGGCGGACCGGCAAAGCCGGCTCCGCTGTGCCCTGGATCGAGCGGCACCCGTTTCATGCGCTGCGGGTGACGCGGCCAACTACCTGGACAACTGAAATGCTCGCCTGGCTGCGTTCGTTGGTCTATATGGTGTTCCTGGTCGTCACGGTCATCCCCTATGCGCTGGCCTGCCTGCTGTGGGCGCCGCTGCCGCTGCCCCTGCGCTACCGCCTGACCGTGGGCTGGCCGAGGCTGGCCATCTGGGGCGCGCGCGCGATCTGCGGCATACGCTGGCGCGTCGAAGGCGCGCACAACCTGCCCGACGGCCCGGCCGTGCTGCTGTCCAAGCACCAGTCGGCCTGGGAGACGCTCTTCCTGCCTTCCTACCTGCCGCGCCAGGTCTGCTTCGTGTACAAGCGCGAGCTG
>Ga0182746_1001297_pt1 | contig 23691 bp, 19 predicted proteins | sample eDN3rd30CBELigOP_FD_128881 | JGI IMG/M metagenome (GOLD analysis project Ga0182746, IMG submission 128881) | Enriched Organic Plus compost microbial communities from Emeryville, California, USA - eDNA 3rd pass 30_C BE-Lig OP (version 2) (version 2) ... | reverse complement strand
GCTACAATAAGCGCCTTCCCGAGAGACCGACCCATGAGCATAAAAAGCGACCGCTGGATCCGACGCGCCGCCGGCGCCGGCATGATCGAACCCTTCGAGCCCGGCCAGGTCCGGTCGGTCGACGGCCGCAGCATCGTCAGCTACGGCACCAGCAGCTACGGCTACGACGTGCGCTGCGCCGACGAGTTCAAGATCTTCACCAACATCAATTCGACCATCGTCGACCCCAAGGCCTTCGACGAGAAATCCTTCGTCGATTTCAAGGGCGACGTGTGCATCATCCCGCCCAATTCCTTCGCCCTGGCCCGCACGGTCGAGTACTTCCGCATCCCGCGCAGCGTGCTGACCATCTGCCTGGGCAAGAGCACCTACGCGCGCTGCGGCATCATCGTCAACGTCACGCCGCTGGAGCCCGAATGGGAGGGCCACGTGACGCTGGAGTTCTCCAACACCACGCCGCTGCCGGCCAAGATCTACGCCGGCGAGGGCTGCGCGCAGATGCTCTTCCTGGAAGGCGACGAGGTGTGCGAGACGTCCTACAAGGACCGCGGCGGCAAGTACCAGGGCCAGCAGGGCGTGACCCTGCCGCGCACGTGATCGGCGCCGGGGGTATTGATATAGCGCAAGCCGGCGGCGGCGCGGGCATGGTCAACTATGCCTTGTCCCACTGGGCGCCCGCGGGCGCCTGCCGGCCCGGCGCGGTGCGCCGGCGCCTTTGTCCGACCGACCGACAGGAGATTCCGATATGCGCAAATGGATGATAGCCGCGGTGCTCGCCGCCGCGGCCGCCCCGGCGTGGGCGCAGCAGTGCGAGCAGACCGTGCACGGCAACGACGCCATGCAGTTCGACGTCAAGGAAATCAAGGTCGACAAGACCTGCAAGCAGTTCACGGTCAAGCTGGAGCACTCCGGCAAGCTGCCGCGCAACGCCATGGGCCACAACTGGGTGCTGACCCGCGAGGCCGACTTCCAGGCGGTCGCCACCGAAGGCTCGTCGGCCGGCCTGGACAACGACTACGTCAAGCCCGGCGACGCCCGCGTGATCGCGCACACCAAGGTGGTGGGCGGCGGCGAGTCCGATTCGGTCACCTTCGACGTGGCCAAGCTGGAAGCCGGGCAGAACTACACCTTCTTCTGCTCCTTCCCCGGCCACTGGGCGATCATGAAGGGCACGCTGCAGGTGCAGTAGCGGCAGCGGCGGCGGACCGCAGGGTTCGCCGGACCTCGCTGGCCGCAGGAACGCGAACGGCCACCTACGGGTGGCCGTCCTTGTTTCGGCGCCTGGGCCTGCCCGCCGGCGTGGCGGCGGGCGCTGCGCCTGTTTGCGGCGAGCCCGGACGGCCCGCCGTTTCGCCGCTTATTCCGGCCGCGGCGTGCTGGCCGTGCTGGGCGGCAGCTCCGGATACTCCACCTTGGGCTGCTCGCCGCTCAGCGTGTGCAGGAAGGCGGTGATCTGCTTGACCTCGGTGCCGTCCAGCTCGTGGCCGAGCTGGCTGGTGCCCATGATGGCCACGGCCTGCTCCAGCTCCCACACCTGGCCGCTGTGGAAGTAGGGCGCGGTCAGGGCGATGTTGCGCAGCGGCGCGGCGCGGAAGACGTATTCGTCGCTGGCCGTCTGGGTCACCGCGAAGCGGCCCTTGTCGCCCGGGGGCAGGATGTCGCCGCCCGGCTTTTCCACCACCCCGAAGGGGAAGTAGGCCTGCCCGCCGAAGTTGCGCCCGCCGTGGCAGGCCACGCAGCCGCGGTCGATGAACAGGCGCAGGCCCTGCAGCTCGGTCTGGTCCAGTTCGGCCTGGCCGGCCAGGAACAGGTCGAAGCGCGAGCGCGGCGTGATCAGCGTGGTCTCGTAGGCTTCCAGCGCCTGGGCGACGTTGTCGAATGTCACCGGGTCCTTCTGCCTGGGGAAGGCGCGGCGGAAGGCCGCGACGTATTCCGGGATGCTGCGCAGGGTCTCTTCGACGCGGCCGGGCGTGTTGTTCATTTCCACGCTGGCCTGCACCGGGCCCTTGGCCTGCTCCTTCAGGTCGGCGGCGCGGCCGTCCCAGAACTGGGCGATGTTGAAGACCGAGTTGAACACCGTGGGCGAATTGCGCGGCCCGCGCTGCCAGCCGTGGCCGATCGAGGTGGGCACGTTGTCGGCGCCGCCGGTGCCGACGTTGTGGCAGGTGTTGCAGCTGATCACGTGGCTGCGCGACAGGCGCGGATCGAAGAACAGCCAGCGGCCGAGCTCGACCTGTTCCGCGGTGACGGGCTGGCCGCGTACCTCGCGCGGGCCTTCGGCGGGGATGGGCTGGAACAGCTGGCGGGCGGTCTGCTGCAGGCCGGCCACGTCGGCCTGCTGCCCCTGCGCGGCCCCCGCGGCCGCGGCCAGCGCCGCACAGGCGGCGCCCAGTATGAGTTTGCGCATATCGGTTCTCCCGTGGTCGAGTACGCAGGCTCATCTGAGCATGAAGCGGGGCCGGAGGGTTTGACGCATGACAAGGCCTGGGCCGGCACGCCGCTTGCTGGGGCAGGGGGCATGAAGGGGGAGCCCGCGCCGGCCCGCGCCTACAATTCCCGGCGCCGGGCCCGGCGCGCCCGTCACGCGCCGGTCGCCGCCCGGCGTTACACTCGCGCCGACCGCCGCCGTGCGCCCCGCCGGCCGCGGCGCGCAGCCCGTTTCGCCATTACTGCCCAGGAGCGCCCGGATGAAGTTCCGCTTCCCCATATTCATCATCGACGAGGACTACCGCTCCGAGAACGCCTCGGGCCTGGGCATCCGCGCGCTGGCCGCGGCCATCGAGGCCGAGGGCGTGGAGGTGATAGGCGTGACCAGCTACGGCGACCTGAGCTCCTTCGCCCAGCAGCAGAGCCGCGCCAGCGCCTTCATCCTGTCCATCGACGACGAGGAGTTCGACGACGGCTCGCCCGAGGACGTGGCCAGCGCCATCAAGAACCTGCGCAGCTTCATCGGCGAGTTGCGTTTCCGCAACGCCGACATCCCCATCTACCTGTACGGCGAGACGCGCACCTCCGAGCACATCCCCAACGACATCCTGCGCGAGCTGCACGGCTTCATCCACATGTTCGAGGACACGCCGGAGTTCGTCGCCCGACACATCATCCGCGAGGCGCGCAGCTACGTGGACGGCCTGCCGCCGCCCTTCTTCCGCGAGCTGGTCAAGTACGCGCAGGACGGCTCCTATTCCTGGCACTGTCCCGGGCACTCGGGCGGGGTGGCCTTCCTGAAGAGCCCGGTGGGCCAGATGTTCCACCAGTTCTTCGGCGAGAACATGCTGCGCGCCGACGTCTGCAACGCCGTGGACGAGCTGGGCCAGTTGCTGGACCACACCGGCCCGGTGGCCGAATCGGAACTGAACGCGGCGCGCATCTTCCATTCCGACCACTGCTTCTTCGTGACCAACGGCACGTCCACCTCGAACAAGGTGGTGTGGCATGCCAATGTGGCCGCCGGCGACGTGGTGGTGGTGGACCGCAACTGCCACAAGTCCATCCTGCACGCGATCACCATGACGGGGGCGATCCCGGTGTTCCTGCGCCCGACGCGCAACCACCTGGGCATCATCGGCCCCATCCCGCTCGAAGAGTTCGAGCCGGAGAACATCATGAAGAAGATCGAGGCCAACCCCTTCGCGCGGGAGGCGCTGAACAAGAAGCCGCGCATCCTGACGCTGACCCAGAGCACCTACGACGGCGTGATCTACAACGTCGAGATGATCAAGCAGAAGCTGGGCAGCTACGTCGATACGCTGCACTTCGACGAGGCCTGGCTGCCGCACGCGGCCTTCCACGAGTTCTACCAGGACATGCACGCCATCGGCCAGGGCCGCCCGCGCAGCCAGGACGCCATGGTGTTCGCCACCCACTCCACGCACAAGCTGCTGGCCGGCATTTCGCAGGCCTCGCAGATCATCGTGCAGGAGTCCGAGACCCGCAAGCTCGACCGCAACGTGTTCAACGAGGCCTACCTCATGCACACGTCGACCTCGCCGCAGTACGCCATCATCGCCTCCTGCGACGTGGCCGCGGCCATGATGGAGCCGCCCGGTGGCACCGCGCTGGTCGAGGAAAGCATCAAGGAGGCCCTGGACTTCCGCCGCGCCATGCGCAAGGTGGAGTCCGAGTTCGGCAAGAACGACTGGTGGTTCAAGGTCTGGGGCCCGAACCGCTTGCCGGCCGAAGGCATCGGCCACCGCGACGACTGGCTGCTGGAATCCGGCGAGCACTGGCACGGCTTCGGCGACCTGGCCGAGGGCTTCAACATGCTGGATCCGATCAAGGCCACGGTGGTCACCCCCGGGCTGGACATGTCGGGCAGCTTCGGCGAGACCGGCATCCCCGCCGCGCTGGTGTCCAAGTACCTGACCGAGCACGGCGTGGTGGTGGAGAAGACCGGCCTGTATTCCTTCTTCATCCTGTTCACCATCGGCATTACCAAGGGCCGCTGGAACACGCTGCTGACCGCCTTGCAGCAGTTCAAGGACGACTACGACCGCAACCAGCCGCTGTGGCGCATCCTGCCCGAGTTCTGCCGCGACCACCGCCGCTACGAGCGCATGGGCCTGCGCGATCTGTGCCAATCCATCCACGAGGCCTATCGCGAGCGCGACGTGGCCCGACTGACCACCGAGATGTACCTGAGCGACATGGTGCCCGCGCTCAAGCCGTCCGACGCCTTCGCCCGCATGGCCCACCGAGAGGTCGAGCGCGTGGCCGTCGACGACCTGGAAGGCCGCGTCACCGGTGTGCTGCTGACGCCGTACCCGCCGGGCATCCCCCTGCTGATCCCGGGCGAGCGTTTCAACCGCACCATCGTCCAGTACCTGCAGTTCGCGCGCGAATTCAATTCGCGCTTCCCGGGGTTCGAGACCTACATCCACGGATTGGCCGAAGAGCCCGGGCCGGACGGAGGCAAGCGGTACTACGTGGACTGCCTGAAGGAAGACTGACGGCGGCTAGGCCGCGGTCCAGGCCTGGCCGAAATAGCGCTGCAGGTTTCCCCCCATGATCTTCTCGATCCGGCCGGCGGCATGGCCCGCGCGCTCCAGCACCTGGATCAGCCTGGGATAGTCGCTGAACCGCTGCATGCCCGGCAGGGTCGGAGCGACGGAATAATCGATCAGGCGGCGGCCGCTGCCCTTGTCGTGGCTGACGTACTGGTAGAAGGCGGGCGGCTGGTCCGGCGTCAGGTCGCTGCCTATCGCGACGGCGTCCTCGCCCACGACGTCGATGACATACGCTATCGCCCGCCCCATGTCCTCTACCGTGGATTCGGTGCCGGACGGCAGGTAGTGGGGCAGGGCGGCGACGGCGACGACGCCGCCGTGCTCGGCAACCAGGCGCATGTCCGCGTCGCTCTTGTTGCGCACGTTGTCCTTCAGGGCGCGGGGGGCGCTCTGGGCGTAGAACACCGGCTTGCTGCTGGCGCGCACGACCTGGCGCGCGGTTTCCCGGCCCAGATGGGCGATGTCGATGGCGATGCCGCAGCGATTGAGCCGGGCCACCAGTTCGCCGCCGAAATCGGTCAGCCCGCGGTCGAGCGATTCGTAGCAGCCCGAGCCCGCCGAATTCGCCGTCAGGAAGGCGGGCTGCACGATCCGCAGGCCCAGCTCCGCGCAGACGTCGACGAAGGGCAGGTAGTCATCGAAGCCGCTGGCGTTCTGCCAGCCCAGGATGATGCCGGTGCGGTTCAGGTTTTCCGGCGCGTCGAAGTCGTCCGCCGTCCGGACGATGTAGGCCAGGTCGCCGTTGTCGCGCACGCACTGCTTGAGCCGGGCCATGCTGCGCATGGAGGCGTCGAAGTCTTCCCAGATCGAGCAGACGAGGTTGACCGCGGTCAGGCCGCCGGCGCGCATTTCCTCGAACGTGGCGCGGTTCCACAAGGGAATGCCCTTGGCGTCGATGATGTGCATGGCATCTCCTAGTGATCGATGGACAGCCGCGCGGTTTCGGGTATCCACAGTATCGACAGGCCGCCCGCGATCGCGCACGCCACGACATAGTAGATGGGCGCCAGCGGCGTGCCGAAATGCGCGATCAGCCACGTGGCGATGAACGGGGTGAAGCCGCCGAATACGAGCGTGGACAGGCTGTAGCCGACCGCCATTCCGGTGGAGCGGTTGCGGGCGGGGAACAGCTCGGACAGCGTGGCGGCGGCCGGCCCCGTGTACATGGCAAGCATGATCGCGGCGATCAGTACGGCCACCAGATAGCCGGCCGCGGTGGGCGTGGCCGCAAGCATGGAGAACAGCGGAATCGAGACCAGCGTGAATCCCGCGCAGCTGCCCAGCAGCACCGGCCTGCGTCCGAAGCGGTCGGAGGCCGCGCCGAACACCGGTATGCACGCGATGTAGGCCAGCGACGCGGCGGTGCTGATCCAGAACACCGTGGAGCCGTCCAGCTTGAGCTGGCGCTGTGCGAAGGTCGGCATGTAGCTCAGGAAGAAGTAGAAGCCGACCGACCAGAACAGCGTGAAGCAGAAGGCCTGCAGCACCGGCTTGAGGGACTTCGCCGAGCCGGCGCGAGGAGCGGCGGCCGTGTGTTGCACTTTCTCGAACACCGGCGTTTCGTCGACCGAGCGGCGGATGATGAACCCCACGGGCGCCAGGATGGCGCCGATCAGGAAGGGAATGCGCCAGCCCCATTCGCTCATCGCTTCCTTCGGCAGCAGGGAGGTCAGCACGGCGACGACCAGCGTGCCCAGCAGCAGGCCGGTCGCGCTGCCGACTTGCTGGAAGCTGCCGTACAGGCCGCGCCTGCCGGCGGGTGCCCATTCGACGATGAACGCCGCCGCCGCGGTCGTCTCTCCGCCGGCCGAGAAGCCCTGGGCGAGCCGGGCCAGCGCCAGCAGCAGCGGCGCGGCGATGCCGATCGACGCATAGGTGGGCACCAGCCCGATCAGGCAGGTGCTGGCCGCCATCAGCAGCAGCGTGGCCAGCAGAACGGCGCGCCTTCCTTTCTTGTCGCCGAGCCGCCCGAACACCAGGCCGCCCAGCGGCCGTGCCAGAAAGCCGATGCCGAAGGCCGCGAAGGAGGCCAGCAGCGAGGCGGTCTCGTCGTGCGAGGGAAAGAAGTGCGCGGCGATGTGCAGCGCTACATAACCGTATACGGCGAAGTCGTACCACTCCAGGATGTGGCCAATGGTGCCGGCCACGACGGCCTTGCGGCTTTGCGACCGGGCGCCGGCCGGGTATAGGGCTGCTGCGGTAGTGTTCATTTCGTATCTCGTCTGCGGAGGGATCGGAGGATGCTGCTGCGGTGGAAACGGATGACGCGGGGGTCAGGCGTCGTAAGCCAGGGATGCCGCGGCCAGGTCTTCCAGCGCGGTGCCCACGGCCTTGAACAGGGTGATCTCGCCGGCGTGCGTGCGGCCGCCGTGCTGGCCGCGGCAGAGCGCATCGAGCATGGCCGCCACCCTGGCGTGTTCGAAGGCGCCGCTGCGCAGCGCCTCCAGGATGTCGCCGGATTTCGCCAGCGCTTCCTCGGTGTCGACGAATACGGTGGCGCGGCGGAAGCACTCGTCGTCGCTTTCGCGCATCGCCGGCGTGAAGCTGCCGATCAGGTCCAGGTGGGCGCCGGGCTGCAGCCAGGCGCCCTGGACCAGCGGCCGCTGCGACAGGGTGGCGCAGCTGACGATATCGGCCGACCGCACGGCCGGTTCGATGTCCACGGCATGCTCGGCCGCCATTCCCTGCTCGCGCAGGCGGCCCACCAGGCGCTGCGCCGCCTGGCTGTCGATGTCCCATATCTTCACCGTCTCGATCGGGCGGACGGTGCGGTGGGCTTCGGGCAGCAGGCTGGCCACGCGCCCCGCGCCCAGGACGACCAGGGTCCGCGCGTCGGGGCGGCTCAGGTACCTGGAAGCCAGCGCCGATGCCGCCGCGGTGCGGCGCGACGTGATGGTGTCGCCGTCCAGCATGGCCAGCGGCCGGCCGGTGCCGGCGTCGAACAGCACGAAGGTGGAGTGCAGCCCGGGCAGTGCCTTGGCCTTGTTGCCCGGGAATATCGACACGGTTTTGACGCCCAGCCGTTTCCCGGGCTGCCATGCGGGCATGACCAGCAGCGTGCCGGTATCGCCCGGCGCGCCCTCGATGGCGTGGGTGTGGCGCAGCGGCACGCAGCAGCCTTCGATGAACATGGCCTCCAGGGCCGCGATCAGTTTGTCGAAGGGCAACTGTCGGGTCGTTCGTGCTTCGTCGATGATTTGCATGGTCCAACTGGCAAAAAGGGGAGTGGGTCGGCCGGACCGGCGTCCGGGCGGGGGGCGCTAGAAGCGCCCCGGGGTAAACGGTTCGAGGTCGGCGGCGGGCGGCAGCCCGGCCAGCTGCCGGGCCAGCAGTTTTCCGGTGATGGGGCCCAGGGTCAGCCCCAGGTGGCCATGTCCGAAGGCGAGCCAGCAGTTGCGATGGCGCGGCGTGCGGCCGATTACCGGGAGGGAGTCGGGCATGGAGGGCCGGAAGCCCAGCCAGCGGCCCTGCACCGGGCCCGCCAGGCCCGGCATCGCCAGGCGCACCCGGCCCAGAATGCGCTCGATGGCGTCGTAGCGGGGCGGCGCGCGCAGGCCGGCGAATTCCACGCTGCTGGTGATGCGCACGCCGCTGCCGAGCTGCGACATGACGATGGATTGTTCGGCCCACAGCGTCGGCGCGTGCAGCAGCGGCTCGCCGTCGTGGCTCACCATCACGTGGTAGCCGCGTTCGGTGTCCAGCGGCACGTCGCAGCCCAGTCGCGCGGCCAACGGGCGCGACCAGGCCCCCGCGGCGACCACGAAGCCGTCGCCGGCGATGCTGCGGTCCTGCAGAACGACCCCGGCGGGGTTGCCTTCGCGCAGGGAGAATCCCGTCGCGCGGCCGGCGACGAAGGCCACGCCCAGGTTCCGGCAGGCGTTCTGCAGCCGGTCGACGTACTCGCCCGGATCGCGGATCTGGCGGCACGAGGTATAGAGGGTGCCGTGCCGGAAAAGGCCGCGCGCCCCGGGCGCGAGCGCGTCGAGATCGGCGCGGCCGAGTTCCTGCATGGGCACGCCGAGATCGCGCAGCGTATCCCGCTCGCGCTCGACGCGGCGGTAGGCCTGTTCGGACTCGTAGGCTTTCAGCCATCCGGTGGGCACGACGAGATCGCCCGCGCCGGCCGCCTGCATGATCTCGTCGTGGGCGGCGTTGGCGGCGTCGAGCAGCCCGTGCAGCGCCTGGGCTGCCGCGCGCACCCGGTGCGGGGCGCTGGCGCGCACGAAGCGATAGAGCCACGGGGCCAGCGCCGGCAGGTAGCGCAGGCGGATGCGCAGGGGGCTGGCCGGCGAGCACAGCATGGTGGGCAGCCGTCCGAGCAGGCCGGGCGTCGCCAGGGGCAGCGCGTCGCAGACCGCAAGCACGCCGGCATTGCCATAGCTGGCGCGGTCGCGCGCGATCTGCGGGTCGACCAGGGTCACGCGGCAGCCGGCCCGACGTGCATGGAAGGCGCAGCTGAGCCCCACGATGCCGCCGCCGATGATGATGATGTGCCTGGTGTCGCCCATGACTTCCCCGCTGCTGCCCACGAATGCGGGCCGCCCCAGTGTTGTGATGTCTATTTTCTTATGGGATATAATATCTATTATAAGAAAATAAATATGTAGGTATTTTCCCTTTGGGAAAACAATTGGCCGCGTATCGCACGGCTTTTCACTTGCTACAATTTCGCGGCCCGCACGCCGCGCACGCTCCCCGAAGTGACTCGATAAATGGCTACCCTATGAAGCTGCTCGATGGAGACACGGTTCCGCCCGTCGGCGGCCAGGACCAGGATGTGCTGGCCACCAAGCTGCGGCAGCTGCGGCGCAGGTCCGGGCTCACCCTGCAGCAGCTCGGCGAACGTTCGCGGATCTCGGTGTCCACGCTTTCCAAGATCGAGAACGGCCAGTTGTCGCCTACCTACGAGAAGATCGCAGCCCTCGCGCGCGGCCTGTCGGTGGATGTCGGCGAACTGTTCGGCGGTATCCCCAAGCCCACGCCCCTGGGGCGGCGCAGCGTGTCGCGCAAGGGGCAAGGTGTCCTGCACGAGACCAAGCAGTACGTCTACGAGGCCCTCAATGCCGATCTTGCCGACAAGCAGTTCGTGCCCCTGGTGACGACGATCAAGGCGCACAGCGTGAAGGATTTCCCCTCGCTGCTGCGCCACGACGGCGAAGAGTTCGTCTATGTGCTCAGCGGCAGGGTGCTGGTGCACACCGATTTCTACGCGCCGTTCGAGCTGAACACCGGGGATTCCTGCTATTTCGACAGCACCATGGGGCACGCCTGCGTGTCGGGCGGCGAAGAGGACGCGACGGTGCTGTGGGTCTGTTCCAATCCCCGGCTGCCCTGATGACCGCCGCTGGCTAGTCCCACACCGCGCGCATGATGCGCAGCCAGTTCTCGCCCAGCACCTTGCGCGTGTCCTGCTCCGAATAACCCAGGCGCAGCATGCTTTCGGTAAGCGCCTGGAAGGTGCGCGGCGTCTCGATGCCGGCCGGATAGTAGTGCGGCGGCGGCGGGTAATTCTCGGAGCTCCAGATTCCCGCCTTGTTCATGCGGTCGTAGGCCTTGACGGCCTCGGCGTCTTCCATGACGCCGGCCTGTGCCCAGTAGTAGTCCATGCCCAGGCTGGCGTGGTCGATGCCCACCAACTGCGCGATGTGGTCGATGTGGGCGATCATCTCGTCCAGCGAAGGTCTCGGCGAACCCGACACGAAGGCCGGAAATCCGGCGGTGCCTATGATGCCGCCCGTGGCGGCGATGGCCTTGATCAACTCGTCCGGAACGTTGCGGCCGTTGGGGTGGACGGCATGGGAATTGGCGTGCGACAGGATGACGGGCGCGCTCGAGGCCTCGACGGCGTCCAGGGATGTGCGCAGCCCCGTATGCGAGCAGTCGACCACGACCTTGGCCTCGTTGAGCTTGCGCACCAGCGCCCGTCCGAACCGGCTCAGGCCGGCGTCGCCGGGCTCCTCGCAACCGTCGCCGACCCGGTTGCGCACGTTGTAGCAAAGCTGGATGACCCCCACGCCCAGCATCTTGTAGGCGTCGACCAGGTTGAGGTCGTCCTCGACCGGGTCCGAGCCCTGCAGGTGCAGGTATACGCCGGTCTTTCCTTCCCGCTTGGCCTGGAGCACGTCGCCGGAAGTGCGCACCATGACCACGTCGGCGCGCGTCTGCAGGAATGCGCACCAGGTGGCGATATTCTTGAGCGTGGCGCGCGCGGACTGCCAGCCTCCGACCGTCGGGCTGACGACGCTGACGCCGCCCTGGATGTACCAGTCGATATAGCCGGGGTCTTCCAGCAGGGGGGAGACGGCGTCGACCACGATGGCATCGCGGTGCAGGATGTCGGAAGCGATAGTCATGGGATGGGGCGGGAGCTCAAAAAAATTATCGTATACGAAATTGTATATCGCACTGGAAAATCGGTACCCCCAGGATTTCCCTAGCCCCTGCATCCGCCCCGCCGGGAGGCGGCGCAACCATCGTCCGGCAGGGGCGTTGCCTGGGCGGATCGACGTCGCCCGCACCGGCCTGGCGTGGCGGTCCGAGCCCCGGTCCGTGCCGTCCGCCGATCTGGCCGGTCCGGCGATCTGGTCAAATAGGCGCATGATCTTCCCCGCGTCGTGCAAGAAAGGTAGAAAAGCGCTGCAGCAGCATCCCGCCCGCCGGCCGGCTGACCGTGTCCGCTGGCCAAGGCCTGCCGGTGCGGGGATGCCTGAATGCCGCTGCCCGGCCGCCGGCCGCCGCCCTGGCGCGGGCAAGTGGGCATGATGTACGACGTGGCCGTGCTGGGCGCCGGCGCGGCCGGCATGATGTGCGCGGCGGTGGCCGGCCAGCGGGGGCTGCGCGTGGTGCTGCTGGACCACGCCGGGCGCCTGGCCGAGAAGATCCGCATCTCCGGCGGCGGGCGCTGCAACTTCACCAACCTGGGCGCGGGGCCGGGCAACTTCCTGTCCGGCAACCCGCACTTCTGCCGCTCGGCGCTGGCCGGCTATACGCCGCGCGACTTCCTGGACCTGCTGCGCCGCCACCGCATCGCCTGGCACGAGAAGCACCGCGGCCAGCTGTTCTGCAACGATTCCAGCGAATCCATCATCGAGATGCTGCGCGCCGAGTGCGGCCAGGCCGGGGTGCACTGGCGCATGCCCTGCCGGGTGGAGGAGGTCGCGCACGAGGGCGAGGGCGGCGACGGCGGCAACGGCGGTTTCGTGCTGCGCACCGACGCCGGCGCCGTGCGCGCGGCAAAGCTGGTGGTGGCCACCGGCGGCATGGCCATCCCCCAGCTGGGCGCGACCGACTTCGGCCTGCGCATCGCCCGGCAGTTCGGCCTGAAGGTGGCCGAGCCGCGCCCGGCGCTGGTGCCGCTGACCTTCGACCCGGCGCAGTGGCAGCCCTTCGCGGAACTGGCAGGGGTGGCGCTGGAGGTCGGCCTGGAAACGGGCGAGGGCCGCGCCCGCGGCGAGTTCGTCGAGGACCTGCTGTTCACCCACCGCGGCCTGTCCGGGCCGGCCATCCTGCAGATATCCAGCTACTGGCAGCCCGGCGCAGCCATAACGCTGGACCTGGCGCCCGGCCGCGACCTGGCCGCCGAGCTGCTGGCGCGCAAGCCGGGCAGCCGGCAGCAATTGCACACGGTGCTGGCCGAGCTGTGGCCCCGGCGGCTGGCCGAGCGCTGGCTGCGGGCGGGGGAGGCAGGCGCGCCGGACCTGGCCGCCGCGCGCCTGGCCGACCTGCCCGACCGCGCGCTGCGCGAGCTGGCCGGGCGCATCCACCGCTGGCGCCTGTCGCCCACCGGCACGGCCGGCTACAGGAAGGCCGAGGTCATGCGCGGCGGCGTGGACACGCGCGGCCTGGACCAGAAATCCATGCAGGCGCGCGCCGTGCCCGGCCTGTACTTCATCGGCGAGGCGGTGGACGTGACGGGCTGGCTGGGCGGCTACAACTTCCAGTGGGCCTGGTCCTCGGCCGTGGCCTGCGGCCGGGCGCTGTAGCCGCGGGCGGCCAGGCCCGCCGCCGGGTCCGGCCGCAGGGCATCGTAGCCGGGCGCCGTGGCCGGGGCTGCGCGCAGGGCCGGCATGGCGGCTCGTGGCGCCTTCATTGTCTTATTGAATGAAAATGAATATCATTGATATTCATCAAAGTGCGCGCCACCGCGCGACAGGGCAGGAGCGAGGCGGATGATCCAGGCAGCATCGCATTGCGAACCCGACCGGCCGGCCGCCGGGCCCGGCGGCCTGGCGCGCTGGCGGCGCGCCATCGTGCAGGGCAACGATTCGTTCGAGGCGGGCGACGCGCCCGCCGCGCTGGCGGCCTACCGGCAGGCGCTGGACCTGGCCCGCGGGCTGCCCCCGGGCACGGAAGATGCTGTAGCCGCGCTGGTGGTGTCGCACCACAACCTGGCCCGGCTGCACGAAGCGGCGGGCCGCGCGGACGAGGCGGCCGGCCATGTCTGCGAAGCGCACGAAACGCTGTGCGCCCGCGCCGCGGATGCGGCCGCCGGCCACGGCGCCCGCGAGGCGGCCTGGCGGCACAGCCGCGTCACCCATGCCGAGCTGCTGCGCTTCCTGCAGCGCCATCCCGGCCACGACCGCGCGAGCCGCGCCGCCCGACTGTGGCCGGGCGACGGGCCGGCGCAGACACTGCCCCATTGACCGGATCGGCCGGACGGCCCGTCCCGGATCGACCCGGGACGGGCCGCCGTTGCGGCCGCCGGATCGCCATCCCTGTCACGCGCTTCCCGCGGGAAGCCTCAACCGGAGAGCCTTCATGGCCTACACCCTGCCCGCACTGCCTTACGCCTACGACGCCCTCGAGCCGCACATCGACGCGGCGACGATGGAGATCCACTACACCAAGCACCACCAGACCTACGTGAACAACCTGAACGCCGCGCTGGAAGGCGCCGGCATCGGCGCGGACCAGCCGGTGGAAAAGCTGATCGCCGGCCTGGACGCGCTGCCCGAGGGCGTGCGCGGCGCCGTGCGCAACAACGGCGGCGGCCACGCCAACCACAGCCTGTTCTGGACCGTCATGTCGCCCCAGGGCGGCGGCCAGCCGCAGGGCGACGTGGCCAAGGCGATCGACGCGGAGCTGGGCGGCTTCGACGCCTTCAAGGACGCCTTCACCAAGGCCGCGCTGACGCGCTTCGGCAGCGGCTGGGCCTGGCTGAGCGTCACCCCCCAGGGCAAGCTGGCGGTGGAAAGCTCGGCCAACCAGGACAGCCCGCTGATGCACGGCAACGTGCCGGTGCTGGGGCTGGACGTCTGGGAGCACGCATACTATCTTAAGTACCAGAACCGGCGGCCCGAGTACATCAGCGCGTTCTACAACGTCGTCGACTGGAACGAGGTGGCGCGCCGCTACGCCGCCGCCCGCGCCTGACCCAGGGAGCCACGCTTGGACACCGATAGCCGCACGCGCGTCCGCCCCGCCGCAGCCAGCCTGGGCATCTGGGCCCTGGTCCTGCTGGCAGCCGTCGCCGGGCTGCACGAACTCTGGACCTACCTGGCGGTGCGCACGCCGCAGGTGTCCGAGGCGCTGGCCGGCGGCATGGTGGCCGCCGCCGCCACGGCGCTGGGCACGCTGCCCATCCTGTTCTCGCAGACCCTGTCCGAGAAGACCCAGGACATCATGTTCGGCTTCGGCGCCGGCGTGATGCTGGCCGCCAGCGCGTTTTCGCTGGTGGCGCCGGGAATTTCGGCGGCCGCGGCGCTGGGCCACGGGCCGTGGGGGGCGGCGGCCATCGTCGGCGCGGCCATCCTGGGCGGCGGCGCGGTGCTGCTGCTGATGGACCGCGTGCTGCCGCACGAGCATTTCATCAAGGGCAAGGAAGGCGCCGACGCGCAGAAGCTGCGGCGCACCTGGCTGTTCGTGTTCGCGATCGCCCTGCACAACGTGCCGGAAGGCCTGGCGATAGGCGTGGGCTTCGTCGGCAACGATCCGCTGCGCGCCACGGCCCTGGCCACCGGCATCGCCATCCAGGACGTGCCCGAGGGCCTGGTGGTGGCGGTGGCGCTGCTGGCCGCGGGCTACAGCCGGGCCCTGGCGGTGGGGCTGGGCATGGCCTCCGGCCTGGTCGAGCCGGTGGGCGCCGTGCTGGGCGCGGCCGTGGTGGGCTGGTCGGCGGCGCTGCTGCCCTGGGGCCTGGGCTTCGCGGCGGGGGCCATGCTGTTCGTGGTCAGCCACGAGATCATCCCCGAGTCGCATCGCAAAGGGCATGAGGTCTACGCCACCGCGGGCCTGATGGTGGGCTTCGTGCTGATGATGGCGCTGGACACGGCGCTGGGCTAGCAGGGCCCGGCTTCCCCCGGCCGGGCGTGTCCGGGGAGTCTCCGGGGCGGGGGCCGATGGACGCCGCCGGCGCCGCGCCGGCCAAATTGTCCGCCGCCCGTCTTCCGGGTTATGCTTGCGCCGCCGTCAACGCATCGAGTGGGAGAGAGCAGCCGACCAGGCTGCCGCCGAAGGCGCAATTCGCCCGGAATCGCTCAGGCAACCGATACCACGCTTGCACTGGCAGGGGCCGCAAGGCCCGGCCGGGACGGCACTCTGGAGAGATCCGGCGGGGCCCCGCGCCCAAGCCCGGACGCCGAAGGTGCAAGCCCGCCGCGCGCGGGCCAACTCTCAGGCAAAAGGACAGAGGGGCGGAACACCCGGCCGGCGCCGGGGCGGTTTCCGCCTTTGCGCCGGCCCGTACCTGCAACGGGCCCCAGGGCCCAGCTCCGGAGTCCCCGATGTCCGCCCCTCTCAAACGCACGGCCCTGGCCGAAGAACACCTCGCCGCCGGCGCCCGCATGGTCGATTTCGGCGGCTGGGAGATGCCCCTGGCCTACGGCTCGCAGCTCGAGGAGCACCACGCCGTGCGCCAGTCCGCCGGCATGTTCGACGTGTCGCACATGCTCAACGTGGACGTGTCCGGCGCCGGCTCGCGCGACTTCCTGCGCCGGCTGATCGCCAACGACGTGGACCGCCTGGCCGCCTCCGGCAAGGCCCTGTATTCCTGCATGCTCAATCCCGAGGGCGGGGTGATCGACGACCTGATCGTCTACTTCTTCACGCCCGAGCGCTGGCGCGTGGTGGTCAACGCCGCCACGGCCGACAAGGACGTGGCCTGGATGCGCCGCGTGGCGGCCTCGGGCGGCTTCGACGTGGCCATCGCGCCGCGCCGCGACCTGGCCATGATCGCCGTGCAGGGCCCCGAGGCGCGCGAGCGCGTGTGGGCCGTGCGGCCCGCCTGGCGCGCGGCCTCCGAGGCGCTGGCGCCCTTTTCCGCCGCGCAGGTGGCCGACGACACCCTGGTGGCGCGCACCGGCTACACCGGCGAGGACGGCTTCGAGATCGTGCTGCCGGCCGCGCAGGCGCCCGCGCTGTGGCGCGAGCTGGCCGCCGCGGGCGTGCGGCCCTGCGGCCTGGGCGCGCGCGACACGCTGCGCCTGGAGGCCGGCATGAACCTGTACGGCCAGGACATGGACGAGCTGATCCAGCCCGGCGAGGCCGGTTTGTCCTGGACGGTGTCACTCAAGGACCCGCAGCGCCGCTTCATCGGCCGCGACGCGCTGGAGCGGCACGCCGTGCCGGCCGCCTTCCTGGGCCTGAAGCTGCTGGAGCGCGGCGTCATGCGCGCGCACATGGCGGTGCGCACGGCGCAAGGCGACGGCGAGATCACCAGCGGCACCATGTCGCCCACGCTGGGCGTGTCGGTGGGCTTCGCCCGCCTGCCGGCCGGCGTCAGGCCGGGCGACGCGGCGCAGGTCGAGATCCGCGGCAAGTGGGTGCCGGCGCAGGTCTGCAAGCTGCCCTTCGTGCGCCACGGCAAGGCCGTCGAACACTCGTAAACTCGCAGTCTGCGCCCCTTGGCGGGGGCGCGGGCGCGCAACATTTTTCCATCCCGAATCGCAGCATCCCTCCAGGAGCTCTTCCATGAGTCTGCCCACCGATCGCAAGTACACCGCCTCCCATGAATGGATCAAGGCCGAAGGCGACGTGTTCGCCGTCGGCATCACCGACAACGCCCAGGACCAACTGGGCGACCTGGTCTTCGTCGGCGACGTCAACGTGGGCGCCAGGCTCGCCGCGGGCGAAACCGCCGGCGTGGTCGAGTCGGTCAAGGCCGCCTCCGACATCTACGCGCCGGTGGCCGGCGAGATCGTCGCCTTCAACGAGGAGCTGGAAGCCAATCCGGCCCTGGTCAACGAATCGCCCTACACCGCCTGGATCTTCAAGATCAAGCCCGACAACGCCGCCGACCTCGACGGCCTGCTCGACGCCGCCGGCTACCAGGCTGCCAGCGCCTGAGCCCCGCGCGGACGGCCCGGGCCGTCCGCGCGTCTTCCTGCCGCCGCCCGCCGCGGCGGCGCCACCGCCACCGAGATAGCCTCCATGTCGCGCGCCCTCGACACCCATACCGATTTCATCGCCCGCCACATCGGCCCGTCCGAGGCCGACCAGGCCCGCATGCTCGCCGCCGTCGGCAGCCCCAGCCTGGACGCCCTGATCGCCGAGGTCGTGCCGCCGCGCATCCGCAGCGGCGAGCCGCTGTCGCTGCCCGGCCCGCGCAGCGAGGACGACGTGCTGGCCGAGCTCAAGCGCATCGCCGGCCGCAACCGGGTCCTGCGCAGCTACATCGGCCAGGGCTACTACGGCACCCACACGCCCAACGTCATCCTGCGCAACATCCTGGAGAACCCCGCCTGGTACACGGCCTACACGCCCTACCAGCCGGAGATCTCCCAGGGCCGCCTGGAAGCGCTGCTGAACTACCAGACCATGGTGGCCGACCTGACCGGGCTGGACATCGCCAACGCCTCGCTGCTGGACGAGGGCACCGCCGCGGCCGAGGCCATGACGCTGGCGCGCCGCAGTGCCAAGTCCAGGAGCAACGTGTTCTTCGTGTCGCAGCACTGCCACCCGCAGACCATCGAAGTCGTGCGCACGCGCGCCGAGGGCCTGGGCATAGAGATCGCCGTGGGCGACGAGGCGCAGGGCCTGCCGGACTGCTACGGCGTGCTGCTGCAGTACCCGCACAGCCTGGGCGGCGTCGCCGACTACAAGGCGCTGGCCGAGGCCGTGCACGCGCAGGGCGGCGTGGTGGCCTGCGCCACCGACCTGCTGGCGCTGGCCCTGCTGGCCGCGCCCGGGCAGTGGGGCGCGGACATCGCCGTCGGCTCGGCGCAGCGCTTCGGCGTGCCCTTCGGCTTCGGCGGCCCGCACGCCGGCTTCATGGCCTGCAAGGACGCGCACAAGCGCAACATGCCCGGCCGCCTGGTCGGCGTGTCCAAGGACGCCCAGGGCAACCCGGCGCTGCGCCTGGCCCTGCAGACGCGCGAGCAGCACATCCGCCGCGAGAAGGCCACTTCCAACATCTGCACCGCCCAGGTGCTGCTGGCCGTGATGGCCGGCATGTACGCCGTCTGGCACGGCCCGGAGGGCATCAAGCGCATCGCCGAGCGCGTGCAGCGCTACACCGCGGTGCTGCGCGAGGCCCTGGTCATGCTGGGCGTGCGGGTGGGCAACGACACCTTCTTCGACACCCTGCTGCTGCATACCGGCTCGAACACCGGCGCCATCGTCGCCGCCGCCGAGCAGGCCGGCATCAACCTGCGCCGCGTCAGCAGCACCAACCTGGCCGTGTCGCTGGACGAGACCGTGACGGCGGCCGACCTGCAGGCGCTGGTGGGCGTGTTCGGCGCCGGCCTGGACAAGAGCGTGGGCCTGATCGACGTGGACGCGCTGGCGTCCAGGGTGCAGGGCGGCATCCCCGCCGCGCTGCGCCGCGAAGGCGGGATCCTGTCGCACCCGGTGTTCTCCAGCGTGTCGTCGGAAACCGACATGCTGCGCTACCTGCGCAAGCTGGCCGACAAGGACCTGGCGCTGGACCGCACCATGATCCCGCTGGGCTCGTGCACCATGAAGCTGAACGCCACGGCCGAGATGATCCCCATCACCTGGCCGGAGTTCGCCCACCTGCATCCCTTCGCACCCGCCTCGCAGAGCGAGGGCTACCGAGAGCTGATCGAGCGCCTGTCGGCCGCGCTGTGCGAGATCACCGGCTACGACAACGTCAGCCTGCAGCCCAATTCGGGCGCGCAGGGCGAGTACGCGGGCCTGCTGGCGATCCGCGGCTACCATCGCGCCCGCGGCCAGGGCCAGCGCAACGTCTGCCTGATCCCGTCCTCGGCGCACGGCACCAACCCGGCCTCGGCCAACCTGGCCGGCATGGAAGTGGTGGTGGTGGCCTCCGACGCCGACGGCAACGTCGACGTGGCCGACCTCGAGGCCAAGATCGCCCAGGTGGGCGACAGGCTGGCCGCGCTGATGATCACCTACCCGTCCACGCACGGCGTGTTCGAGGAAGCCGTCACCGGGATCTGCGAGCTGGTGCACGCCGCCGGCGGCCAGGTCTACATGGACGGCGCCAACATGAATGCCATGGTCGGCATCGCCCAGCCCGGCAAGTTCGGCTCGGACGTCTCCCACCTGAACCTGCACAAGACCTTCTGCATCCCGCACGGCGGCGGCGGCCCGGGCGTGGGCCCGGTGGCGGTGCGCGCGCACCTGGCGCCCTTCCTGCCCGGCGTGGTGAATGCGCAGGGCACCCTGCCGGCCGGCGCCGCGACGGGCCCCGTGTCCGCCGCGCCCTTCGGCTCGGCCGGCATCCTGCCCATCCCCTGGGTCTACATCGCCCTGATGGGCGCCGAGGGCCTGAAGCGCGCCACCGAAGTGGCCATCCTGAACGCCAACTACGTCGCCGCCCGCCTGGGCGAGCACTACCCGGTGCTCTACGCCGGCCGCAACGGCCGCGTGGCGCACGAGTGCATCCTGGACCTGCGCCCGCTCAAGGACGCCACCGGCATTTCGGGCGAGGACGTGGCCAAGCGGCTGATGGACTACGGCTTCCACGCGCCGACCATGAGCTTCCCGGTGGCCGGCACGCTGATGGTCGAGCCCACCGAATCCGAGGGCCTGGCCGAGCTGGACCGCTTCGTGGACGCGATGATCGCCATCCGCGGGGAAATCGCCCAGATCGAGCGCGGCGAGCGCGACCGCGAGGACAATGTGCTCAAGAACGCGCCGCACACCGCGCAGATGCTGCTGGCCGAGGAATGGCACCACGACTACCCGCGCCAGCAGGCGGCCTACCCGGTGGCCAGCCTGCGCGAGGCCAAGTACTGGCCGCCGGTGGCCCGCGTGGACAACGCCTACGGCGACCGCAACCTGGTGTGCGCCTGCCCTCCCGTGGAAGCTTACGTCTAGGCGCTAGAAGGCCGGAGCGGCGGGGGCCGTCCCCTCGCCGCCTTCCACGCCGAGCTCCTGCGCGAAGTCGGCCAGCTGCGCGAAGTAGGTCATCAGCAGGCTTTCCAGCGCGTCCTCGCCGATGCCGCCGTAGGCGTTGATGTCCATTTCCAGCACCGGCTGGCGGTCCTCGTCCAGGTAGGCGCGCACCCAGCGGCTGCGCGAATTCCAGTCGTTGACGGTCTTGAGCGCCACCGGGCGCGCGGGCCGGACGGTGGCGTGCAGCAGGATGTCCTCGCAGCCGCCGGCCGCGCAGCCGTAGAACTCGATGCGGGCCTGGCGCGTGCCGTAGCGCTGCGGCGCGAGCGTCACCGTCACCACCGGGTCGCCGGCGTCGTCGCGCGAGACTTCGGTGCGAAAGCCGTTGGCCTGCAGGGCATCGGTGACGTCCTCGGCCTGCACGGTGTCCAGCGCGGGGACGTCGTCGTCCCCGCCGTCATCGCCGTCTTCGCCTTGGCCGCCCCAGTCACCGCCCTCCTGCGGCGCCATGCCCAGCAGCGACAGCGTCCGGGCGGCGTCGATCTTCTCGCCGTTCAGGTCCAGGATGCCGTCGGCGTAGGCCAGCCGGGCCACCAGGTCGTCGCCTTCCTGCCTCGCCAGCCCCATGGACAGCGCCATGGAGGCGAAGGCGTCGATCCGCTCGCGCGCCTGCTCCCGGGCCTCGTCCTGCGCCCAGCCCTCGGCCGCCAGGGCGCCGGCCATGACGCCCGCGGCCATGGGCCGGGAAACCGACAGCCGCGCGTCCAGCGATTTCAGGCCGCGCAGCGGCTGGCCGGGGGCCGCCGACATCTTCAGGTGGAATTCGCTGCGCCCCTCGGGCGTGGTCCAGGCGGCCGGCTCGACGGTCAGCACCGGCTCGCGCGCCAGCAAGGCCTGGACGAAGGGGCGCGGGTCGGCGCGGCCGGGCGCGGGAGCGCCGTCCGGGGCCCGAGCCTCGCCGGGCGCTTCGGCGGCCGAAGCGCGATCCTCGTCGCCCGGCACCGGCTCCGCTGCGTCCCCCGGCCCGCCTGCATAGGCGTCCAGCAGCCCGCGCAGCGCCCAGGCGTCCAGCCGCTCGCAGGACAGGGCAGCCTGCAGGCTGCCCAGGGAACGGCTGCCCGCCGCGATCCCTTCCACGGTCCAGGACAGGCGGCCGGCCAGGTCCCGGCCGTCCTGACCCTGGCCGCTCCGGCCTTGCCCGCCCTGGCCCCGCCCGTCCGGGTCCCGGCCCCGTTCGTTCCCGTCCTCGTCCAGCGTCGCGCGCAGCGCCAGGCCGCGCAGCGTCAGGTCGTCCGAGCCGTTGCGCGAGAATGACAGGCTTTGCAGCGACAGCCGGGCCTCGCCCAGGTCGATGCCGTGGCGGCCGCGGCGGGTGTCCGAGACCAGTTCGGCGTCCTGCAGCGCCAGTTCGGCGTCCTGCTCGCGCAGTTGCAGCTTGCCGGTCCGGGCAGCCAGGCGCAGCCAGTCCATCCCCGGGCCGGCCTCGCCCTGCGCCGTGGCGCCGGAAAAGCGCACGGCGGTGACGCCGTCCAGGCTGCCGTCCAGCGGCGCCAGCCGCCAGGAGAACCGCGTGCCGCCGCCCAGGCCGACTCGGCTGCGGCCGCTGGCGGGCGGCGTGCCTGCGGCCAGGTCGAACCAGGCCTGGGTGGAAGGCGTGGGCAGCATGCGCGTGGAGACCGCCGCCAGCACCGGCGCGAGGCGGCCGCGCAGGATTTCGGTGATCGGCAGGGGGCCGTGGGCGATGCGGCTGGCGAAGGCGAACTCGTGGCGCCGGCCGGTCTGCGGATCGCTCAGCGCCACGGTGTGGCGCACGTCGCTGAAGAGGATGCCGCGCCGGTATTCGGGCATTTCCACCTGCAGGCGCAGCGCCGGCCATCGGCGGGCGGCCAGCTCGGCAGCCGCGCCCGCCTGGATGCGAGCGTATCGTTCTATGCGCTTGCCCGCATACCAGCCTGCGGCGGCGTAGGCTGCCACCGCCAGGGCGGCCAGGGCCGCCGCGATCCGCGTTCTGTTCATGTTGCCGTCGTGTCCCGGCGGCCTGGCGCGGCCGCTTCGCATTCAACGGCAGTATATCGGCCGCGGGGCCCGCGCAGGCGGGCCCCTTTGACCGCTACTTCGCCACCGGCATGGTGAACTCGGCGCCCTTGGCGATGCTGTCGGGCCAGCGCTGCATCACGCTCTTGTAGCGCGTGTAGAAGCGCACGCCTTCCTCGCCGTAGGCGTGGTGGTCGCCGAACAGCGACTTCTTCCAGCCGCCGAACGAGTGCCACGCCATCGGCACCGGGATGGGCACGTTGATCCCCACCATGCCGACCTGGATCTGCCGCGCGAAGGCCCGCGCCACGCCGCCGTCGCTGGTGAAGCACGACACCCCGTTGCCGAACTCGTGCGCGTTGATGAGCTCCACCGCCGACTTCAGGTCGGGCACCCGCACCACCGCCAGCACCGGGCCGAAGATCTCCTCGCGGTAGATGTTCATCTCCGGCTTGACGTCGTCGAACAGCGTGCCGCCCAGGAAGAAGCCCTTCTCGCGGCCCGCCACGGTCGTGCCGCGGCCGTCGACCACCAGCTTGGCGCCGGCGGCGACGCCGTCCTCGATGTAGCCGGTGACCTTGGCGCGGTGCTGCGCCGTCACCAGCGGGCCCATTTCCGCGGACGGGTCCATGCCGTCGGCGATCTTCAGCGCCTTCACGCGCGGGGTCAGCTTCTCGATGAGCGCGTCGCCCACGTTGCCCACCGCCACCGCGACCGAGATCGCCATGCAGCGCTCGCCGGCCGAGCCGTAGCCCGCGCCGATCAGGGCGTCGGTGACCTGGTCCAGGTCGGCGTCGGGCATCACGACCAGGTGGTTCTTGGCCCCGCCCAGCGCCTGCACCCGCTTGCCGCGCGCCGTGCCCTCGGCGTAGATGTATTGGGCGATCGGCGTCGAGCCCACGAAGGACAGCGCCTGCACGTCCGGGTGGGCGATCAGCGCGTCGACCGCGGTCTTGTCGCCGTGCACCACGTTGAACACCCCGGGGGGCAGCCCGGCCTCGGTCAGCAGCTCGGCCAGGCGCACCGCGGTCGACGGGTCCCGCTCGGAGGGCTTGAGCACGAAGGTATTGCCGCAGGCCAGCGCCACCGGGAACATCCAGCACGGCACCATCATCGGGAAGTTGAACGGCGTGATGCCGGCCACCACCCCCAGCGGCTGGCGCACGCTCCAGTTGTCGATGCCGCCGCCGATCTGCTCGGTGTACTGGCCCTTGAGCAGGTGCGGCGCGCCGCAGGCGAACTCCACCACCTCGATGCCGCGGGTGACTTCGCCGCGCGCGTCCGAGAGCACCTTGCCGTGCTCGCGGGTGATGAGCTCGGCCAGCTCGTCGGTGTGCTGGTCCAGCAGCTGCTTGAAGCGGAACAGCACGCGCGCCCGGCGCAGCGCCGGCGT
>Ga0182746_1001292_pt1 | contig 23834 bp, 23 predicted proteins | sample eDN3rd30CBELigOP_FD_128881 | JGI IMG/M metagenome (GOLD analysis project Ga0182746, IMG submission 128881) | Enriched Organic Plus compost microbial communities from Emeryville, California, USA - eDNA 3rd pass 30_C BE-Lig OP (version 2) (version 2) ... | reverse complement strand
TGCGCGCGGTGCGACGCGGTAACGTGGTGCGCAACTGGTGGGCGCGGCGGCGGTCAGACGAAGCTGTAAGGGTCGACGTCGACCGCGACGCGGACGCCTTGCGGGAAGCTTAGCGCGCCGAGCCACTCACGGATGACGCGCTGCAATTCGGCGCTGCGGCGAGCGTTGAGCAGCAGGCGGTAGCGGTAGCGGCCGCGCAGCAGCGAAAGCGGGGCGGGGGCCGGGCCGAGGATCATGACGTTGTCGAGATGCGGCCGCGCGGCGCCGATCCGCTGCGCGGCCTCGCGCGCTTCGGCCTCGTCTTCCGACGAGACGATGATCGCCGCCCAGCGGCCGAACGGCGGCGCGCCGGCGTGGCGGCGGGCTTCCGTTTCGGCGGCGTAGAACGCATCGCGGTCTCCCGCTGCCAGCGCGGCGATGACCGGTGCCTCCGGATGACGCGTCTGGATCAGCACTTCCCCCGGCTTAGCGCCGCGCCCGGCGCGGCCGGCAACCTGAGCGACCTGCTGGTAGGTTCGCTCGGCCGCGCGCAGGTCGCCGCCCTCGAGGCCGAGGTCGGCGTCGACCACGCCGACCAGCGTCAGCTCGGGAAAGTGGAAGCCCTTGGTGACGAGCTGGGTGCCGACGATGACGTCGATCTGTCGCTCCTCGACCTGCGTCACGAACTCGGCCGCCTTCTCGGGCGAATTGAGCGTATCGGAGGTTGCGATCGCCAGCCGCGCGCCGGGCAGCAGTTCCTCGACCTCGTGGGCGATGCGCTCGACCCCGGGGCCGCAGGCGACGAGGCAGTCGGGCTCGCCGCATTCGGGGCAACGGTCGGGCGGGGCAGTCTCGTGGCCGCAATGGTGGCAGGCGAGGCGCCGGCTCAGGCGGTGCTCGACCAGCCAGGCACTGCAGTTCGGGCACTTGAAGCGAAAGCCGCACGAGCGGCACAGCGTGAGCGGGGCGTAGCCGCGGCGGTTGAGGAACAGCAGCGACTGCTCACCCTTCGCCAGCCGCTCGTGCAGCGCCTCGATCACGCGCGGCGCCAGCCAGCGGCCGCGCGCGGGACGTTCCTCGGTCAGGTTTACGGTGCGGATCTCCGGCAGCTCGGCCCCGCCGAAGCGTGAGGGCAGGACCAGCTTCTCGTAGACCCCGCTCTCGGCCATCTGCAGGCTTTCAAGCGCGGGGGTGGCACTGGAGAGCACGACGGGGATGCCCTCGAACCGCGCGCGCATCACCGCGACGTCGCGGGCGTTGTAGCGGACGCCATCGTCCTGCTTGAAACTGATCTCGTGCGCTTCGTCGACGACGATCAGGCCGAGGTTCGCATAGGGCAGGAACAGCGCCGAGCGCGCACCGACGACGACTTGCGCGGTGCCTGCCGCGATCGCGCGCCAGGCACGGCGGCGCTCGGTCGACTTGAGCGAGGAGTGCCAGGCCACCGGGGCTGCGCCGAAGCGCTCCTCGAAGCGGCGCAGGAATGCCTCCGTCAGCGCGATTTCGGGAAGCAGGACAAGTGTTTGCCTGCCCTTCCTCAGACTTTCTGCGATCGCTTCGAAGTAGGTCTCGGTCTTGCCAGAACCAGTCACGCCGTCGAGCAGGAACGGCGCGAAGCCGCCGCGACGCACTGACGCCACCAGCCGATCCGCCGCCGCCGCCTGTTCGCCCGACAGCTCGGGCACCGCGAAGTCGGCTGCGGCGCGGGGGTAGGGCCGGTCGCAATCGACCTCGACCGGTTCGAGCACGCCCTGGTTGACCAGCCCGCGCAGCACCCCCTCGCTCACGCCTGCGATCCCGGCGAGTTCGCGGATCGTCGCCTGCTCACCCTCGAGCGCCTCGATCGCGGCCTGACGCTGCGGGGTCATCCGCTCGGGCAGGCCGCCGCTCAGGCGGTACTCGATCGTCGTCGCCGGGCCGCGCAGCGCGCCGCCACTGGCGAGAACCATGCGCGCGACCGAGGCGAGCGACGCACAGTAGTAATCCGCGGTCCACTCGATCAGCCGGCGCAGTTCGGCCCGAAGCGGCGGCACGGGGAGGGTACCGACGAGCGGGCGCAGCTTGCTCTCCGGAACCTCGGTTGCGGGCAGCCGTTCGGCCTCCCAGACGATTCCGACGATCTGGCGCGGCCCGAGCGGGGCGACGACTACCGAGCCCGGCCCGACCTCCATCCCCTCCGGAACGCGATAGTCGAGCGGACCGAGCGCGGCGTTGAAGATGATCAGTCGGGCGCGGTTCATGCGAAGCCGCCTATATGGGCGGGCGTCTGCTGAGGGGGCAAGCGCGCGCCAGGAGAAAGCACAGGATGATGCATCCGAATCCGATCCATTCCCGCCGCGCTTTCGTCGCCGGCTCGCTCTCGCTGGCGGCTGTGGTCGCGCTGCCCGGCTGCGCCACTACCGAGCCGATCAGCTTCACCGAGGCGATCCGCCGGCTGCTGGTGCTGTCGAGCGAGCGAGCTTTCGTCCGGCTGACTGCGCCGGGCGGCTACTGGGACCAGCAGGTCCAGCAGGTCGGGCTCGAACGCTTCTTCGGAAACCGCGGCACCGTGCTCACCAACATCCTGACCTCGGCGCTGTTCAAGAGTCGCCTCAAAAGCGTGGTTGCGGAGATGGCGATCGATGCCTCCTACCGCGCGGCGCCGATCGTCGCCGACATGGTACGCACGATCGGCTACGCCAACGCGATCGCGTTGATCCGGGGCGGGCCGACGGCGGCTTCGACCTTCCTGCGCCAGGAGATGGGCACGGCGCTGATCGACGCGATGGTTCCGGGCGTGGGCGAGGCGCTGCGCGTGGCGCAGGATCCGCTCGTCGGCCAGTTGATTGCCGGGCTCACCGGCGTCGATGTCGGCGGCATGGCCACGACTTTCGCACGTCAGGTCGACGATGCGATCTGGGGCGAGATCGCGCGCGAGGAAGCGGCCATCCGCGCCGATCCCTACGCGACGCGCGACCCGCTGCTGATCGGGGTCTTCGGAGCCGGCGGCGCGCTCTAGCCGAAGACGCGCTCGAAAATCCGGTCGACCTGCTTGAAGTGATAGACGAGGTCGAATTTCTCTTCGAGTTCGGCCGGGCTGAGCGCCGCCGTCACCTCGGGGTCGGCCTTGAGCAGCTCGAGCAGCGACAGCGCGCCGTCACTTTCCCAGACCTTCATCGCATTGCGCTGGACGAGCCGGTAGGCGTCGTCGCGCGCGAGACCCGCCTGGGTCAACGCGAGCAGCACCCGCTGCGAATGGATCAGCCCGCCCATCCGGTCGAGGTTCTTCTGCATTCGCTCGGGGTACACGAGCAGCTTGTCGATCACCCCGGTGAGGCGGGCGAGGGCGAAGTCGAGGGTGATCGTCGCGTCCGGACCGATGAACCGCTCGACCGAGGAGTGCGAGATGTCGCGCTCGTGCCACAGGGCGACGTTCTCCATCGCCGGCAGCGCGTACGAACGGACCATCCGGGCGAGGCCGGTGAGGTTCTCGGTCAGCACGGGGTTGCGCTTGTGCGGCATCGCGCTCGAGCCCTTCTGGCCGGGCGAGAAATACTCCTCGGCCTCGAGCACTTCGGTTCGCTGCAGGTGGCGGATCTCGATTGCCAACCGCTCGATCGAGCTGGCGATCACGCCGAGCGTGGCGAAGAACATCGCGTGGCGGTCGCGCGGGATCACCTGGGTCGAGATCGGCTCGACGGTCAGCCCGAGCCGCTCGGCGACGTGCGCTTCGACCTCGGGGGCGATGTTGGCGAAAGTGCCGACCGCGCCGCTGATCGCGCAGGTGGCGATCTCTGCGCGTGCGGCCTCGAGACGAGCGCGGCAGCGCGAGAACTCCGCGTAGGCTTGCGCCAGCTTGAGGCCGAAGGTCACCGGCTCGGCGTGGATGCCGTGGCTGCGGCCGATGGTCGGCGTGTACTTGTGCTCTTCGGCCCGGCGCCTGAGTGCGGCGAGCAGACCGTCGAGGTCCTCGAGCAGGATGTCGGAAGCGCGGGAAAGCTGGACCGCAAGCGTGGTGTCGAGCACGTCGGAACTTGTCATGCCCTGGTGCATGAAGCGGGCCTCGGGGCCGACCTGCTCGGCGACCCAGTCGAGGAACGCGATCACGTCGTGCTTGAGGACGGCTTCCTTGGCGTCGATCGCGGCGACGTCGATCGTGGGGCCCTTGGCCCACCAGTCCCACAGCGCCTTGCCTGCGCTCTCGGGCACCACGCCGAGCTCGCCGAGCTTCTCGGTCGCGTGGGCCTCGATCTCGAACCAGATCCGGTACCGCGCTTCGGGCTCCCAGATCGCGGTCATCGCGGGGCGGGCGTAGCGGGGGACCATGCAAGACTCCAATCGGACAGGACGCCGCAGCCGCTAGGGGCGACAATGGCCTAAGGCAAGTCGGCGGCGTGCCAAATCGACACTGCCGTCATGCACTACCGCCGAAGCCAACGGGAGGGATTGCTAACGGAAGGCAAGCTACTAACCTGCCGGGCGTACGTCGGGCGATTACGGCGGCGTGCGAGACAGGGGGCAGTGAATGCGTTTCAGGGTTGCGCTGCTTTGCGGAGCGGTGCTTGCGTCGTCGCCGGGCGTGGCCATGGCGGGTGACAAGGTGCTCACCGGCAAGGCGCCGGACTGGGTGATTCCCGCGAGCCTCGACGGTCTCGATGTCGAACGAGGGCCAGCCGAGCTGATCTTCGACAGCCAGCATCGCCTCGAGGATGGCGTCGCCTATTCGTACTACGACAGCGCGGTTCGGATCGACAATTCGCAGACCCTGGTCGAGCACAACACGCTCAGCATCGGCTGGCTTCCCGACAAGGGTGACCTCACGGTCCACCGGCTGGAGATCTACCGCGACGGCGAGGTCATCGACCTGCTCGCGAGCGGCGCCGAGTTCGACGTGATCCGGCGCGAGCAGGGCCTCGAAGCGCGGCTGCTCGACGGCGAACTGACCGCGACACTGGCGATTCCCGGTCTCAGGGTCGGGGACGTGCTGCGCACCGCCTATTCAGTCTCGGTCGACGACCAGGCGCTCGGCGACGAAGTACAGGTTTTGCAGTTCCTCGGCGCGAAACCCTGGCGTGTGGGCATGGGTCGCACCGTGGTCAGCTGGCCGGAGGACGAGGAGATCTTCTGGAAGGCCGAGCCGAACGCCGCGCTCGGCGAGCCCGAATTGCGCGACGGCTATCGCTACCTGCGGGTCGACCTGCCGCTCGCCGAGCCCCGGCCCGTGCCGCCGGATGCGCCCTGGCGCTTCCAGCGGCCGACGGTGCTCCGTGTCGGCAGCTTCACCGACTGGAACGAACTGTCTGCGGTCATGGCGCCGCACTTCGTCGCCGCGGCCGAAGTCGCCGACGATAGCGACGTTGCGGAGCAGGCAAGGATCATCATGCGGTCCACCAGCGACCCGCTCGAACGGATCGCGCTCGCGACCCGGCTCGTGCAGGACAAGATCAGCTACCTGCTCGACGGCCTCGACGGTGGCAATTACCTCCCGCAGAAGGCCGAATTCACCTGGGACAGGCGCTACGGCGACTGCAAGGCCAAGTCGGTCCTGCTGTTCGCGCTGCTTCAGCGCATGGGCATCGAGGCGGAGCCGGTCCTGGTGACGACGCGCGGCGGTGACGCGCTGCCCGAGCTGCTCCCTCTGCCCGGAGACTTCGATCACGTGATCGTCCGGGCGCGGATCGACGGAGTGGACTACTGGCTCGACGGCACGGCTACCGCGACGCGCCTCTCGAACATCGGCGACGTGCCGCCGTTCTACTACGCGCTGCCCTTGCGGGTGGGAGGCGCAGACCTCGTGCCGATGACCCAGCGCGACAAGGCCGTTCCGGACATGCGGATGGAGGTCGCGGTCGATCATTCCGCCGGCGTCGACCTGCCCCAGCTGTTCACGGTGAAGATCGAATTGTCGGGCCTTGCCGGCGCCGCGGTCGAGGCCATGGCGGACGCCAACGACCCCGAGATGCGTCGCCGCATCGCCAGCAGCCTGACCGATCGCAACGGCTTCGAAGGCGGAGTCCTGACTTCGCTCGACATCGAGTACGACAAGGAGAGCGCGCTCGGCCGGATCGTCATCGAGGGAGTCTCCAGTCCGGGGTTCCGCTGGGAAGAGGGCAAGTTCGTTGTCGACCTGCCGACGAACGCGAACCAGATCGCCTTCAATCCCGATCGCGCGCGGTCCGAATGGCGCAACATTCCCGTGGCGACCCCGGGTACGTCTTACGTGGTTGTCGACGCGACGATGATCCTGCCCGGCGGGGGCAAGGGCTTCTCGCTGACGGGGCCGGCCCAGCTCGACGCGGGCTTTGGCAACACGCGGGTCGTGTCGTCGTCCTCACTCTCGGGCGCCGAGCTCCGTCTTCACTCGGAGGTCCGCCAGACGCTCGGCGAAATCGCCCCGGAGGACGTGCCCGAGGCAAGACGCCAGGCTCGGCGGATCGAGGCCACCGCCACCGAGCTCGTCGTTTCGGACGACGCGACCTGGCGCTGGGAGCTCGACGAGCACGAGCGGCGTGCCAGGATCGCCCGCCTCGTCGCGGCCTACGACGAGGGAATCTCCTTTGCGCGCGAGGACGACTTCGGTCCGCTGATCGCCAAGGCCATGTTCCTCGAATCGGTATTCGAGCACGAGGCCGCGCTTGCGGCCTATGACGAACTGGTCGACCGCTCGCCCTCGTCCTGGGCGCACTTCAGGCGCGCGGCTGTCCGGCTGGCGCTCGGGCGCCGCGCCGATGCGATCGACGATCTCCAGGCGTCCTACGACCTCGAACCGCTCAACGGCACCGCGTTCTCGCTGGCGAGGGAGATGGCCTACGCGGGGCGCGTCGACGAGGCGCTCGAGTTTCTCGACGGCCTGCCGATCCGCGAGGAGGATCGGATCAGCTATGCCGACACGCGGGCGACCGTTGCCGGCCTCGCGGGCGACACCGGCGCAGCGCTGTCGCTGCTCGCCGAAGAAGTTGCCGGCAAGCCGGAGAGTTCGCAGCTCCTCAACATGGGCTGCTGGTTCCGCGGCCTGTTCAACGTGGATGTCGAGAACGCGATTCGCGGGTGCACGCTGGCGGTCGAGCGCGCCGAACAGCCGATGGCTGCTCTCGACAGCCGGGCGATGGTACAGTTCCGGCTCGGCAACTACGACGCGGCGCTGGCCGATCTCGACACGGTGCTGCGGCTAGCCCCCGAAGTGGCCGAATCGCGCTACCTGCGCGGCGTGGTCCGGCTCAGGAAAGGCGACCCGGCGGGGCGGCAGGACATCGAGACCGCCCTTCGCATGGCGCCGCAGCTGGCCGAATTCTACGCCCGCCACGGGGTGACGCCGGGGGCATGAAGCGGCCGCGGAGCTAGATCAGCCCTTTCGACCGCAGCGAGACGTGGCCCTCGCGGCCGACGATCACGTGGTCGTGGACCGTGATACCGAGGTGGCGGCCGGCTTCCACGATCCGCTGGGTGATCTGGATGTCGGCGCGGCTCGGCTCCGGGTTGCCGCTCGGGTGGTTGTGCACGAGGATCAGCGCGCTGGCGCCGATGTCGAGGCCCCTGCGGATCACTTCGCGCGGGTGGATCGCCGCCTCGTCGATGGTGCCGTCGCCGACATGGTGGTCGAGGATAAGCCGGTTGCGCGTGTCGAGGTAGAGCACGCGCACCCGCTCCACCGTCAGGTTGGCCATGTCGATCGCGAGGTAGTCGAGCAGCGCCTGCCAGCTGCCGAGTACGGGCTTTAGCTGCACCTCGTTGCGCTTCATGCGCCTGGCGGCGAGCGGGACGATCTTGAGTGCGCCGACACTTGCCTCGCTCACACCCTTGATCTGGCGCAGCGCTGCGGGCTCCGCCTCGAGCACGCCGGCGAGCGATCCGAACCGTGCCAGAAGCTGCTTGGCCAGCGGCTTGGTGTCGCCGCGCGCGTGCGCACCGAACAACAGGTATTCCAGGATCTCGTAATCGGCGAGCGCTTCGCTGCCGCCTTCGAGCAGACGCCGGCGCAGTCGTGCGCGATGGCCGGCGCCATCGCTTTTTCCGGCCGTTGCAGGACCTTCCTCAACCAAGTGCGCCCCCCGCGCCGCCAGCCTGACGCATTGCCTTTGCCGGACTTCGCGCGCAAGTGTGCCCGCGATGGCGTCGCATCCCGATCAGGACGTGCCCCCCCGGCGGACGGGCCTGCGCATCGGGGCGTGGGTTGCCCTGGTGGCTTTGTTAGTACTCGCGCTCGGGCTCGTGATCCTGTGGCTCAATCGCGAGGAGATCGCTGACAATTTCATTTCCGCAGAGCTCGCAAAACGGGGGATTCCAGCGAGTTATGAGGTGGAGTCGATCGGCGGCCGGCAGCAGGTGCTGAGCAACCTCGTGGTCGGCGATCCCGACCACCCGGACTTCACCGCCGAGCGGGTCGAGGTTTTCATCCGATACGGATTCGGTTTCCCGGAAGTCGCGGAGATACGCCTGCTGCGCCCGCGCCTCTTTGGTTCCTATCGTGACGACCAGCTGAGTTTCGGGGCGCTCGATCCGCTGATCTTTACCGGCGAGGAATCGCCGTTCGAATTTCCCGACATGCGGTTGCGGGTCGTCGACGGCCGCGGCCGGCTCGACAGCGACCACGGAGCGATCGGGTTCAAGCTCGCCGGCAGCGGGCACCTGCGCGGCGGCTTCGCCGGCGAGCTCGCGGCGGTGGCCCCCGAGCTGGCCGGTTTCGGATGTGAGGCTCGGCGGACCTCGCTCTACGGCCGGGTGAGCATCGACAACGCTCGGCCCGCCTTCAATGGGCCGCTGCGGATCGCCGGTCTTTCCTGCCCCGACACGGGCATAGCCATCGAGGGGGCGGCCGTTCAGATCGACGGTCGCGCCGACCAGCGGCTCGTGGGCCTCGAAGGTGAAGCCGAGGTCCGCACCGGCGCGCTCGCATTCGGGAATGCGCGGCTGGCATCGGTGGCCGGCACGTTCCGTGCCAGCTGGCGCGACGGCGCGCTGACCGGGAGCTACCGGGGCGAAGGGACAGGTCTCGCCGCGTCTCAGGCGGCGATCGCGCGGATCGCCCTCGACGGCGCGGTCCGGACGCGCAACGGCTTCGAGCGGGCCGAGGTCGATGCCCGGATCGACGGCCGCGGCGTTCGCCCCGGGCCGGCCATCGACGGCGCACTGGCCGATGCGTCGCGGGCGGCCGGAGAGACACTGTTCGCTCCGATCCTCGAGCGGATCCGGCGCCAGCTCGCGGCGGAAGGCCGCGCCAGCCGGCTCATCGCGGAGGCCACGCTGCGCGTGGGCGAGGGCCGCGCGACCGTGTTCGTACCGCAAGCGACCTGGCGCGGCGGCAGCGGCGCCACGCTGCTCTCGCTCACCCGGGCGCAGTTCGCTGCGAGCGGGCCTGCCGCGCCACGGTTCTCCGGCAGCTTCGCCACGGGCGGGGAGGGGCTTCCACGCATCAGCGGACGGGTCGACCCGCGGCCCGACGGGGGGCTCGAGGCTGCGATCCGCATGGCGCCCTACGAGGCCGGCGACGCGAGCCTCGCCTTGCCCGAACTGGTGGCCGTCCAGCGCCGGACCGGCGAGTTCGGCTTCACCGGCAGTGCGCGCCTGAGTGGAGCCTTGCCCGGCGGCCGCGCCGACCGGCTCGTCGTGCCCCTGAGCGGCAACTGGTCGCAGTCCGCAGGTCTCGCGCTGTGGACCGCTTGCACCGAGTTGAGCTTCGACCGGCTCGAGCTTGCCAATCTCGCGCTCGAATGGCGCGATCTGACGCTGTGCCCGCCGCGCAGCGGGGCGATCCTGCGCTACGACGCCCGCGGCCTGCGGATCGCCGCCGGCGCGTCGTCGCTCGACGTCAGCGGGAAGCTCGGTGAAACGCCGGTCGCGATCCGCAGCGGGCCTATCGGTTTCGCCTACCCCGGCGTTGTGACGGCGCAGCATCTTACAGTTACGCTCGGGCCCCGCGACACGGCCAGCACGTTCGCGGTCGAGGAGTTCAACGCGCGGATGGGCGAGGGGTTCGAGGGCCGGTTTGCCGGCACCGACGTCCGGCTTGCCGCGGTCCCGCTCGACGTGCTCCGCGCAAGGGGGACGTGGCGCTACGCCGACGGTCGGCTGCTGCTCAGTGACGGCGAGTTCCGCCTCGCCGACCGGACCGACCCCGCCCGGTTCCGGCCCCTGGTCTCGACTGGCGCCTCGCTCACGCTCGAGGACAACCAAATTTCTGCACGGGCGCTGCTGCGCGAGCCGCGCAGCGGGCGGGAGGTGACCCGGGTCGAACTGCTGCACGATCTCGCCACGGGCCGTGGCCATGCCGATCTCGCGGTCGAGGGCCTCGTGTTCGACGACCGGCTCCAGCCCGAGGCATTGTCCGAACTGGCCTTCGGCGTGATCGCCAACGCGCGGGGCAAGATTACAGGCAGCGGGCGCATTGACTGGACCGAGGAAACGGTGACCAGCAGCGGTCGTTTCTCGTCCGACTCGCTCGACTTCGCCGCCGCCTTCGGCCCGGTGCAGGGCGCCTCCGGCACGATCGAGTTCAGCGACTTGCTCGGGCTCACCACCGCCCCCGACCAGCGGCTGCGCGTTCGCTCGCTCAACCCGGGTGTCGAGGTGACCGAAGGCGAGGTGACGATCGCGCTCGACAACGGCGAGGTACTGGCGCTGGCCGGCCGCTGGCCGTTCCTCGGCGGGACGCTGACGCTGCAGCCGGTCGAGTTGAACATCGGCGCGAGCGAGGAGCGGCGCTATGTCCTCGAGGTCGTCGGCGTCGATGCGGGCCGCTTCGTCGAGTACATGGAGCTCGAGAACATGAGCGCCACCGGCACGTTCGACGGAACCGTGCCGCTGGTGTTCGACGAAATCGGGAACGGGCGCGTGACTGGGGGGCTGCTGATTTCGCGACCGCCGGGCGGAAATGTCTCGTACGTCGGCCAGCTGACTTACGAAGACCTCGGCGCGATCGCCAATTTCGCCTTCGATGCGCTGCGCTCGCTCGACTACCGGCAGATGCGGGTCATGCTCGAGGGTGATCTGACCGGAGAGATCGTCACCCGCGTGCGGATCGACGGGGTCAGCCAGGGGGCGACCGCGGAGAAGAATTTCCTCACGCGCCGGATCGCCGCGCTGCCGATTCGCGTCGACGTGAACGTCCGCGCCCCGTTCTATTCGCTGCTCGGCTCGATCAAGGCGCTCTACGACCCCTCGGCTATCCGCGATCCGCGCGAGCTCGGCTTGATCGACGAGCAGGGCAACGTGCTCCGCCGCGAGACCGAGGGCCCGCCGCCCGAGCCCGTCGCTCCCGAAGACCTGATCCCCGCTGAACCCGTTATTCAGCGCCGCGAAAGCGAGGAAACGCCATGACGAGTGCCGATTTGACCAAGCCTGCGCGGCGTGCGCATATGTCCCGGATGGGCAGGCGCAGGGCGTTCGCAGGGGTGATGGTAGCGCTGGGTTCGACCCTCGCCGGCGGGTGCGTGACAGTCAACGCACCGGCCGAGCCGATCGTGATCGAGCTCAATGTCAACATCACGCAGGAAGTGATTTATCGGCTTGCAGACGACGTTCGCCAGAACATCGAACAGAACCCGGAGATCTTTTGAGATGGCCATGCACCGCACCTTTTCCCGGACCCTGCTCGGCGGTCTCGTGATGGCGGCGCTCGCGCTGCCGGTGCCAGCGATGGCCCAGCGCGACCCGGCCTACCAGGCGGCCCGTGCCGCTGGCCAGATCGGCGAGAAGACCGACGGCTATCTCGGCGTCGTCGGCAACCAGCCGCCCGAGATCGGCCGGATCGCCAGCGACATCAATATCCGCCGGCGCGAGAACTACGCCCAGAAGGCGCAGGAGCAGGGTGTCACCCTGCAGGAATACGCTATCGCCCAGGGCTGCATCCTGATCTCGCGCACCGCGCCCGGAGAGAAGTACCAGGCGCCCGACGGCAGCTGGCAGACGCGCGGCTCCGGTCCGCCCCAGCTCGACCCGCGCTGCCCGCGGGCCTGACCTCGCCGGTCCGGCCCTGCCGGGCCGCGTGCTCAGTCCTTCCCCAGGGCGCTGCGGCGCACCCGGTTGACTTGCCTGGGCCTCGTCCGTAAGGGCGGCGGCATCGCCGGCCGGGCACCCCTCGGCCGCGCGTTCGCGCAACCTTCGTTCTTGCCGCTTCTGACAGGAAGACTCAGACCCCCGTGGCGACGCCCCGCGAACCCGGATTGCAGGAAGACCCGGCCATCGATTCGCTCGAGGACCGGATCGCGGCTGCGCGCGCGGCGGAGGATGCACGCCAGGCGAAGGAGCGCCCGGCCGCCGCGGGCGAGCCGGCGCGCGCGACGCAGGTGATCTCGACCATGGTCGGCTACCCGCTGGGTGGGATCGTGGTCGGGTTCCTGTTCGACAACCTGTTCAACACGCTGCCGTGGATCACCATCGTCCTGATGTTCCTCGCCTTTATCGGCGGGTGTCTCCACGCCATGCGCCTCGTCAAGAACCGCGCCAACTAGCGCGCCAGCCCAGGGACCGGAAAGCAAGTGGCCGCAGCCGCCAAGATTGACCCGATGCACCAGTTTGCAATCGCCCCTATCGCGGGCGAGGAACTGGTCGCGAGCCCGTTCATGTTCACCAACTCGGCGCTGTGGATGCTGATCGTCACCGCGGCGATCGTGGTGTTCATGTGGGGCGGCACCCGGCGTCAGCTGGTTCCGGGGCGGTGGCAGGCGGCAGTCGAGGTCGTGACCGGGTTCGTCGGCAACATCACCCGCCAGAACATCGGGCCGGAGGGCCGCGCGTTCCTACCGTGGGTGTTCACCGCATTCATGTTCATCCTGTTCTCGAACTGGATCGGTGCGCTGCCGCTGGCGATCGTCGGCCCGCACCCGTTCACGGTGACGAGCCAGTTCACGGTCACCGGCGTGCTCTCGCTGACCAGCTTTGCGATTGTCCTCGCCGTCGGCTTCTGGAAGCACGGGCTGCACTTCTTCTCGCTATTCGTGCCCCACGGCACGCCGTTCATTCTCAAGATCCTGATCGCGCCGATCGAGTTCATCTCGTTCCTCGTGCGGCCGTTCAGCCTCGGGCTGCGGCCATTCGTGGCGATGTTTGCCGGGCACATCCTGCTCGAGGTATTCGGCAACTTCGTCGTGCAGGGCCTCAATGCCGGGATCGACGGCAGCCCGCTCGGCTGGGCGATCGCCGTGCTGTGCTTCGTGTTCGTGATCGGGGTCAACGCGCTCGAGCTGCTGGTCGGCGCGATCCAGGCCTTCGTGTTCGCTCTCCTGACCGCGCTTTACATCAAGGATGCGGTCCACCTTCACTGATTTCTCAACGCTTTTTCTAACGGAGTAATGTCATGGAACTCGCTTCTGCCCAGGTCATCGGCGCCGGTCTCGCGGCGATTGGCGTCGGCGCCGCTGCTGCGGGCGTCGGTTACGTGTTCGGTTCGTTCCTGCAGGGTGCGCTGCGGAACCCGTCGGCTGCCGGCGGCCAGACCGCGACGATGTACATCGGCTTCGCCGCGGCCGAGCTGCTCGGCCTGATGGCGTTCGCCGTCGCGATGATCATCCTCTACGCCCGCTGATCTCTCTCGCCCCGGGGCGTCAGGCGCCGGGGCGGCACCGATGCGGACAAGGGTCCTGAAATGCCTCAATTAAGCCAGCTTGCCCTGGTCTATCAGTCGCAGTGGTTCTGGTTGCTGCTGGTGCTGGTGACGCTCTACTTTGTCGTCGGCCGCGGCATCGTGTCGAAGGTCGAATCGACCGTCGATGCGCGCGACAAGCAGATCGCCAGCGACCTCGCCACGGCCGAACGGCTTCAGGCCGAAGCGGCCCGGTCCGAGGAAGCCTGGCGTGAGCAGATGAACGCTGCCCACGCCGAGGGGCAGGCGCGTGCCGCCGAAGCGAAGGCGAAGGCCATGCGCGAAGCCGAACAGCGGATCGCCAAGGCCGACCAGGAGATCGCGGCGAAGACCGAGGCGGCCGGTGCCGCTCTCGCCGAAGCGCGCAACAGCGCGCTCGCCGAGATCGAGAGCGTGGCCGCCGAGGCCGCGCAGGAGATCGTCGCCAAGCTGACCGGCGCCAAGGTGACCGCCAAGGCCGCCCGCGACGCCGTGACCGGAGCCATGAGCCGTGCTTGAGTATCTCGCCGCCGCAACCGCCGAACACGCCGCTGCGTCGGGCGGTGAAGAGCATCACGCCGAAGCCGTCGTCGCGGGCATTTCGTTCCTGACGCCGGGCTTCTTCGTCGCGGCTGCGATGCTGATCGTGTTCGCGATCATGCTCAAGGCCAGGGTGCCGTCGTTGATCGCCAAGGCGCTCGACAGCCGGATCGACGGCATCCGCCAGCAGCTCGACGAGGCCGCCAAGCTGCGCGCCGAGGCCGAGGCGCTGCGCGACGAATACGTCCGCAAGGGCAAGGAAGCCGCGGCCGAGATCAAGGCGATGAAGGAAGCGGCCGAGCATCAGGCGGCCGAGATCGTCGAGAAGGCCAAGCGCGACAGCGAGGCCTTGATCGCCCGCCGCAGGGCCATGGCCGAGGAGAAGATCGCTGCCGCCGAGCGCGCCGCGATCGAGGAAGTCCGTACACGCGCCGCGCAGGCCGCCACCACGGCAGCAGCGGAGCTGATTGCCAGGAAGCACGACGCCGACGCCGACCGCAAGCTGGTCGACGAGGCGATATCCGGCCTCTGATCATGACGACACCGCAACGCCGGGCCGGCGAATGCCTGCCCGGCGTCGAGCGGTTCCTTTCCAGGAAAAGCTAGAACGAGTCCTTCGCGGCCCTGAGCTTCGCGAAGGTCTCGACCGGATCGGCGCCGCCCCAACGGTCGCGTAGGCTCTCCGAGTCTGCGCGCAGGAACGGGTTCGTCGCGAGCTCGCGTTCGAGCGACATGGGCACCGTCGGCTCTCCGCGCGAACGGCGCTCATCGACTTCGCGGGCATAGGACTGCAGCTCGATGTTGTCGGGATCGGCGTGAAGCGCGAAGCGCGCATTGGACTGGGTGTACTCGTGTGCGCAGTAGAGCGTCGTCTCCGGCGGCAGCGCCTTGAGGCGTGAGAGGCTGGCCCAGAACTGGGGCGGGGTTCCCTCGAACATCCGTCCGCAACCGAGCGCGAACAGCGAATCGCCGACGAACGCGATCCTGGCCTCGCGCAGGTGGTAGGCTACGTGGCCAAGGGTGTGGCCGCCGACGTCGATCACCTCGGCCGTCCATTCGCCGAGCTGCACCCGGTCCCCGTGGGCGACGGTCCGGTCCACTCCGGCGATCTTCGGTGCGTCGATGACCGGTGCGGTGATCGTGCAGCCGGTCGCGGCCTTGATTGCCGCGTTGCCGCCGGCATGGTCGGGATGCCAGTGCGTGTTCCAGATCTGCGTGATCCGCCACATCCGCTTCTCCGCCTCGCGGAGATAGGCCTCGGCGTCGGGCGTATCGATGCAGGCCGTTTCGCCGCTCGCCGGGTCGTGCAGCAGGAAACCGTAATTGTCGCTCAGACAGGGGAACTGGTGGACTTCGATGCTCAAGAGTTCCTCCCGCGCGGATGCCGCGGCACGCCGGCCGGCATCTCGATCCAGTGGTGCTTGCTCTGCTCGTAGACCGAGCGTGCCGGCAGCGGGAACGCCGGGTCGGCAAGGGTGCCGACGGTGACCCCGACGATCGCCGGATACTTGCTTGCCCGCGCATAGACCGTGCTGCCGCATGTTGGACAGAAACCCGAGGTGAACGCATTCGCCTCATCGGTCAGCCGCGTGTACTCGCGCGCCTCGCCCGCAATCGTGACACTGTCCGCCGGATAATAGGCGATCTCGCCGAACGGTGAACCGCTGCGCCGCTGGCAGTCGAGGCAGTGGCACAACACGATCATCGGCTCGACACCGTCGGCGACATCCGCCGTGAGGCTCCCGCACTGGCACCGGGCTCGCATGGCCGAAATCTAGAAACCTCGCGTCGAATAGGAAAGGCCCGCCCGCTCGGATGAGCGGACGGGCCTTCAGCCTTGTCGTCATGCCGGCGAGCCGGAAGCTCGTTCGGCAAGCCCGCGCCTTGGCAGCACGCGGTCCCGGCTTTCGCCGGGACGACGCTTACTGCTTCTTCAGCGCTTCGCCGAGGATGTCGCCGAGCGAGGCGCCCGAGTCCGACGAGCCGTACTGCTCGACGGCGGCCTTCTCTTCGGCGATCTGGCGCGCCTTGATCGAGAAGTTGGGCTTCTTCGAGCGGTCGAAGCCGATCACCATCGCGTCGACCTTCTGCCCGACCTGGAAGCGGTCCGGACGCTGCTCGTCGCGGTCGCGGCCGAGGTCCGAGCGCTTGATGAAGCCGGTCGCACCATCGTCGCCGGCCTGGACCTCGAGCCCGCCGTCGCGGACCTCGAGCACCGTGACGGTGACGATGTCGTTCTTGCGCAGGCTGCCCGCGGCTGCGGCGCCGGCCGCCGGAGCGCCCTTCTCGAGCTGCTTCATGCCGAGGCTGATGCGCTCCTTCTCGACGTCGACGTCCAGCACGATCGCCTTGACCTGCTCGCCCTTGCGGTGAAGCGCCAGCGCGTCCTCGCCCGAGATGCCCCAGGCGATGTCCGACATGTGGACCATGCCGTCGACGTCGCCGGGCAGGCCGATGAACAGGCCGAACTCGGTCGCGTTCTTGACCTCGCCCTCGACCACGGTGCCGACCGGGTGCTTCTCGGCGAATTCTTCCCACGGGTTGCGCTGGGCCTGCTTGAGACCGAGCGAGATGCGGCGCTTGTCGCTGTCGACCTCGAGCACCATCACGTCGACCTCCTGCGAGGTCGAGACGATCTTGCCCGGGTGCACGTTCTTCTTGGTCCAGCTCATCTCGGAGACGTGGACCAGGCCCTCGATGCCCGGCTCGAGCTCGACGAAGGCGCCGTACTCGGTGATGTTGGTGACGGTGCCGCGGACCTTGGCGCCGACCGGATACTTGGCGGCCACGCCTTCCCACGGATCGCTCTCGAGCTGCTTCATGCCGAGGCTGATGCGCTGCGTGTCGGCGTTGATGCGGATGATCTGCACCTTCACCACGTCGCCGATGTTGATCACCTCGGACGGGTGGTTGACGCGCTTGTAGCTCATGTCGGTGACGTGGAGCAGGCCGTCGATGCCGCCGAGGTCGACGAACGCACCGTAGTCGGTGATGTTCTTCACCACGCCGTCGATCACCTGGCCCTCGGCCAGCTTGTCGATCAGCTCGCTGCGCTGCTCGGCGCGCGTCTCTTCGAGGACCGCGCGGCGCGAGACGACGATGTTGCCGCGGCGGCGGTCCATCTTCAGGATCTGGAACGGCTGCGGCATGTCCATCAGCGGGGTCACGTCGCGGACCGGGCGGATGTCGACCTGCGAGCCGGGGAGGAATGCCACGGCGCCATCGAGGTCGACGGTGAAGCCGCCCTTGACGCGGCCGAAGATGCGGCCCTCGACGCGCTTGCCCTCGCCGAATTCGGCTTCGAGCTTGTCCCACGCAGCCTCGCGGCGGGCACGGTCGCGGCTCAGCATCGCCTCGCCCTCGGCGTTCTCGACGCGGTCTACGAACACTTCGACCTCGTCGCCGACGTTCAGCGTGCCTTCCTCATCGCCGCGGGCGAATTCGCGCAGCGGAATGCGGCCTTCGCTCTTGAGGCCGACGTCGATCAGCGCGACGCCGTTTTCGATCGCGGTGACGGTGCCCTTGACGACGCGGCCTTCGAAGCCGCCCTCGGCGCCACCGAGCTGTTCATCGAGGAGTTTCGCGAAATCTTCGCGCGTGGGGTTGGCAGTGGAAGCCATAAAGGTGAGGTTCCTGATCTAACGTTTTCCGGCCAGGCGGTTGTCTCCGCCGGTCTTTGTGGCCGAACCGCCCGCGAGGCCCCATGCCGGCGCAGGCATCCTCCCGGATCGTGCCGGAACGAGAGCGGAAATGGGCTGCAGCAGCGGTGAAACCGCCCGAAGCGTGCCGGACCTGCTTGAAGCAATCGCCCTCGACCCGGGCCTCGGCCCGATCGAACGGGCGCGCGCCTAGGGGAAAAGGGCACGGAAAGCAAGCGAAAGCCGATCCGCGGCGTGGCCAGGGCGCCGTCATCGAAGCCCTAGTCGGAGTTGGACGAGGGCCCCCTGGCCTTTCCCTCCACCGCTGCAATCGCCGCCGCGATCGCATCGTCGGGCCCCATCTCCGAGGTATCGAGCACCACCGCGTCCTCTGCCGCGCGCAGCGGGGCCTCGGCCCGCGTGCGGTCGCGCTCGTCGCGCCGGCGCAGGTCGGCCTCGATCTCGGCGAGCGTATGGCTTTCGCCGCGCGCCTGCATCTCCCTCCACCGGCGCAGGGCGCGCGCCTCGAGGCCGGCGGTGACGAAGAGCTTCACGTCGGCATCGGGTGCGATCACCGTGCCGATGTCGCGCCCGTCGAGCACCGCGCCGCCGGGCTGAGTCGCGAAGCTGCGCTGCCGTTCGTAGAGCGCCTCGCGTACCGAAGGGTGGACCGAGACCTGGCTGGCGAGCCCGCCGGTTGCCTCGCTGCGCAGCTCGGGATCGGACAGCAGGGCGTCGGGAAAGCTGCACGCGGCAAGCGCGTCGCCGGGATCGTCGGGGTCGCCGCCGTCGAGGAACACCTGCCGCCCGACCGCGCGGTAGAGCAGCCCGGTGTCGAGATGCGGCAGTCCGAAATGCGCGGCCAGCGCGCGGGCGATCGTGCCCTTGCCCGAGGCGGTCGGTCCGTCGACGGCGATGATCATCGCCGCGCTCTAGTCGGCGTTGGCGGTATTGAGAACCTCGATCTTGCAGTCTATCTCGCCTGCGCGGGCGGCGACGTCCCCCGTGCTCCTCACGAGCCTTCAAGACCGGGACGGCCCGGCAGCTCGTCCGTGAAGGAGGCTGCTCTTGGCTTGGATTGTTCTGGTCGTCGCCGGTGTCCTGGAGGTCGTCTGGGCCTACTACATGAAGCTGTCCGACGGCTTCTCGCGCCCCTTGCCCACCGTTGCCACCTTTGCGGCGATGTTTCTCAGTTTCGGGCTGCTCGCCTACGCGATGAAGTCGCTGCCGCTCGGAACCTCTTACATGGTCTGGACCGGGATCGGCGCGGTCGGCGCGTTTCTCGTCGGCATCGTCGTGCTCGGCGAGGCGGTGACGCTCGTGCGCATCCTCGCTGCCGCGCTGATCGTCGCCGGGCTGGTGCTGATGAAGGTCTCGACGCCAGGCTAGGCCGGGAGCGAGGCTGTCGCCCCATCGAGCAGCGTTTCGAACTGCGGGAAGCTCGTCGCGATCGGCCGCGTGTCGTCGACCTCGACGCCGCTGCGGCTGGCGAGGCCGGCGACTGCCATCGACATCGCGATGCGGTGATCGAGATGCGTCGCGACCGGGCCGCCTCCCGAGAGCGGCTCGCCGCCGGTGCCGTCGATGACGAGGCCATCCTCGCGCTCCTCGACACGCGTGCCGGCGAGGCGCAGTGCTTCGGCCATGACCGCGAGGCGGTCGCTTTCCTTGACCCGCAGCTCGTCGAGCCCGCTGGTTGCCGTCCGGCCCCCGGCAAGTGCGGCGGCGACGAACAGCACCGGGAACTCGTCGATCATGCTCGGCGCGACCGCCGGGTCGACCTCGATGCCGGTCAGCGCCGAGTGGCGCACGCGCAGGTCCGCCACGGGTTCGCCGCCGACGTCCCGCCGGTCGAGCTCCTCGATCTGCCCGCCCATCTGCCGCAGCACGTCATAGAGCCCGGCGCGGGTCGGGTTCAGGCCGACGTTCTCGATCACGAGGTCGCTGCCAGGTACGACCAGCGCGGCAACGGCGAAGAAGGCGGCGGAGGAGGGGTCGCCCGGAACCTCGATGGTCTGCGGATGCAACTCGGCTTCGCCGCGAATGCGGATCACCCGCTCGCCGCTTGCTTCCTCGACCGACAGGTCGGCTCCGAAGCCACTGAGCATGCGCTCGGTGTGGTCGCGCGTCGGCACGGGCTCGATGACGGTGGTGATCCCCGCGGTGTTGAGCCCGGCAAGCAGGACCGCGCTCTTCACCTGCGCGCTCGCGACCGGGAGGCGGTAGGTGATCGGCACCGCCGGGCACAGCCCGCGCTCGGTCAGCGGCAGCGTGGTGCCGGAAAACTCGGCGCCCATCTGGCCGAGCGGCTCGGTCACGCGGCCCATCGGCCGCTTCGACAGGCTGGCATCGCCCACGAACTGTGCGGTGATCGGGTGGCTGGCGACGAGCCCCATCAGCAGCCGCGTCGAGGTGCCCGAGTTGCCCATGTCGAGCGGGACCTCGGGCTGCAGCAACCCGCCGACGCCGACGCCGAGAATCGACCAGGTGCCCTCGGCCTCGCGCTCGATCGTCGCGCCCATCGCCCGCAGTGCGGCAGCGGTCGCCATCACGTCCTCGCCCTCGAGCAGCCCGGTGACCCGCGTTTCGCCCACCGCCAGCGCGCCGAACATCAGCGAGCGGTGGCTGATCGACTTGTCGCCGGGCACGCGAATCCGCCCCTTCAGGGGACCACCGGGGAGGAATCGGCGCGGGCGAGGGGGGGCTGTCTCGGTCAAAGCGGCGGGCTTTTGACAGCGCCGGGGGGCTGTGGCAAGGCGCGCGCGCTCTTGATTCCGGCCCTTGATTGCGCTTGAGGCCGCACCCATCAAGTTTCCACCAATTCTGCCCCGCCGCGCGGCGGCTCAAAGAGGACATATCCATGGTCAAGCCAGAATGGGGCGCGAAGCGTACCTGCCCCAAGTGCGGTGAGCGGTTCTACGACCTCGGCAAGGACGAGCCGGTCGTGTGCATCGAGTGCGGCAACCAGTGGTATCCGGAGCCGGTGCTCAAATCGAAGCAGCCGATTCCGTTCGAGGAAGTCCAGAAGGAGAAGGAGCCTGAAGAGGCTGATGCCGATCTGGCCGCCGACGAGCTGGACGAGGATCTCGAGAACATCGACGAGGGCGAGGATTCGCCGGACAACGACGTCGATCTCGGCGGCGACGACGATCTCGGCGAGATCGGCACGGGCGACGACGAGGACGAGGACAACTGATCGTCATCCCGGCGAAAGCCGGGGCCGCAAGCCGCGGGCGTGCCGCTTGCGGCCCGAGGTCCCGGCTTCGGCCGGGACGACAGGGGGGGGCAATAAAGGTGCTTGCGATTTCGAGGTTCCGCCCATAAAGGGCGGCCCTCACGCGCCTCCCAGGGCGCGAACAGGAATGGAACGGGGCCGTAGCTCAGCTGGGAGAGCGCTACAATGGCATTGTAGAGGTCAGGGGTTCGATCCCCCTCGGCTCCACCATTCAAATGAATTTGAAGTGAAATCTCCGCGCATCCCGCGGAATCGAGTGCCGAATCGCACGCTGGCCGACGAGGTTTCGTCCGCCGGCGCTTTCGGCTTTTGGAGTAGGCGAGGCCCATGTTCGACACGCTGTCCGATCGCCTGACCGGGGTCTTTGACCGCTTGCGCGGGCGTGGGGCGCTGAACGAAAGCGACGTGCGCGAGGCGATGCGCGAGGTGCGCATCGCGCTGCTCGAAGCCGACGTCGCGCTGCCGGTCGCGCGCAGCTTCATCGACAAGGTCACCGAGAAGGCCGTCGGTCAGCAGGTGCTGCGCTCGGTCACGCCGGGCCAGCAGGTGGTCAAGATCGTCAACGACGAGCTCGTCGAGATGCTCGGCGGCGAGCAGGCCGTGCCGCTGATGCTCGAGGCCAGGCCGCCGGTCGTGATCATGCTGGTCGGCCTGCAGGGCTCGGGCAAGACCACCACGACCGCCAAGCTCGCCAGGCTGATTCGCGAAAAGCACGGCAAGAAGCCGATGATGGCCTCGCTCGACGTCGCCCGCCCGGCGGCGCAGGAGCAGCTCAAGGTGCTCGGCGAGCAGGTCGGCGTGTTGACCCTGCCGATCGTCCCGGACCAGCAGCCGGTCGACATCGCCCGCCGCGCGCTCGATTCGGCGCGCCTTCAGGCGGTCGACGTGCTGCTGCTCGACACCGCGGGCCGGCTCCACGTCGACGAAGCGCTGATGGCCGAGATGAAGGCCGTCGCCGGCGTCGCCTCGCCGACGGAAGTGCTGCTGGTGGTCGATTCGCTGACCGGCCAGGACGCGGTCAACGTCGCGCAGAGCTTTTCCGACGAGGTCCCGCTTACCGGCGTGATCCTGACCCGCATGGACGGCGACGCCCGCGGCGGTGCGGCGCTGTCGATGCGAGCGGTCACCGGCAAGCCGATCAAGTTCGCTGGCACCGGCGAGAAGCTCGACGCGATCGAGCCGTTCCATCCGGGCCGCGTCGCGGGCCGCATCCTCGGCATGGGCGACATCGTCTCGATCGTCGAGAAGGCCGCCCAGGTCATCCACGAGGAAGACGCCGAGCGGCAGGCCCAGCGCATGCTCAAGGGCCAGTTCGACCTCAACGACCTGAGGACCCAGCTGCGTCAGATGCAGCAGATGGGCGGGCTCGGCATGCTCGCCAACATGCTGCCGGGGATGAAGAAGGCCAAGCAGGCGATGGCCGCGAGCGGAGTCGACGACAAGGTGCTGGTGCACATGGACGCGATCATCGGCTCGATGACCCCGAAGGAGCGCCAGCGGCCCGAGTTGATGAACGCCAAGCGCAAGAAGCGCGTCGCGGCGGGCTCCGGCACCGAGGTGCAGGACGTCAACAAGCTCCTCAAGATGCACCAGGAGATGGGCCGGGCGATGAAGCAGCTCAGGAAGATGGGCGGCTTCAAGGGCCTAGGCGCGCTGCTCGGCGGCGGCGGCGGGATGGGCGGCCTCGGCGGTCCCGCGGGCGGCCTGCCCGGGCTCGGCGGGCCCCCGGCGGGCGGCGCCCAGCTTCCGCCCGACCTGCAGAATTTTCTCAAGAAGAAATGAATTCAACGGATTGAATTGGAAAGGTAATCTATCATGGCAGTGCAAATCAGGCTTTCGCGCGGCGGCGCCAAGAAGCGTCCGTATTACCGCATCGTGGTGGCCGACAGCCGTTCGCCGCGTGACGGCCGCTATCTCGAGCAGATTGGCACCTACAACCCGCTGCTCGCAAAGGACGACGAGAACCGCGTGAAGCTCAACGAGGATCGCGCGCGTTACTGGCTCGGTGTCGGCGCGCAGGCGACCGACCGCGTCGCCCGCTTCCTCGATGCCGCGGGTATCAAGGAGCGCACGCCGAAGAACAACCCGAAGAAGGGCGAGCCGGGCGAGAAGGCCAAGGAGCGCGCCGAGGAGCGTGCCGCGAAGCTCGCCGAGGCCGAGGAAGCCGCCAAGGCTCCCGCGGAGGAGGAAGCCGTGACCGAGGAAGCGGCGACCGAGGAAGTCGCCGCCGAGGCTCCGGCTGAGGAGGCCGCGGCGGAAGAGGCTCCCGCCGAGGAAGCTCCGGCCGAGGGCGCCAACGAGGAAAAGACCGAGGGCTGATGAAGCCTCCCTCTCCCCGTCGGGGGAGAGGGTCGGGGAGAGGGGGCGGCCGCCACGGCGCCGGACCCGGCACTCCCCCTCTCCCAACCCTCTCCCCTGTTGGGGAGAGGGCCGTCGTGCTCGCGGCCATCACGGGTGCGCACGGCGTGACGGGCGAGGTTCGGCTCAAGCTGTTCGGTGAGGGCGTCGAGGCACTCGCCGTGCACAAGACCTTCAATGGCGGCACGCTGACGCTCGCGAAGCTGCGCGACGACGGCAAGGGCGGGGCGATCGCCCGCTTTGCCGAGATCGCCGACCGCACAGCCGCCGAAAAGCTGCGCGGGACCGCGCTCACCGTTCCGCGTTCCGCGCTGCCGCCGCTCGAAGAGGGCGAATACTACCACGTCGACCTGATCGGCCTCGCCGCCGTCTCCGACGCGGGCGAGACCCTGGGTACCGTGGTCGCGGTCGAGAACTTCGGCGCAGGCGACGTGCTCGAGATCGAGCGACCCGATGGCAGGCGCTTCATGGTGCCGATGCGCGTCGAGGCCGTACCCGAGTGGAACGAGGAGCGGCTCGTGGTGTCCCGCGAATTCGCCGATTGAGGCGA
>Ga0182746_1001284_pt1 | contig 24060 bp, 20 predicted proteins | sample eDN3rd30CBELigOP_FD_128881 | JGI IMG/M metagenome (GOLD analysis project Ga0182746, IMG submission 128881) | Enriched Organic Plus compost microbial communities from Emeryville, California, USA - eDNA 3rd pass 30_C BE-Lig OP (version 2) (version 2) ... | reverse complement strand
GAGCGTTACCTCCTCATTCGACCCCTCGACATAACCCTTCAGTTTTAGAACTCTAAAACTGCCTGACCTTTACCGAAATTGCGTGACCACATTTCATTTGGGCCAGGAACATTTCGCACCAAGAAAAGCGCCCTTTAATTGAATAACACAATTGACCTTATTAGATTTTCAAATCAATATATGCCTTGGTCAAAAATACTCCCAGCAGAATGTGGCAGACACTTGTCGCTTTGCAATTAAATTATTTATTCATAAAAACTTTGATTTCTTCTTCTGGCATGGATGAATCGCATTTCACGTTTACTGTGTCGCCATTAGTATAGATGAACCCAGGAACCGTTGGAATGTCGTATTCATTACGAAAGGCCGTAATACCTTCCATATCAGATTCTTCCACACTATTGACATAATAGATATGAGTATCCGTTTCATCAGCAACTTTTTTTAGTTTTTTAATGAATTTTTGACAATAGGGACATACAGCCTTGCCAATATAGATAACGGCTTCGCCTTCCCCATTTACCAATTCCTGTGCTTTTGAGGAATTAATTTTATCAAAACTAGCTACAGTTTCTTCATAAGTAGCAACCATTGCTCAATCTCCTTTTTCTAATGTCATTATTATACAGTATTCAAACAATATTATTTTAACCCCGTCTCTACACAGGACGGGATTGTGCATGTTTTAAATTTGAACATTAAATGACTTTATTGTCGCATAACGTGGTAAGTCCGCATTTTACTAGTAGTACCCCTAATTGGACTGACTTTGCAATAGTTCAGGGAATAAATAATGTATGATATGCATAGTTAAACGTCGAGACTCTCCTTGATATGGATAGATATGCATATACATGGATGGATTAAAGTTGGCTTCAATAATTCCGTAAGCATTTTGATTAGTTGCAGGAACTTCTGTATTTTCAATAATTAAATCAATCCCACAAATTTTTACTCTGAGTGCAGATACCGCATCCACTGCTATTTTTTTATAATCATCCGGAATTTGATCGGTCACATCAATCGAGTCTCCACCTGTACTAATATTGGAGTTTTCACGCAGATAGATGATTTCATCCTTTTTAGGAATCGAATTGATTTGATATCCTTGACTTTTAAGCATAAGTTTCTCCAATTCACCTAACTGGATACTTTCTAAAGGTGTCCGATGGTCACTTCCTCTTAAAGAATCACGATTCTTTTGCATGACTAACTCTTGAATTGTATGTTTACCATCACCTATAACATTCGCTGGAATTCGTAATAAAACGGCGTAGACTTGATCATTTAACACAAAAAATCGATATTCTGTTCCTTTAATAAATTCTTCTATTAATACAGAAGAGTCTTCTTTAAATGCTAGCGTGAGTGCTTTTTGATAATCTTCATAATTTGCGCCTTCTTTGAAAATCGAAATTCCTAATCCATAGTTAGTTGTTTTCGGCTTCACAACAAAAGGTTTGCTGGAAAAAAGATGATAGGAACGTAAAGCTTGTTCGATTGTTTGAAACTCTTCACCCTTAGGCACACGGAATCCATGTTGGTGAAGAATTTTCTTTGTTACGGTTTTATTTTCCATAATTAAAGTGGATACATAATTATCTTTACTTGTCATATTTCCATTTTTCACATATTCCACATGATCTTTTAATTTCAGCTTCAAAAATTGATCTTGCCGATCCAAAATTTCTACTTGAATTCCTTGTTGAATTGCATCGAACATTAAAATTTGAGTGGATAACTCCATGTCAGTAAATCCCGCTAATTGATATGGCTTCCCCCATGATTTGTTATAATTTTCTTTTGCTATTAACGAAGCGACTTGACTTTGACTGTTTTTTTGACTTTCTTTATAAAGTTTTCCGGATAGAGTCTTGCTTGGATCCTCTAGCATTTCTTTCAGATGAACAAATAACGTATCAGAAGTAGTTAAATCTAAGATTTCTACTAAATGTTTCATCTCATCAATTATATTTTTGGCTTCTTTTTCGAATTTTGTATGCTCTAATGGATGCTCAAGAGCCACTACATCATTGTAGTAATCACCCATTTTTACCCACTCATCACAATTTTCCCCTTCATCTTTCCATAGTAAATAAATTAAGAAAAGATGGAGAAATTCCGCTTGTTCATAGCCAATTCCATACGGTTCAAAAGGATTTAAATCTATATTTCGCAATTCAATATACCTAATACCTTGATCTACTAGATCTGAAACATGTTGTCCGCCTCTTAAACGGACAGGTGAATAAAATTCCTTTTCTTTTGATAGAAGCCCTCTTTTAACCATAGAGGAAAGATCTGAAAGATAATTCTGTATGCTACTATATGACACTTGAACATCATCAGAATTGGTATAACCATATTTACTGCTTCGAATGCTTCTTACTGCATGATTCAAAGAATCTTCTTTAAAAAAATTCTTTTCACTACTAGGAGAAGCTCCATAAAAATAAGTAAATAACCATCGATAGTGTAAATAGTTTCTTGTGGCTTTTAGATATATCTCTGTTTTAAAATCCCGATAATCTTTAATTTCCAATTGTGCGTTAAATAACGCTTGAATGAACTCATCGCTAAATTCAAAGTTAAAATGAACACCACAAAGCATTTGTTTACGACGGCCATAAGAATCGGATAAATATTCACGATATCGAACATCTTCAACACTTTTTAATTTTGCAATCACAATATTTTCTTCATCTTCTGGTAACTGTGGCGGCATACTTAATGGCCAGAGCATTTCATTGATTCCCATAGAACGATAAGCAACATCATGGATCGCTGCTAAGTAATTAAACAGTTCCTCTAATGTTTCAGTAACAGGTGTGATAATTTCCATCTGTAATTCTGAAAAATCCCGCTGAATATACGGATGATCATCGCGCCGCGAAATACTTTTAGGATGATCCGTTTTAGCTAAATTTCCGGATAAATCAACTCGTTTACTTTCTTTTTCAAGTCCATAACGTGCTTTTAATAAGTATGGTTTAACACGGTCATTGACTAACATTTTTTTTAAATCCGTTTTAACGATAGTCCCCAATTTACTCACCCCTACTTCATTCCATTTCTTATTTTTAGATGCAACATGCAGTAAATGAAAATATCCACATTCAATTGCAATGTGGATATTTTCATTTCCATTCCATATTATCTTAAGTACTTCACATGGAAAGCGAAATGGTCTTCTAAGAAAGTGGCAATAAAGAAATAGCTATGGTCATAACCTTCTATTTTCTTGTAATTTACTACTTGATTATTTTCCTCAGCATTCTTTAAAAAATAAGTTTCATCTAACTGTTTTTGATAAAACTCATCTTTAGTTCCTTGCATAATGAGAATAGGCGGAACGCTAGGTTCTTTGACCAGTTCTGAAGCATCCCATTCTTTCCAGAAAGTTTGATTTTCCCCTAAATAAGAGGCGAAAGCTTTTATTCCCCATGGAACTTGACACGGGCTTAAAATAGGAGAAAAAGCAGAAATCGCTTTGAATCTCGTCGGATTTTTCATGCCAATCACCAAAGCGCCATGACCGCCCATTGAGTGGCCCATTATGCTTTCTTCTCCAGAAAAGTTGGGTACCAAAGTTGACGCAATAGCCGTTAATTCATCGACTATATACGTATACATGTTGTAATGCTTTGCCCATGGATCTTGTGTCGCATTTAAATAAAAACCTGCACCTTGTCCAAGATCCCACGCTTCATCATCAGCAACCTCTTCTCCACGTGGTGAAGTGTCCGGAATCATGACTGCCACTTGATATTTTTCAGCCAACCTTTGAAATCCGCTTTTTTGACTAAAATTATCATCTGTACAAGTTAAACCAGATAACCACCAAATAAGAGGGATCTTTTTCATTTCTTTATTTGATGGCAAATAAATACTAAATGTCATCTCACATTGTAAGGATTCTGAATAATGAGTATATTTACATTGTTCCCCATCGAAAGAGCGATGTTTTTCAATAAGTTTAAGACTCACTTTCTCACTCTCCATATGTTAAAATCGTTCGGATGGACTCTCCTTTATGAAGCAATTCAAATGCCTCATTGATGTCTTTAAAGTTTAAGTTGTGTGTGATATAAGGATCTAAATCAATTTCACCATTCATAAACTTTTCAACCATGCCTGGTAGTTGAGTTCTTCCTTTCACTCCACCAAAGGCTGATCCACGCCATACTCGACCTGTTACTAATTGGAATGGACGAGTGTGAATCTCTTTTCCTGCACCAGCTACACCGATAATCGTACTTTCGCCCCAGCCTTTATGACAACATTCAAGAGCAGACCTCATGACTTCAACATTTCCAATACACTCGAAGCTGTAATCGACTCCTCCATCCGTCATTTCAACGATGACTTCTTGGACTGGTTTATCAAATTTAGCAGGATTTACAAAGTCAGTTGCTCCCATTTTTTTGGCTAATTCAAACTTATCCTCATTTAAGTCTACAGCAATAATTCGGCTTGCTTTTGCTTGGACCAATCCTTGAATAACAGCTAATCCAATAGCCCCAAGACCAAATACGGCTGTTACAGCCCCTTCTTCCACTTTTGCTGTGTTGTGTACAGCACCAATCCCTGTTGTCACACCGCATCCAAATAGACAAACTTTATCAAGCGGTGCTTCTGAATCAATTTTTGCTAAAGAGATTTCAGGAACAACTGTATATTCACTAAATGTACTGGTTCCCATGTAATGATAAATCGGCTCTCCATTATAAGAGAAACGAGTAGTTCCATCAGGCATTAAACCTTTCCCTTGAGTTTCTCGTACGGCACTACATAAGTTTGTTTTACCTGAGCGACAGAATTTACATTCTCCACATTCAGCCGTGTATAGTGGAATAACATGGTCCCCTGGTTTTACCGAAGTTACTTCATCCCCTACAGCAACGACTACCCCAGCACCTTCATGGCCTAGTACAGCAGGAAATACGCCTTCCGGATCATCACCAGATAATGTAAATGCATCTGTATGACAGACCGAAGTATAGAGAATTTTTACTAATACCTCTTTTGCTTTTGGTTCCTCAACATCTATTTCCACAATTTGAAGTGGTTCTCCTGGTTTAAATGCAACAGCAGCTCTACTTTTCAATTGAATACCTTCTTTCTTTTGTTTTCTAATTTACTTTTATATAATTACATACCATAATCACATCGGCAATACTGACGTTTTTGTCACTGTGATTAAAATATAAAAAGTGGTTCTCCCGGTTTAAATGCAACAGCACCTTTACTTTTTAAATGAATCCCGCCTTTCCTTTGTTCTGTAATTTACTTTTCCATAATTACATATTATAATTTAGCAGGAAATACTGACGTTTTTGTCACTATAAACAAATGAACAATAGAAAGGTATGGAAATAGATGGTCATTCATTATAAAGAAAAGTCTTTTTTTACCAGCAAAGATTTAGCTCTTTCGGTAATAGGGGGACGTTGGAAAATAGCTATTATATGGTGTTTACTCCAACAATCTCCATTGCGGTTAAGCGAAATACAAAAATACCTTCCAGATGTCAATCAACGTATGTTAATTAGACAATTAAGGGAATTAGAAGAGGATCAAATTATTACTAGAATGGTATACCCTGTTGTCCCTCCTAAAGTGGAGTATCAACTTAGCGAGATTGGTCTTCAACTAAAACCTGTTGTTACTTCCATTTGTGATTGGGGAGATCATTTTAGAATATTTTTGGAAGAAAACGCTAATAAAAAATCAGTTCAGTAAGATTTAAGTCGGTTTTGATTAATTTAACTAGTAAATAATCAGCATTCAATTTACTAATATATTTTAGTAAATATGCAAGAGGAAATACGAAGGCTGCAAGCCATCCATTTCCTTGAAAATCGATACAAAATGCTTGGGTAACAAATGAAAGAATAATAATACTCAAATTTATTATTTGACGGGTTCTGGTGCAAATGTTTGAAGAAAATATAAAAAGTGAAAGATTTCTAGTGACTCCTGGTCCTAAGCAATTATTCTAAACAGTTGATGGATGAATTCTTTTTAATTTTGGACAGACTTCTCCCTTTGGAGAGTCTGTCCTTTTTTGATCATGTGCATAACCTCTATCCCTGCAATAATTCGTTTGGCAGTCTTTTGTATCAATCAAATTCCTCGAATCGTTTCCTTCCCTCTATTTGACTAGATGATAGGCTGTTCCGAGTGGTCCCGTGCTTCTCTATTATTAAAGAAACGACAGCTCCCCCCCTTTCCAATTTCTTAACCCGAAATTTCTTGATGTTGCTGAGGACCTCTGTGTGAAAATAAATGACCAATGGTATTAAAAAAGAAAAATAAATGCTTCTGAAAGCGAATCTCAGACATTGAAATAAGAACTTTTTTTATGAAAATATCCTATATAGAACAAATATTCTATGATAGAATAGAAGTAAAGATAAGAAGGAATTATCTTTACTATACATAATAAATTTATGTTATCTTTCTTTTAGGAGGCAAAAAATGAATAACTTGACGCTTCTTAATACAATGACTAGTGAACAATTTTTAGATCATTTACAAAATAACCTACATGATCGACATCTACTCGATGAAAATAGAAATCTATCTCTCGCTAATAGTTCTGAACAAGATTTTTTAGAATTGTTTTTTATGGAAAAAGTTTTTCCGCAAGATAAACAGCTTTCCCTGTTTTTCGCGCTATATAATAAGAGAGAAACTCGTTTAAATAAAAAACGGTTAACTTATCCAGCCCTCTACAAAATTGTTAAAGAAGCCGTTCTTATGGCTGGACGAAATGCAAGAGTTACACCGCACTGGTTCCGTCATACTTTTGTGACCACTCTACTCGAGAATGATGTTCCATTAGCTGTGGTTAAAGATTGGGCCGGTCATTTGGATATCTCTACCACTAATATATATTTAGAACGTGTGAATCAGGATAATACACATGTTCATTTAAATAAAGTGAATATATTTAAATGACGCTTTGTTTTTATACAAAATTCGTTATAAGAATAAAACCAGCAGCATCTTAAAAAATTAACCAAAATAAGCGACCCTTTTCTATTCTTTAAAAGAATCAGAAAGGGTCGCTTATTTTGGTTCTGGTGCAAAGATAAAGCAAAAGAGAATAAAGCGCATATATTCCTAGCGGAATCGTATCTTATGCTGCAATCCCAAACAATTGATGGATGAATTCTTTCTGATTTTAGATAGACTGATCCCGTAAATCAATCTGTTCTTTTTTAATCATATGCATGGATACACGTTTCATCGGACTCCCCAAGAATCATTTGTAATCTTAAGAGACACATCGTCTTGAAGTTTTTGCAACAAAACCAAAATTATCAAACTTCATTCCATTTCGGTTCAACAATTTTTAATGCTTTTATCGATAATAGTAATTGGAATTGTAGCTCCGGATCACGTAATTCACAGCCAAGCAAATTTGTAATTTTGTTCAATCGGTAGCGAAGACCACTGATTGACAACGCAAGGTTTTGAGCTGTCTGCTCTAAATTTCCTCCATTCACAAGAAAATTATATAATGTTTCAATTAATTCAATTTTGCTTGGATTAATATTTTCATATAGACACCCTAGCGTCATTTTGATTATTTTTCTAATGGCTGGTTTATTATCTACATTAATTAATATCCCGAGGATACCTAACTCATGAAAAGTAGTTACTGGAGCTTCTTTTGTTGATAAACGTACAGCTGTGCGTGCTTCCTCAAAGGCTTCCTTCGCATCCACAATATTACTATATTTCGAACTTATCCCTGCTAATACCTGAGAATTTCTTACTTTCCTTCTCATGTAGGATAAAAGCCCGGAAATAATATGTTCTAGTTTTTTGTTATCCAACTGGTTGACAGGTAAAAGAATTAACAAACTATCATGCCTTTGCCCTATTAATAGATTTATATTTTTTTCCAAAAAATAAGTAGAAACGTTTTCAAATATTTGTTCATGAAGGGTAAGTTCATTTTGTTGAGCAAGGTTCCTTAAGGCATATTGAAGAAAGATTGCGTAATAATTACCAGAAAGGTTTAACTGTAAGAAAATAGCTTTTTTCATAATGTCTTGCCGAGATTGCCCGTTTATAATTTCTTCAAGAAAATGTCCCTTTATTCGTTCTACTGACTCTAATTTTGCTTTCTCATGAAAGAGGAACATAGAGCAAATGGAAGCAACTCTACCAATAATCATAAAATCTATTTCATTTGGCATTATTTTGGAGCCCTTATAAAAAAAAGAACAATAGCCTACCAATTTATCTTGCAGAAAAATAGGCGAAGCTAGTCTTGTTACATCCTCCGAATGAATGACAATTGTTTTTGTAATAGCCGAGTTATTCTTTATATAATTGATAAAATCATTCTGTAAAGGTGTATAAAATTCTGGGGTGAATCCGGCAATCGATTGTATTTGATGATGAACATCCTCTGCCACTACAGGCTTTTGGATTCGTTTATTAACAATTTCTAAAATAGTGTTTAGGTTATTGCCTTTAATAATCTCAGCTGAAAGGTCCATATGAAGTTTTGTAACCATCGATAAATTATTTTTTTCAATCATAAGTTTTTCATTCGTTTGTTCAAGTTCTTTTATAATAGGAAATTCCTTATAATAAAATAATTGTTCCTCATCCCCCTGCTCCCAATCAGAAAGAAGACGACCTTCCCATAAACAGCATGGGGCACCCTGACCTTCACATTGAATTTCTTTAATAAGGACTTTTTCACCAAGTAAAAAAGAAACATTTCCACTTGCATACCCTGTCAATGTATAACAAACAGGGCTATTTGAATAACCTAGATGGTGAATATGTTGCTCTGCTTCATAAGATTTTTCCCACTTCCCTTTATATCTAAAACTTATAACTTTCCCGTTATCATCAAACTCTAAATGTTGTTCAAAAATCTCAGGCTTCACATGGCCTTGTGCTGCGTGATACTGAGGGGCATATAAAATCTTTTCTTTTATACTTAGAGAAGGATTGTCGATAACATTCTTGGCATCTTCTTCCCCTAAGCTCCACCCATAGTTAAAATAAAAGGATTTCATCCGGTCAATCCCGATATTTTTTATTAAATCACGCTGTAATATTCCAAATCCCTTAGTAGGAATCAACAAAGCTCTTTCATTTCCCGTATATAATAGCTCATCCTTTTGATAAACTTGCAAAATGTTATTTAAGATCAACTGTTGATTCATTTCCCCTCCATATTTTGGATTTTTATCCTATTATAATTTATTTTTCGGAAAATTAAAACTAGAATAGTTTGAATTACAACTTAAATTTAGACCAATCAAGCGCCCCTTTTTTCTAGCTGACAAGAATTAAGACCTACATTCTGAATACTAGGAATAGGGTAATCACATGTACACCACTTAATGCGTCAGTATAGATAAATCTTGATTTATCAATTCAATTAACAAATCAAGATATTCATCTTTTACAGGACTTTCCGTTGGAGCAATAAACCGCGTACCCATCTACAAGATTAATAGTCCAGATTTACAGGCTTCAATAACCAATTCAGGGCTTGAAACAAGGAACATTGGAACCGTAATAACAGGTAGTTCAAGTTATAAAGCAATATGTAAAGGCATTTTTCCTAATACAATCATCATCCTTTCTTTATTAGAAAAATGTAAGGTGCTCAGAACTAGACAACTTGTAATCATCGATAACACATGTTTTCCCATTAAAAGAAGGCGCACCTCATCGTCAATCACGTGATGCCCCTTCTCCCTAACACTTCAATTCTACCTAACTAGTAAATGACTATGTGTCACCAATTACTACTTAAGTGCAACACAGATATTTTTCGCTTCCGTAAAAAATTCCATGCTATGATGACCGCCTTCACGTCCAATCCCACTTTTCTTAAACCCACCAAACGGGGCACGTAAATCACGGACAAACCAACAATTTACCCAAATTGTACCCGCACGAACATTGTGAGAAATCCGGTGTGCTCGTTGTAAATTATCTGTCCAAACTACTCCGTTTAGCCCATATTCTGTATCATTCGCAATTTCGAGTGCTTCTTCCTCTGTATCAAACGGAATAAGGGTAACAATTGGTCCGAAAATTTCTTCCTGTGCAATTCGTGCCTTTGGATTTTCTTGAATATAAATCGTAGGCTCTAAATAATACCCTAACTGTAAATACCCCGGAAGTTCAGGACGTTTCCCCCCGTAAACCAATACAGAATTTTCATTTTTTGCAATATCTAAATAACTAGTTACTTTATTATAATGTTCTTCACTTACAAGTGGTCCCATATTAGTAGCTACATCTTGTGGATCACCAACCTTCAGCTCAGAAGCAGCCTTTTTAAAACGGTCTACAAATTCGGCGAAAATCGAGCGTTGTACTAATATTCTAGAACCAGCCAAACACACTTGCCCAGAATTTAAAAAGGCTGCTTGAATAGAAACAGGAATTGCTTTATCTAGATTTGCATCTTCAAAGATAATATTGGCCGCTTTACCGCCTAACTCAAAGGAAACACGCTTCAATGAATCGGCGCCACTTTTCATAATCGTTTTTCCAGTCGTTGTTTCTCCAGTGAAAGAGATTAAATCAACATCCATGTGAGTCGTCAATGCAGCTCCTGCCGTTTCTCCAAATCCATGGACAATATTCACAACACCGTCTGGAATGCCTGCTTCCTTCGCAATTTCCCCTAACAAGGATACAGATAAAGGCGTCATTTCAGCAGGTTTAATTACAGCCGTATTTCCTGATGCTAAGCAAGGTCCTAGTTTCCATGTCGTTAGCATAAATGGAGCATTCCATGGAGTAATAAGAGCTGCTACACCAACAGGCTCATAGCGAGTATAGTTTAAATATTCATCCTCCATTGGATATACTTCTCCACCCTGCTTCTCCATAAAATCGGCGAAGAATTTTAGATTGTGAGCTCCGCGAGGAATTTCTCGCTCAACAGCAACTGGATAAGGCTTTCCTACGTCCAATGCTTCTAAGCGTGCGATCTCCTCTTTTCGTTCAATAATAATCTCAGCCATACGTCGAATTTTTGCACATCGTTCAGCTAAAGGCATCGTTCTCCACGGTCCTTCTTCAAAAGCACGTCTAGCTGCCCGACAAGCTTTGTCAACATCTTCTCTTGTTGCTTCACTCACACGTGCAATGATTTCTTGAGTTGCTGGATTTTTCACCTCAAACGTTTCACGATTACTTGACTTTACATATTCTCCATTAATATAAAGATCTACTACCTTCACTTCCGCTTGAACATTTGTCATTTTGACACCTCATTTCTTTGTTTTACCGATTCACCAGCTATGCCCCAGTGCTCTGCTGTTACTTCTTGAATTAATACACGAACATTTTGCTTTGGAGCCTCTAATACTTCAGCAACTTTATCCGTTACTTCTCGAATAAGTCTTTCTTTTTTCTCTAGTGAACGACCTTCAAGAATATGAATTTGAATAAATGGCATATAAAACACTCCTGTCCTTTACAAATTTTGTATTCTATTGCGTAAATACAGTCTCTAATGAACCAATTCCGTCAAAGCTTACAGAAAAATGATCTCCTGGGGCAATCGTGGCTGCACCAGATAACGATCCACTTAATACGACTTCTCCTGGTTGTATGCTTTGGCCAATCTTGTGTAACCGATTTGCCATCCAAGCAATGGCTCTTGCTGGATGCCCCATAACAGCCGCTCCTGCACCCGTAGCAAGTACTTCGCCATTCTTTCTAAAGACCATTCCCATTAATTGCAGATTAAATTGATCAGGTTTGTAGAATCTTTCTCCAATCATAAAACGAGAGGAAGATGAGTTATCAGCAACAGCATCAGGAAGCGTAAAGCTAAAACCTTGGAAGCGACTATCAATAATTTCTAATGCAGGAGCGATATATGCAGTTGCTGCAAGAATGTCCGCTACCGTTACAGACGGTCCTTTTACTTCTTTATCAAAAATAAATGCTATTTCCGGTTCTACTTTGGCATGTATAAAGGGAGAAATGGAAATAGGCTCTCCTTCGAACACCTGCATACTTCCCAAAAGTACTCCGTAGGATGGTTCATGTACACCCATCATTTCCTGTTTTGCCTTACTCGTTAATCCCAGCTTTCTCCCCACTCTTTTTGTGTTTTCCACTTCACATTTGAGTTCGATTAACCGGTCTTGTACCTTGTAGGCCAGTGCTTCGTCTAATTTAGGAAATCGCTCGACAAACTTATTGACGGACGTTTTCTCTTTTTCAGCTCGATATAATTCATCTGCAATTTGGTCAATGATAGCTGTTTGTATCATTTCATTTCACCTCGTTTATTTTTGAATGAGACAGAGACCGTACCGATATGATCAAAATCAACTGTAAAGGTATCATTCGCTTCAATTGGTACAGCTGCAGTCAGTGCTCCGGATAATATAACTTCTCCTGCCTTCAATGAAACATCGTATTTTCCTAACGAGTTAGCTAACCAAGCAACCGCTCGAAGTGGATTCCCTAAAACCGCTGCACCTGCTGCTGAATCTAAATACTCTCCATTTTTATAAGCAACCATGCCAATATGGGCTAAATCTATATTTTCAAGACTAGTTGGCTTGCCACCAATAACGGCACCAGCAGATGATCCATTGTCTGCTACGGTATCTTCAAATTGAATCTGCCAATCCTCAATTCGGCTATCAATGATCTCTATCGCAGGTACAATATAATCCGTTGCTTCTACTACATCCAATACTGTCACATTTGGTCCTTTTAGATTCTTCTTCAAAACAAAAGCAATTTCAAACTCTACTTTTGGCTGAACATATGAGTCAAGCGAAATCACCTCTCCTTCGACAAACATCATGTCATCCAGTAAATGTCCGTAATCGGGCTGATTGACTTGAAACATCTGTTGAATTGCTTGACTTGTCGCTCCAATTTTTTTCCCTACAATAACGGCCCCGTTTTCCACTTTTCGACGAATTTGTTCTAATTGAATGTAATACGCTTCATCTACTGTGATATCGGGATAAGAAACAGTTAACGGCTTAATTGCTTGCCTCGTTTTTTCAGCCTCTAGTAAAAAAGTTGCAGCTTTTTGAATTTTCATATTGTGTCCTCCTTTTAGGAAAGGGACGGAGCTTTTCGCCACTTTTTGATTTATGATATTTACGAAACAACACTCTGAGAATAATGATGTGATTGCTCTAAAGAAGTAGACCACCCATTTGGCAATCGCCTTTCCCAATATATACGAATTGTTTCATTTTCTTTTAAAGGGCACTTCCTACTTTTTGATAACATGAATGTGAGCTGCCCATTAAGTATTAATGCTTCTTGCTTCCATGTTTCTCGTCCGTTTGTTACGGTTACTTCATAGATACCAGAGGATGGTAGTGAATAATGGGGATTCACAATAATATCAGCACTATATTTATTCAGAGAAACCGTACCTTCTATTTGATAAGATTCACCTAAATAATAAGGAATCTCTTCCACCTTTCCTGAACAAATAAGGTTTCGTATTAATGTGGAGCTGATTTTCTCACCTTCGAACTCAATTTTCTTGACCTTTATGCTTTCAATCCTTCCATCTGAATCTGCTTGAACTCGATCCATATTTCCTTCTCCTCGACATCCATACGTAAAATCAAAACCAGCGACAATTTGTTGAGCACCAAAATCAAGAAGATAGTTTTGCACGAATTGTTTTGGAGTTAAACCAGCAAATTCAAAATTAAACTGAACCATATAGAAGATTTCAACGCCTAATGCCTTAAATTTTTTTTGTTTATCCACTAATGGCATTAAATAAGAAACGATTTTTTTCCCATTTGAAAGCACTTCTTTCGGATGAGGAAAAAAACTCATAATGACTAAAGGAAGCTTTTTTTCATCTGCTACTCTTTTTGCTGCTTTAATGACTGCTTGATGTCCTAAATGAACCCCATCAAAAAATCCTAGAGCCATTACACAAGGTTTAGCTTCTAAAAGAAAGGCATCACGATTACTATTTGTTATATGAATGACCTTCAAAAAAGTCCCTCCTATCAGAAAAGCGTAAGCGCTTTGGTCAGCCCCCCAAGCATTGGAGATCCAAATCGACTTCATTAGCTGGATCGAAACGGCTCGAAGGGCTAAGCGCTGGAGCTTGACAACACAATTCGTATAGTCGTATAAAATGCCGAACTTTTCAGAATTCACAGAAATGCATAGGTATCTTGATTAACTCGCTATGGAAATAGGAAATTCCTTTCCGCAACCATCTAAGACGCTCGCGCTAGATACGTATTCCCCTCTAAATGGTTCATTTTTCTTTATACTCTCAACCCTTTTTTTTCGCCAGTTCAACCGCAACATCCAGAATCCAATCCTCTTGCCCAGCTATAGCATGTCGTTTACCTAATTCCTCCATAATTTCCGAGGCCTTCACACCAAATTTTTCAGCTGCGTTTCTTACATGTAAAAGGAAACTATTATATACACCTGCATATCCACTAGATAAGTTGTCACGATCTATGACAATTGGTGTTTTCATCAATAGAGCTACCACTTCTTCAGCAACATCCATCAAAGTGGATAAATTTATTCCTGTATCGATATTCATCTTATTTAAAACAGCTACCAATACTTCGGTTGGAGCATTTCCTGCACCGGCTCCTAATCCTCTTAATGTACCGTCTATTTGATCAGCACCTGCTTCAAGCGCAGTCAGTGTATTCCCAATGGCTAGTCCAAGATTATTATGGGCATGGAAACCAACTTCAATAGACAAGGCCTCTTTTAAGGCAGAAACCCTTTCCCTAACACCCGTTTGGACAAGTGCTCCTGCTGAATCAACTACATAGACACAATCTGCTCCGTATGATTCCATTAATTTAGCCTGTTCCACAAGAACACTTGCTGGTTGAGTATGAGACATCATCAAGAAGCCTACAGCTTCAATCCCTAATTCCTTTGCTAGTCGGAAATACTGCTCCGTTACATCCGCTTCTGTACAATGGACAGCGATACGGATTGCACGAATACCAATTTCCACAGCCTTTCTTAGTTCACTGCTCGTTCCAATTCCTGGAACAAACAAGGAGGCAATTTTCGCTTGTTTCGCTGTTTCTACCGCCACTTTGATTAAATCAAATTCAGAATGGACAGAAAATCCCTGCTGAATCGTAGATCCATTCAATCCTGCACCATGACTAACTTCAATTACAGGTACACCTGCTTCATCTAGATTACGAACGATGGTCCGTACCATTTCTGGTGTATAGCTATGACTAACTGCATGATCACCATCTCGAAGTGTTGTATCTGTAAGTCTTGGTATTTTTATCATCGTTTTACCTCCTTAGCCCCAAGAAAATGCTCAGCATATACTTCGCCAACCTTGAGTGCTGAAGCGGTCATAATATCCAAATTTCCTGCGTAAGTCGGGAAGAAATCCCCTGCACCTACAACCTCATTCATAATGACAACCGTCGGCAAATGTTGTCCCCAAGGGGTATCACGATAGTCAATAAATGGAGCGCTTTTTAAATGGTATCCTGGAACATAGCTTGAAATTTCAGCTACAATTGATTCAATAGATGATTTCACCGCTTCTTCATCAAATTCTTCTTTAATCACTGCATACACTGTATTAGACATATTGACCGGTGGTTGTGCCGGATTAAAAACAGGAATCGCTCGTGATATCTTTGCTCCCCCAATTTTATGAAGGGCATTAGCAGTCGTTTGAGTGAATTCGTCTACATTATGTCTCGTACCAGGACCAATAGAAACGCTTGCCGCAGTAGTAATCACTTCGGCATAATGGACAGGTACAATCCGATTAACCGCGTATACAAGAGGCGTAGTCGCCTGCCCTCCACACGATATTAAATTTACATTCATTGCATCAATCTGTTCCTGTAAATTAACTGTTGGTACAACAAAAGGACCAATTGCAGCTGGAGTCAAATCCACTGCCATCTTCCCTGCCTCCCGTATACGACCAGCATTATGCATATGTGCTTTTGCACTCGTCGCATCAAAGACAATCTGGATCTCTGGATCTTCTAATATCGCATCTATTCCATGATGACTTGTACCTACACCCAAATCTCGAGCTCTTGTAAGCCCTTCCGATCCAGCGTCAATACCTGCCAATAAAGCTAATTCCATATTCCCATCATTTTTTAAAATTTTGTACATTAAATCTGTACCAATGTTTCCTGATCCTAAAATACCTACCTTAATTTTGGTCATACTTTTCACATCGTCCTCTCTAGTAATCTATGAATTAAGGCTTCACTACTTCTGGAGAAGTAACAGGCGTACCGCGTACCCACCATGATTCAGGGAATGCTGTACCAATCCAGGTATCACCATTACCAGGAACATCCTCCATTTGCCAAATAACTGGCTCCCAAGCTGGATCCGTAATAATGTATCCTGCGTCACCAAATAGTTCAATTCGATTGCCACCCGGCTCATACACATACATACAGAAAGCTTGGCTCACTCCATGTTTATTTGGTGGAACTTCAATGAAACATCCATGATCCTTAAGTAAATCTGCAACATCATATAAATTTTGAGGAATACCATACCAGTAGCAAAGATGATGTAATTTTCCTTTTTCTCGATTAGGCTCTTGCATATAAGCAATCTCATGAACTAGGTTAGAAACGCTCATCCAGCTACCAAGTACATTCCCATTATCTTGGATTTGCTCTCTTAAACGGAACCCTAGAGTATCTATCATAAATTGTGTATCTACTCCTGGGTTAGAAGTCATTAGATTGATGTGATCTAAACGGCGTACAGGTACACCGCGATCAGGGCGTTTTGTAGGGCGGTTTAAAAGCTTCGATTTTTGATGTTCTTCCGCTTTGAAATAATCAACTTCCCAGAATATTTCCATCAAATGACCATCAGGTGTCGTAAACTGATAAGCCTCTCCATGACCAATATCTCCATCAATCCAACCGCGACCTAATCCAGTTTTTTCGATTTCCTCCACTCGGCGCTGAAGTGCTTGAGGCGAAGTTGCCCGCCAGCCTATATGTCCTACCCCCGCCTCTTCTGCCACAGTAATTTTCAATGTATTGTGGTAAAAATCTTCATATGCGCGAAGATAAACGGATTGACCTGCACGAGCCGTTACTTCCATTCCTAAAAATCTTGTAAAAAAATCCACCGATTCCTCAAGTTTCGGAGAAAGAAGTTCCACATGCGCTAATTGTGCAACATCATAAATTGGTTCTTGGAAATTAGTCATTTAAAGTACCCCCATTTTTTATAATAAATTTACTTATTTGATAGAATTTCTTTAGATAATAAAGAACGATACTGACCATTGAAGAAAAGAAGTGGTTCTCCCTCTTCAAGATGGATATCAATTACCTTTCCAATAAACAGGGTATGATCCCCTTCCACATGCTCATTTACAACTTTGCACGCTACCTGAGCGACAGCACCCTCTAAAACAGGAAGTCCCCCAAGATTCTCAAAGCTTCTCTCTCTTTTCTCTTTTATTTGACCAGCAAAAGTCATTGATAATTCCTGTTGATTCTCTGCTAAAATATTCACTGCAAATTTTTTGCTATTCTTAATTTTATCCAGCATTTGGGCTTTTTCTCCGATTGAAATGACTACTAGTTTTGGATCAAGAGACACCGACATAAACGCATTGGCTGTCATGCCGTGTACCTGTCCATGGATTTCTGTCGTAATGACAGTTACGCCTGTCGCAAATTTTCCCATTGCATTACGAAATGTACGGTTGTCCATAGTACGTCTCCCCTGCCCCTTTATTGTGTTACACTTTGCTTTTCAGTTGAATAAATCCAAGTATCGTTCGTCCAGCCATGTAAGTCATAATCGTTTAATGCAGTATCTACGAACGCTTTATAACAATCAGCTGCGCCGACTGCTTCAGTATGGAATAATGCTTCCATTTTAATATTTTCATGATTACCAGCATAATTGACTTCATACAGTTCGTGGCGTCCACCAAACTCAGTTCCAATCGTATCCCAAACCATTTTCAATAATTTCACACGGTCCTCCGCATTAATGCCTGTACCACGGTAATATTGATCTAAGTAAGGTTTAATTTCGGGATTAAGGAAATCATTTGCACTAGATGGCAACTGAATTAGCCCTCCCGCAACGACTTGTTCAAAAATATTTTTGACTTTAACCCAACTCGCCGGTGCTAATGCTCGATAAGCAGCACTTGAGAATCCATTCGGAATAACCAATCCATTCGGTCCTTTATCCGGATCGGTAGCCATCGCTGTGGATAATCCCCAGAACATATTACGAATAGCAACAACTTCACCAATTTGAGCTTGAACACCTCTGAAATTCTTTGTTCCAGCTGCTTCTGTTGCTTTTAATAAAAGCCCTGTCATGAAATCCAACTTAACAGCCAGGCGTGTACAACCATGGAATGTAAAACGATTAAGAAAGCCACTTTCAGGTAAGAAATTATTTGCTATTTTTATATTTTTATAACAAAGAACATCTTCCCAAGGAATAAATACATTATCTAAAACGATTACCGCGTCATTTTCATCAAAACGACTTGAAAGAGGGTAATCATATGGTGTTCCATTTGTTGCTGCCAGTAATTCATAGGATTGTCGGCTAATCATTTTTACCCCTGGGGCATTCATTGGAACAAAGAAGATAAGAGCATGACTTAGGTCATCGTCACCTAAACCAATTGTGCCAAAGTTAGCCACAAAATTATAATGAGTCAGTGCAGCTGCTGTGCCAACCATCTTGGCACCGCTTACAACAATACCATCATCTCTTTCTGCAACAGCACGTACAAATACGTCTTTATTTTCATGAAGTGGCTTAGAACGATCTGTTTGTGGATTGATAACTGTGTGATTAATAAAAGGAAGCTCTTTCGATGCCTTTCTGTACCACGCTTTCGCATTATCTTCAAAGCCTTCATAATAATCGCCAAAGGCATTTAAATTACCAATAAATGATGCTTTATAATCAGGAGTACGTCCCATAAAGCCATAGCTTAACTTTGACCACTCAGCAATAGCATCTCTCGCCCCTAATAAATCCTCAGCACTTGTAGGCGTTTTAAAGAATTTATGTGTTCTATCCCCATATTCATTGGTAGTGGTTAAAATATCACGCGTTGCTGGATTATGAAGAGCGTCGTACATTCTCGCATAAGAGCGAGCGGCATTTCGATAAGCTGGATGTGTCGTGACATCTTTCACTCTTTCTCCATTCAAATAAACAACTCGACCATCATTTAAACTTTCCAAATATTCTCTCCCGTTATACATGTTCATCATCTCCATTTCAATGTTCTGTAAACCCTTATATTCAAATCTAGATGGATAAGTACTTCTACAATTCCTATAATAAACGGATCGGTATTTTCCAGACAATGACAGTTGATGTTAGAGAATCAAAAATAAACTGGCATTAACTGACAGTGATTTGATTAATAACGGTAAGGGCAAGTATATTCACTAAATAATCTATTTTTCTTCAACTAAACCAAATAGTTTAAACATAAACCTTTACAATATCCACTTTGCTTTAAAATTGTTACTAAGCAATTTGGCCCTAAAATTGAAAATAAGCGCTTACCCTCACTGTAGTTAAGCGCCCTTCTGGAACAAGTTTTTTCCCTGAGTAAAAAAGTAAATTCACCTCTATTGTCACAAAATATAATGAGGTGATTGAATATGAGACCAAAATTAACCGCAATTTCTGTAATTATTGTAGTGCTTTTGAGTATCTTAGTGCCTTACACAGCCCATGCAACTGTACAAAAAGGCAACAATGGTAGTATGAATTTCGATATTGACTTAACAGTTTTTCGACTCTATGGATTTGATGATTTTAATCAGCTGGGGTATAAAATAACACCACTTGCCCAATTATATTTTACAATTATCCAGTTGGAAGAAGAATGGATTGATGAACCACGACTATATATCAAAGGTAACAAAGGTTATGTTCATCTTTGGAAAGAAGATGGAACTAATGTACTTTATACTGTCGAAAAACAAACAAGTGGCCCATTAAAAGATATGTGGAAAATTGTTGATGTTAAAAGAAAGAAAATTAACCGAATACCAGTTCCAAAACAATTACTTAAAGAAGCATTGATTGAACGCTTAGTAGACCCAATAAGTAAAGCTATTGAAACATATTATAAACCTAAACTGTGGGATCGGGGATTTGAGAAAATCCTTAAAATAGAGAGAGATGAGACAAATTTCAACTTAAATGTAACTGTTCAAGTTCAAACTTTTGAGGGGGCACATAATCCACCCTATGGTGAAGAAACAATTACTTTTCAAATTCAAGGTAGCCAAATTAAGGTTGTTGATTATAAACATAGAGATATTCCAAAAGAAAAATGGACTAAGATAGGATTAAGAAATAATTCTTATAAGAAAACAAAACAGTAATAAAAAATTTGCGGGACTCAAGACCTGTCACAAAGAACATAAAAATTCCCCACTTATAAATACTAATGGTTAGATTACACCAAATAATTACATTATATGGAACGAACTTAGGTACTTCCTATGAGCCTGTTAGCATCGCTTGTGCCTGAAACACAAGATGGATTTTTATATAGTTGATTCTTACTCACCCACAGCTAACCCTACATTTAGTAGTAAATACATTTCTATATAACGCGCGTCTAGACCCGTATATTCAGAAGTTCGTCAGCAATACAGTATCTTATTGTATTTCATTGCATTCTCACCATATTTGTTCAACCCAAGCACCATGATTTACACCACCCCATCGGGTAGGCTTTCGTTAGTCGAGCTGTTACGGTAAATTCTCACGCCTATTAGCCGAGCTTATAACACGCTTTTCCTTACTAAATAGCGCGCTATTCGACGCAGGGGGAGCCTTTCTGAGCGTTACCTCGTCATTCGACTCCTCAATAATGTCCTTCAATTTAAATCGTAAAATTGCTTGACCTTTACCAAGATTGTGTTATCCACATCTCATTTGAGCTAAGAACGTGTCGCACCCACTATTTCACCCATTTACTTAAGTATATTTTTTCACATTCTTATAAAGTTAATATCAAATAGAGAAATCGATGTTGTGAATCTTTCAAAAAAAAGGCTAGACGAATCAAGCCATTGCAGTATCGTTGCATATCCCCACCCTTTCTCTCAATTAAATTAAGTAGGAAAATTAATCTGTCCCCTTCTTCCCACTTATATTGACATCTCTACTAACACATAATATAGTAAGTATAATACTAACTACTATATAAGGAAGGTCATTATATGGAGGAAATTGTTAAAGAGCTTCAGAAATTAGGTTTTTCCCAATATGAGTGCAAAGCTTATATTAATCTGCTAATAAATTCACCTGTCACAGGATATGAGGTTAGCAAGAGATCTGGTGTGCCTCGTTCCATGATCTATGAGGTGTTAGGGAAGTTACTGGATAAAGGTGCCATTTATACCGTTCCTTCAGAACCTGTAAAGTATGTTCCTCTTCCTGCCGAGGAGCTAATTCGGCGATTACGTAAAAGTTTTGAAGATTCCTTTGATTTTTTAGAAAAGAATTTAAAAACGCTGGAAAATGAAAGGGAAACCGATGTTATTTGGCGTGTGAATAGCGATGAACACGTAATGGCTGAGATTGTGGACATGATTGATAAGGCACACCATGAAATCTGGCTGTCCATTTGGAATCCACAAGCCTCTTTCATCAAGGAAGAAATAGAAAAACGAACTAATGAGGGAATAAAGGTGTTTTCTATGCTTTTTTCAGAACCGGAAACTAAACTAGGGGTTACATACCACCATGATTTTATGACTCCGAAAATAGCGGAAAAACGGATGGGTGGGCGACTAACGATTGTGGCTCGCGACATGGAAGAAGTGTTAATAGCTAATTTCGCCCCGAATACTGCTGCTTGGGCAGTCAAAACAAAAGATCCTGCACTAGTTTTGGTGGCAATCGAATATATCCGGCATGATATTGCCTATGGAGAGTTAACAAAACAAATAGGAACGGATAAAGTCAAATCATATTGGAGAAACGATCCAGATTTGTATTACGTAGTTACAGGAAAACGGTTCGAATGAAGAACCGTATTTTCTTTGATTTTTTTATAGTAGTTAGTTAAATAACATCTATAATAATGGAAAAACAATTGAGGAAGGGTTGAGTAACATTTGATTCATACAGTATCGATTCTAGTACAGAACCATCCCGGGGTCTTGGCTCATTTATCCGACCTTTTTGTTCGTAGAGGATATAATATTGAAAAAATCAAAGCGGGAAAATACAAGAAAACCAATTTAACGCAAATAAATATTGCCGCAACAGGAAGTGAGGATTCATTTAATTCGCTAATAGATCAACTTGGAGCATTATCACAAGTAGTAAAAGTAGATATAGCTAAGCAAAGACGGTATTCATTTTGGTTAGTAGCCTTTTGTTTGTGTATGACTCTGCTTGGTACGAACTTGCCTGCTCCTCTTTATTCTTTGTATCAAGAAAAATGGAATTTTACTTCCGGGACCATGACTTTTATCTATGCACTTTATGCATTAATTGTGATTCCAACCATCATCACAGTTGCACAGCTTTCTGAGCAGTGGGGAAGAAAAAAAGTGCTATTTGCTGGGGTCACGCTTTCTATCTTTGGGTCCATTGGCTTTGCTGTATCAGACGGAGTCAATGGACTAATATTAGCTCGCATTTTCCAAGGGTTATCCGTAGGAATTCTGAACGGAATTGCTGTGTCATATATGACAGAGCTTCATTCTTATCAAGACAAAGTGAAAAGTGCATTTGTTGCCGCTATAGCAGGTACGCTCGGAAATGCCTTGGGGCCACTTATTTCTGGTTTTCTTGGAGAATATGTTCCCTATCCTTTACAATTTTCTTATCTTATACACATTTTACTTGCTGCAACTGGAATGTTAGGATTAAAGTTCATGTTAGAAAAAAATGTTCCTACAAACCGAGCAGCTTCTCTTCGACTCCCCTCGGTGACGAAAGAATTTCGATGGCCTTTTCTAATGGCATCCTCCACTTCTTTTCTATCTTGGGGAATTATGAGTTTAATGTTATCGGTGATGCCCACATACCTTGGACTTTTTACTAGTCATGCGAGTTTAAGCTTATCCGGGACGATGGTCGCTTTAGTTTTAGGCGTGTCCACCTTACATCAGATCATGTTGAGAAAACAGTCTGCCTTTCGGTCAATCATCATAGGCTATATTTTATTAATTATTGGGCTCATCTTTCTCGTTGTTACCTTATTTACAAAGTCATTATTCTTCCTTATATTAACAACGGTCTTGATTGGATTAGGGAACGGTCCTAGCTATGCCGGCAGCTTAGCTTATCTGAACCAAATTTCCACAAATGAGATGCGGACTAATTTGACATCATTATTTTTCGTAGTAACCTACTTAGGAATCAGTATTCCTATGGTGACACTTGGATATATTGGAGAATGGATTGGTCTTACCCACGCTATTCAATGGTATTCGTATATCATGATTGGTTTTATCATCTTGAGCCTGATTAAATGGCTGAGAGGGAAGGTTCGTTCCTAATGGCCAAGTGTAATTCAAAAGTCTAGCTTTTAATATGGTACCTATAGATAGGACACTTGAAAAAGAGTGTTTCATCTATAGGTATTTTTTTATATACTTAAACCTTTAAGATACGGGGATCAGGAGAACAGCTATGAGCAAGGGCATGTTCGGATCTGCGTTCGGGCAAAATTTATAAAAATCCCTCTTTTTCATCTAAACATAACCCGACAGACTAAGCTGTCGGGTTATGTTGATGACTGGTTTATGAAGAAGTTTCATATTCCTTTTTGATAACAAGATGACATATATGTAAGGCGGGGATTGTTAACCCGCCCTATTTTTCTTGTTTGTTAAGGAGTTTTTCTCTATAAAATTGGAGATCCAATTTTCTTTGAATGTGTTGCTATAGTGATAGGTAAGCTTTTGAAGTTATCGCCAGCTTTTCCCCCACCTCACACCGTACGTGAGACTTTCACCTCATACGGCGTTCCAACTAATCCAATTCATTCAATATTTTTATGTGTAT
>Ga0182746_1001273_pt1 | contig 24207 bp, 23 predicted proteins | sample eDN3rd30CBELigOP_FD_128881 | JGI IMG/M metagenome (GOLD analysis project Ga0182746, IMG submission 128881) | Enriched Organic Plus compost microbial communities from Emeryville, California, USA - eDNA 3rd pass 30_C BE-Lig OP (version 2) (version 2) ... | reverse complement strand
TTGCCGATGCGCCGCGCGCAGGCCTGCACGAGCCCGCCGTAGTAGGCGAGCCAACCCTTGCTGCCCGGGGCGGAGGATCGGGACATGGACGACGCGGCGAAGCGATGCGGAATGGAAACCGCCGCTGAGCGCAGCGGCGGCACGGACGGAAGCCGTTGATTATTGACTATCATTCTCATTACTGCAAATTGCGACGACCGCCCTGCCGCCCGCTCCGCCCTGCCGGCCATTCCGCCATCACACCGCCAGCCTGCATCCGTCCAGGGCGCCGATGGCGGCCTTCTGCCGCGCGGCGGGCACGCGGCCTGCTACAGTGACGCATCGGCCGCCCCGCGCGCAGCGCCGGGGCGGCGCCTTACCCAAGGAAGCCATCATGAGCGTCATCAGCCGGCAAGTGGGCAATGCCCCGGACGGCGTCAGCCTGCACACCCGCATCGACGACCTGGAAATCCAGTGCTACGTCGTGGTCGGCGAGCCCGACCTGGAGCTGGTGGCCGGCATCGTCCCGGCCGAGGCCTTCGAAAGCGGCGCTGACGTCCACGCCGCCGCCGTCACCAACGCCGCGCAGGCGGGCGAGCAGGTCGAGGAAGTGCTGGAAAACGTCGGCCCCGGCGACATCGCCGTATTCCTGTGCGCCAACCCCGGCGCCTACCAGGCGGCGCTGGACGCGCTGGGCATGGACGCGGCGCCGGAGGCCGGCGAGCTGAACTGAGAAGACGCCGCGGCCTGCCGCGCCCGCGGCAGGCCATCCGCACCCGCTGCGCCGCGCACGCGCCAGATCGCGCCGGACCGCTGCACCGTTGCCGCCCGCATCCGCCCCCATGACCGTTCCCTCGGCAGCTTCCCCGCCTATCAGGTCCCTCTCGCCCCGGCCCGCCTGGGACGACGGCGCGCCACCCGGCGGCGCCCTGGTGGTGCTGGACGCCTGCGTGCTGATGTCGGGCGTCGTCCGCCCCCTGCTGCTGCGCCTGGCCGCCGCCGGGCGCTTCCGGCCGGTCTGGAGCGAGCGCATCGGCCAGGAATGGCGGCGCAACGCCGCGCGCATCTGGCAGGTCGAGCCCGCCCTGCTGGACGCGCAATGGCAGGCCATGCAGCAGGCCTTCCCGCAGGCCGACTGCGGCGAGGTCGACGCCTGGAAGGCCGACCTGCGCTACAGCGACCCCAAGGACTGGCACGTGATCGCCGCCGGCCGCGCCGCGCGGTCGCGCACGCCCGGCGCGCCGGCCTGCGTGCTGACCTGGAACCTGAAGGATTTCAACCGCACGGAGCTGCGCCGCCTGGGCCTGGCCGTGCTGGACCCGGACCGCCTGCTGGCCGGCTGGTGGCCCGGGCACGCGGCGCTGCTGCGCGGCGCGCTGGCCGGCGTCGAGGCCGACGCCCTGGCGCTCGGCCGCACGCCGGCGCCCTTGGCGGCCATCCTGCAGCGCGAGCGCCTGTACCGGCTGGGCAAGCTGCTGGCGGCCTAGGGCGATGCAGGGCGGGCTTCCTACCTATTCAGCGCCCGGCTTGAGCGAGCGGTACACGTGCGCGCCGTAGTGCTCGCGGATGCCCGGCAATTCCCTCTCGCCGGGCGGCGCATAGCCCAGGTTCCTGCTGGTGAAATGCCCGCCCATGGCCTGCCGGGTGCGCACGGCCGCGACGCAGCCGTGCACCAGCGCCGCCACGCCGTCGAGCACGATGGCGCCATCGCACGTTGCGTACAACCCGGCCTGGGCCGTCAAGGCCATGACCACGCCGCCGGCCGCGATGACGACCTCCGCCCCCTCCCGGGTGGCCTGCCCCGCCGCCTCGGCAAAGCTTTGCAGGACCCGGCCGCGCACGGCCGGATCATGGAACGCGGCTTCGAGCTGGCCCGGGTCCGGGCAGGCCATGGTCGCGGTCGCCGCCAGCCGGCTCTCCAGGCCATAGCCGCGCACCAGATGGCCGATGTAGTCCAGCGATTTGGGATTGATGCCGACCAGCCCGAAGCGATGGCCCATCGTGCATGCCGTCAGCATGCTCGTTTCGCCCAGGCCGAGCACGGGAATCGCCGCGACCTCCCGCGCGGCCTGCAGGCCGGCGTCCGTGAAATGGCCGATGGCGAAGGCATCGTAGCCCTGCTCCACGGCGCGCTCGACGTTGTCGAGCACTTCGGTGACCTGCAGGTGCTCCAGGTAATGGTACTGGGTGCCCATGCCCCCCTTCCGCAGGGGATGGACGTCGACCTGGATGCCCGGCTGCGCCAGGGCCTGGATGCGCGCGCGCAGGACGTCCAGGTAGGCGCCGTACAGGGATGCGCTGGTGAAACTCTGGTACCAGATCTTCATGGCTCGATGCTCGCGGCTCCGGAATCGTCGGGCGGGGACCGGGAAGACCGGTCCGGCCCATCCTAATCCAGCTTGATGCCGTTCTTCTCGATGACGGCCGACCAGCGGTCGGTTTCCTGTCGCAGGAAGTCTGCGAAGGCCCGCGGGTCGCTGCCGATGGGCTCGATGCCCTGCTCCCTGAGCTCCCGCTGGATGTCCGCGTTGCCGACGACCTCGTGCACGGCGGCGGACAATTTCCCGACCACGTCCGCGGGGGTCGCGGCGGGCACGGACAACCCATACCACGAGCCGACCTCGAAATCCTTCAGGCCCCATTCGCGCGTCGTGGGGACATCGGGCACCAGCGGCGAACGCTGGGCGCTGGCCAGCATCACCGGCTTCACCCGGCCCGCGCGGATCAGGGTCATGGCCTCGGGCAGCGGGATGACCATCAGGTCGAGCCGGCCGGCGGCCAGGTCGGTCAAGGCGGGGGCGCCGCCCTTGTAGGGCACGTGCTCCATCCCGAGCCCGAGCAGGTCATCGAGCATGGCCCCGGCCAGGTGGGAGGAGGCGCCATTGCCGCTGGACCCGTAGTTGGCGCCGCCCGGCTTCCCCTTCAGGTAAGCGACGAAGGCGTCGAGCGAGCTCCCGTCCGCGTCCGGATGCGCGACGATCACGCTGGGCGCGCTCGCCAGCAGCGAAACGGGGGCGAAATCCCGGTCCGGATCGTATTGCAGCGACGGGTACAAGGACTTGTTGGTCGTCAGGCCGGGGAACGCCATCAGCAGGGTATAGCCGTCGGGCTGCGACCGCGCCACGCTGGCGGCGCCGATGTTGCCGCCCGCGCCCGGCCGGTTCTCGACCACCACGGGCTGTCCGAGCGCCTTGCCCAGCGGCTCGCTCAATTTGCGCCCCACCACGTCATTGGTGCCGCCGGCGCCGAACACCACGACGAAGGTGATGGGCTTTTCGGGATAGGCGGCGACGGCCGGGCCCGCGGCCATCGCCGTCGCGGCCGCGCCGGCGCACAAGGCCAGCCCGGCGAACATCCTGTGCATGCGGATCATCATGGAATTCCCCCTGTTTCGATTGGCGCAGGCGCCCCCCTTCCGGCGGGTCCCGCGGATAAAGGGCCATCCTAGGGGGATACTCCGCCGCGGACCAGACGGTTATGGGGGGCGGGTGTTAAGCGCAGCTTAAGCCCCGCTTGGCCGCGTGGCGCCAGGCCCGCCTCGCCGCCCGGACGGGAAAAGGATCCCGCGACCGTCAATGATCGTGGTTGCTCGCCGAAAATCCCGCCGCGTTCAGCACGTCTATCACCTGCTGCACGTGCTCCGGCCCGCGCGTCTGCAGCACGAAATCCACCTCCACGTTCTGCGCCGGCAGCGCCGTGAAGGCGCGCTGGTGGTGCACCTCGGCAATGTTGGCGTGCGCCTCGGCGATCAGCCGCGTGGCCTGGGCCAGCGCGCCCGGCAGGTCGCTGAGGTCGACCCGGATGCGCGCCAGCCGGCCGGCGCGCACCATGCCGCGCTCGATCAGCTCGCCCAGCATCAGCGGGTCGATGTTGCCGCCGGACAGCACCAGGCCGATGCGCCGGCCGCGGAAATCCTCGCGGCCCGCCTCGCGCGCGCGCAGCAGCGCGGCCAGGGCGGCCGCGCCGGCGCCTTCCACCACCGTCTTCTCGATTTCCAGCAGCATGACGATGGCGTGCTCGATGTCGCTTTCGCCGACCAGCTCGATGCGGTCGACCAGGCGGGCGACGATGGCGCGGGTCAGCTCGCCGGGCGACTTGACGGCGATGCCCTCGGCGATGGTGTGGCTGGCGCAGGCCATGGGCAGGCCGCGCCAGGCGGCGTACATGGAGGGGAAGCGCTCGGTCTGCACGCCGACGATGGCGATGCCCGGGCTGACGGCGCGGGCCGCCGTGGCCATGCCGGAGATCAGCCCGCCGCCGCCCACCGGCACGACCAGCGTGTCCAGCCCGGGCTGGGCCTCCAGCATTTCCAGCGCCACCGTGCCCTGGCCGGCGATCACGGCCGCGTCGTCGTACGGGTGGATCATGGTCAGGCTGCGCTCGGCGCCCAGCGCGAAGCCGTGCGCCTTGGCGTCGTCGAAGGTGTCGCCGGCCAGCACCACCTCGGCGCCGAAGCGCCGGGTGTTGGCCACCTTGACCACCGGCGTGAAGCGCGGCATGACGATGACCGCCGGCACGCCCATGCGCTGCGCGTGGTAGGCCACGCCCTGGGCGTGGTTGCCCGCGGACACGGCGATCACGCCCTGGCGCCGCTCGGCCTCGCCCAGCGTGCGCATGCGGTTGTAGGCGCCGCGCTCCTTGAAGGAGGCGGTGAACTGCAGGTTCTCGAACTTGAGCCAGATCTCGGCGTCCAGGATGTCGCTGAGCGTGCGCGACAGCGCGAAGGGCGTGCGCTGCACCTGGCCGGCCAGGGCGCGGCGGGCGGCTTCTACGTCGGCAAGTTCGACCATGGCTGTTCCCCCAGGCACACTCAAGGCTGCGCAATGCGCGGCGGCCGCCTTCCCCCAGCCCCCGGCAAACCGCGGCCGCGCCGGCGCCTCAGCGCACCGGCAGGAAGGAAAAGAACATCAGCCCCTGCGCATAATTGATGCCGATGCGCCGGGTATTCTCGCCCAGCAGGCTGGCGATCAGGTCGAGCCGGCCGATGATGGCGCCGAACTGCCGCTCGAAGCTCAGGTTGACCGCGTCGTCCGACATTTCGTTGGCCAGCAGCAGCGGCCCGCCCTGCGCGTCGCGCCGGCTGGACAGCAGCCAGGCGGCCGTCTCGACGTTGCGCGCGGCATTGTAGACGCGCTGGCCGTCCAGCAGGTCGGACGCATAGAAGCGCGTCTTGCCGCCGTGGGCGGCGATCACCGTGTCGGCCATGCCGTAGACGAAGGCGGCCACGCGGTCGCCCTGGTAGGCCGGGTCCAGCGCCACGGCCAGGATCTGCACGTCGCGCAGGCCCTCCAGCCCGCGCGGCGGGGCGCGCTCCTCGATGGCGCGGCGCACCGCCTGGACGGCGGCGTCATGGCTGGCCATGCCCGCCTTGCGCCATTCGCGCGGGTTGCGGCGGTACAGCTTGTCCAGCAGGTCGTTCATGCTGTCCAGGTTGTCGCGCATGGCCACTGTCAGGGTGCGGTTGAAGTCGGTCTGGCCCATCTGGTCGGCCGACATGGCCTCGGTGCGCGGCGTGCCCTTGCCGGCGCCGGCGGCGCCCGCGTCCGCCGGCCGGCCCGCGGCGCAGCCCGCCAGCAGGGCCAGCAGCGCCAATGCGGTCAGTACGGGATACATGCCATGGCTCGTGCTCGTCCGTCTCATGCCCGGCGGCGGCCCGCCTGGAAGCGCTGCCAACTGTAACCCAGAACCACGGCCCGTCAGCAACGAAAAACGGCACCCCGAAGGGTGCCGTCGTCCTGCCTTGCCGGCGCGGGCGTCAGGCCTGCGACTGGCCTTCGACCGGCGCGGGCGCTGCGGCGGGGCCGGCCGGGCCGCCCTGCTGCTCGATGCCGCCGATGGCCTTGACCGACAGGCGCAGCCTGCCCTTGTCGTCGGCCTCGATCACCTTGACGCGCACGGCCTGGCCGACCTTGAGCACGTCGTTGATGTTGGCGATGCGGTAGTTGGCGATTTCCGAGATGTGCAGCAGGCCGTCGCGGCCGGGCAGCACCTGCACGATGGCGCCGAAGTCCAGCAGGCGCAGCACGCTGCCGTCGTAGACCTGGCCGACTTCCACGTCGGCGGTCAGTTCGGCGATGCGGCGCTCGGCCTCGCGGGCGCGGTCCAGGTCCACGCTGGAGATGACGATGGTGCCGTCGTCGGAAATGTCGATCTGCGTGCCGGTTTCCTCGGTCAGCGCGCGGATGGTGGCGCCGCCCTTGCCGATCACGTCGCGGATCTTCTCCGGGTTGATCTTCATGCTGAGCATGCGCGGCGCGAAGGCCGACAGCTCGTTGCGCGAGCCGTCGAGCGCCTCGCGCATCTTGCCCAGGATGTGCAGGCGGCCGTCGCGGGCCTGGGCCAGCGCCACCTGCATGATTTCCTTGGTGATGCCCTGGATCTTGATGTCCATCTGCAGGGCGGTGATGCCGTTCTCGGTGCCGGCCACCTTGAAGTCCATGTCGCCGAGGTGGTCCTCGTCGCCCAGGATGTCGGTCAGCACGGCGAACTTGCCGGCTTCCAGGATCAGGCCCATGGCCACGCCGGCGGTGTGGTTCTTGACCGGCACGCCCGCGTCCATCATGGCCAGCGACCCGCCGCACACCGAGGCCATCGACGACGAGCCGTTGGATTCGGTGATCTCGGACACCAGGCGGATGGTGTACTGGAAGTCTTCCGGCGCCGGCAGCTGCGAGGCCAGGGCGCGCTTGGCCAGGCGGCCGTGGCCGATCTCGCGGCGCTTGGGCACGCCGATGCGGCCGGTCTCGCCGGTGGCGAACGGCGGCATGTTGTAGTGGAGCATGAAGCGGTCGCGGTACTCGCCCATGAGCGCGTCGATGATCTGCTCGTCCTGCTTGGTGCCCAGGGTGGCGACCACCAGGGCCTGCGTCTCGCCGCGGGTGAACAGCGCGCTGCCGTGGGCGCGCGGCAGCACGCCCAGGCGGATGCTGATCGGGCGCACGGTGCGCGTATCGCGCCCGTCGATGCGCGGCTCGCCGTTCAGGATCTGGCCGCGCACGATGGACGCTTCCAGGTTGAACAGGATGTCCTCGACGGCCACGGCGTCGGGCTCGGGCTCGCCGCGCTCGGCCGCGCCGGCCGCCACGCGCGCCTGCACGTCGGCGTAGACCTCGCGCAGCTTGGTGGTGCGCTCCTGCTTCTGGCGGATCTGGTAGGCGGCCTGCAGGCCTTCCTGCGCGGCCGCGGTCACGGCGGAGATCAGCGCTTCGTTGCGCGGGGCGGGCTGCCAGTCCCATTCGGGCTTGCCGGCTTCGCGCACCAGGTCGTTGATGGTGGCGATGGCGGCCTGCATCTGCTCGTGGCCGTAGACCACGCCGCCCAGCATCACGTCCTCGGACAGCTCGTCGGCCTCGGACTCGACCATCAGCACGGCGTTCTGCGTGCCCGCCACCACCAGGTTGAGCTTGGAGCTCTTGAGCTGGGTGGCCGTGGGGTTGAGCACGTACTGGCCGTCCAGGTAGCCCACGCGGGCCGCGCCGATCGGGCCGTTGAAGGGGATGCCGGAAATCGCCAGCGCGGCCGAGGCGCCGATCATGGCGGCGATGTCGGGGTCGATCTCGGGGTTGACCGACAGGGTGTGGATCACCACCTGCACTTCGTTGTAGAAGCCTTCCGGGAACAGCGGGCGCAGCGGCCGGTCGATCAGGCGGGAAGTGAGGGTTTCCTTCTCGGAGGGCTTGCCCTCGCGCTTGAAGAAGCCGCCCGGGATGCGGCCGGCGGCGTAGGTTTTCTCGATGTAGTCGACGGTCAGCGGGAAGAACTGCTGGCCCGGCTTGGCCTTCTTGGCGCCGACGACAGTGGCCAGCACGACCGTATCTTCGATGGACACCAGCACCGCGCCGGAAGCCTGGCGGGCGATCTCGCCGGTCTCCAGCACCACCGTGTGCTGACCGTACTGAAACGATTTGGTCACTTTGTTGAACATGACGAATCTTCCTTGCAAACGAAAAACCGTGGCCGCTGCGACACGCGTCGCACCGGCCACGGTTGCATCATGGGGAGCCAGCCCCGGCGATCACTTGCGCAGACCGAGTTTTTCGATCAGTGCGCGGTAGGAGTCGGGGTTGCGGCCCTTGAGATAGTCGAGCAGCTTGCGGCGGCGGCTGACCATGCGCAGCAGGCCGCGGCGCGAGTGGTGATCCTTCATGTGGGCCTTGAAGTGATCGGTCAGCTCGTTGATGCGGGCGGTGAGCAGAGCCACCTGGACTTCGGGGGAGCCGGTGTCGCCCTGGGCGCGCTGGAATTGCGCGACGATTTCCGGCTTGTTGATATCGGCAACGGACATGGATGACCTCTATGGACTGGCGACAGGGCCGAGGCGCCCTGACGTGAGTGGAAAAAAACCGGGCCTGGGCCCGGCCCCTGCGCGCATCGCGGCGATGCGCCGGGGAACTGTGCAAAACGTCTTGATACGCAAATAGCCCGGGGATTATATCCGATTCGCTAAAATTCCCCAGGCGGCCCGGCCGGCGGCGTTTCCCGGCGCCCGCGGGCAGCCCCGCCCGGACCCTGGAGACGGCCATGCCCCGAGCCACCGACAACCTGCCCGCCCGCAAGATGGCCGCCGTGCTCGCCCTGGCGGCGACGGCCGGCTGCACCACCATGGCAAGCATCCCGCCCGGCACCCCGCTGGCCGAGGTCGAATCGCAGTACGGCCGGCCCAATTTCAGCTGCCCGCTGCCGGACGGCGGCCGGCGCGCGATCTGGACCCAGCAGCCCCTGGGCCAGTACGCCTGGGCCAGCGACGTCGGCCCGGACGGCCGCACCAACGGCGTGCAGGCCATCCTGACCGACGCCTATTTCGAGCGCCTGCGCGAAGGGACCTGGACCGCCGGGCAGGTGCAGTGCGCGTTCGGCCCGCCGGCGCTGGTCCGGGAGGTCGGCCTGCCCTCGGTGCGGCAGGTGGTGTGGTCCTACCGCTACAAGCAGTCCGGGGTGTGGAATTCGCTGATGCACGTCTACATGGGCCGGGACGGCGACCGGGTGACGCGCTTCCACCCCGGGCCGGACCCGATGTACGACGACGAGCGCTGGCCGGGGATCTAGGCGGCGCGCCCCGCTGCGGCTCCCCATGCCGGGAACCGGCCGGGGCGACAGCAGGCCGGGCCGCGCCTCAGGGTTCGCGCCGCCCCTGCTGCAGCCGGCGGGCGCGGTTCCAGCGCCAGGCCCAGATCGCCCAGCCCGAGAAGCCGTAGAGCAGGAACAGCACGAACAGCACCACCGGCGGGTCGCTGGAAATGAACACGAAGGCCGCCACCATCACCAGCAGGGTCCAGAACGGCACGCTGCGCCCCAGGGCGAAGGACTTGCCGCTGTAGAAGGGCGCGTTCGACACCATGGCGCAGCCGGCGTAGAGCGTCAGCGCGAAGGCCGCCCAGGCCAGCCAGCCGCCGGCCAGCGGCAGCTTGTTGTCCACCGCCAGCCAGACGAAGCCGGCGATGATGGCCGCCGAGGCCGGGCTGGGCAGGCCCTGGAAGAAGCGCTTGTCCACCACCGCCAGGGTGATGTTGAAGCGCGCCAGCCGCAGCGCCGCGCCCGCCACGTAGACGAAGGCGGCCAGCCAGCCCCAGCGCCCCAGGTCGTGCAGGGCCCATTCGTACATGACCAGCGCCGGCGCCACGCCGAAGGAGGTCATGTCCGACAGGGAGTCGTACTGCTCGCCGAACGAGGACTGGGTATTGGTCAGGCGCGCCACGCGGCCGTCCATGCCGTCGAACACCAGGGCCAGGAAGATGGCGATGGCCGCGGCCTCGAAGCGGTCGTTCATGGCCTGCACCACGGCGTAGAACCCGGCGAACAGGTTGGCCGTGGTGAAGGCGTTGGGCAGCAGGTAGATGCTGCGGTGGCGGTGTTCGGGGTCGCGCAGGTGCTGTTGGGCCATGCGTGTCATCCTTGGGGGTCGGGCGGCAGGTCGGCCAGCACGGTGCTGGTGGCGCTGACCTTGTCGCCCAGCGCCACCCGCGGCCGGGACTGCGGCGGCAGGTAGACGTCCACGCGCGAGCCGAAGCGGATGAAGCCGTAGCGCTGGCCGCGCGCGAGCCGGTCGCCTTCCTTGGCATAGCAGAGGATGCGCTTGGCCACCAGGCCGGCCACCTGCACGGCGGTGACCTGCTGGCCGCCGGCGGTGCGCAGCACCATGGCGTTGCGCTCGTTCTCGAGCGAGGCCTTGTCCAGGGCGGCGTTGACGAACTTGCCCGGGAAGTACTGCAGCCGCTCGACCGTGCCGTCCACCGGCGAGCGGTTGGAATGCACGTTGAACACGTTCATGAAGACGCTGATCTTCAGCGCGTCGCGCCCTGCGTAGGGATCGGCGGTCTGCTCGACGGCCACGATGCGGCCGTCGGCCGGCGACAGCACGGCGCCGGCCGCGTCCGGCGCCAGGCGCGGCGGGTCGCGGAAGAACTGCAGCACGAACAGCGCCGCGATCCAGAACGGCACGGACACCCAGGGCGACCAGTAGCTGACCGCGAGCGCCAGCGCGACGGCGCCGGCCAGGAAGGGCCAGCCTTCGCGGGCGACGATGGGATGGGGATAGTCGGGTTTGATCATCGTAGGTGGAAGGTTAACCGATCGCCGCTCGCGCCGGGGGCGGCCGGGGCGGGCGCCGGACGGGCGCGCAGCCCCCTGCCCGCGCATGCCGGCAAGCGGCATGCCGGCGGGCAAACAGCGCGGCAGGCGAGCGAAAAAAAGCGGAGCCGGCAAACCGCGGGCTCCGCCTCGGGGCACCCGCGCGCGGCCGGGACCGGCCATGCGCGCGGATGGATGGCAAGAATCAGTTCTTGCTCTTGTCCACCAGCTTGTTGGCGGCGATCCAGGGCATCATCGCGCGCAGCTTGCCGCCGACCTGCTCGATCTGCGACTCGGCGTTGATGCGCCGGCGCGAGGTCAGCGTCGGGGCGCCCGCGGCGTTCTCCAGGATGAAGCGCTTGGCGTATTCGCCGGTCTGGATGTCCTCCAGCACCTGGCGCATGACCTTGCGGGTGTCGCCGTTGATGACCTTGGGGCCGGTCTCGTATTCGCCGAACTCGGCGTTGTTCGAGATCGAGTAGTTCATGTTGGCGATGCCGCCTTCGTAGATCAGGTCGACGATCAGCTTGAGCTCGTGCAGGCACTCGAAGTAGGCCATCTCGGGCGCGTAGCCCGCTTCCACCAGGGTGTCGAAGCCGGCCTTGATCAGCTCCACGGTGCCGCCGCACAGCACGGCCTGCTCGCCGAACAGGTCGGTCTCGGTCTCTTCGCGGAAGTTGGTCTCGATGATGCCGGCGCGGCCGCCGCCGTTGGCGCTGGCGTAGGACAGGGCCACGTCGCGGGCCACGCCCGACTTGTCCTGGTAGACGGCCACCAGGTGCGGCACGCCGCCGCCCTGGCTGTAGGTCGAGCGCACGGTGTGGCCGGGCGCCTTGGGCGCGACCATGATGACGTCGATGTCGTCGCGCGGCACGACCTGGCCGTAGTGCACGTTGAAGCCGTGGGCGAAGGCCAGCGCCGCGCCCGCCTGGATGTTGGCGTGCACGTGGTCGCGATAGACCGCGGCGATGTTCTCGTCGGGCAGCAGCATCATGACCACGTCGGCCGACTTCACGGCCTCGGCCACTTCCTTGACCGCCAGGCCGGCCTTGGCGGCCTTGTCCCAGGAGGCGCCGCCCTTCCTCAGGCCGACCACCACCTTCACGCCCGAGTCGTGCAGGTTCTGCGCGTGCGCGTGGCCTTGCGAGCCGTAGCCGATGATGGCCACGGTCTTGCCCTTGATCAGGGAGAGGTCGCAGTCCTTGTCGTAGAAAACTTTCATTTTTCGGAATCTCCAGTCTTGCGATCCGGTCGGATCGTTTCGTTCGTTTCTATGAATTGCCGTGGTTCAGAGCTTCAGTACCCGTTCGCCGCGACCGATGCCGGACACGCCGGTGCGCACCGTCTCCAGGATGGCGCTGCGGTCCAGCGCATCGATGAAGGCCTGGATCTTTTCCTGGACCCCGGTCAGCTCGATGGTGTAGGTCTTGTCGGTCACGTCGATGATGCGGCCGCGGAAGATGTCGGCCATGCGCTTCATTTCCTCGCGCTCCTTGCCGACCGCGCGCACCTTGATGAGCATGAGCTCGCGCTCGATGTGCGCGCCCTCGGTCAGGTCGACCACCTTGACCACGTCGATCAGCCGGTTCAGGTGCTTGGTGATCTGCTCGATCACCTCGTCCGAGCCGACGGTCACCACGGTCAGGCGCGACAGGGTGGCGTCCTCGGTGGGGGCCACGGTCAGGGTCTCGATGTTGAAGCCGCGCGCGGAGAACAGGCCGACCACGCGCGACAGCGCGCCGGGCTCGTTCTCCATCAGGACGGAAATCACGTGTTTCATGGCGGCCTCCTACAGATCTTCCGAGCCGAGCAGCATCTCGGTCAGTCCACGGCCCGCCTTGACCATCGGCCAGACGTTCTCGGTCTGGTCGGTGATGAAGTCCAGGAACACCAGCCTGTCCTTGAGCTTGAAGGCCTCGCGCAGCGCCGGCTCGACATCGGCCGGCTTGTCGATGCGCATGCCCACGTGGCCGTAGGACTCCACCAGCTTGACGAAGTCCGGCAGCGCGTCCATGTAGGACTCGGAATAGCGCGAGCCGTAGTCGATCTGCTGCCACTGGCGCACCATGCCCAGGAAGCGGTTGTTCAGGCACAGCACCTTGGGGCTCAGGTGGTACTGCTTGCAGGTGGACAGCTCCTGGATGTTCATCTGGATCGAGGCCTCGCCCGTGATGCAGGCGACCTGCGCGCCGGGGTTGGCCATCTGCACGCCCATGGCGTAGGGCAGGCCCACGCCCATGGTGCCCAGGCCGCCGGAGTTGATCCAGCGGCGCGGCTCGGCGAAGCCGTAGTACTGCGCCGCCCACATCTGGTGCTGGCCCACGTCGGAAGTCACGAAGGCGTCGCCGCCGGTGACTTCCCACAGCTTGCGCACCACGAACTGCGGCTTGATGAGCTCGTCGGACTCGGCGAACTTCAGGCACTGCTTGCCGCGCCACTGCTCGATCTGCTCCCACCACTTGGCCAGCGCGGCGGCCGGCCGGGGCTCGGCGGAGGCGGCTTCGTAGTGGGCCAGCAGCTCGGCCAGCACGTCCTTGACGTCGCCGACGATGGGCACGTCCACGCGCACCCGCTTGGAGATCGACGAGGGATCGATGTCGATGTGGACGATCTTGCGCGGATGCTGGGCGAAGTGCCTGGGATTGCCGATCACCCGGTCGTCGAAGCGCGCGCCGATGGCCAGCAGCACGTCGCAGTGCTGCATGGCCATGTTGGCCTCGTAGGTGCCGTGCATGCCGGGCATGCCCAGGAAATGCCGGTCGCCCGCAGGCAGCGCGCCCAGGCCCATCAGGGTGTTGGTGCAGGGCGCGCCGGTCATCTCGACCAGCTTGCGCAGCTCGGCCGAGGCGTTGGACAGGATCACGCCGCCGCCGGTGTAGATCATCGGCCGCTCGGCGGCCTGCAGCATCTGCACCGCCTTCTTGATCTGCCCCTGGTGGCCCTTGACCACCGGCGCGTAGGAGCGCATGCGGATGTCGCCGCGCCTGGGCGCATACTTGCAGTGCGCGACCGTCACGTCCTTGGGGATGTCCACCAGCACCGGGCCGGGGCGACCGGAGCGCGCGATGTAGAAGGCCTTGCGCATGGTGTCGGCCAGGTCCTTGACGTCGCGCACCAGGAAGTTGTGCTTGACGCAGGGCCGCGTGATGCCGACCGTGTCGCATTCCTGGAAGGCGTCCTCGCCGATGGCGTGGCTGGGCACCTGGCCGCTGATGATGACCAGCGGGATGGAGTCCATGTAGGCCGTGGCGATGCCGGTGACGGCATTGGTCACGCCCGGGCCGCTGGTGACCAGCGCGACCCCGACCTTGTCCGACGAGCGCGAATACGCGTCGGCCGCGTGCACGGCCGCCTGCTCGTGCCGGACCAGGATGTGCTTGAACTTGTCCTGCTTGAAGATTGCGTCGTAGATGTAGAGCACCGCGCCGCCGGGATAGCCGAAGACGTGCTCGACGCCCTCCTCGGCCAGGCAGCGCACGACGATATCGGCGCCATTGAGTTCCATGTTGTCTTCCTTTCTTTACCCGGCCCCGCCACCCCGATTGCCCCCTGCCCGGATTGCGGCGGCGGCGCGGACCCGTACCGGCATCTGGCAGCATGCTCCGGCGCTTTGCGGTTCACGGAACCGCGCCACCCGGACACCCTGCAGACCCGGCACGCGCCCTGTTTCGGAAGCGCGTTGCAAGCGTCCCATGGGGAACGCGACTGGATCGAAATGGATGCCTTGGCTACACACGCTTTTGGCGCGGCCCTAGGCGCAAAAACTGGCGCTGCGACGCCCGGGCTGTGGCCCGGGTTTCTGACTGCCACCGTGCCCGCCCCGGATAGCGCGGCGGGCACAAGGGATGGGAATTTACCGATTTGCGGCCGCGCGCGCAAATCGGCGGGGCGGAAACGCCGGCGCCGGGCCGGCGGAACGGGCGCCCTGGCCATGCCGGGGCACCGCCCTGCCCAGCCGCCGCCGCCGCGTTTACTTCGACTGCGCCGACAGCGCTTCCAGCACTTCCGCCCGCCGGGGGATGGGCGCGACCGCGCCGTAGCCGCGGGTGGACAGGCCGGCGGCCGCGTTGGCGTAGCGGGCGGCCTCGTAGGGGTCGCTGCCCTGCACCAGGCCGGCCACGAAGGCGCCGCCGAAGGTGTCGCCCGCCCCCGTGGCGTCCACGCTGTCCACGCGGATGCCGGGCACGCGCCGGCGGCCGTCCGGCGTGGCCACCAGGCAGCCCTCGGCGCCCAGCTTCAGGGCCACCAGGGGCGCGCCCAGCTTCAGGAAGACGTCGGCGATGGCGTCGGCGTCTTCCAGGCCGGTCAGCAGGCGGGCGTCGTCCAGGCTGGGCAGGCAGACGTCGCACAGGCGCACGGTCTCGTTGACGATGGCCCGCGCGCGCGGCAGGTCCCACAGCTTCAGGCGCAGGTTGGTGTCGTAGGACACCTTCACGCCGCGCGCGCGGGCGCGCTCGATGGCCGAGAACACCGCGTCGCAGCTGGCGGTGCTGATCGCCTGGGTGATGCCGGTGGCGTGCAGGAAGTGCACGCCGTCCAGGGCCGCGTCGGGCAGGTCGCCGGCGGCGAAATGGCTGGCGGCCGAGCCGGCGCGGTAATAGGTGAAGGCGTGGCCGGACACCAGCGGGCTGACGAAATACACCGCGGTCGGGTGGTCCGGGTCGCGCAGCACCAGGCCGGTGCCCACGCCCTCTCGCTGCCAGAGGTCCATGAAGCCGTCGCCGAAGGCGTCGCAGCCCAGGCGGGTGGCGATGGCCGCGCGCACGCCCTGGCGCGCCGCCGCCACGGCGAAGTTCGACGCGTCGCCGCCGTGGCCGTGGCGGTACTGCTGCCCGCCGGGCTCGGCGACGAACTCGGCCATGGGCTCGCCCATGACGATGACGTCCACGCGCGCCGGGGCCGGCGCGGCGGCAGCGGGGCTCTTGCGCGCCCGGCCGCCGGTGCGGCGGTCCGGAACGCTCATCGCCCGCCCCGGGCCGCGGCCACCGCATTGACGGCCTCGCGCGCCAGCGCGGCGATGCGCTCGTACTGGCCGCCGGCGATCAGTTGCGGCGCCACCATCCAGCTGCCGCCGACCGCGGCCACGTTGGGCAGGGCCAGGTACTGCGGCAGGCGGGCCGCGTCGATGCCGCCGGTGGGGATGAAGCGCATGTCCGGGAAGGGCGCGGCCAGCGCCCTGAGCGTGGCCACGCCGCCGTAGGCCTCGGCCGGGAAGAACTTGACCGCGAGCAGGCCGCGCGCGATGGCGGCCATCAGTTCGGAAGGGGTGCAGATGCCGGGGAAGACCGGCACGCCGGCGTCCCGGCAGGCGTCGACCACGGCGTCGCTGTAGCCGGGCGACACCACGAAGCGCGCCCCGGCGTCGACCGCCTCGCGCACCTGGGCGGCATGGACCACCGTGCCGGCGCCCACCAGCATGTCCGGGCAGGCCTCGGCCATGGCGGCGATGGCGGCCAGGCCGGCCGGCGTGCGCAGGGTGATCTCGGCCACCGGCAGGCCGCCGGCGGCCAGGGCCTGCCCCAGCGGCCCGGCGGCGGCCGCGTCGGCGATGGTCACGACCGGCACCACGCCCATGGTTTCCAGTTCGGCTAGCAAGCTGCGTGTCTCCCTAGAAGCTGGATGGCCCGCCGTCCGGGGCGGGCGCCGGGAAGCGGCGCGCCCGCGCGGGCCGGCCTCCCTCGAAAAGCGTACCACGGCGCGGCCGGCCCGCCAGCGCCGTCCGCGGCGGCTGCCGGCGCGGCCGCGCCGGCGCGACTCGGGATATAGTCCCCGGAATCGATATGTTGGCCGCGCCCGCGAGGCGCGCCGGGAGACCCGTCCATGGACTTGCGCGTCGCCACGCTGCGCCGCTTCCTGTACAGCCACTATTTCTTCGGCGGCGTGCGCCAGGCGGTGGGCATGCTGCTGCCCGTGCTGCTGCTGGGCGCCGGGCTGGGGCACTACGCGCTGGGGCTGGCGGCCACCTTCGGCGCGCTGTGCGTGGCCATCATCGATCAGCCCGGGCCGCACTGGCACCGGGTCAACCAGATGCTGGGCGGCTGCGTGCTGGGCACGCTCACCGTGCTGGTCACCGGGCTGGCCTCGTCCCACCCGGTGCTGATCTGGCTGGCGGTGATCGCGCTGTGCTTCGGCTTCTCGATGTTCTCGGTGTTCGGCCGCACCGGCATCCAGATCGGCACCGCCTGCCTGCTGCTGATGACGCTGACCATGCATTCGCCGCTGTCGGCGCTGGAATCGCTGCTGCACGCCGCGGCCACCCTGGGCGGCGGGCTGTTCTACCTGGGCTTCAGCCTGGCGACCAGCCGCCTGACCGGCCTGCGCGAGGAGCAGCAGGCGCTGTCGGTGGCGCTGTACGCCACCGCCGAATACACCAGCGCGCGCGCCGCCTTCTACGACACCGCCAACGACCTGGACGACTGCTACCGCCGCCTGATCGAATCGCAGTCGGCCATGACCGACAAGCACCAGGCCGCCCGCGACATGGTGCTGCGCGCGCTGCCGCGCGACGGCCGGCGCGATCCGCGCCGCACCATGCTGTGGAACATCTTCGTGGACATGATCGCCATCCTGGACGCGCTGGTGGCCACCCACACCGACTACGCCCTGCTGCGCCGCGCCCTGCCCGACTCCGACCTGCTGATGTTCGCCCGCGACGCCCTGACCAAGATGGCGCTGGACCTGGACCGCATCGCCCTGGCCGTCTCGCGCAACCGGCCGGCGCTGCACCGGGCCAGCGTCAAGGCCGAGCTGCGCGCCATCGAATACGAGATCGAGCAGTTGCGCCAGCAGGACTACGCGCGCCGCGAGCCCGAGGTCTACACCCTGCTGATCCAGATCCAGCGGCGGCTGCGCAACGTCTCGCGCATCATCGAGCGCCTGTACGAGCACACCCTGTGCCGCCCCGACGCCCGCCCGGCCGGCGAACTGCGCCTGGACAAGTCGCTGACCCGCTTCCTGTCGCGCCAGGAATTCCGCCTGGGCATGCTGACCAGCAACCTGCGCCTGGACTCGCCGCACTGCCGCTACGCCCTGCGCGTGACGCTGGCCGCGGCCATCGCCATGACCGTGACCGGCGCCATCCCCCAGCTGGCGCCGCACAGCTACTGGGTGGTGTTGACGCTCGTCATCATCATGAAGCCGGGCTTCGCCCTGACCCGCCAGCGCAACGGCCTGCGCCTGGTCGGCACGCTGGGCGGCTGCCTGCTCGCCTTCGGCCTGTTCCAACTGACCCGCGAGCCGGGGGCGCTGTTCGCCGCCATGCTGGCGGCCTGCATCATGGGCAACAGCCTGGTGCAGCTGAACTACATGGCCAGCGCCACCTTCAACACCGTGTTCGTGCTACTGGCCTTCCACTTCATCTCACCCTCGTCGCTGGCGGTGATCGGCGAGCGCGCCGCCGACACGGTGCTGGGCTGCGCCATCGCGCTGGCCTGCAGCTACGTGCTGCCCTGGTGGGAATCGCGCTACATGGGGCCGCTGGCGCGCCGCGCCCACGCCGCCAACCGCGAATACCTGGCCAGCGGCCTGCGCTACGTGCAGGCCCGGCAGGCGCAGTCGCGCTCGACCGGCCAGCCGCCCGGGCCCGACACCCCGCCCGACCCGGCGGTGCAGGAAGCCGACTTCCAGTGGCGCCTGGCCCGCAAGAACGTGCACGTGGCCTTCGGCAACCTGGCCGAGGCCTTCTACCGCATGATGCGCGAGCCGCGCTCGCGCCAGCGCCACGTGCCGGAGCTGAACCACCTGCTGATCCAGAGCCACATCCTGGCCTCGCAGATCGCCGCCACCGTGCCGCTGCTGGCCGCCCTGCCGGAAACCCCGCCGCGCGTGCAGCAGGCGCTGGACGCCATCGCCGCCCTGCTCGACGGCAAGACCGGCGAGGCGCCCGTGCTGCAATTCGAAGGCGAGGGCGAGGAAGGCGTGCTGGCGCATCCGCTCAAGCAGATGCTGAAGGCGGCGCAGATGATACGCAACGAACTGGGCGCCCTGTCCCGGCCGCAGGAAGAGCCGGCGCAGGGGGAGCGGCAGCCGGCTTGAGGATTCAGCCCTGCCTGCGGCGGAACACCAGCCTGTCCTCGGACGAGGCCGATTCGTCGTAGGCGTAGCCCTCGCTGTCGAAGCCCTGCAGGCCGGCGGGCGTCTTCGCCTTGTGCTGGATCGCGTAGCGCGCCATCAGCCCGCGCGCGCGCTTGGCGTGGAAGCTCACCACCTTCCAGGCGCCGCTCTTCCAGTCCTGGAACACGCACTGCACCACCCGGGCCTGCAGCACGCCGGTGTCCACCGACTTGAAGTATTCCTCGGACGCCAGGTTGACCACGACGGGGCGGCGCTCGCCTGCCAGGCGCTCGTTCAGGTAGCGGGCGATGTCGCCGCCCCAGAACTCGTACAGGTTCCTGCCGCGCGCGGTGTGCAGGCGCGTGCCCATCTCCAGCCGGTAGGGCTGCATCAGGTCCAGCGGGCGCAGCACGCCGTACAGGCCGCTCAGGATGGCGACGTGCTCCTGCGCCCAGTCCAGCTGCGCGGCGCTCAGGCTGGCCGCGTCCAGCCCTTCGTACACGTCGCCGTTGAAGGCCAGCACCGCCTGGCGGGAATTGGACTGGTCGAAGGTCTTCTTCCAGGCCGCGTAGCGGCCGGCGTTCAGCTCGGCCAGCGCGGGGCTGAGCGACATCAGCTCGGCGATCTCCCCGGCCGACTTGCCCTTGAGCACCTTGATGAGCTCGGCCGCGCGGTCCACGAACAGCGGCTGGGTATGCCGCTCGACGTGCACGGGGCTGTCGTAGTCCAGCTTCTTGGCCGGGGAAAGCAGGTACAGCATGGATGGGTTCTCCATGGAGGAAACGAAGGGAAAGCCGTGGCCGCCGCCGGCGGCGATGGCGGGATTATCGGCGCAATGGCGGCCGCCGGGGCAAGCCCCCCGGGGTGCGCTCAGCGCGCCGTCCAGCCCCCGTCGACGGAAATGCTGGCGCCGGTGATCTGCGCCGCCGCGTCCGAGGCCAGGAACACGGCCGTGCCGGCCAGTTGCTCGGGCGTGACGAACTGCAGCGAAGGCTGCTTCTCGGACAGCAGCTCGCGCGCCGCGGCCTCCTGGTCCAGGGTCTTTTCGCGGGCGATGGCGGTGATCTGCTTCTCCACCAGCGCCGTGCGCACCCAGCCCGGGCAGATCGCATTGGCCGTGACGCCCGTGCCGGCCGTCTCCAGCGCGGTCACCTTGGTCAGGCCCACCACGCCGTGCTTGGCCGCCACGTAGGCCGACTTCTGCACCGACGCCACCAGGCCGTGCGCGGAGGCGATGTTGATGACCCGGCCCCAGCCCTGCTTCTTCATGTGCGGCAGCGCCGCGGCCGTGCCGTGGAACACCGCCGACAGGTTCAGCGCGATGATCGCGTCCCAGCGCTCGGGGGGGAAGTCCTCGATGGGCGCGGTGTGCTGGATGCCGGCATTGTTGACGATGATGTCCACCCGGCCGAAGCGGCCGGCGGCCGCCTCGACCATCTGCCGCACCGCCTCGCCGCGCGACAGGTCGGCGCCGTCGTAGTGCACCTGCACGCCGTGGTCGCGCTGCATGGCCGCGCGCGTCTGCTCGATGGCCTCGGCCTCGCCGAAGCCGTTGATCACCACGTCGCAGCCCTGCGCCGCGAAGCCGCGCGCAATGGCCAGGCCGATGCCGCTGGTGGAGCCGGTGACGATGGCGACTTTTCCTTTGAGCATGGGGGATCTCCTGTGCGGGATGGGCGGCGATGAGGCCGGCTGGACAGTTTAGCTTGGCGGGACGGCCCGCCGGGGCAACCGCGGCGTCCGGCCAGGCGGCCACCGCACGGACGAGCGTCGGCCCGGCCGCGTCACCGCAGACGTGGAGCCTCCTGTGCGCCCGCCTACTTCTTGGCGTGCTCGGCCAGCCACCTGTTCAGGAAGGCGATCTCCTTTTCCTGGGCGGAGATGACTTCCTGGGCCAGCTTGCGCAGCTCCGGGTCCTTGCCGTGCTGCAGCTGGATGCGCGCCATGTCTATCGCCCCCTGGTGGTGCGGGATCATGCCGCGGGCGAAATCGACGTCGGCGTCGCCGGAATAGGCGATGTCCATGTCCTTGTGCATCTTCGCATTGGCGGCCTGGTAGGCCTCGGTGCTGGCGCCGGCGGGCGCGGCGGCGGGCGCGCCCTGCCCCATGTGGGCGTCGTGGCCGGCGTGCTGGGCCAGGGCGGGCGCGGCCGGGGCCAGGGCGATGCAGAACAGGGCGGAAAGGGCCAGGGAGCGGGAGGATTTCATGGATGGCTATCCTGTTGTCGAAGCTGTTGCCGAAGTGGACGAACGGCCGGCGTCGGCCGCGCGATGGCGGACCGGGCGCCGGGACGCAGTGACAGACCCCGGCGGGCCGGGGAAGTTCTGGCAGACGGGCCGAGGCGGAGGAATTTTTCGACTTCGGTCAAGTTCGGGGCTCATTCATAGGGCGCACCTAATAATTGGAGTGAACTTCCGATTTGCCCCGTCCCCCTGCCCCTTCCACAATACGACGCCGACGGCAGCGATGCCCGCCGCAATATATACAACAGGGCCAAAGGCCTGGAAGGAGACAACCATGTGGATCCCCCGCAAGCTTTCCTGCTGCGCCGCCCTGCTGGCCGGCGTCCTCGCGGCCGCGCCGGCCGCCGCGGCCCCGGCCCAGGCGACCGTCAAGATCGGCTGGGCCACCGCCGACAGCCAGAGCGACCCCTACGCCATCACCGCGCACTATTTCGCCGAGGAGCTGGAGAAGGCCGCGCCCGGCCGCTACAAGGTGCAGTTCTTCGGCAACCACCAATTGGGCGACGAGACCCAGATGCTGCAGGGCCTGCAGCTGGGCACGCTGGAGTTCGGCGTATTCACCGGCACCTACGTGGGCAACATCGTGCCGGCCTTCCAGCTCAACGACCTGCCTTTCCTCTATGCCGACAACAAGCAGGCCCATGCCGTGCTCGACGGCAAGGCCGGGGAGCTCATGACCGCGCAGCTGGCCGGCAAGGGCCTGGTGGGGCTGGGCTTCGCCGAGGCCGGCTTTCGCCACGTGATCAACAACAAGCGGCCGGTGGCCAAGCCGGAGGACATCGGCGGCATCCGCCTGCGCGTGCAGCCCAGCGACATCTTCCTGGACAGCTTCCGCGCATTGGGCGCCAACCCGGTCCCCATGTCCTGGAGCGACGTGTTCACCGCGGTGCAGCAGGGCACCATCGACGGCCTGGAAATCCCCCTGGCGGTCATCTATGCCAACAAGTACCCCGAAGTCACCAAGTACCTGTCGCTGACGCGCCATACCTATAACGCGCTGAGCCTGCTGGCGTCGGCGCAGACCTGGAAGCGGCTCGACCCCGAGGCCCAGCAAGCCATACGCCAGGCCGCCCGCAAGGCCGTCGAGCGCCAGCGCGAAACCGTCGCCGCCAACGACACCACCATGCTGGAAAACCTCAAGGCCGCCGGCATGCAGGTCAACGACGTGGCCGATCCGGCCGCCTTCCGCGAGCGCGCCGCGAAGATCTACGACCAATACCGCAAGTCGATCGGCGCCGAAGTCCTGGACGCCGCGCTCGAACAGGTCAAGGCCAGCCGGTAAGGCCGGCGAGCGAGGCTCCCATGACGGCTCACCCCTCCTGGCTGCGCCCGGCCGAGGCGTTGCTGACGCGGCTGGTCCAGACGCTGGCCGTGCTGGCCAGCGTCGTGATGGTCGCCAGCATGCTCATCGGCGTGTTCTTCCGCTACGTCCTGCAGGATTCGCTCTCCTGGACCGACGAAATCGCGCTGCTGTCCTTTTCCTGGATGGTCTTCCTGACGGCGGCCCTGGCGGTGCGCGACAACGGCCACGTGCGCGTCCAGGTCATCGACGCCTGGCTGCCCGGCGCCGCCGGCCGGCTGCTGTGGCTGGCGATCCGCCTGGCCGTGGCCCTGGTCGGCCTGTACATGGCGTGGACCGGGCTGCAGTTCGTGGCCCTGACCGCGGGGCAGACCTCGCCGGCGGTGCGCTACCCCTTGTGGCTGCGCGACTCGGCGCTGCCCGTCTCCGGCGTCCTGATCGCACTGTACGCCCTGCTGGGAATGCCGCGGCCGGCCCCGCCGGCCGGGGAAGGACAGCCGTCATGAGCGACCTCGCCATTTTCCTGAGCGCGGGCCTGGTCATCCTGCTGCTGCTGGGCGTGCCCATCTCCTTCACGCTGGCCATCCTGACCATCGCCGGACTGTACATCGCCGACATCAACCCCATCATCTTCGCCCAGCGCGTGCTGGCGGGCACCGACGTCAACAGCCTGCTGGCCATCCCCGGCTTCATCCTGGCCGGCGACCTGATGGGCGCGGGCGGCCTGTCCAAGCGGCTCGTGCGCTTCGCCTCGACGCTGTTCGGCCACTTTACGGGAGGCCTGAGCATCGCCACGGTGATGGCCGGCACCTTCTTCGGCGCCATCTCCGGCTCGGCGCCGGCCACCACGGCCGCCGTGGGATCGGTGATGGTCGACGAACTGGACCGGCACGGCTACCGGCGCGACTACGCCGCGGCGCTGGCCACGTCCATCGGTCCGCTCGGGCAGATGATCCCGCCCTCCATCCCGCTGGTGATCTGGGGCGTGCTGGCCGAACAATCCATCGCCAAGCTGTTCCTGGCCGGCGTCGTGCCGGGCCTGCTGGCCGCGGCGGGCTTCGTCGCGGTCAGCGTCTGGCATGCCCGGCGCCACGGCATCGCCGCCGACCGCCGCGCCACGGCCGCGGAACTGGGCACGGCGGTGCGCGACGGCGTCTGGGCGCTGCTGGCCCCCGTCATCATCCTGGGCGGCATCTACGGCGGCGTATTCACGCCCACCGAGGCCTCCATGGTCGGCACCCTGTACGGGGTGATCGCGGGGGTGTTCATCTACCGGGAGCTCAGCCTGGCCCAGCTGTGGCACGCGGTCCTGCGCAGCATCCGCATGAGCGGGATGATCATGTTCATCATCTCGATGGCCTACGGCTACGCCTACCTCATGGCCAACGAGCAGATCCCGCAGCAGATCGCCGACTTCATGCTGTCGCTGACCGACAACCCCGTGCTCATCCTGCTCATGGTCAACGTCCTGCTGCTGATCCTGGGCGCGGTCATGGACAACGTATCGGCCATGGTGATCCTGAGCGGCGTGCTCAGCACCATCGGCGTGCAGGTCGGCATGGACCCGATCCAGCTGGGCGCGATGGTCGTGATCAACTTCGCCGTCGGCATGGTGACGCCGCCGGTGGGCTACTCGATCTTCGTGGCCTCGGCCATCAGCGGGCTGACGATAGAGACCATCGCCAAGCGGCTCATGCCCTTCATGCTGGTATTCATCGTCCTCATCCTGCTCGTCACCTACGTCCCGGCCGTCACGCTGTGGCTGCCCACGCTGCTGAGCTGAAACCGACATGAAAACCCTGCCTGACATCGACCCGCCCGCAGCCGACCCGCACCGCCCCGGCCGCTCCCTGCCGCCCGGAAGCTGCGACGCGCACGCCCACATCTTCGGCCCGGCCGACCGCTACCCCTACCAGCCCGAACGCGACTACACGCCGCACGACGCCTCGCGCCAGGACTACGCGCGGCTGCTCCACACCCTGGGCATGAGCCGGGCCGTGCTGGTGCAGCCCAGCGTCTACGGCACCGACAACCGCCTGCTGGCCGACGCCCTGGCCCAGTCGGCCG